>FTCZ01004067.1_pt1 | contig 43735 bp, 33 predicted proteins | sample 1658871 | NCBI WGS metagenome assembly FTCZ01 (sample SAMEA3914864, study PRJEB12502) | metagenome | biome: forest; material: soil | place: USA | collected 2012-03-12 | depth 0.3 m | reverse complement strand
CTTTCGGGCGGAAGAAGCTCCATTTGGTCCCGAGCGCGAGGCTGTCGAAGCGATCCGACAGCGCCATGCCGTGCGGCACCGCCTGCCCGCCCTTCGGCTGGGGCAAAGGCTGCGACAGGTCGCCGCCGGTCATCCGGAACCAGCCGTCGGGAGTCCATTCGATGCGATCGAGCAGCGCCTGGCGGCCGAGCGTCCAATAGCCCGCCTCGAAGCCGTGATAGAGCGTCCACCAATCGCCCGCCGGTCCCTCGACCAGCGAGGCATGGCCGCGCGACCACCAGCGTTCGGCGTCGCTCACCGTGCGTACCAAGGGATTGTGCGGGCATTGCTCCCACGGTCCGTGGATCGACCTGGAGCGCGCCGCGATCACCATGTGCCCGGTTGGAGGCCCCGCCGTGCCGCCGACCGCGGTGATCAGGTAGAAATACTCGCCATGGCGCTCGATCTTGGGGCCTTCGGGCGAGAAGCCCTCGACCACCCAGTCCGAGGGATAATGCCAGGGGTCGTAGACATGCTCGACCTTGCCGACGGTCGACAAGCCGTCCTCGGCCAGCCGGATGCGATCGCCCCCCGACAGGAACAGCCAGCGGCTGCCATCCTCGCCGACCGCGTGGCACGGATCGATATGATTGTGCAGCCCGAGGTCGATCGGCTCGGACCATGGCCCCTCGATCCGGTCGGCATGGACCACGAAGATCGAATTGGGTGACGATTTGACCGGGATGTAGACGAAATAGCGGCCGTTGTGCCTGGCGAGGCTTACTGCCCAGACCGAGCCGATATTCTTGCGCAACGCCGGCCCGACCGGCTGCCAGTTCACCAGGTCGCGCGAGTGCCAGATATTGACCCCTGGATAGGAATCGAAGCTCGAGAAGGTGAGGTAATAGTCCTGGCCGTCCTTGAGCACGGCGGGGTCGGGGCGATCGCCCGGGAAGACCGGGTTGAGGAAGCGCCCGTCGCCGAGATCGGCGATCCGCTGGTTGTCGAACCCGCGACGATAAACGGGCGCCCGCGCCGCAGCCGCCATTCCCTCGCCGGGCAGGAGCAGCGCACCGGCGCTGCCCGCCAGCGCGAACGCGTCGCGGCGCGAGAACGGCATCAGGCCACGGTCACGCGCGCCAGTCGCGGACTGAGCAGGTGCACCACCGCCACCGCGATCAGGTAGACGCTGCCCGCCACCGCGAAGATCAGTGCGTAGGAGTGCGTGGTCTGCAGGATATAGCCGGTGAACTTGGCCATCCCCATGCCGCCGATCGCACCGACCGTGCCGCCAATCCCGATCACCGATCCGACCGCGCCGCGCGGGAACATGTCCGACGGGATGGTATAGAGATTGGCCGAGAAGGCCTGGTGGGCAGCAGTCGCCAGCCCGACGATCGCCACTGCGGTCCACACGCTGGCGGCATATTGCGCGAAGAAGATCGGCATCACCAGGAACGCGCAGACCAGCATGGTGATCTTGCGCGCGGCATTGGCGCTGTAGCCGCGCTTCATCAGCGTCGAGGACGACCAGCCCCCCGCAACGCTGCCGATGTCCGAGATCAGGTAGATCGCGACCAGCGGCGGGCCGAAATTCTTGAGGTCGAGATTGTAGGTCTTGGCCAGGAAGTCGGGCGTCCAGAACAGGAACAGCCACCAGATCGGGTCGATCAGGAACTTGCCCAGGGCGAACGCCCAGGTCTCGCGATAGCCGAGCAGCTTGATCCAGCCGATCTTCTCGACCGTGTCGGGCGGATCGCTCTCGATATGCGCCAGTTCTTCGGGCGACACCTTGCTGCTCTCGCGCGGGCGGCGATAGATCGCGATCCAGGCGACCAGCCAGACCAGGCTGAAAATGCCGGTCGAGATGAACGCCATCTTCCAGCCATAGGCGAGCGTGATCGCGGGAACGACCAAGGGCGTAATGATCGCGCCGATGTTCGACCCGGCGTTGAACACGCCGGTCGCCAGCGCGCGCTCGCGGGCCGGAAACCACTCGCTGACCGCCTTGAGGCCGGCGGGGAAATTACCCGATTCGCCGATCCCGAGGACGAAGCGCGCGCCGGAGAATTGCATCGCCGGCGAGATCACCGTGCCGAACAGCTTGAACGGCCCGGCGACGAAGCCGCACAAGGTGTGGCCCAGGGTCCAGATCACGAAAGCGATCGAGAAACCGATCCGCGCGCCGAGCGCGTCGACGATCTTGCCGAAGCTCAGATAGCCGATCGCGTAGGCCAGCTGGAAATAGAAGACGACGTCCGAATAGGTGATCTCGTCCCAGCCGAGATCCTTCGAGATGGTCGGCTTGAGCACGCCGATCATCTGGCGGTCGACATAGTTGATCGCGGTCGCCGCGAACAGCAGCCCGACGATCACCCAGCGATAGCGCCCGACCCGATTGTTCACCTCACCGGCGTCCGGCATTCCGGTCGTCGCCATCGTTTCACTCTCCCGTACCCGGCCTCTATCGGGCCTTGATAACGCAATCGACCGTCAACCGTCCGTCGAATCTCGCTTCGACCCGATCGCCCACGCTGACCGGATGCACCCCCGTCACCGCGCCGGTGGAAATCCACTGGCCGGGGCTGAGCGCGATGCCGCGCGCGGCCATCAATTCGAACAGGAAGCGCGCCGCCCCGAACGGGCCGTCGAGCATCGTCGCGGTGGTCGCAGCACCCGCCTGCTCGTCCTCGGTCCACAATTCGACCGGCCAGCCGTCGAGGTCGATATCCTGCCAACCATCGATCACCGCGCCGACGATCAGCCCGTTATTGTTGCCGAAATCGGAAATGGTGACGCCGGGGCCATTGTCGTTGATCCCGGGAAAGGGCGAACTGGCGATCTCGATCCCGACATGGACGGCATCGATCAGCGCGCGCGCTTCGTCGATCGTGTAGCCGGTCTTGGCCGGATCGGGAGTGGTGCCGATGCGCAGCAGGAACTCGGCCTCGGCCGCGCCAAAGCCGTCCTCGAACACGTCCATCGCGATCGTGCCGCCATCGGCGACGAACACCTGGTCGGCGAAGATCGGTCCGGCCAGGCGATTGGTGCCTTCGACCGGCGGATTGATCCGACCGACTTTCCAGCCGGCCACCGGCCGCGCGGTCAGGTCGATCGCGGCATCCTGCACGGCATAGGCCTGGGCGAGCGCGGCGGGCATGTCACCGGGATAATCGGGCAAGGCCTCGCCGGCGCGGCGGGCATCGACGAACGATCGGGCGATTCGGACGATATTCTCGGCTTCTCTGTCTGGCGCCACCGCCGAACCCCTCCTGCGCCTGTATTGGCGTTGTCCGGCGATGCGTATGGGAAACCGGTGTCATTGACAAGCCCCGCGCGACATCACGGGACGGACAGCATGCTCCAGTCATCGTGCAACGCTGCGGTGGCTGCCGATTTGATGGCATCGAGCGCGGGCTGGTCGCTCGCCATCCCGGGCGGAATCCCCAACTCGGCTGCGGCAAGCGTGTCGACCACCTGGCCTGGCGTTCCTGCCGCGGCGGCAGCGGCGAGTGGCGCGGCGGCGGGATCGATGATCGCGACACCCTCACGCGTGCGGCGCATCAGGAAAGCGATCCAGGCGCCGAATGCCGTAGCGACGTGCGCCGGCATCCGCCCCGCGCGGCGATTGGCGATCAGGGTATCGCCGAACCGGTAGGGCAGTTTCTGCGAGCCATCGATCGCGATCTGGTCGAGCCGGTGGACGATCACCGGGTTGGTGAAGCGCCGCAGCACGGCCTGGGCATAGGCATCGAGATCGAGCCCGGCGACCGGCGGGAGCATCGGGATGATGTCGTCGCGGATCATCGCCGCGACGAACCCGGCCAATGCCGGATCGGCCATCGCCTCCGCCACGCTGGCATGGCCGCGTAGCAGGCCCGCATAGGCAAGCGTGGAATGGCTGCCGTTGAGAATGCGCAGCTTGGCACGCTCGTAGCCGCCGACATCGCCGGTCACCGTCGCGCCGACCGAGGCGAAATCGGCGTCGAGCCCGATATCCTCGATCACCCATTGCGCGAACGCCTCGCGCTGGACCGCGGCGCGATCCTCGACCCCCAGGGCCGCCGCGACATCGGCGTAAAGCGCGTCATCGGAGGCGGGCGTGATCGAATCGACCATCGTCGAGGGCACGCGCACCTCACCCGCGATCCAGTCGCCGAGCGCGGGCTCGATCCGTTGCGCGAAATCGGTCAACGCGGCGTGGAGCTTGCGACCGTTCGAGGCGAGATTGTCGCACGGCATCGGCACGAACGGCGCGATGCCGGTCGCGCGCCGTGCCGCCAGCCCGAACACGATCCAGCCGACCACGCTGCGCGGCACAGCCGGTCGCGCGAGGTCGTGGACGATGTCGGGATGGCCGAAATCGAGGCTGCCGTCGGACGCGAGGCAATAACCCTTCTCGGTCACCGTCGTGGTGACCAGCCGCGTTTCGGGCGCGGCGAGCAATGCCAGCGTATCGCGGGCATCCTCGGGGCCCAGAAAATGCGTATGCGCGCCGATCACGCGCATCCTTGAATCCAGGTCGCGCACCGCGAGCGTGTAGAGCCCGTCCTGCGCCGCGAGCGCTTCGATCGTGCCGCGGCTGCGCAGCGACACCGCGGCGATCCCCCAGCGCGGATCATGGTCAAGCAGGCGATCGACATAATCGGCCTGGTGTGCGCGGTGAAACGCGCCGGGGCCGAAATGGACAATGCCCGTCCCGACCGCTCCGCGCGTCCGCGGCGCGGCAATCGCGTCGGGAAGACCAGCGAGCGTTGCCCGCGACAACAAGCTCACAGCGTTACTCCGCGCTTCCAGATCGCGATCTCGCGCTCGCCATTGCGCTCGGCGGCGGTCTGCTCGCCCGAGGCGATCGCGCACAATTTGTCGGTCAGCGCCGCGGCCATCGTGTCGAACCCCTCGTCGAGCACCAGACCTGCGTCGAAATCGATCCAGCCCGGCTTGCGTGCGGCAAGATCGCTGTTCGACGCGATCTTGATGGTCGGCACCGGGAAGCCGAGCGGGGTCCCGCGGCCGGTCGTGAACAGGATCGCGGTCGCCCCTGCCGCCGCCAGCGCTGTCGACGACACCGCGTCATTGCCCGGCGCCTCGAGCAGGGTCAGCCCGTCGGTCGCGACGCGTTCGCCATAATGGATGACGTCGGCGACCGGCGCGCGGCCGGCCTTCTGCACCGCGCCCAAAGATTTCTCCTCGAGCGTGGTGATCCCGCCGGCGACGTTGCCCGGCGACGGATTCTCCGACACCGGCTCGCCGTGATCGAGGAAATATTGCTTGAAGCCGTTCACCACGCCGACGATCCCGGCGAACACTTCCTCGCTGGCGGCACGGTTCATCAGCAATTGCTCGGCGCCGAACATCTCCGGAATCTCGGTCAGGATCACGCGCCCGCCCGATGCCGCGACGCGGTCGCTGATCCGGCCGACCAGGGGATTGGCGGTCAGTCCCGACAGCCCGTCCGATCCGCCGCATTTGACCCCGATCACGAGATCGCTGAGCGCCGCCTCGGATCGCTGGCACGCAGCCCCCGCCACCAGTTCCTCGACCAAAGCGATGCCTTCCTCGACCTCGTCACCAGCCAGCTGCGTCGCCAGCGTGCGGATCGCCGGGCGGCGCCAGTCGGGAATCTCCTCGATCAGCCGCGCGATCTGGTTGTTCTCGCATCCGAGCCCGACGATCAGCACGCCCCCTGCATTGGGATGGCAAGCGAGCGAAGCAAGGATCGCCCGCGTGCCGTCGAGATCCTCGCCGAGTTGCGAGCAGCCGAACGGATGGATGAAGGCGTGGACGCCATCGACCCGATCGCCCAGCGCCACCGCTGCCCGCGTCGCGATCCGCTCGGCAGTGCGCGCGACGCAGCCCACCGTCGGCAGCACCCAGATCTCGTTGCGCGTGCCCACACGCCCGTCGCCACGCCGATAGCCCATGAAGGTCGCATCGCCTGGCACCAGGACCGCGGCCGGCGCCGGGGTCCAGGCATAGTCCTGCCGTCCGGCCAGCGCGGTTGCGACATTATCCGAATGGACGTGCCCGCCCGGCGCGATCGCCGCGGTCGCGCGGCCGATCGGAAAACCGTATTTCATCACCGCCTCGCCGCTGGCGATCGGCGCCAGCGCGATCTTGTGCCCGCGCGCGATATTCTCGGTCGCGACAACGGAGGCGCCATCGGCCACGACCGCCTCGCCCGCGCGCACCTCGGCCAGCAGGGTCGCGACATTGTCGCCCGAATCGATCCTCACCGCGTTGGTCATGATCCGCCTTATGGTAACCGGTATCATTCCTCTGCCCCGGCGGGCTGCCGGACGCAAGACTGGCTCTTTGCGAAACACTAGCCCTGCCCGAACCGCGCCGCTATGCCATCGTCATGGAAAAGACCGGCCAGCCGACGATCAACGACGTCGCACGCGTTGCGGGGGTGTCGAAAAAAACCGTCAGCCGCGTCATCAACCGCTCGCCCTTGCTCAACGATGACACGCGCAAACGCGTCGAGGACGTGATCGGGCAGCTCGGCTATATCCCCAATCCCCAGGCACGCGCGCTGGCGCTCCGGCGCAACTTCCTGATCGGCCTGGTCCACGACAATCCCAACGCACAGACCGTGATGAACGTCCAACAAGGCATGCTGGAAGCGATTCATGACACCGAGTTCGAGATGGTGGTGCGTCCGCTCGATCGCGGATCGGCGACGATGCTCGAGGATCTGCGCCATTTCCTCGAGCGCCAGCGGCTGTTCGGCGTGCTGTTGATGCCGCCGGTCAGCGAGAATGACGCGGTCGCCAAGCTCTGCACCGATATCGGTTGCCGCTATGTCCGCATGGGCTCGGCCGAGCTCGATTCGTCCGAGCATATGGTCGCATCGAACGACCGCGAAGCGGTGCGCGAGGCGACGCAATATCTGATCGCGCAGGGACACAAGCGCATCGGCCTGGTCGCCGGCCCGCACGGTTTCCGCTCGGCGCGCGAACGTCGCGTGGGGTTCGAGGAAGCGCTGCGCGACGCCGGGATCGGCTTGCCGCGGTCGATGATCGCCGAGGGCAATTACACGTTCGAATCGGGACTGATCGCCGCCGAGAGGCTGCTCGACGTGGTGCCGCGTCCGACCGCGGTCTTCTCGTGCAACGACGAGATGGCGGCCGGGGTGATCCACGCCGCCTGCCAGCGCGGGCTGCAGGTGCCGCGCGATCTGTCGGTGATCGGGTTCGACGACACGCCGATCGCCGCGCATATGTGGCCGCCGCTGACCACGGTGCGCTGGCCGATCGCCTCGATGGCGCGCTCCGCCGCGCTCAAGCTGATCAAGGGCGTCGCCGACAATGACGAGGACGATGCGGTGCAGGAACCGTCGATGTTCCTGTCGACATTGATCCGCCGCTCGTCGGTGGCACCGCCCACGGATTAATGGTGCGCAGTCGAGGTTGAACTATCCGTTGACACCGGTTACCAGAGCCATGCTCGACAGAAGCAGGAATGGGAGAGACGCATGACCGAACCACTCGCCTTGCACCCTGATCGCCTGTTTCCCGCCGACCCCGGCACGCGGGAGATCGCCCGTGAGCTTTATGCCGCGATCGCCGAGTCGCCGATCGTCAGCCCGCATGGCCATACCGACCCGTCCTGGTTCGCGACCGACGCGACATGGACCGATGCGACCAGCCTGCTGCTCGCGCCCGACCATTATATCTATCGCATGCTCTACAGCCAGGGTATCAACCTCGACGCGCTGGCGATCCCGTCGCGCGCCGGCGTGCCGGCAACCGATCCCCGCGCGGCGTGGCGGCTGTTCGCGTCGAACTGGCATCTGTTCCGCGGCACCCCGTCGCGCCTGTGGGTCGACCATGTCTTTGCCGAGGTGTTCGGCTTCGACGTCGCGCTCGATGCTTCGACCGCCGATCATTATTACGACGTGATCGGCGAGAAACTGGCGACCGACGCGTTCCGTCCGCGCGCCTTGTTCGACCGCTTCCGGATCGATTTCCTCGCCACCACCGAAGGCGCGCAGGACGATCTGTCGCATCATCATGCGATCCACCGCTCGGGCTGGGCCGGGCGCGTCGTCACCACCTATCGCCCCGACGGCGTGATCGATGTCGAGCATGAGGCATTCAAGCCGGCCATGGCGCGCTTCGCCGAATTGACCGGCGAGGATGTCTACGACTGGAAGGGCTATCTGCGCGCACATGGCAAGCGCCGCGCCGATTTCCGCGCCGCCGGCGCCACCGCGACCGATCATGGCCATCCGACCGCGTTGACCGCCAATCTGTCGACCGACGAGGCCGAGCGGCTGTTCCGCACGATCGTCACCGGCACCTGGACCCCGGCCGACGCGGAGCTGTTCCGCGCCCAGATGCTGACCGAGATGGCAAAGATGTCGGTCGAGGACGGGATGGTGATGCAGATTCACCCGGGATCGTGCCGCAACCACAATGCGGCGCTGTTCGCCAGCCATGGTCGCGACAAGGGCGCCGACATCCCGACGCGGACCGATTACGTCCATGCGCTCAAGCCATTGCTCGACGTCGTCGGCAACGAACGCGACCTGTCGATCATCCTCTTCACGCTCGACGAGAGCACCTATGCGCGCGAGCTCGCTCCGCTCGCTGGTCACTATCCGTGCCTCAAGCTCGGACCGGCCTGGTGGTTCCACGACAGCCCCGAGGGCATGCGCCGATTCCGCGAGATGACCACCGAGACCGCGGGCTTCTACAATACGGTCGGGTTCAACGACGACACCCGCGCCTTCCTGTCGATCCCGGCACGCCACGACGTCGCGCGGCGGATCGATTGCGGTTTCCTCGCGCGGCTGGTCGCCGAGCATCAGCTGGCCGATTGGGAAGCCGCCGAGCTGGCGCAGGAACTGACCAGCGGCCTGGTGCGCCGCGCGTACAAGATCGATGACCCCCATTTCGCTGCTGCTGCGGCCTGAGGAGACCTGAATGTTCGACCGCACTTATTATGCCACGCACCCCGACATGATGGAGTGCGTCTCGAACGACGAATTGCGCGACCGCTATCTGATCCAGGACCTGTTCCGCGAAGGCGAATGCGTGCTCAACTACACGCATGCCGACCGCTTCGTGATCGGCGGCGTCGCTGTCGGCTCGGCTCCGGTCAAGCTGCCCGCGCAGACCGAGCCGCCCTCGGCCGCCGGTCATCCCTTTCTCGAGCGTCGTGAGATGGCGGTCGTGAACATCGGCAAGGCGGCCGGCACCGTCACCGTCGATGGCGAGAGCTTCGAGCTCGGCAACAAGGATTGCCTCTACGTCACGATGGGCGCGGCGGATGTCGAGTTCGCCGGCGAAGGTGCACGTTACTATCTCGCCTCGTGCCCGGCGCACAAAGGCTTCAAGACGCGCAAGCTCGGCATCGCCGACGCCAATGCGCTCGAGCGCGGCAGCCTCGAGGAATCGAACGAGCGGACGATCTATCAGCTTGTCATCCCGGGCATCTGCGACAGCGCGCAGCTCGTCATGGGCCTCACCGTGCTCAAGCCCGGCTCGGTGTGGAACACGATGCCGCCGCACATCCATGAGCGCCGCAGCGAGATTTATTGCTATTTCGAGCTCGACGGCCCGAACGATCGCGTGATGCACTTCATGGGCGAGGGCGAGGCGATGCGGCACATCGTCATGGCCAACGAGGAAGTGGTGATCTCGCCGCCCTGGTCGATCCATATGGGCGCGGGCACCAAGGCCTATGCCTTCATCTGGGCGATGGCCGGCGAGAACCAGGATTATACCGACATGAACGTACTGGATATCTGCCAGCTGGCATAAGCTCCCCTCCTGCTTGCGGGAGGGACTGGGGAGGGCGTGTGCCTCCTTCCCACGCCTCTCGACAGGCCCTCCCCTAACCCCTCCCGCAAGCGGGAGGGGAATCTGGAGTCGAGATGACCAACCCTTTTGATCTTTCCGGAAAAGTCGCGATCGTCACCGGTGCCAATACCGGCATCGGCCAGGCCATCGCGCTGGCGTTGGCGGAGGCGGGCGCCGATGTCGCCGCGGTCGGACGCACGCCGGCCGAGGATACCGTCACCAGGATCCGTGCGCTCGGCCGCAGGGCGGAAGTGGTTTCCGCCGACCTCTCGACGATCGAGCCTGTGCAGAGGGTTGTGGACGAAACCGTGGAAAAGCTCGGCGGCCTCGACATCCTGGTCAACAATGCCGGGATCATCCGCCGCGCCGACGCGGTCGATTTCACCGAGGCGGATTGGGACGCGGTGGTCGACACCAACCTCAAATCGGTGTTCTTCCTGTGCCAGGCAGCGGGCAGGCACATGATCGCGAATGGCGGCGGCAAGATCATCAACATCGCGTCGATGCTGACCTTCCAGGGCGGCATCCGCGTGCCGAGCTATACCGCGTCGAAAAGCGGGATCGGCGGGCTGACCAAGTTGCTCGCCAACGAATGGGCCACGAAGGGCGTCAACGTCAACGCGATCGCGCCGGGCTATATCGCGACCAACAACACCGCCGCGCTGCAGGCGGACGAGGTGCGCAACAAGGCGATCCTCGATCGCATCCCGGCCGCCCGCTGGGGCGATGCGAGCGATCTGGGCGGGGCCGCGGTGTTCCTGGCGAGCCGCGCGGCGGATTATGTCCAGGGGCATATCCTGGCGGTCGATGGCGGGTGGTTGGCGCGGTGATGCCGGCGGAGGGGGAATGAAGAATGGGTAAGTTCCTCGCATTCGGTGAAATCATGCTGCGGCTCTCGCCCCCCGGGCGTGAGCTGATCCTGCAGACGCCCAGGTTCGACGTCTGGGTCGCGGGCGCCGAAGCGAATGTCGCTACCGCCCTCGCCCGGCTCGGACACGATGTCGGCTTCGTGAGCGCGGTTCCGGCCAACGATCTCGGCGACAATGCCGTCTCCATCCTGCGCGGCCACGGTATCGATACGTCCGCCATCCAGCGCCGCGGCGAGCGGATGGGGCTGTATTTCGTCACCTCGGGCGCCGGCATGCGCGCGACCGAAGTGATCTATGACCGCGCGCATTCGAGCTTCGCCGACGCGCCCGCCGATGCCTGGGATTGGGACACCCTGCTGACCGGCGTCGACCGGCTGCACCTGTCGGGGATCACCCCCGCGCTCGGCCCGGTACCCGCGCAGGCAGCCATCGCCGCGGCCGAAGCCGCCGCCGCACGCGGCATCGCTGTGTCGTTCGACGGCAATTGGCGCGGCAAGCTCTGGGAGCGCTGGGACGGCAAGCCGCGCGAGATCCTGTCGGCGATCGTCCGACATGCCGATCTGATGTTCGGCAATCATCGCGACATCGCGCTGCTGCTCGACAAGCCGTTTTCGGGCGATGGCGAGGATCGCCGCCGCGAAGCCGCCGACGCCGCTTTCGCTTCCTTTCCGACGCTGCAGACGATCGCGTCGACCGCACGCCATGTCGAGGATGCCGACCGCCATTTGCTGTCCGCGCGGATCGACACGCGCGACGGCCACGCGCAGAGCGAGGAAATCGCGCTCGCCGGGATCGTCGACCGGATCGGCGCCGGCGATGCCTTTGCTGCGGGCGTGCTCCACGCGCTGCGCTCGCGCGGGAGCATCGACGATGCCGCGCGCACCGGCCTCGCGCTTACCGCGCTCAAACATTCGCTGCCCGGCGACGCCAGCCTGTTCCGACAGGCCGATATTGATGCGTTTCTCGAGGGAGGTCTGGATGTCCGGCGCTGAAATCGATCGTCGTGGCCTGATCAGCGGGATCGGTGCGGGCCTGGCGCTGGCCACCCCGCTGATCGCACGCGCGCAATCGGCGGGCGGCGCGGCACAGGTTGCCTGCCCGGCCGGGACGTTCCTCGGCGAGCGGTCGGGCAGCGGGGTGATGACCTTTCGCGGCATCCGCTATGGCCGCGCCCAGCGGTTCCGCGCGCCCACTCCGGAGCCGCGCGCAACCGCGCCGGTGCGGGCGATCCAATGGGGCCCGTCCTGTCCGCAGGCAGGCAAGGGTTATGCCGGCGACACCGCGGGCATCCCGGCCAATGAGGATTGCCTGGTCCTCAACATCTGGACCACGGGCAAGGGCACCGGTCCCAAGCCGGTGATGTTCTACATCCATGGCGGCGCCTATTCGTCGGGCACGGGATCGAGCGCGCTGTACGACGGCACCCAGCTGGCGCAGCGCGACATGGTGGTCGTCACGATCAACCATCGGCTCAATGCGTTCGGCTATCTCTATCTCGCCCGGCTCGATCCGCGCTTCGCCGACAGCGGCAATGCCGGCCAGCTCGACCTGATCCTCGCGCTCAAATGGGTGCGCGACAATATCGCCGCATTCGGTGGCGACCCGGCACGCGTGATGGTGTTCGGCCAGTCGGGCGGCGGCGCCAAGATCGCGACGATGACCGGCATGCCGGCCGCCAAGGGGCTGTTCAGCCGTGCCATCACGATGAGCGGGCAGCAGGTCACCGCCTCAGGCCCGCTCAACGCCACCACGCGCGCCAAGGCCTATCTCGCGAAGCTCGGCAATCCGTCGATCGACGATCTGCTGGCGATGCCGGTGGGCAAGCTGGTCGACGGGCTGGCGGCGACCGATCCGATCCTGGGCGGTGGGCTCTATATGGGCCCCGTGCTCGACATGAAGTGGCTGGTCCGCCATCCCTTTTATCCCGACGCCAACCCGATCGGGCTGTCGATCCCGATGATCCTGGGCAATTGCAGGCAGGAGACGGGCGCGTTCATCGATCCCGACAGCCCGACGATGAAGGGGCTGAGCTGGGACAATATCGCGCAGCGCATGGGGCCACAGCTCCGGATCGACGCCTTGCCCGAATGGATCGTCTCCGAATATCGCGCGCGCTTCCCGTCATGGTCGCCCGGCCAGGTGATGTGGGATGCGACCACCGCCGGGCGGAGCTGGCGCGGCCAGGTGATCGAAGCCGAGGAACGCGCCCGTGCCGGCGCACCGGCCTGGGTCTATCAGGTCGATTACGCCTCGCGCACCGATCCACGGCGCGGCGCGATGCACACGATGGACATTGCCCTGTCGTTCGGCACGCTGGGCGCACCGGGATCGCAGACCGGCACCGGCGCCGATGCCCGCGCAGCATCGAAGGCAGTGCAGGACAGCTATGTCGCGTTCGCCCGGACCGGCAATCCCAGCCATCCCGGCCTGCCCGCCTGGCCCAAATACGAGCTGGGCAGGCGCGCGACGATGATCTTCGACGTCAACAGCCATATCGAGGACAATCCGCGCCGCTGGCAGCGCGAACTGTTCGCCCGCATTCCCTACATTCAGCCGGGGAGCTGAGATGGTTATCGACCGCCGCACCGCCTTGCTCGGCACGATCGGCGCGGCGATCGCCGGCGGGGCAGGCGCACAGACCGCGCCGCCGACCGCGACCGGCAAGACCATCCCGTTGGTCCTGTCCGAGCCGAGCGAGACGATCGACCTATGGCCCAAGGGCGCGCCGGGCATGCCCGCGACTCCGCCGGTCGAGGTGACGACCGAGCGCAGCACCGATCCCAGGCTCAACGACCGTGCCGTGGTCGGCGTCGCCAAGCCGCGCATGGCGGTATTCCGTCCGGCCAAGCCCAACGGCGCGTCGCTGCTCGTCTTTCCCGGCGGCGGCTATGTCCGGATGGCGATCGACAAGGAAGGCTATGAAATCGGCCGCCTGCTGTCGGTGCGTGGCGTCACCGTGTTCGTGCTGTTCTACCGCCTGCCCGGCGAAGGCTGGGCCGATCGCGCCAATGTGCCGCTGCAGGACGCACAGCGCGCGATGCGGCTGATCCGCTCGCAGGCGAAGCGATACGGGCTCGATCCCGCGCGCGTGGGCGCGATGGGCTTTTCGGCAGGCGGGCATCTCTGCGCCGATCTCGTCGCCCGCTTCGCGACCAGGACCTATGAGCCGGTCGATGCCGCAGACCAGCTCTCGGCCCGGCCGATCATCGCCGCGCCGATCTATCCGGTGGTGTCGATGGCGCTGACGGTAGCGCATGCCGGCTCGCGCAACATGCTGCTCGGCGACGAGCCCACGCCCGAGGCGATGCGCGACCATTCGCCCGATCTCAACATCAAGCCCGACAGCCCGCCCTGCTTCCTGTGCGCGGCCGAGGACGACAAGACCGTGCCGATCGAGAACAGCCTGATGCTCCATGCCGCGTTGCGTGCGGCGAAAGTGCCGGCCGAATTGCATTTGTTCGCGGAGGGCGGGCACGGCTTCGGCTTGCGCGGCGTGGCCGGCAAGCCGGCGGCGGTGTGGCCCGAGCTGTTTGTCGCCTGGGCGAAAACGCAGGGCTGGCTTATCTAGCCCGCACCGCCAGCGGGTAAGTGATGATCAGCGCGAGCGGCGCCTTGCCCTTCTGGCGAATTCCCATCGTCTCGCCCGCGAAGAAATAGATCGCCTGGTCGGCCTTCACCGCCACGACGCGGTCGCCCGAAAACGCCTCGCCCTCGCCCGACAGGACGTAATAGACTTCGTCATGCTCGAGCCGGTGGGCGCCGATCGCGGCGCCGACATGGAGGATGCGCTTGCGGAACTCCATCGCCCGGCCCGGTACCGCATCGCTGAAGCGATAGGCCGTGCTCATCCCGATATTGCCATGCGGCGGCGGCTCGTCGCGCCTGACGGCGGCGCCGTCGATCACCGTCATGCGTCCAGCGGGCACATCCTGCGCCAGCACCGGCGTCGCCAGGACCGCGAGACCCAGCAGGATCAGCTTATTTCGCATCGCTCAAGGCCGCGATCAGCGTTTCCATGTGGGCGATGAACGTACCCGTCGAAATCCCCACGGCCGGCTTGGCATCGAGATAGGGCGAGGTGTCGGTGGCGTCGCCGACGCGGGTCGTCGAATAATCGCCCGGCGTCACCGTCTTCGACCCGTTGCGGGTATAACGGTTGCTCGTCATCCTGAGCTCGGTCGGCCACCAGCCAGCGGCATTGAGCGTCGCGATCAGCTTGTCCGCGCTGTTGGCCGCAAGATCCGCATTGCGGTCCGACCCGGCGCCCATATCGGTCAGATAGAAGCGGTCGAGCGGCCGGCCCGACCCCGCCTTTAGCGGCGAATCCTTGCTCGCGACATCAGGCGGAGTCGCCTTCAGCTTCTCATATTCGCGGCGCAGTTTCGCGACGTCGAGGTGGCGGAACGAACTGTAATGGCCGAGCGTGTTCTGCGGATTCGAGTCGGTGTAATATTCGCCGTTGACCACGTTCGAGCCGCGGCGATGGACATAGATCGGCTGGTTGGTCCCGATCGTTACGAAGGTCGGATAGGTCTTGCCGTCCTTGTTGAGCTCGGGCGGCGACTTGACCGAGTCGAGCCAGTCGAGCGCTTCCGGCACGCGCGCGAGGAATTTCGGGTCGCCGGTCAGCCGGTAGAAATCGAGCAGCTGCTCGACATTGGCAAAAGTGGTGTGCGTGACGAGCGCGGTCGGCTCGTAGGTGCGCGCGCCGCTGGGCTTGAGGTCGAGCGTATATTGCAGCCCCCATCCCGCCTGCGGCGCCGGCTGCTGCGTCCGCACATAGATGTCCATCGCGCGCCGGATCGGATCGAGCACGCTCCTGTCGCCCATCACCTGATAATATTGGATCAGGAAGCGGATATTCTCGCCCGCGACATCGTCGTTGAAGGTGATGAACGACGTATAATCGGGCTTGCCATGGTCGATATACGGAAACTTGGTCGCCGGATAACGCTGCGGCCAACCGCCGTTCGGGTATTGGCTCTTCAGGACAAAATTGAGCGATTTCTTGAGCGCGGGCAGATATCTCGGATCGTGCTTCTCGACATAGAGGCGCAGCAGGAACTGCATCGCTTCCGATGTGCCGGCGTCGTCGAACGTGGCATTGCCCCAATAATGCTGGAATTCCTCGAGCCGCCAGGCGTTGCGACCAATCGTTGCATACCATCTGGCGGTCGACCTGGGCCCGCCGAAATCGATGAAATAATGCCAGCCGCCCGCCGGCTGCTGCCCGGCGATCAGCGCGTCGGCGGCCTTCTCGGCGGCCCGGTAATAATAATCGTCGCCGGTCGCGTGATAGGCGTCGAGGAACAGATGCCCCATCGTGCCGGTGCCGGGCGGCTGCACCCAGACCATCGTCGGATACGCTTCCATCTCGCCCCAGCGGCGCGACATGTCTGGGAGATACGACCAGACATAGCCGCCCCGGACCGACGCCTTGTCGACCATGAAGGTCGCGGCGCGCTTCATCGTCGCGAGGATGTCGGCGCGGGAAGCGGCCTGCGCCGGCAATGCCGCCAGCGCCACGATCGCGGCGCCGGCCGTCAACAAGCTCCCAAGCCGCACAGTCCGTCTCCCAGAAGAAAGGAACGGCCGGCGCGGGGTGAACCGCGCCGGCCGGCAGTCACGTCCGATCAGTAGTTGAACCGGAAACCGGCGAGGAACTCGCGGCCGGTATGGTGATAGACCGACAGCAGGTTGCGGCTGTCGTTGAACTGGTCCTGGAACTGGTCGGTCAGGTTGATGCCCTCGAACGTCAGCTTGAACTGCTTGGTCAGCGTGATCTGCACCGAGGTGTCGATGTTGAGGGTCTTGTTATACCCTTGGCTGTCGATCCCCTGGGTACCGACCGCGTCCGACAGATAGCCCGAACGATAGGCCGCCGAGACACGGGCACTGACCCGCTTATCTTCGTAATAGAGCGTCGCGTTGGCGCTGTTGCGCGACAGGCCGGTCAGGTCGGTGATCTTCACCACCGCGCCCGACGAGTTGAGATATTTGATGCTCGACGTGACCCGCGTGTAGTTCAGCAGAACGCCGAAATTGCCCAGGAAGCCCGGCAGGAACTTGAACGGCTGCTGGAAATTGACTTCGATACCCCGGAGGCGACCGCCCGGCGTGTTGCGCGGGGCCGAGAAGGTCCAGTTGGTCAGCGACGGGTTGCAGATGCCCGGATCGAGATTGGCGCAGGCGGCGATCGCCAGGCTGTCGGGCAGGCCGAACGGGTTGCTCGAATAGGCACCCGACGATTGGACCGTCTGGACGAAGCTGTCGATGTCCTTCTGGAACAAGGCCACCGAGAGCAAAGCGCCCGGCATGTAATACCATTCGGCCGCAGCGTCGTAGGTGGTGGCGCGGAACGGATCGAGATTGGGATTGCCGACCGACACCGAACGGTTCGCGCCGGACACCGACACCGTCGCCGACGGCGCGATGCTGGTCAGGTCGGGACGCGCCATCACCTTCGCGATGGCAAAGCGCAACTGGAACTTGCGCGAGAATTCCATCACCGCGTTGAACGACGGCAGCCAGTCGTCATAGCTCCGCGACACGGTGATCGGCGTCGCCACCCCGCTCAGATAGGTGTAGCCTTGCGAGCGCTGGAAGGTCTGGACGTAGCGCACGCCGGCATTGCCGCGCAGCGTGAAGATTCCCAGGTCGCGATTGAAGTTGAACTGCACGAAGCCGCTCTTGTCGTGCTCGTCGACCGCGACATTGCCGGCAAGGCCCGGCTCGATACCCAGCCGGAACGTGCCGCCGCGTGCATTGGGATCCTCGAGGCCGAAATATTTCGCTGCCTTGAAATAGTCCGAGTCGAAGAAGGTCTGTCCCTCGATCGTGACGATCTGGCCATATTGGTTGAGGTCGAGATCGGCCGGGAGCGTGCAGCAGGCGAGGTTGGTATCCTGTGCCGCGGTCGTACCGTTGCTGCGGCGCAGATCGGTGCTGCGGAAGCCATAACCCTTGTACGAGGCACCGCCGTCAATCGAGAAGCCGTCGGTGACGTCCCATTTGAAGCTGATCTGGCCGGTCTCATAGGTATTCTTGGCCGACGCCGCGCGGAGGCGGAGCTGGCTCAGCACCCAGCCTGTGCCATTGGCGAGATTAGCGGTGCCCCAGTTGAACGTCGGGTGCTGGCGATCGGTATAATCATAGCCGAAGCCGTCGACATTATACTGGTCGAACGTCACCGTGTTCTGGATCGGATTCTGGTGATCCGACTCCGAATGGCCCAGGACGAAGTTCATCGAGAATTTGTCGGAGAACTTCTGGTCGACGTTGAGCGTGAGCTGCTTGAACTTGGTGTCGAGCCGGTCGAAGCGATTCTCGACGCGCAGATCGACATCATTGAACGTACCGGCGATCAGCGAGCCATTGTCGACCTTCGCGGTCAGCACGTCGATGTCGTTGACGCCGCACGTGGTCGGCCGGTTGGCCGCGGTGCAGGCGCCGGCGACCGAGAAGCCATTGGCCTCAAGATAGCGTTCCTCGCGCGTCGCCTTGAAGTCGGCATAAAGCGCATCGAGGCTGATCGTCGTACCGCTGGTCGGCTTCCATTGCAGCGAGCCGGTCACGCCGATGCGCTGCTGGTCGTCGATATAATAATCGTAGCGCGGGAAGCGCGGATGGAAGAGGTTGTTGGCCGTGGCGCATTCGGGCGTCGTCGACGGCCCGGTCGCGGGATAGACGCAGGTCGTGCCGAGATAGCTCTGGAAGCCCGGCGCGGCGCCCGCGGTATTGGTCGTCCAGCGCACTGTCGAATAGCCGCTCTCAACCAGCTTGCGCTTGGTATAGGCGGCCGACAGCAAGGCGCCGAACGTGCCGTCCTGGTTGCGCCACGACACCATCAACGCCGCGCGCGGCGAGGTCTTCTGGGCGAGGTCGTTATAGCTCGCCTGACCCGACGCGGCGAGCGTCAGGCCGGCCTTATAGTCGAACGGCCGGGCGGTGCGCAGGTCGACCGTGGCGCCCAGCGACCCTTCCTCCGTCGCCGCTTCGGCGGTCTTCTGCACGGTGATCGCGTTGAACAGGTCGGCGGCGAATACGTTGAAGTCGAAGCCACGGCCGCGATTGGTGCCGCCCGACGAATCGGCGCCACCGGCCGTGGCGATCGCTTCCATGCCGTTGATGCGAACGCGGGTGAATTGCGGGCCGAGGCCGCGGACCGAGATCGAGCGACCTTCACCGCCATCGCGCGACAGCGCCACGCCTGGGATGCGCTGAATCGATTCGGACAGGTTGAGGTCGGGAAACTTGCCGATGTCCTCGGCCAGGATCGAATCGATCGCGGTTGCCGACCCCTTCTTCTGGTCGAGCGCGCGGGCAAGACTGCCGCGAAAGCCGGTGATGACGATGTCGCCCTTGGTATCCTCCGGCTGCGCGTCGGTCGCCGGGGCCGTCTGCGGCGCATCTGCGGCCGGCGCCGCCGCGGTATCGTTCGGCCCGGACGGCGCAGTCTGCGCATAAGCGCCGCTCGCCGTCACTGCCATTGCCAGCGCCGCCAACGAGGCGCTGCCCCGCAGCAGCATGTCCAACTTCAATCCCTTCTGCATCGTCCTACTCCCCTGGAAGAACGGCCCGGAAGCGTCCCCTTCCTTGGCCGGTTATCTGTTGATCCTTCGTCCTTCGGTTCGACCGGCCAGCCGCCGGTCGAGTGAACTCAACCGCAAGCGGCCGTCGGCGATTGCCGCACGATGAGCGCGCGGCAGCGCCGCCACCGGCGTGCCGCCGCAGCGATCCGCCAGCGCCAGCCAGGCCAGGGCCTCACCCACGCGCGCGCCCGGCTCCAGGCACACCCGCTGGATGTCCTGCTCGAACGTCGCGAAATAGGCTGGCTCGCCTTGCATCCTCTCAAGCGTCTCCCGCGCTTCCTGGAGCGACCATCGCGCACTATGGACACCGGTGTCAATGAGGGATCTGCACAGTCTGAACAGCATCCAGTGCAGGAAGCCGAGCCGCGCGCGGTCATTGTCGCAGGAAGCGCCATGGCGGGCCATCATCTCCTCGCCGTAAATCGCCCAGCCTTCCTGGAATCCTCCAGTATATTCAATGCGTAAGGCATGGGGATTGGCGAGCGCGTCGAGCGGCATCTGGACCATGTGGCCCGGCAGCAACTCGTGATGGACGACGCTGCCCAAGCTCCAGTCGGGGCGGCGCTTAATGTCTGAAAGATCAACGAAATAGCTGCCAGGCGTGCCGTCGTGGCCGGGAAGCACGCGATAGCCGCCTTTTTTGGCCGCCTCTTCCACCGGTGTCATCCGACGCACCGCGACGTTCGAGCATTCGGGCGGCAGCAGACCGAAAAACTGCGGCAACCGCGCTTTCGCGCGATCGAGCCAGCGATTCATGTCGACCACCGCGCGGGTCCGGCCGTCGTCGCTGTCGGGATAAAGGAAACGCGGATCGCGGAACGCGGCGCGGAAGCGCTCGCCGCTCGTGCCGCCCTGATAGCCGAAGCGTGCGAGCAGCTCGTTCGCTTCCGCGGCGACCCCATTGGCGCGGGCGAGCAATCGGCGATGGATCGCCGTTGCGTCGCGGCCGCCGAACTGGCGATCGATCATCAGGTCATAATAAGCGGCGCCATTGGGAAGGCGGCCGACGCCGGGCTCTCCGGCTCGGGGCGTGAGTGCCACCAATGCCTGCATCTGTTCGGTCAGCGCCGCCGCAACCGTGCCCGTGGCGCGTCCCGCGGCCGCCCGGACCCCGACAATCGTCCGGTCGAGCGCGTCGCGCGGCAGGATCACGTCCGCTGCCGCCTCGCGCCGGATCGCTCCGGTATCGGCAGCGATCCGGTCGGCCGCGTCCGACACTGCCGGATCGCGCCATGCGCCGCTGCCCGGGGAAACCGTATAAGGCGAGCGGCCGATCCGCCCGAACGGCATGATCGCGGCGATCCGCGCATCGATCGCCAGCCCTTCGCGCGCCGCTTCGAGATCGAGCCGTGCGCCGGGCGACAGACCCGCCATCCCGATACCGCGCAGCCCGGCCAGCTTCGCCGCCGGACTATCATGCTTCGCCAGTCCATCGAGCGTCGCGCGCAGGACCGCATCGGCATCGCCCGCCGCGCGCGCACGCGGCATCGCGGCAATCGCCGCGCCGCCGGCGAGGAAGAGACGCCGCCCGATCATGGCCGCCCCGCAATCGCCGCCGGGCCGGCGGGTAGCGTCACCACAGCGCCGCGCCGCAACCGCGCGCCATCGAAAGCGAAGCTCTCGATCCGGTTGCCGAGCATTGCCTGGGCGAGAATCTGGCGGCCGTCCCGCGACCAGACCATGCCTTGCCCCCAGCCGCCCATCGGCGCCTCGGTCACCTTGACCAGATGGCTGCCGGTGATCCGCCACACCTGGAGCAGGCCATGGTCGGACCAGCCCCGCGCCGCACGCGGCAGGTTCGATCCGTTATTGACCGTGACCGCGACGAAGCGGCCGTCGGGCGACATCTTCACGCCTTCGGGTGTCAAGCCGACGGCGACCGTGTCGACCACCGCCGGCTCTCCCCCCAGATCGATCAGGCTGATCGTATCCATGTCGCGCCCGCCGCCGCCGATATTGCCGACCACCGCGAAACGCGGGCCGGCGGCATCGATCGCATAAGGCCGCAGGCCCGCAGCCAGCGTGGCAGTGCCGACACTCAGGCCAGTGTCGGTGACCGTCACCACGCTGATCCGGTGATCGCCGTCGCGCGTGACCAATGCCTTGCGGCCGTCGTCGTAGAAGATCGGCATCGCCGGCGACGACCCCGCCGGACCGATCGCCACCGTCGCCACCGGCGTCAACGCGCCGCGCGCGAACGCGAACAGCGACAATGTCCCGGCCGCGCGATTGGAGATCAGCACGCGCCGCCCGCTCGGGTCGATCGCGACGCCCGACGCTCCGGCACCCGCGCGGGTCGACGATACCAGCTTCGCCGCCCTGAGATCGATGACCGAGACGCGGTCGTCGGGCTCGATGTCCTTGCCGTCGGCGCGGACGCGGCGCGCGCTGGTGACGATCGCATAGGCGCCGTCAGGGGTGATGGCGACACTGCGCGGCGGGCCGATCACGCTGGCGGGTGCGCCGATCGTCGCGGTCACGCGGAGCTTGCCGTTGCCGAAATCGAGGATCGAGACGCTGTCGGCGACCAACGGCGTCGGCACGACCTGCTTGCCGTCGGCCAGCACTTGCTTGCCGTCATTCGCGGTGACCGCGATCTCGGCCTGCGCCGGCACCGCCAGCGCGGCAAGGATCAGCCAGGCGCGCTTCACGCCGCCGCCTCGACCAGATCGGGCACGGGCTCGCCGCGCAGCACCGCGCGGGCACGCTCGAGATCGAGCGCGCCGTCCCAGCGTGCCACCGCGACGGTCGCAACGCTGTTGCCGATCAGATTGACCACTGCACGCGCCTGGTTGAGGAAACGGTCGACCCCGAGCAGCAGCACCAGTCCGGCAACGGGCAGCGACGGCATCACCGACAAGGTCGCGGCCAGCGCGACGAACCCGGCGCCCGCGACCCCGGCCGATCCTTTCGAGGTCAGCAGCAGCACGCCGAGAATGGTCAGCTGGTCGCCGACCGACAATGGCGTGTTGGTCGCCTGGGCGATGAACACCACCGCCATGGCGAGGTAGAGCGAGGTGCCGTCGGTGTTGAACGTATAGCCCGCGGGCAGCACCAGCCCGACCACCGGCCGAGCGCAGCCGAGCTGCTCGAGCCGCGCCATCAATTGCGGCAGCACCGCTTCGGTCGAGCAGGTGCCGAACACGATCAATATCTCGTCGCCGATATATTTGAGCAACGCGACCAGCGAGATCCCCGCCAGCCGCGCGACCGTGCCGAGCACGACCAGCACGAACAGCAAGGCGGTCACGTAGAGCGCGAGGATCAGCCAGCCGAGCGGCAACAGGGTCGCGAGCCCGTATTTGCCGATCGTGAACGCCATCCCCGCGCCGGCGCCGAGCGGGGCAAGCCGCATCACCATCCCGACGATCCGGAACATCGCCTTGGTGACGTCGTCGATCAACGCGGTCAGCCGCGCGGCGCCATCGCCCATCGCGCCGAGCGCGAACCCCATCAGCAAGGCGATCAGGATGATCTGCAGCATCGTGCCGCCGACGAACGCCGAACCGATGCTGTCGGGAATGATCCCGAGCAGGAAATCGGCGATTCCGCCTTCGCCCTTGGCAGTCGTCGCGTAACCACCGATCGCGCTCGCATCGAGCGTGCGCGCGTCGATGTTCATTCCCGCACCTGGGCGCACGACATTGGCGACGACGAGACCGGCAGCGAGCGCGACAGTCGACAATATCTCGAAATAGATCAGCGCCCGCAGACCCAGCCGCCCGACGTCGCGCAGATTGCCCATCTGCGCGATCCCGACTGCGACGGTGCCGAAGATGATCGGCGCGAGCAGCATCTTGACGAGTTTGACGAAGCCGTCGGCGACCGGCTTGAGCGCGATGCCCCAGCCCGGCGCGAGCGCACCAAGGACAATGCCGACGGCCATGCCGATCAGCACCTGAACCCAGAGCTGGCGCAATGCGCGCGTCACCCGATCCTCATCCTCCCGTCGCCGCCCGGTCTGCCGGGTCGGCACCCTAGTTTCAGGCCATCACCCGTGCCGGGGCGACGTCCTCGGTCATCCTGCTCATCAGTTCGTAGAGCTTGCTCTTCGCCTCGAACCCCACGCCCGGCACCTGCGGGAGAGCGACATAGCCGTCCTCGACCGCGATTCCGTCGGCGAACCCGCCGAACGGCTGGAATACATCGGGGTAGCTTTCATTGCCGCCGAGATGCAGCCCGGCCGCGATGTTGAGCGACATCTGGTGCCCGCCATGCGGCACCACGCGCCGCGTCGACCAGCCTTCTTCCTTCAGCACCTCGAGCGTGCGGAGATATTCGACCAGGCCATAGGACAGGGCACAGTCGAACTGCAGCCAGTCGCGCTCCTTGTGCATGCCGCCGAACTTGAGGAGATTGCGCGCATCCTGGTGCGAGAACAGATTCTCGCCAGTCGCCATCGGGCGGTCGTAATGTTTGCCGAGCTCGGCCTGGAGCGCGAAGTCGAGCGGGTCGCCGACTTCCTCGTACCAGAACAGATTATAGGGCTTGATCGCCTCGCCAAAGCGGATCGCGGTGTCGAGGTCGAAGCGTCCGTTGACGTCGACCGCGAGGTACTGGCCGTCGCCGACAACCTCGAGCGCCGCCTCGATCCGCGCGATATCCTGGTCGAGCGGCACCGCGCCCACCTTCATCTTGCACACGCGATAGCCACGGTCGCGATACGAGCGGAACTCGTCCTGGAGCTGCCGGTGGTCCTTGCCCGGGTAATAATAGCCGCCCGCGGCATAGACCCAGACGCGATCATCGGGCGTGCCGCTGCCATAGCGTTCGGCAAGCAATTGATAGAGCGGCTTGTCCGCGATCTTGGCGACCGCATCCCACACCGCCATGTCGATCGTGCCGACCGCGACCGAGCGTTCGCCATGCCCGCCGGGTTTCTCGTTGGTCATCAAGGTCGACCAGATCGCGAACGGATCGAGATTGGCATTGGCCTGGTCGATCAATGTTTCGGGATCGGCTTCGGTGATCCGCGCCAGGAACCTGTCGCGCATCAAGGCGCCCTGCCCGTAGCGCCCGTTCGAATTGAACCCGTAGCCGATCACCGGTCGCCCGTCGCGCATCTGATCGGTGACGACCGCAACGACCGAACACGTCATCTTCGAGAAATCGATATAGGCGTTGGCGATCGGCGAGGCGATCGACACCGTCTGTTCCCGAATCTCGACGATACGCACCTTTAATCCCCCATCTCTCGTGACGGGGTCCGGCATAGGCCGCCGACGGACGGTGCGGCCAATGCCGTTGCGGTGCGTCGCTATGCCGATTATGCATGGCCGATGGAGCTGGCCTGGCTGGAAGATTTCGTCGCCTTGAGCGAGAGCGGCAATTTCTCGCGCGCCGCCGAAGCACGTCACGTGACCCAGCCCGCGTTCAGCCGCCGCATCCGGTCGCTCGAGGATTGGGTCGGCACGCCGCTGTTCGAGCGCACCGCGCAGGGCACTCATCTGACCCCGGCGGGCGAGCAATTCGCGCGCGGTGCGGCGGGGCTGGTCCGCGGCTTCACCGATCTGCGCCGCGACGCGCGTGAGGCAGGCGGACGCGAGACCGCGACGCTGCATTTCGCCGCGACGCATTCGCTGTCTTTCACCTTCTTTCCGGGCTGGCTGCGCGCGGTCGAGCAGGCCGCCGCGGTCGGCCCGGTGCGGCTGGTGTCCGATTCGATGCAGGCCTGCGAGGAATTGATGCTGCAGGGGCAGAGCCAGTTCGTGCTGTGCCATCATCATCCGATCGCGCCGAGCCGGCTCGAAGGCGCGGGATTCGCGTCGCGCGCGGTGGGAAAGGATTCGCTGGTCCCGCTGACCGCGCCCGACGCCGAAGGCCGGCCGCTCTGGAGCCTCGACGCCGACCAGGACGACCTGCCCCTGCTCGCCTATAGCGCCGAATCGGGCCTCGGCAGGATCGTCGCGGCCAATCGCTTCGACCAGCGCGCGCCGCTTCATCCCGTCTTCTCGGCGCAGCTCGCCGCGACGCTGCTCGGCATGGCGCGTGGCGGCAGCGGGATCGCGTGGCTGCCGACCAGCCTTGCCGCCGACGATGTCGCACGCGGTAGCCTGGTGCCCGCGGGCGGCCCCGACTGGGCAGTGCCGGTCGGCATCCGGCTGTTCCGCCCGACCGCGCGGCAAAGCGTCGCGGCCGAGCGTTTCTGGACTCACTTGCCTGCCGCCTGATGCCGTTCGCGCATCACGCTGGCTATTTGCGCCGGGCTGCGGGCGGCGGCAAGGCGACGCGGTTGTTGAGCCATGTCACTTCGGGCGTCCCGTCGGGCAGCGCCACTCGCACGCTGTAGCCGGCAGCCGACCCGGCCGGCACCGCCAGCCGCACGATCGCGGTCTTGGGCAGCAGGTCGAGCGGCGCGGCGAGCGTCGGCACCGCGGCGGTTGCGACCACCTTGCCATTGCCATCGACCAGATCGGCACGCCCGCCCGACGCGGTCAGCGCGCCCAGGCTGTGCACCGTCACCGTCACCGAGCGACCGACCAGTGTCACGTCGTCGACCCCGATGCCGAGATCGGCGCGACGCTCGGTCGGCACGCCCGGCGTCTCGAGCGTGAACTCGAGCACGGTCGTGGCGTGCGGCGCGAAGCTCATGTCGACCGATCCGCTGCGTTCGAGCATCACCTCGCGCGCCGCCGGGTTGCCGTCGGCAGTGTCGCCGTCCGACGCGCTGGTCCCGACGGTCATCCGCCACTTGCCCGCGGTCACGTTCCAGGTCGACATCGTCGCCGGCTGCGCGACATCGCTGGTGTTATAGGCGATCACCTTGAAATGGCCCGGAGTCGCGCCCGGCACGAGGATCGCCACCGCCTGCGCGGCGCCGGGATTGGCGAAGCGCCAGCTCACCACGTTGCCCGGATAGGTCTGGTTGCGGACCAGCGCGATGCCGCCGAGCCGCTGCCGCTGCAACAGATCGTTGGGCATTTCGACGCGGTCGGACCACCAATGACCCTCGGTGTACATGTACATGCGCTGCGTCTTGTACGCGATCGCATCGGCCGCCTGGTCTTCGAGCAACTTGCGGTTGCCGGTCGCGTCCCAGCCGGCAATCCGGCCGAAGTCGCTCTTCATGCCGGCCATCGCCTTGCCCCACTCGCTCTTGCCGAGTGCCGCGACCACATTCTCGTTGAGGTCGTTGAGCGACCCCGGCCCGGTCTTTGCCACGCGACTCAGGATCGGCGCGAGATATTTGGCGTCGCCGGTGAAGCGGTACGCCGCCCAGGCCGATTGGTAAGGCGTCGGGATGCCGCCGCCATCGCCGACCCGCTCGGCATCGGTGCGCCAGTTGATCTCGTTGGGATAGGTCCAGTTGCCGTCGGCATCCTTCTTGCCGTGCGCCATCCAGCCGTCGATCACGCCAGTCACCAGTCCGGTCGCGACCGGATTGCGGTTGTAGACGCCCATCAGGATCGGCGCGTGCATGACGGTGAAGCTGTACGGCTTCTGCCATTCCCACGGCCCCTCGCGATAGACCTTGCGGCCGCCATACCAGTTGGTGGCGAAGTGCAGATGGCCGGCGGCGTTCTTGAGGATGATCCGTTCGGACAGCGTCTTGGTCGTCGCCATCAACCGCTCGATCGCCTTGGGCTCGCCCCAGTTCAGGTAGAGCCGCTCGCCATCCGAATTGAGCCCTTCCTCATAGGCATGGAGCTCGTCGGTGGTGATGAACCCGAGCCCGTCGACCCGCATGCCATTGGCATAGACCGCGTCCGACAAGGCACGCAGCGACGCGTTGATCTTGTCGGGCTCGACTCCCATCAGCGCGAGGCCTGGCCATTGCTCGGTCAGGTCGACATCGTCCGAAATGCCGCCGCCGAAATCGCCAAAGGGTACCTGGCGATTGTCGATCCACCAGTCGACGAAGCGCGCGGTCAGCCTGAGGTCCTCGAGCTGGCGGAACGCCCAGAGCGGCACGCCGGCCGGCGGCGTCGGCTGCGCAAAGGGCGGCATGCCGGTCGCGCCATAACTGATATCGGCCCAGTAACGGCGCCCTTCGACATTGTCGGGATCGACCCGGAGCAGGTCAGTGACGTCGCTCTTGAGCCGGCGGAACAGGGCCTCGCGGCCCGAGGCGGTATGCTCCTCGACCAGGAAGCCCCAATTGTCCTTCACCTGGTTGAAGCGGTCGAGGATATGCTCCTTCTTCGCTTCGTCGCGGTCCTTGAACACCAGCCGCACGTTCATCCCGTCGAGCGACGACGCACCGAAATCGGGCGAAGCACTGGCGACGGTGATGTAGAAGGGGTCGTTGGTCAGGATGCGATCGCGCAGGTCAAGCCACAGGGTCCGCGCCTCGCCCGGCTTCACCGACACGGTCACGTCGATCATGTCGCGATCGGGCCAGGTCGGGTCCTTGACCCGGATGTTGAGCGGGATGACGCCGTCCTTGTTGGGCGTCGCCTTCAGCGCCGGGATATCGAGCGCGATGCCGTCGAGCCCGTCGCGGGCATTGGCCCAGGTATAGTTCCACGCGCGCGCCAGCGGCTTGCCCGGAAAGGCGTCGCCGAAATCCGACGGGATCAGGATATGGACGAGCGGTGCCTCGTCGCCCCGGCGCACCGCACCGCCGGCATCTGTCGCGCTGCCCGCCCCGGGCGCGGCATGCCCTGCGCTCGCCGGCAAGGCGACCACCGTGGCGCGCTCATCGGCGGGATAGCGGCCGGCGATATAATCGTTGAGCGGCGTCAGATTGGCGAAGCTCGGCGCGGTCTTCGAATCGACCACATAGCTCAGCTTGAGCGTTCCCTTAGGCTCGGCGCCTTCCTTGACGGCATAGGCCCATAGTTCCTGGATCGGCGTTTCCTGCGCGAGATTGGTGAAGCGCAGCTTGCCGCCGGTGCGGTCGTCGAAGCTGGTGATCGACTTCTCGACGCCTTGCGGCCGTTTGGAGAGCAACGAGAAATTGCTGCCGTCCGCCGCATAATCGAGCGATCCGTACGCCGCGCCGCGGATCTCGACGCGGTTGACCGTCTCGCCCTTGGGCACGGTCAGCACATAGCTCTTGCCGCCTTCGACATAGACGTTCCAGTCGGGGAGTTCGAAATAATCGTCGCGCCCGGCCAGCCGCGAGCGGTTGTAAACGCCGGGCCAGGTCGTCTCGGCAATGCCGTCGACGCCTTTCCACATCCATTCCTTGAGGTCCTTCGCATCGGCGAACTCGACCTTGCGGATGCTGGTCTTGTCGGACGCCAGCAGCGGCGGCGAGGCGCCGTCGAAGCCGTAGCGGTGAAGGAACGCCGCGCGCTCGGCGATGGCCGGCGTGTCGTTGCCGCCCGACGGCGCGTTGTTGTTCGCGAGCGCGGCGACCGCGCCGGTATCGAGCATCTGGTCGTAGACGCGGATTTCGTCGACATCGCTGCCGCGCATGAAGCTGTAGCGGCTCTGCACCTGGTGCGGGCCGATGATTCGCCCGGCCAGCCCGAACTGGTCGAGCCCGCTGTCGAGCACCGCCTTGCCGTCCTTGCGTGCGACTTCCTTGCCGTCGACGAACAGCCGCACGCCGACCGCCTCGTCCCAGGCAAAGGCGATATGGTGCCACTCGGTCGGTGCCGGCAGATTGTCCATGCGGAACGATACGCGCTCTCGCGCAAGGTTGTTGTCGGTGACGAAGGCGTCGAAGCCGTGACCATTCCAGTCGACGCGCAGGAACGTCATGTCCCAGCTGGTGTGATCGGCAAAACCGACGCGGAACAGGACGAACGGCGCCTCGCCGACCGGCGTGCGCGAGCGCCAGAAGAAGGACAAGGTCCCGCGCCGCGCATAGATGTTGCCCGGCGCCTTCCACGCGACATAGCCGTCGTCCTGCCACTCGATCGCACCGCCCGATTTGCCGGTCGGGACGATCGCCACCTTGGACTGAAAGTTGGGAACCGCTTCGCCACCCGCGGCGTCGGCAGTCAGGTTCTTGTCGGCCGAGACGTGGAAGAGAAGGTGCGGTCCCGGATCCTGCGCGAGCGTCGCGCTGCCGAGCATCGCACTCGCGGTGCCGACCATCGCCAGCCACATCACTGTCCGGAATTTCATTGCCAGCCACCCTCTCTCGCGGGTCGGAGCCTGTGACGCGGCTTCTCTACCCTGATTCGCGCTCTAGGCGACTTATGACACCGGTGTCTACGGCACATTTGTCGCAATTTGTCCGCCCCTACCGCAATCGCTGCAGCAGCCATTTCTCGTAGAAAGCGGCGATCTGCAGATTGTTCTTCTCGAGCATCTGCATGTGCCCGTTGCCGCGAATGCCCGCGGTCGGCAGATAGACGTAATCGTTGGGCACGCCCGCCTGCGCCAGGAAGGCCGAGGTGCAGTAATCCTGCCCGGCATGGTACGACGCCTCGCCGGTCGCAATCAGGATCGGCGTGCCGGCCAGCCAGGGCAATTTGTAGCGCGCGGTCGGCTGGAGCCAGCAATCCACGCCCATTGCCTGCGCCGCCGGTGTCCGCGTCATTCCGAGCGACGCAGCGTCGGGCAGCACCGGCATGAAATCCAGGCAGGCATCGGTAATCCCGCACGGCGTCGCGGGTCCCTTGCCGTCGCGATTGGCATTGCCGGTCGGCTCGACCGCGATGATCGCCTTGACCTTGCCGGGGTTCGCCTGCGCGATCATCCAGCCGAGCGGCCCGGCCTGCGAATGGGTGACGATGATCGCCGGACCGATTGTCGCCAGCAATTCGGTCACCGCTTTGGTCGTCAGCGCATATTGCATGTCGACATCGGGCATGTTGGCGACTTCGGACGCAAAGAACTGCTCGAAGATGGGGTCGCCGGGCAGCCCTGTCCCCGGCCATTGCGTGTGCAATTTGGCGGTCGGCCAGGGCAGCGGCGTCACTTTCTCGCTGGCGGTGAAGCGCTCGACGATCTGCTTGCGGCTGGGGTCGCGTTCCTGCTCACCATAGGCCTTGGGGAAATAGCCCGATCGCCCCTTGCCCGGCTGGTCGACGACATAGACGGGCCAGCCGCGCGAGACGAACCAGGTTGCCCAGCCGGGCCGGCCGTCGGGCGTACCGAGGAACCCCGCACCGGTCAGCCGGCTGCCATGGATGAAAATGATCGGATAATGGCGCGGCAGCGCGCGTTCCGGGATCTGGTAGAAGACGTGCATCTGCCCCGACATGCCGTCGCCCGATACCGTGCCGCCGGCATAGAGCACGCCCTGCTCGCGGATCGCGACCGGCGGCGAGGCCGGTCCCGCCGCAAGCAGCAAGGCGAGGAGCGCCCGCGCGATCATTGCGGATCGATCACCCAGAAGGGCCGGGTCTCCGCCTGGAGCGGGAAGCTTCGGGCATTGCCCGCCGCATCCTGCACCTCGACCGCATACATCAGTCCCTCGCGCGTCAGCGGTACCTCGGCCCGCCAGCCGTCGCTGCTGGCGATCATTTCCTGCGCCCGCCAATGCGCGTCGCTCGGTAGCGGTTTCCACCACAGGACCACGCGGTCGATCGGCTGCCTGGCGCTTGCCTGTGCAGTGACCGCAACGCTCTTGCCGTCGGCGGCAATACGGTAGTCAGGCCGCCCGCCGACGCCGAGCCCGCCAGTCCCGCCCTTGTCGGTATCGGTCAGCACCAACGGGTTGTGGTGCGCACCCTTGGGCCGCGCCGCCCACAAATCCTCGGCCGTCGCATCGAGCTTTTCCAGTTGCGACAGCGCCGGCCCCCAGCTGAACGACTTCTGCCGCCGCAACGGATTGTTGAGCGGCTGGTAGACCGGATCGAGCAATGCGGCGAGCCCGGCCCAGGCTCCGCGCGAACTCCTGAGCAAGGCATTGGCCTGGTCGATCTCGCCGCGCTCGTTGGTCCGCACGCCATGGTCGAGCCAGACCAGTCCCTCGATCCGGTTCCAATGGTAATCGCCGAGACGTGCCGCGGCCGCCAGGTCGATCCGGAGCAGCCGCCATTCGTCCGCCGCGCGACCGGTAAGCGTGGGCATCGCTGCGATCGCCTTGTCGGTCTCCCCGCTCGCATCGCGCAGCCGCGCGGCGATCGCGAACGGGCCGTAGCGGCCATCGACCAGCCCATCCATCTTCGACAGCACGAACTTGTCGATCGGCAGGAAGCTGCGATCATCCTCGGTCTGGTCCTGGGCATATTGCAACAGGTTCAGCGGGATCGGCGTGCGCGATCCGACGACGCTGTCGTTGGTCGTGTAGCCGGTCTCGGTCTCGGGCGAATAATCGCGATGGTCGGCGCCGATGAAGCGATAGGCGTAGACCAGCGGCACCACCCGGCTCGCCGCCTGCATCGCGCGATACGCCGTGTCGCCACCCATGCCATAATGTTCGCGCCATGCCTGGACCAGGGTCGCCTCGGGCAGGTCGGGATCGTAACCGAGCCGCCCCCAGGCGAGATACCATGCCCAGTCCTTTTGCCAGACATAGGGGAACACCGCCTGGTCGCCCGCCGAGCGATACATGCTGGCGGCGTACGGGCTGAAATAGGAGACAGGGGATTCGAGCGTGAACCCGCGCGCGTCGCCCAGCCGGAAAGTGCGCACGGTCTGGCGGATGAAATCGGTATTCGCCCAGGTCCAGAAACGATGCGTGCCGTTCGATCGCACTTGCCACAGCACGCCGTAATCGGCCGGGCGATTGAGATAATGTTCATAGCTGTAGGTCGCGAAGCGTTCCTGCATCGCCTGGTAGGGCAGGCCGAGATGCTCGCCATTATATTTGATCTCGACATCGAACATGCCGGGTGCTGCTGCGGCGATCGGTTCGAGCTGCTCCTTCGAGGTCAGCCACGAGCGCGTGTAGAGGCGTAGATCCTTGCGTCCCGCCATCGCGAAGCCACGCAGATAGGCTTGCTTGAAGAAGTCGGCGGGCTGTCCGGTCTCGCCGACGCGGAAGCCCAGCATGGCGAGCTGCGGCAGCTCGCGGATCAGCTGCGCGGTCGCCCTGGCAGTGTAGTCGGCAATCTTGTCCGCGGGCACACCCTTGATCGGTGAGGGTGGTTTAACGGGCGAGCGCGGGCGATCCTCGTCGATCGAATAATTCATCAACGCAACACGGATGCCGCGGCTCGCTGCGTAAGCAACCAATGCCTTCAGCGAGGCGAGGTTCTTGGCCTGCTCGGCTGGATTGCCGACATCGGGGTAACCCGGCACGCGGACCAGCATCGGGTAAAGGTTGGAGAAGCCCGTGGTATCGAGATCATAGGCGCCGTGCAGGTCGAGCATGTTGAAGCGGTTGCGCGCCAGCATGTCGATATAGGCGCGCCACATCGCCTGGTCGTTGAGCACGAACGGGTGGATGTGGATGAAGGCATTGTCGGCGCGGACGGTCACCCACGGCTTCTGTCTGGTCGGCCGCAGCGCCGCTGCGATGTCGCGCCAGCGATCGCCCGGCAACGCACGGATCTGCTCGGCGAGTTCGAGCAGGCCGTATTCGGCGCCCGTCGCGCCACCGCCGGCGATGGTCACCGCATTACCCGAGCGGTCGAGCGCAAAGGCCTGATCGTCGGGCTCGGGTCTCGCGGCGATCGTCACCGTCACGTCGACATCGGCGCGGGTCAAGCGGTGCTGAGCGAGTGCCGCGTCGACCTCGCCTGCCGCCCAGCGGACCTGCTCGGGCGCATTGGCCGGGAGCCGCAGCGCGGCATGGGCAGGGAGAGTCGTATCGAGCGCCAGCAGGAGAGTGGCGAGCAGGCGCCTCATGGCTGCATCTCCGTCGGCGACCAGCTCCAGGTGGCACCTTTGGGCATCAACCGCGCAACCTCGGCCTGGCGCAACGGAACGCCGACCGCATCGACCGGCGCGACCAGCTCGACCGGCCGCCCGCCGAGCGCGCGGATGACGTCGGGCAAGTCATAGGCCGCGAGCACGCCGGGCACGGCATAGGCCGGCAAGTCGCGCGCGATCGGGCGGTTGGCCGCGTCGCGGAACGACAAGGGACTTGCCACCAGCCGCACCGCCGCGATGCGCGGATCGAGCGCCGCCGCCTGCACAGCGACCGGCCCCATCGTGCCGACGCCCATGACGGTGATGCGCGCGCCGGGCTCGAGCGCCTGCAGCCAGCCGATCGTCTCGATCACATCGTCGATGCGAATTCCGGTCAGCGTCCGCCCGACCAGCAATACCCGCAGCGCCAGCAGATTCTGGTCGCCGACCAGGCTCGACTTGATTTCCTCACCACCGTCCGCGCCGCGCGGCTGGAGCGCGACCACGGTCCAGCCCGTCGCTGCGAGTTTCGCCATGCGGCCATTGGGGCCTGCCAGGACATCGAGCGACGTGCCGGGATCGAGCAGCAGCATCACCCGGCCCGACGGCGTCGCGGGTCGCATCAGCCGCGCCTCGAGCCTTCCCTGTGTGAGCTCCAGCGACACGTCGCTCTCCCCCCGGGGGTCAAGGCGAACCTTTTCCCCGGCAACGGCGGTGGCGCCGGTCAGCGTGCGGATTTTCGCGCGCACCGCGTCGGGCGCGAGCGCCGGGGTGACGATCGCTTTCGCTCGCGCGCGGTTGATGTCGGCGATCGTCGCTCCACCGCCCGAGGTCGCGATCTGGCCAGTCGGCGTCACCAGCAGATCCTCGGGTCGCGACGGCGCCAGCCGCTCGAACGGCACGGCCGGCGCGGTCACCTTCAGATTGCGGCGGAAGAAGTCGATGATCCGATCGCCCATCGGTGCGATCGCGCCATGCGGGCCGGGCCCGGTATACCATTCAAGCCGGCTGGCCTGGCCATAGGCGGCCCAGACTGTCTTCGCCTCGGCGACAGCCGCCTTGGCGCCCTCGAACGGGAACATGTCCTCGGTGGTCGAGATCACCGCATAGGGTTTGGGCGCGGCCAGCTCGACCCAGTCTGGCAGGTCGAGCCCGTCGGCAATGAAGCCCGGAATGCTCTGCTCGCCATCCTGGGGACCTGGGCCCGCCAGCAAATGCCTGAAGTCGTTGACATAGCACGCCACTGCCGCCGCCCGCACGCGATCGTCCATCGCCGCGACATAAGCGGTTGCGGTGCCGCCACCCGAACAGCCGAACGCGCCGATCCGCCGGGCGTCGACCTCCGGCCGCGAGAACAGATAGTCGATCCCGCGCATCGATTCGTTGATGAAATAGCGGGCGAGATGGTCACCGGTGAGCAGGGTCTGGAACGCGGCGATGCTGTGGTCGCCGGTCGGCCGCTCGCCGCGCGAACGCCCGGTCAGCGAGTCCCAATATTCCATCCGCTCGCCTTCGCCGACGATGTCGTAGGCGAGCGCGACGACGCCGTTGCGCGCGAAGCCGGCAGCGAAGGCGTAATTGCTCGCCTTGCCATTGGGCCCGTGGCCGGGCGCGATGATCACCGCGGGAAACGGTCCCTTGCTTCCAGTCGGCACGAACAAATTGGCGGTGATGTGCTGCCCGGGCATCGCATCGAACATCACTTTCTCGACGCGGAAACCCTGTCCGGCGAAGCTGCCCGTCAGCTTGGCGGCGAGCGGCGCGGTGCGCGCCGGAAGGCCGCCAATCCGCTGGAGGATTCGCGCGCGCACCCAGGCCTTGCGCGCATCGGCTGCGGCGGGCGTGGCGATTTTCGCAATCTCGGCCGCGCGCGCGTCGAGCCGGGCATCGGCGGTCGCATCGAGCCGCGTGATCAGCGCGCTGCGGCTGTCGTCCTTGGCTGCTGCCGGCACCCCGACAACCAGCATCAACGCCGTGACGATCAGCCCCGTCCGCATCTCCCGCCCCCCCTCAGAATTTGGTTGCCGGTGCGCCGTTGACGCGCACGCGGTCGAGGACGAGGCCGTTGGTATGGGCGATGGTGCTGGGTGTCGTGACACCGTCGAACGCGCAATCGCTGAGCCTTACCCGCTCGATCGGCGCACCGGGCAGGCCTTGCGAATCGAGCACCATCACCGATTGCCGCGACGTGACGCGTTCGATCGTGACGTCACGCAGGATGGGCGTGAACTTGCCTTTCGCACCTTCCTCGTAATTGAAGTCGCACGCGATCACCGCTTTCTTGACCTGCCCGACCGCGATGTCGCGATAATGGAAGCCTTCGAGCAGCCCGCCGCGCATCGCATTGTTCTTGAAGCGGATCGCGTAGTCGAGGTCGGGGCTGTCCATCGCGCAGCGCTCGGCGAAGATGTTGCCGCAGCCGCCGGAAATCTCGCTGCCGATGGTGATGCCGCCATGGCCTTCGCGCATCGTGCAGTCGCGGATGACGAAATTGCGGCTCGGCACGGCGACGCGGCGGCCGTCCTCGTTGCGCCCCGACTTGATCGCAATGCAATCGTCGCCAGTGTCGAACAGTACTTTCTCGATCAGCACGTCGGTGCATGATTCGGGGTCGCAGCCGTCATTGTTCGGACCATGACCGAGGATGTCGAGGTTGCGAACGATGACGTTGCGACACAACACCGGATGGACTTGCCAGAACGGCGCGCCGCGCAGCTTCACGCCCTCGATCAGCACATTCTCGCAGGCATAGGGTTCGATGAACGACGGGCGCAGATAGTCGGTCGCGCCGAACACGCGCTTTTCGACCGGCGTCCGCGCCTCGGCCATCTCGAACAGGCGGCGCCGCGCGGCACGCTGGTCGGGCAGGCCATCGCGCCAGCCATTGCCGACCGTGCCTTTCCACGGCCCCTTCCACGACCACCAGTGCCGGTCGCTGCCCTGGCCGTCGAGCGTGCCTTGCCCGGTGATCGCGATGTTGCGCTTGCCATGTGCGTAGACGAGCGGGGACAGCCCCATCATCTCGACACCCTCGAACCGCGTCAGCACGATCGGAAAGTCGGCGGGATCGGTGCTGAACAGGATCGTCGCGCCCTGGGCGACGTGCAGCTCGATATTCGACTCGAGATGGATCGGCCCAGTCAGAAAGCGCCCCGCGGGAACCACGACACGTCCGCCGCCTTTGGCCGACAATGCCGCGATCGCGGTGGCGAAGGCGCGACTATCGAGCGTCACCCCATCGCCTTTGGCGCCATAAGCCGTGACGCTCACCGACCGCGCCGGAATTTTCGGAGGACGAATCCGGGCGAGGATATCGGCGGCACCTGCCCAGCCGCCTGTCACCTGCCCCCGCGCCGGAAGCGCGAGCATCGCCAGCCCTGCCATGCCGGCACCGATCACTTCGCGTCGGTCGAGATGCATCCCGCCATCCTCCCTGTCTGTCGCCGGTGCGATGACGGCAGGTGGCCTCTTGGCTCATCCCACCTCGCTGTCCGGCGCCGTGTGTCGTATAAGACACCGGTGTCATTATCAAGCTTGCTTTCGCAATTGACACCGGTTACCATCACCAGCGATCGGCAAGCGATTTCCGATCATCACTTTCCTCCACTTTGGGCGCGGCCTCGATGAGGCGGCGCCCGATTTTTTTGCCGGGCATGGCGCTGGCGGACGGCACCGCCTAAATGGCGCGCATGACGATCGTCACCCTCGACGCCGCAAAGGCAGGAATCATCGCAGTCGGTCGTCGCCTCGACGCGCGCGGCTGGGCGCCGGCAACAGCAGGTAACTATTCCGCGCGCCTCGCCGACGGCTTTGCCGTGACCGCATCGGGCTGGCACAAGGGGCGGCTACGCGAAGAGGGCGTCCTCAAACTCGACGAAGCGGGCAAGGTCGTCGGCGACGGCAAGTCATCGGCCGAAACGCAACTGCACCTGGCCATCTACCGCCAATTCCCCGAAACCGGCGCGGTGCTGCACGGCCATTCGCCGCAGGCGGTCGGGCTGACACGTGCGTTCCGCGACCTCGGGGAATGGCGCTTCGCCGGGCACGAGATGATCAAGGTCTTTCCCGGTCACGCCACGCATGAGGCCGAGATCGCGCTGCCGATCGTCGACAACAGCCAGGACATGGCGGTGATCGAAGCGGCGATCGCCCCGGCACTCGCTCGCCCCGGTGCGATTCCCGCCTATCTGATCCGCGACCATGGCCTTTATGCCTGGGGCAAGGACCTTGACGAAGCCGAGCGCGTGCTCGAAGCCATTGAGTGGTTGATCGCTGCCGAACTGGCCGAACGGAGTTTCAGGGAGAGCGTGTCATGACTCGCCTTCGCGTTTTCACCGCCGACAATGAGGACCGCTCCGTGCTCGACACGAGCGATCCGGTGTGGATCGGCGATGCGCTGAGGAAGATCGGTGTGCGTTACGAGCGCTGGCCGCTACGCGATACCGACGGCGCCGACCAGGACGGCGTGCTTGCCGCTTATGCGCTCGAAATCGACCAGTTGAAGGCCGAGCAGGGCTACAGGTCGGTCGACATCATCAGCCTCGCCCCCGACCATCCCGATCGCGCCGCGTTGCGCGAGAAATTCCTGTCGGAACATCGCCATTCGGAAGACGAAGTGCGCTTCTTCGTCGCGGGCGAGGGATTGTTCACGCTGCGTACCGATGACGATCGCGTCCATGCCATATTGTGCACCGCGGGCGACCTGATCTCGGTGCCGGCGGGAATGCGCCACTGGTTCGACATGGGTCCCGAACCCAGCTTCACCGCGATTCGCCTGTTCGAGAATCCCGATGGCTGGATCGCCAGGTTCACCGGCGACGCGATCGCCGACCGCTTCCCGCGCCACGGACCGGCTGCCGCCTGATCATGACCGCGAAGCCGAAAGCGATCCTCCTCGACATCGAGGGGACGACGACCAGCATCGCTTATGTGGCGGACGTGCTGTTCCCGTATGCACGCGAACGCATCCCGTCCTGGGTGCCGATCCATCGCGAGGAAATTGCGGGGATCCTCGCCGGCATGCCGCCGGGCGATCCGGTCGTCACCTTGCTCGGCTGGATGGACCAGGACGCCAAGGAAACCGCGCTCAAGGATATCCAGGGCCGTATCTGGCGCGAAGGCTATGAGGCAGGCGAGCTCAAGGGCCATGTCTATGCCGACACGCCCGAGGCGCTCCGGCGCTGGTACGCGGCCGGGATCGGTCTCTACATCTATTCGTCGGGGTCGGTCGCGGCCCAGAAACTGATCTTCGGCAATAGCGAGGCAGGCGATCTGACGCCGTATCTGTCGGGCTATTTCGACACGACGACCGGGCCGAAACGCGACGCCGATTCCTATGCGAAGATCGCGGAAGCACTGGCGCTCGATCCCGCCGACATTCTGTTCATCTCCGACGTCTCGGCCGAAACCGACGCGGCGAAGGCAGCGGGGGTGCAGGCGCTGCTGATCGACCGCGATAGCGGCAAGGGCGACATTGCGAGCTTTGCCGGGGTGCTGCCATGATTCTTCAAGGCGAACGCACGCGCTCGATCATGCCGACCGGCGACGGCAGGGGCTGCCGCATCCTCGACCAGCGCCAGCTCCCCTGGGAAGTCCGCTGGGTCGAACTGACGACGGAAGACCAGGCCGCGGTCGCGATCCGCGACATGTGGACACGCGGCGCGCCGATGATTGGCGCGGTCGGCGCCTATGGTCTCGCCATGGCGCTGGCAACCGATCCGGGCGACGGCAACCTCGGCGCCGCCTATGCGCGACTGGTCGAGACGCGCCCGACCGCGATCAATCTCAAATGGGCGCTCGACGAGGTTGTGAAGGCAGTCCGCCCGCTCGCGCCCGCCGATCGCGGCGCCGCCGCTTTCGCGCGCGCCGAAGCGATCGTGAACGAGGACGAGGAATTGTGCCGCTCGATTGGCGAGCATGGCATGGCCCTGCTCCGCGAGCTGCAGGCGAAGAATCCCGATCGCCCGCTCAATATCCTGACGCATTGCAATGCCGGCTGGCTCGCAACGGTTGATTACGGCACCGCGACCGCGCCAATCTATCTCGCGCACGATGCCGGGCTGCCGCTGCACGTCTGGGTCGACGAGACCCGCCCGCGCAACCAGGGCGCGTTGCTGACTGCTTTCGAGCTGCGCAATCACGGCGTCCCGCATACGCTGATCGCCGACAATGCCGGCGGCCTGCTGATGGCGCGGGGGCAGGTCGATGCGGTGATCGTCGGCACCGACCGGGTGACCCTGAACGGCGATGTCTGCAACAAGATCGGCACCTATCTGAAGGCGCTCGCCGCGCGCGACAACGACGTGCCATTCTATGTCGCCTTGCCCTACACCACGTTCGACGCCGCCACGCCGAGCGGCGACGCCATCCCGATCGAGGAACGCTCGCCCGCCGAGCTGACCGAGATCACCGGCGCCACACCGCATGGCCTCGAAACCGTGCGGCTGACCCAGTCCGATGCCTATAACCCGGCCTTCGACGTTACCCCGGCACGTCTGGTCACCGGCTACATCACCGAACGCGGCGTGCTCGACCGGCTCGGCTAGCGCCGAACGAGGCCCGAACGCTGCATCGTGTCGGCCAGGTCGCGCCGTTGCTCGTCGCTCAAAACGCGATTCGGCAGGTAGAAAAACGCGTTATCGGTGATGAAGAACAGGATTGCGGAACGGCCCAAACGCCAACGATCGAGTTCCAGCCAGCCATACTGACCGGTACCGTTCGCCGTGACGTAGGACAGCCCGTCATCGTTCCAGCGAAACGTACCTTCCTTCCCCGACATCTTTGCCTGCCGATAAAGACGTGCGGCACGGCGCGGCAACAGCAGGTAACCAAGGCCGAGGCATAACCCGAGCAGCAGCATGGCATAGATCGCTCCGCCGGCACCCCAGATCACGTACAGCCAGGGGTCGAACGGCCATCCTTCGACGAAGCCGCCGATCAAGGTGAAAAACCCGAATGCCGCGCCGGCAAAGATCGCATAGCGGATTGCCGTGGCCCGGCGGAAAACCAGGCTACGCCACCAATCTCGCTGCGCGCCGATATTGTCCGCCTCGGTCGCCGCGAATGTAACTTCTCCTGCCACGCGTCCCCCTTGGCGCATCTGCTCTTCCCAAAAGCGGTACGACGCTTCTAAGGAAGCGCCAAGACCGAAGGGGCCCCAACTCATGAAGCTGATGACCGGCAATTCGAACCTGCCGCTGGCCAAGGCGATTGCCGAATATCTCGAACTGCCGCTGACCGACGCCCTGGTGCGCCGCTTCGCCGATGAGGAAATCTTCGTCGAGATCAACGAGAATGTCCGCGGCGAGGACGTGTTCGTGCTGCAGTCGACGGCCTATCCGGCCAACGACAACCTCATGGAGTTGCTGATCTGCATCGACGCGCTGCGGCGTGCCTCGGCCAAGCGGATCACCGCGGTGCTCCCCTATTTCGGCTATGCCCGGCAGGACCGCAAACCCGGGCCGCGTACCCCGATCTCGGCCAAACTGGTCGCCAACCTGATCACCGTCGCGGGCGCCAACCGCGTGCTGTCGGTCGATCTCCATGCCGGCCAGATCCAGGGATTCTTCGACATCCCGACCGACAATCTGTTCGCCGCACCAGTGATGTCGGCGGATATCCTGACGCGTTACGGCGGCAAGAATCTGATGGTCGTGTCGCCCGACGTCGGCGGCGTGGTCCGTGCACGCGCGCTCGCCAAGCGCCTCGACAACGCCCCGCTGGCGATCGTCGACAAGCGCCGTGAACGCGCGGGCGAATCGGAAGTCATGAACATCATCGGCGATGTCGAGGGGCGCTTCTGCATCCTGATCGACGACATCGTCGATTCGGGCGGCACGCTGTGCAACGCCGCAGGCGCGCTCAAGGCGGCGGGCGCCGAGGGCGTGGTCGCCTATATCACGCACGGCGTGCTGTCGGGCGGCGCGGTCGCGCGAGTCGAGGGATCGGTGCTCGAGGAGCTGGTGATCACCGATTCGATCGGCAATCACGACACCGTCTCACAGGCAAAGAAGATCCGTCACCTGACGATCGCGCCGTTGCTGGCGGAAGCGATCCGCCGCATCGCCGACGAAAGCTCGGTGTCCAGCCTGTTCGACTAGGGTGCGTATCGGGGGCTCAGTGCCCCAGCGACTTGACGATGTGGTCGAGCACGGCGGGGTAGAGCGGGTTGCGGAAGCTGCAGCCGATCACCGTGCCGCGGCGCCAGGCCACGGTCGCTTCGAGGCCCTGCATGCCCGGAATCGTCAGCCAGACGATCTGCCCGGCATCGAGCGCATAATGCGCTTCGGCGCGGAAGCCGGTGACCGATAGGTCGAGCAGGCTGACGTCATACTTGTTCGAATGGCGATCGCGCAGCCGCGCGAGCATCGCCACCTCGACGCGCTCTTGGCGCCGATGATCGGCATCGCTGCTCACCGCCCGCTCGAATCCGGATACATGCCCGTCCATGCAGCATAGCATGGTTAGCAGGCGTTAATTTCTCGCAAACGCCGGCTTGATCCGGATCAGGCGAGCCCGTCCCACACCAGTTTCGCGCCGACCAGGATCATCAGGACGTAGATCGCGACGTAGAAACGCTCGGCCGGTACGCGCCGCACCAGCCACACGCCTGCCCAGGTCGAGACGATCGCGACCGGCATCAGCGCGGCGGCGGTCAGCAGGTTGGCATGGGTGAACTGGCCGAGCGCGATATAGGCGGGCACCTTGATCCAGTTGACCGCGGCGAAGAAGATCGCGGTCGTCCCGACCAGCACGTCGCGCGCCAGTCGGCGCGGCAGCACCCATACCTGAAACGGCGGCTGGCCGGCATGCGCGATCTGGCTGGTGAATCCCGACGCCACGCCGAACACGCTCCCCAGCCATTCGGGCAAGTCCCTGGCGACTTGCGGCGGCCCGTTGCGTTCGGCCCACAAACGATACGCACCAAACAGGACCGAGATCGCACCGACCGCGGCGAGCACCGCGCTTTCCGACAATTTCGCCGCGAACCAATAGCCCAATATGATGCCGAGGATCGCGCCCGGCATCATCCAGCCGATCAGCCGCCAGTCGACCGTGCGGCGGAACGCCCAGACTCCGACCACGTCCTGGACGATCAGGATCGGCAGCAGGATCGCCGCCGCCTGGACCGGCGAGATGACGAAGGCGAGCATCGGCAGCGACAAGGCGCCCATGCCGGCAAACCCACCCTTGGACAGGCCGAGCAGCAGCACCGCCGGGATTGCCAGCGCGTAGAAATGCCAGTCGGTGATCATCGCGCTGCGCGTATTCCCGTTTTGCCGCGGCGCTGCAGCTCGGCCTTGAGCGCCTCCGGCCGCGGCGCCCAGAGAAAGCCGAAACTGACCGTGCCCCGCTTCGTCTCGACCACGTGATGCAACCGGTGCGCCTGGATGATCCGCTTCATGTAGGAGGATCTGGGCAGATAGCGCGTCGCGATCCGGCGATGGACGATGACGTCGTGGAAGCCGAAATAGATCGCGCCATAGGCGGCGATCCCCGCCCCGATCCAGGTACAGCCCCACCACCAGCCGAGCTGCACGCCGCCGAGCAGCAGCACGATCGACGGAATCGCGAAGATCACCGCATAGAGATCGTTGAGTTCCCAGATGCCGGCGCGCGGCGCGTGGTGGCTCGCATGGAGGAACCAGCCCGGCCCGTGCATCACCCAGCGGTGCATGACATAGGCGAACCCTTCCATCGCGGTGACGGTCGCCAGGAACAACAGGATGCCGAGAGGCCAGGTCATCCTCCCTCTATAGACGGTGCTGCACCTGCGCACAGGGGGTGGATTCGCCGGGTGCGCTGTGCTTAAGGCCCCTGCGACTCCTGTCATTCCCTGTCTTCGAAAGCCGAGGCGCGATCCCATGAACATTCACGAATATCAGGCCAAGGAATTGCTGGCGAAGTTCGGCGTGCCCGTGCCGGCCGGCTATGCCGCGCTCACGGTCGATGAAGCCGTCGACGCCGCCAAGAAGCTGCCCGGGCCGCTATATGTCGTGAAGGCGCAAATCCATGCCGGCGGCCGCGGCAAGGGCAAGTTCAAGGAACTCGGCCCTGACGCCAAGGGCGGCGTCCGCCTCGCCAAGACGCTCGACGAGGTGCGCGCGCACGCGACCGAGATGCTCGGCAACACGCTGGTGACGATCCAGACCGGCGAGCATGGCAAGCAGGTCAACCGTCTCTACATCACCGACGGCGTCGACATCGCCAAGGAATTCTACCTCGCGGCACTCGTCGACCGCGTCTCCGGCCGAGTCGCCTTCGTCGTCTCGACCGAAGGTGGCATGGACATCGAGACCGTCGCCCATGATACGCCCGAGAAGATCCACACCTTCGACGTCGACCCCGCGACCGGCTTCATGCCGCATCACGGCCGCGCCGTCGCCAACGCGCTCGGGCTGACCGGCGACCTCGCCAAGCAGGCCGCTTCGGTCGCCGGCAAACTCTATGAGACCTTCCTCGGCACCGATGCGTCGCAGATCGAGATCAACCCGCTCGCGGTCACCGACGACGGCAAGCTGATGGTGCTCGACGCCAAGGTCGGCTTCGATTCGAACGCGATGTTCCGCCACAAGGATCTGCTCGCGCTGCGCGACGAGACCGAGGAAGATCCCGCCGAGCTCGAGGCGTCGAAATACGACCTCGCTTACATCAAGCTCGATGGCGACATCGGCTGCATGGTCAACGGTGCGGGCCTGGCGATGGCGACGATGGATATCATCAAGCTCAACGGCATGTTCCCGGCCAATTTCCTCGACGTCGGCGGCGGCGCCAACAAGGAAAAGGTCACCGCGGCGTTCAAGATCATCCTCGCCGACCCGAACGTGAAGGGCATCCTGGTCAACAT
>FTCZ01005953.1_pt1 | contig 44947 bp, 41 predicted proteins | sample 1658871 | NCBI WGS metagenome assembly FTCZ01 (sample SAMEA3914864, study PRJEB12502) | metagenome | biome: forest; material: soil | place: USA | collected 2012-03-12 | depth 0.3 m | reverse complement strand
TCGTCGGCGAAGAAGCGCGCGTTGGGAATTCCGAGCGGCAGGGCGCGCCCCGTATCGACCAACGGCACCGCCGGTCCGCGTTCGGGAATCGAACAACCGGCCAAGGCAACGATGCAGATCGATACGGCGATCCAAAAGGTGCGTGACTTCAGTGTGCTCTCCATAGTCTGGAAGAGACGTCGACCGGTGCGCCGAAGAGCGTAAGCTATAGCACAAGAGTTCGCGTCATCGATACCGCCGAGTTGCGGCCAAAGATTTGTCACACGATCGAGTTGCGGCGCGTGCAATGCTTCCAATGCAGACGAATCCCCGCTTATGGAATCTCTTCTTACGTCCTCTGCTTTTTTGCTGTCGATAAATGCCGTTGTCGTCCTCGTCATCGGCGTGCGTGTGATCATGCGTCGCTCTGCGCGGGGCGTTGCATTGTCATGGCTGCTTCTGGTCGCGATGCTCCCCTTTGCCGGCGCGCTCATATATCTGCTGATTGGCGAACGCCGGATCGGCCGCAAGCGCTTGCGTGACATCAATGCCATGCGCGACGGCTTCAGGGAGATCGCCAAAGTCGTCATTCCGGCCGATTTCACGGCAGTCGACTGGCAACACTTGCCTGCGGCGGCGCAGGCAATGGACCGCTTGGGGCGTTCGCTTGTCGGCGGCGCGACTGTCCGCGGCAACAGGTTTCAGTTCTATTCGGACACGCAGGCGATTCTTGCAGCCATCGCCCATGATATCGATGCAGCCAACACCAGCGTCCTGATGGAATTCTATATATGGAATGAAGGGGGAGCGGCGGACGAGGTCGTCGAGGCCCTCCTTCGCGCCGCTCGGCGCGGCGTACGGTGTCGAGTGCTGGTCGATGCGCTGGGTGCCCGCCCGTGGTGGAAGGGGGCCCAGCCGCAACGCCTGCGCGACGCTGGCGTCCAGCTTCGCGCTGCACTGCCAGTGGGGCTGCTCCGGACTTTTATTGGCCGCACCGATCTTCGTCTACACCGCAAGATCGTGGTGATCGACGGTGCTGCCGCCTGGACCGGCAGCATGAACCTCGTCGATCCCCGTTACTTCAAGCAGGAGTCGGGCGTTGGCGAATGGGTCGATGCAATGGTTCGCTTCGAAGGCACAGTCGTGAACCCACTTGCAGCGACTCTGATTGGCGACTGGATCCTCGAGACCGGCGAGCCCATGCAGATGCTGATCGACAGCACCGGTGTTGGTGGCGCGCAGCCCGTAGGAACGGCCAACGTCCAGGTCGTCCCGTCGGGTCCGGGCCAGACCGGGGACGGCCTGTTGCAGATGATTCTGGGGCTGATCAATGCCGCCCAGGACGAGTTGATTCTGACGACTCCTTATCTGGTGCCCGACGATGCCATGATCGTTGCCTTGCGCGGCGCCGCCAGCCGCGGCGTGCAGGTGACGATGATCGTCCCGGAAAAGATCGACTCGTTCCTCACTCGTTACGCCAGCCGGTCGTACTACGACGATCTCCTGAAGGTTGGTGTCGCAATCCAGCTCTATCGCGGCGGACTGCTTCACACGAAGTCGATCTCCGTCGATGGGGCCATGTCGATGTTCGGCACCGTCAACCTGGACATGCGAAGCCTGTGGCTGAATTACGAGGTGGCGCTCTTCGTTTATCAGCGCGAGTTTGCCGAGACGTTGCGCAGCCTGCAGCAGGCCTACATCGCGCAGTCGACCCGACTCGACCTGACGACGTGGGCGGCGCGGCCCTTCAGGGAACGGCTGGTCGAGAATACGCTTCGTCTTTTCAGTCCGCTGCTGTGACGCCGTCTTGACTGCTTCTACCTTGGCCGACACTGTTCCCCTCGAAGACGAAGCCATAAGACTCGCGGCATCCGGGAGAAGAACATGACGAACAGATGGGCCTTCACGGGCGCCGCGCTCGCCGGCGCGTTTCTTTCGGCCTCGGCCGTCGCCCAGCCCGCCTGCATCACCCAGAACATGGGCGTACCGCCCAACGCCAACACCAGCGACAAGGCAGCCCCCTTCTTCATCGACACCACCGGGCTCGACTTCAAGACGCAGCCGCCGACGCGGGATCCCGCGAACCCGAACTATCCGCGCGCGACGGAGCTGGCCGACGGCACGCTGCCGCCCGCGGGCGCCGAGGGCAACTTCATCATCGGGCCCACGCACGCGCCCGCGCCCGAGACGCTTCCCAAGGACGGCGTGCCGAAGGGCACGGTGGTGTCCTTCACGATCTCGTCGAAGGACAGCGTCATCTACAATCCCGGCCTGATCCGCGACGACGTGGCGGGCTGCTCCAACAGCTCGATCATGAACACGACGACGGCGCCGGGAAACAAGTCGAGCATGATCGTCACCACCAGCCATCCGGGCACCTGGACGCGCACGATCGACGTCTATGTGCCCGCGCAATACAGGCCGGGCACCGAGGCGCCGTTCATCGTGATCGGCGACGGCGGGTCGACGGCGTGGAAAGACTTGAACACGACGCTCGACAACCTGATCCAGCAGAAGCGCGTGCCGCCGATGCTCGCCATTCAGATCGGCAACGGCGGCCAGGATGCGCAGGGCGCCCAGCGCGGCAAGGAATACGACGCAGTGTCGGGCGTCTACACGCAATTCGTCGAGCGCGAGGTGCTGCCGCTGGTCGAGCAGCGCGCCAATGCCAAGCTCACGAAAAATCCCGAGGGCCGCGCCACCATGGGGCTGAGCTCGAGCGGCGCGGCCGCCTTCACCATGGCGTGGTTCCATCCCGAGCTCTATCGCCGCGTGCTGGCCTACTCGCCGACCATGGTGAACCAGCAGTGGCCGTACGATCCGTCGCTGCGCGGCGGCGCGTGGGAGTATCACAGCGCCTGGACCGGCACGCCGACGCCCAACCTCACCGTCAAGGCGGGCGCACTCGTGCCGTCGGATGCTCCCGGCGCGCCGCTGATCCCGAGCGCGCCTGTGAAGCCGATCCGCTACTGGTTCGAGATGGGCGACCAGGATCTCTTCTATCCCAACCCGACGATCCCCGACGGCATGCACGACTGGACGATGTCCGCCGCGCTGATGGCCAAGGTGCTGGCTGCCAAGGGCTATCACTACCAGTATCTGTTCGCTAAGAACGCCAAGCACGTCGACCGCCCGACGGTCGCACAGACCCTGCCGGCCGCGCTCGAGTGGCTGTGGAAGGGGTATCAAGCGCCGTAGGCCGTCTTCGGCTTACGGCGCTGGCGGGCGGCGGCGCCTTCATAGGCGCGAGAGCCCGCACCGTGCAGAATAGACATGAACGCGCCACTGGAGTGGCGCGCCCCAGCAATAGGAGTCTTGCGATGTTGTTGAACGCCCTCTTCCCGACCCGTGACATTGGCACCGACCCCGCGAAGATCCGGGATTGGGCACAGGCCGCGGAGGACCTCGGCTATCACTGCATCGAGGTCGCCGATCACGTGTTCGGGGCGGCGCCGCGCGGCGACTGGAAGCCGACCTACAGCGAGCACGATCCGTTCCACGAGACCTTCACGACGATGGCCTTCCTGGCCGCCTGCACGAAGAAGATCCAGCTGTGCAGCGGCGTGCTCATCCTGCCGCAGCGCCAGACCGGCGTCGTCGCCAAGCAGGCGGCCGAGGTCGACATCCTGAGCGGCGGGCGGTTGCGCCTGGGCGTCGGCGTCGGCTGGAACCATGTCGAGTACGAGGCGCTGGGCATGGAGTGGAAGGCGCGCGGCGCCCATCAGGCCGAGCAGATCGAGGTGATGCGCCGGCTGTGGACCGAGGACCTCGTCACCTTCTCCGGCAAGTTCCACACCTTGAACGCCGTCAACATGCTGCCCGTGCCGGTGCAGCGCCCAATCCCGATCTGGTTCGGCGGATCGTCGGACGCCGTCGTCAAGCGGGCGGCCCGGATCGGCGACGGCTGGATGCCGATCATGGCGCCCGACGTGGCCGAGCCCAAGATCGCGATGCTGCGCGAGCATCTGAAGTCGTTCGGCCGCGATCCCGCCAAGTTCGGGCTCGAAGGATGGCTGCGCATGGACACGCCCGACGAGGATCGGTGGGGCAAGGCCGCGCAGGGCTGGCAGCGCCTCGGTGCGCAGATGGTGATGCTCTATCCGATGTACCGGATGCCTGAGCTCGCCCCGCAGATCGAGACCCTGCGGCGCTTCAAGGCAGTGATGGCCGGATAGGCCCCGAGCAATAAGCGAAGATCGTGGCAAGAACCCGCAACGAGGATGCCGGATGAGCCATTCCTAGGGTGAGCACCCCGCATTCAAAGGAGGCGTTCCCATGCTCCGGCACCTGCTCGTTCCCGCTCTCCTGTCTGCGATCCTCGTTCCGGCCGCGTCCCGGGCGCAATCCACCGGCTCCACTCCGTCGATCTCGAAGGAAGACGAGTTCCGGAAGGTGCTGCAAAAAATCCACGACGAGCTGACAGCCAAGGGCTTCACGGACGTCAAGGTCGTGCCGGGCTCCTACATCGTGAGCGGCAAGGACAAGGACGGCAATCCGGTGGTGATGGTGATCGGGCCGAACTCCATGACCATGATGACGGGCGCGCCCGACGACGAGGATTCATCGATCGCCGAAACCCCGGACAAGAAGGACGACCCCGTCCGGCAATAGGCCTCATCCGGCAACAAGACAGTACTCGCATGTGGGATGCGGCGGGTTTTCCCCTTCGCGCTCGCGCCCCCGCCGTGCTATTCACAATCACGCCTCCCCGGACCCGTCCCGGGGAGGCGTTTTCGTGTCTGAAGCGACCTCTTTTAAGGGTTGGGCAAAATGGCCAACGTTGCAGTGATCGGCGCCCAGTGGGGCGACGAGGGCAAAGGCAAGATCGTGGACTGGCTGAGCGAGCGCGCGGAAGTCGTCGTGCGCTTCCAGGGCGGCCACAACGCCGGCCATACGCTGGTCATCGGCAACCAGACCTACAAGCTGGCGCTGCTGCCCTCGGGCGTGGTGCGCCCGGGCAAACTCTCGATCATCGGCAACGGCGTCGTGGTCGATCCCTGGCACTTCCTCGACGAGGTCAGGCGCGTCACCGAGCAGGGCCTGTCGGTCACGCCCGAGACGCTCAAGATCGCCAACCACGCCGTGCTGATCCTGCCGCTGCACCGCGACCTCGACGGCTGGCGCGAGGACGCGCCCGGCATCATCAAGATCGGCACGACGCGGCGCGGCATCGGTCCCGCCTACGAGGACAAGGTCGGACGCCGCGCCATCCGCGTCGGCGATCTGGGCGAGCCCGACATGCTGCCGGCCAAGGTCGCGACCTTGCTCGCGCACCACAATCCGCTGCGCACCGGTCTCGGCAAGCCGCTGGTCGATCCTGCCAAGCTCACGGCCGATCTCCTGGCATTGGCTCCGCAGATCCTGCCTTTCGCCGAGGATGTGTGGGAGCGGCTCGACGGCTTGCGCGCCGCGGGCAAGCGCATCCTGTTTGAGGGCGCCCAAGCCACGATGCTCGACATCGACCACGGCACTTATCCTTTTGTGACCTCATCCAATACCGTTGCCGCCCAAGCGATGATCGGCTCGGGCATGGGCAACGGCTCAGTGGGCTATGTGCTGGGCATCGCCAAGGCCTATACCACGCGGGTCGGCGACGGGCCCTTCCCGACCGAGCTCAAGGACGCGATCGGCCAGGGCCTCGGCGATCGCGGCAAGGAGTTCGGCACCAACACCGGCCGGCCGCGGCGCTGCGGCTGGTTCGACGCCGTCATGGTGCGCCAGGCGGTGAAGCTGAACGGCATCGACGGCATCGCGCTCACCAAGCTCGACGTGCTGGACGGCGAGAAGGAGATCAAGGTCTGCGTCGGCTACGAGCTCGACGGCAAGCGGATCGAGCGCTTCCCCTTCACCATGGGCGCGCAGGCCAAGCTCAGGCCGGTGTGGGAGACGTTCGAAGGCTGGAGCGAGAGCACGCAGGGCGCGCGCTCCTTCGCCGAGCTGCCGGCGACCTGCATCAAGTACGTGCGCCGGGTCGAGGAGCTGGTCGGCTGCCCGGTCGCGCTGCTCAGCACCTCGCCCAAGCGCGAGGACACGATCCTGATGACCGATCCGTTCCGCGACTAGGACAAGGGCCGCCAACGGGACGGTCTACAGGGGCGAGACGCTCGCCTCGGCTAGCGGGCTGGCCAGGATGTCGCGACAGACGCCACCCTCGTCCTTGCGACACCACAGGTCGTAGGGGCCGACCTGCCCTGCGCGAACATAGTCCGCCCAGGCGGCAGCGAAGCCGGAATCCCGCCTCAACCACTGCAGCAGATCCAGCCGAAGGCTGCCGATGCCCATGCAGGGCGTGATGCTCGTATCGTCGCAGCGATCGACCAGCACCGGGTTGGGGTGCCAACGCGCCAGGTCGGCCGACACCGCGTTCCGCGTCAGCGTCGCTGCGTCGCGCATCGCCTCGGGCTCGATCGTTTCATCGAAATCGGCGGCGAGCTCGGCGTTGAAGATGGCCGGCAGCATCCACAGGCAGTCGAACCGGGACCCCCATTTCCAGCCTCGATCCAGCACCTGCTCGAAGACCGGTCCCACCGAGGTCGACAGGATCAGCACCGTGGCGCCCCGCGGGATGGCCTGGCTCACCGCCCGCTGCACCGCGACCCGAGCGTCGGTGTAGCCGTTGTTCACCGCCCTGGCGACCTGCAGCGGATAGCACAGCGCAATCACCGCGATGAACATCACCGCAGCCCCCACCGACGCGAGGTCGGCGGAGATCGGCAGCTGCCGCCGCGCCGTCCACTGCAGCCACTGATCGATCACCAACACAGCGAACAGCAGGTCGAAGAACGCGATCGCCGGCACGAAATGGTACTCATGACCCTTCAACTGCACCAGATATCCGATCGTCGCGCCAACTCCGGCCAGAAGCAGCACGGTGGCCAGTGCGCGATGCGCCAGTCGGCGATACAGCACGGCCCACAGCAGCACCACGATCACCAGCTTTAGCCCGCGCATCGGCAAGATCAGATCCCACAGCGCGCCGCGGTGGTAGCCGTAATAGGTATTGATCGCCAGCGGCACGACCTTCAGCAGGTAGTCGGGCGTCCAGTGCCACACGGCGATGACATAGCCGAGCGCCGTCGCCGCCATCGCCGCGATTTCCAGCCTGTACATCAACCGGAAGTCGCGGCTGCGGACGAGCACCAGCGCCTCGACCGCGAGGACCACGAACACGTGGTGCGGCTTCAACAGGAAGCCGATCCCGGCGCACAGTCCGGCCACCAACGCTTCCCCGTTCGACGGCGCCTCGCCGTCGATCCGGGCCGCGGCCATCACGAGGTAGGGGATCACCAGCAGCAGCATGAGGTGCTCGCGCTGGCCGTAATGCACCCAAGGATGCACCACCGTCGCGAACAGCATTGACAGCGCGAACCAGCCGGCAAACCGGCGGGCGCCAGGCGCACCGCGGCACAGCAGGATGGCCGACCAGGCGACCGAAAACGCGACCAGCACGATGACGAAACCCTGCATCGCGGCCGGCAGCCGGATGCCGAGCGCGCCTCCGATCGCCGCCGGGATCCCCGTCAGCCAGACGATCAGCGGCGCGTTGACTTCCACGAGGTCGCCGCCCAGCGACGCACCGTCGAGCACCCGGCGGGCAGCGAACAACAGCCACGTCTGGTCGCCCCATTGCGGCCGTACCGCGAGGTACACCAGGCTCACACCGAGCGTCGCGCCGGCCATCAATGGGAGAGCATAGGAAACCGCCGGCCCGATCCAATCGCCGCCGATGAACTTCAGCCGGAGTGCCCGGTTCCCCATGGGGACGAAATATGAAAGGTCAACCGACGCAGGGCGAGTGTTCAAACCATGTTCGTCTACAACCCACGGGTAGCTCGGCGTAAGCTTGGTGTAAGCTCACCGCCCCTTCTGGGACAAGACGGTGACCACGCTGTGTCCTGCGTTCAAAAGGCCGCGCTTCCTTTCGGAAACGCGGCCCTAATCGTTCGCGGCTAGTCGTTCGCCTGGTCTACTTCTTCCACTCGCCGCGCCAGCCCTGGTCCGGATCGCGCGTGTGCGCATACTCGTAGTATTGGACGCCCGGCGCCTTGCGATAGACTTCGTGGTACTCGGGCTTCTCCCACGTGCGCCACTCATGCGTGCGAGTCCAGTAGCCGTCCTGATAGCCGTAGGCGACTGTGTTCGGGTCGAACGTCACGACGACGTCGGCGGCGAAGGCGGTCGAGAGGCTGAGCGCGGAAACGCCCGCGAATGCGACTGCGATGGCGGCGGATTTGAAGGTCTTGTTCATGTGGTCCTTAGGGGTTTGAGCCGCTGGTTCACGCTACGGAAGCCATGGGCACGGCAGGACCAGAACTCCAGCAAGCCAACGCCTCTTACGGCAGCGAGGTTCCGGCGCTCATTATCTCGGCGGTATTGGGAGTCTGATCCGCGAACCAGCGGCGCGCGCGCGTCAGGTCAACGAACAGGCGCATCGGCCGGTCGGCAGAAGCGATCATCCCCAGCATGCGCTCGATATGCTCGCCGCGCGCCGACGGCACGACGATCCCCAGCGGCCCCATCGGCCCCTCGAAATGCATCGACCGCATGCGCATGCCGAGCGCCAGCAGGTCCTCCGGCGCCATCGAGGTGGTGGCATGGCCGGCGTCGAACAGCTTGCGGAAGCCCAGCGCCCTGTTCGCCATTATCGCATCGAGAAAGGCCTCGACTTCGGGTCGCGTCACGTCACCGGTGGCAACTGCCGTCATCGCGCGGTTTTCGAGGTCTACGGTCCATTCGAGCGGCATGGGTTCGATGTGCCAGCCTGCGAGACGCCACGCCACAGGAAAATTCCATTGGCTCGGAAAATGCTTTAGGGATGCAAAACGCATGTCTCCCCTCCAGCCCCTCGTCACGCTCTCCCAGGTCGGCAAGGTCTATCGTTCGCTGCAAGGCAGCGACTATGTCGCCGTGCGCGACTTCTCGCTCGACATCCCGGCGGGCGAGTTCTTCTGCCTGCTGGGGACCAGCGGCTGCGGCAAGACCACGGTGCTGAACATGGTGGCGGGCTTCGAGCCGGTGAGCTCGGGCGACATCCGCCTGGCCGGCCGGCCGATCGCGGGGCCAGCGGCCGACCGCGGCGTCGTCTTCCAGGGCGACGACTCGCTCTATGGCTGGCTCTCGGCGCTGGGCAACGTCGAGTTCGGTCTTCGCATGCGCGGCATCGCCAGGCGGGAGCGCGAGGAGAAGGCCCGGCACTATTTGCAGCTGGTCGGCCTCAAGGGCCAGGACCACAAGCATCCGTCCGAACTGTCCGGCGGCATGAAGCAGCGCATCCAGATCGCCCGCGTGCTGGCCAACGAACCGCAGATGCTGCTGATGGACGAGCCGTTCGCCGCGCTCGACGCGCACACCCGCGCCGACATGCAGCGCGAGCTGAAGCGCATCTGCAGCGCCACCGGCAAGACGGTCCTGTTCATCACCCACGACATCGACGAGGCGATCATCCTGGCCGACCGGATCGGCGTCATGCACGCCGGCCCCGCCTCCAAGCTGAAGGGCATCGTCGAGGTGGCGCTCGGCGACGAAGAGCGCGAGCGCACGCACGACAAGTTCACCGCCGTCTACCGCCAGGTACACGAGATGATCCGCGACGAGGTCGCGATCGCGCTCCAGAGGCAGCACTGATGCGCAGGGCCTTGAGTGGCGTCGGCACCTATCTGGTGGGCTTCGCCAGCCTGTTCCTGATCTGGCACGTCTGCTCGGTGTGGCTGCTGAGCTCGGTGCTGTTCCCGCCGCCGTTAAAAGTCTTCCTGAAGGCGATCGAGCTGGCCGAGGACGGCACGCTCTGGGAGCAGGCCTCGGCCAGCCTGGCGCGCATCGGCACCGGCTTCGCCGGCGGCTCGCTGATCGGCATTCCGCTCGGCCTCGCCATCGGCTCCTTCCCGCTCGTGCGCCGCCTGCTCGAGCCCTACACCGAGTTCCTGCGCTTCATCCCCGCGACCGCGCTGATCACCGTCGCGGTGATCTGGTTCGGCATCGGCGAGGGCTCGAAGATCTTCCTGATCATCTACACCACGGTGTTCATCGTCATAATCAACACCGCCGCGGGCGTGAGCGCCGTGGCGCCCAACAAGATCCGCGCTGCCCGCTCGCTGGGCGCGGGCCCCCTGCAGGTGTTCTTCTTCGTGGCGCTGCCCGCGACGGTGCCCTACATCCTGACCGGCATGCGGCTCGCCATGGCCAATTCTTTCGTGACCATCATCGCCGCCGAACTCGTTGCCGCCAACAATGGGCTGGGTAGGATGATCTGGGATTCGCGGATGTACATGCTGGTCGATCAGATCTTCGTCGCGTTGCTCGTACTGGGTCTGCTGGGCTTCACCGCCGACCGCCTGTTCCGCTGGGGAATTTACGCTTTCGCCGGGCGCTTCTCGCCCGTCACCTAGAAAGGGGAGATATCGATGAGGTCACTTCTCGCTGCCGCCGCGCTGCTGCTGGCGACGACCGTGGGCGCAAACGCCCAGCTCACCAAGATGACGATCGCCACCGGCGTCGATCCGGCTTTCGGACAGTTCTATGTCGCCAAGGAAGGCGGCCTGTTCGAGAAGAACGGCCTCGACGTCACGATCAATACCGGCCCCTCGGGCTCGGCGATGGTGCCGTTCCTGGTCAACAACCAGGTCCAGGCGGCCTACGGCAGCGATCTCGCCGGCGTGATCAACCACCAGGTCGACAACAAGATCGTGGCGGTGGCCGATGGCACCTATCTCGCCAAGTGGGAGAGCGTGATCGGCCGCAACGTCGAGTCGCTGGAGGCGCTGAAAGGCAAGAAGGTCGGCGTGGCCTTCGGCACCGGCGCGGAGATCTTCTGGCGGCGACTGCTGCTCGCCCGCAAGCTCGATCCGGCGGCCTACACGCTGGTCAACGTCGAGGCGCCCGAGATGCTGGCAGCGCTCGAGCGTGGCGACATCGACGCCTTCGCGGTGTGGGAGCCGTGGCCGACGCGCGCCCTCATGTCGGTCAAGAACACCAAGGTGCTGGCGACCGCCGACGGCATCTACAACAACGTCAACTTCGTCTACATGAACCGCGGCTGGATCGAGCAGAACAAGGCCACCGCCGAGAAGTTCATCAAGGCGCTCTGCGAAGCCAACGACATGATCAACAACGATCGTCCCGCCGCGGCCAAGCTGATCTCGAAGTTCCTGAAGATGCCGATCGACCTCACCACCGAGCTCATGCCCAAGCTCGAGTACGACATGGATTGGCAGACGCGCTCCTTCGACGCGATCAAGGACTCCGAGCATCTGCTCGCCGACCAGAAGAAGCTGAAGGCGCCGCTCGACTACAGCAAGTACGTCTATACGGACCTGTTGAAGGCCGTGCGCCCCGCGAACGTGAAGGTCACCGAACCGACGAAGTGACGCTCACTTCTTCGGACTGGGCGGAATCAGCGTGTAGGTCGCGGCCCCGCGGGCGGGCCAGCGGTCGTTCTCGACGGCGTGGAAGAAGTCCTGCACTGCTCCATTGAAGGCGGCCGGCTCCTCGAGGTTCATCGTGTGGCCGGTCTTGGGCATCTCGAGCACGCCGCTTCTTGCGACATGCTGCTTGAGATGCACCGCCAGGCCGTGGGTCGACTCGTCCTCGTCGCCGATGATTACCAGCATCGGTTCGGCGATCTTCTTCAGCTCCTCGGTGCGCTCGAAGAACGGCGCCCGGCCGCCCTGCACACCGCGCATGGTCATGGCATGGCCTTTCGCGGAACCGTCGGCGAACTGCTGCTTGAACTCCGCCCAGCCGCGCGGGTCCTTGTAGCGATAGGTCGTGCGAGCCGAACTCGTGCAATAGAGCTCGGCCATCGCGGCCATGCCCTCCTTCTCGATGCGCTGCGCGAAGCCCTCACACTCCTCCTTGAACTTTGCCTTCGCCGCCGGATCGGTGGCCCCTCCGCCGCCACCCGCCGCGATCACCAGCGAGCGCGCGACACCCGGATGGCGGATGGCGAACTCGAGCGCACCCGTGGCACCCATCGACAGGCCGACCATGTGTGGCTGCTTCAGCTCCAGCGCCTTGATCACATCGGCGGCATCGTCGGCCGCGCGGGCCTGTGAATAGGACTCGACCTTGTCCGGCACGTCCGACGGCGGCCAGCCGCGCGCGGCGTAGGTGATGCAGCGATAGCGCCGCGAGAAATAGCGGACCTGCGGCTCCCAGCTCAGATAGTGGCCGCCGAATTCATGCAGGAAGAGCAGCGGATCGCCCGTGCCGGTTTCTTCGTAGTACAGGCTGACGCCGTCGGACGTTTTGATGTGCGGCACCGTTGCCCTCCCAATTGTCTTGCCGGCTTAGCAACCAAACGCGCATCCTGTCGACCATGGCCATCATCCTCCAGGAAGCTCTTCGCGGCGTCTTCTACGCGCCTTTCTATGTGGCGCTCGCGCGCGACGCCTTCAACGCGGAGGGCGTGGACATCAAGTTCGTGAGCTCACCGCATCCCGACAAGACCGCGCTGCGCGTCATGGACGGCACCGTCGACGTGAGCTGGGGCGGACCAATGCGGGTCATGCAGACCTATCAGCACGTGCCCGACTGCGACATCGTCTGCTTCGGTGAGGTCGTGACGCGCGATCCGTTCCTGCTGATGGGCCGCGAGCCGAAGCCTGACTTCAAGCTCTCCGACCTGAAGTCGGTGAAGCTCGCCACGGTGAGCGAGGTGCCGACTCCCTGGCTCTGCCTGCAGCACGACTTGCGACTGGCCGGCATCGATCCCGCCACGATCACGCGCGTCAGCGGCCAGACGATGGCGGAGAACATGGCGGCGCTGAAGGCGGGCACCGTCGACGTTATCCAGGTCTTCGAGCCCTTTCCCAGCCTGCTGCTGGCCGAGGGCGCCGCCCACATCTGGCACGAGGCCGCGCACCGCGGCCACACCTCCTACACCTGCTTCTATGCACGCCGGGGCACGCTCAAGACACGGCGCGACGAGCTGCTGCGCATGGTCCGCGCGATCGACCGCACGGAGAAGTGGGTGGCCAAGGCCAGCGGCAAGCAGATCGCCGAGACGATCGCGGGTTACTTCAAGGACCTGCCGCCCTCGATCCTCGAAGCGGTGTGCAACCGCTACAAGGCGCTGGGCGTCTGGGGCAAGAATCCGATCCTGCCGAGCGAAGGTTATAACCGGCTGCGCGATGGGCTGATTTCGGGCGGTTTCGTCTCGCCCGGCGCCACTTTCGAGCAGGCGGTCGACAACAGCCTCGCCGAAACGGTCATTGACGAAAAGCTGGCACCGCTTACTTAAAGGGCATGCCTCCCGTCTTCTCCGACAACAGCTACGCCCGCCTGCCCGACCGCTTCTACGCGCGGCTCGCGCCGACGCCCGTTTCGGCGCCGAAACTGGTCAAGATCAACAAGCAGCTGGCGCTTCAGCTCGGTCTCGATCCGGATTTCCTGGCCTCGCCCGAGGGCGTCGAGATCCTGGCCGGCAATCGCGTGGCCGAGGGCTCCGAGCCGATCGCGCTGGCCTACGCCGGACACCAGTTCGGCAACTTCGTGCCGCAGCTCGGCGACGGTCGCGCCGTCCTGCTGGGCGAGGTGGTCGACATCACGGGCGTCCGCCGCGACATCCAGCTCAAGGGCTCCGGCCCGACGCCGTTCTCTCGCCGTGGCGACGGCCGCGCGGCCCTGGGGCCGGTGCTGCGCGAATACCTCATCAGCGAGGCGATGTACGCCCTGCGCATTCCCACGACGCGTTCGCTCGCCGCCGTCATTACCGGCGATCCGGTGATCCGCGAGAACGTGATGCCGGGTGCGGTGCTGACGCGTGTCGCCTCGAGCCACATCCGGGTCGGCACCTTCCAGTTCTTCGCCGCGCGCGGCGACACCGAGGCGCTGAAGCTGCTCGCCGATCATGTGATCGCGCGTCATTACCCCGACGCCGGCTCCTATCGCGGGCTGTTCGAGAAGGTGATCGAGCGCCAGGCCAATCTCGTGGCGCAATGGCTGGGCGTCGGCTTCATCCATGGCGTGATGAACACTGACAATGTCTCGATCGCCGGCGAGACGATCGACTATGGCCCCTGCGCCTTCATGGACGCCTATCATCCCGAGACGGTGTTCAGCTCGATCGACCAGACCGGCCGCTATGCCTATGGTAAGCAGCCGCAGATCGCCGGCTGGAATCTTGCGCGCCTGGGCGAGGCGCTACTGCCGCTGCTGGCCGACGATCAGGACGCGGCCGTCGCAATCGCCAACGAGGTGCTCGGAACCTACGGCGAGATCTTCGGCAGGGCCTACCTCGCCGTGCTGCGCCGCAAGTTCGGCCTGTTCACCGAGCAGGAGGGCGACGGCGAGCTCGTGCAGTCCTTCATGAAGCTGCTGCTGGACAACGGCACCGACTACACGCTGGCCTTCCGCCGCCTCGGCAACGGCACCGCGCGCGGCCTGTTCGAGGAACCAGCGGCGTTCGATGCTTGGGATGCCAGGTGGCGCGAACGCATCGCGCAGGAGCCGCAGGACGAGGCCACGCGCCGCGCGGCGATGGAGGCCGTGAACCCGGTCTACATCCCGCGCAACCACAAGGTCGAGGCAGCCCTTGCCGCCGCGATCCAGGAAGACGACTACGCGCCGTTCGAGGGGTTGCTCGCGGTGCTGGCCAAGCCGTTCGAGGAACGGCCGGAGTTCGAGAGCTACGCCAATCCGCCGTCGGAAGACGAAGCGCGCAATTTCCGAACCTATTGTGGCACCTGATACCTGCTCCGGGTGAGCGGCGGTCAGAGAAGAACAAAGATCAGGGCTTGGGCTCTTCTCCCAGCCAGTGGGGCCACAGGCCCTTGCGTGCCTGTCGCGCGATCGACTCGAAATGCGCGACCTTGGCGCTGGCATCCTTGTCCCACGATGGCGGCTCGTTGAGACCGGCGCCGTAGACCCAGCCGTCCTCGGCCAGGCGCAGAGCGATATCGTGCGGCTGGGCGACCGATCCGGTCGGCCAGGCAGCGGTGATCGTGCACTGGGCGACGGCGCGGCAGGCACCATCCCAACCGGCCATGCGGCAGGACACCTTGTTCTCGCCGCTGCCAAGCATGTCCTCGAGTGCTGCGCGGGCGCGCATGCCGGGCACCGACGGCATCTCGGCCGCGCGAATGCCCCAGAGCGCGATGACGTTCTTCAGGCCGACCCCCGCCAGGCTATCGCCCGACGCGGCATAGGCGGTGCCTTCCCAGGTCTTCGGCAGCTCGCCGCAGGCCGGCGCACCCTTCGATGTCTGCGCGATAGCCGGTGCCGCCGATGCCGCCATGAGAACCAACGCCCACGCCACACACGCTTTCATCGCTAGATGCTCAGATCGAGAAGGTTGTAGTCCTTCACGTCGGCTCTGGCCTTTTCATCCCAGCGATAGGTGAGGCCCGCATCGGCGTGCGGCCTGTAGACGAACGGTGTCTCGTCGGGAAAGCGTTGCCGGCGCGCGTCGATACCGTAGCCGATCAGGCGGGCGCGTTCGCGGATGCGCTCGGCGTCGTAGGTCGCGGCCTTGTTGTGGATGCCGCCCGCCGTCACGCCCAGCACCGACTTGCGGCGATGGAAGCCGAAGTTGACCGTCACCCGCCAGTCCCTGCTGGTGTTGGCGAAGGAGCCGTGCAGCGCCTGGCGGTTGGTCATGGCGACGTCGCCAGGCTTGCAGATCATCGGCACCGCGTCGGGCAGGCGCTCGGTGCCGGCCTCGCCTGCGAGCTTCTTGATGTCGATCCGCCCTCGCTTGTGTGAACCCGGCACGACCCACACGCCGTTGGCGGCGGTACAGCCGTAGAGCTGGCCCATGAAGTTGAAGCCGTGGATACCCTCGTCCCACTCCGGGCTGTCCCAGTGCGTCGTGCCGTCCTGGTGCCAGGAGACCGAGGCGCCCTTGCCGGGCTCCTTGATCCACAGCGCCTCGTTGAACGGCGCGAAGTCCGGTCCGTTGATCGCGGCGGCGACCGCGAGCAGCCCCGGATGGCCGTAGACGCGCAGCGAGGCTTCAGAGAACTGTAGCGAGCCCAAGATCAGGTAGACGACTTCCTTCGGCAGGCCGTCGGCCGCCTTGGGCTCATACATCTTCACCGGGTGACGGCCGTTGGCCAAGGTCGTGCCGCCAAACGGGTCGCTGAGCGGACGCGCCCAATAGAGGTTCGGCCCCTTGCAGTCGGCGGCGAGCGCCGGGCGGCCCTTGGCGTCGAGCGCCGCGCCCTTCTCGGCCGGCAGTCGCTCCAGGATATTGTGCAGGTCGCGCTCTATGTCAGCCAGCTCGTCGGGCTTCAGCACGCCCTCGAAGATATAGAAGCCGCAGCGCCAATAAGCCTCGACGATCTCGGGATGCAACCCGCCCTTGTCGGTGAAGCGGATCGGACCGCGATTGCCGAGCTTGAAGGCGCGCTTCTCGCCTTCGGCGAGGTAGGCCTGCATGGCCCGTTCTTCGGAACCGTAGGTCAAGCCGTCCATGGTGTTTCCTCCTGGCGACAAGAGTGAGCTTGTCGGGCGTTTTTGACAATTGGGCGGCAAAACCATGGAACGTCTCCGCGGGCGGTCGCGTTTGCTTCCGGTATGAATATTCAAACCAAAACACTCGCCCTCTTCGTTGTCGCCGGCAGCATGCTGGCTAGCGGATACCTGATCGGCCCCGCTCCCGGCGCCACCACCGGGCCCGTCGTTGCCCGGGCCGCGCCCCCGTCGCCGGCCAAGCCGGCGCCGGAGCCCGCCAGCAAGGTCAAGATGATGCGCCCGCCGGTGCCGCTGCAGGTCAGCGGCCACGACCGGTATTTCGTCTCTGCTCCCGCCGACGCCGTCGCGACAGACACACAGACTGCCGCGGCGACCATGGGCACGACGGCCGCGACCAACGACAAGCCGGGCGACAAGTCGCTCGGCGACCGGGGCGAAGCCAGTTTGGCCGCCAAGGCGGCGATCGAACAGGATGGCTATCGCAATGTCCGCGCGCTCGTGAAGATCGCAGACGGCACGTGGCGCGGTCGCGCGATGCGCGGCTCGACGGAGATTTCCGTCACGGTCGACGCGAACGGCGGCGTCTCGGCCGATTGATCGCAAGCGTCAACCAGGGAGAAGCGCCATGCCCGACTACAATAATCGCCCGCCGACCACGATCGTCACGCGTGAGCCCGGCGCCGGCGGCGGCCTCTATTTCATCGTCGGCGCCCTCGTGGCCGCCGTGCTGGTCGCCGGCTATTTCATGCTGGGCACGCCCGGCCTTCACACTCAGGTCGCGCGTGCACCGGGCCAGAAGATCGACGTCACCGTCCAGCAACCGAGCGCGCCCGCGGCTCCGGCTCCTGTGCCCGCTGCACCGAGCAAGTAGCGTCAGGGCTTCGTCCGTCGCAGCATGATCCAGCTGCGGCTCTCGGAGCGGCCGGCGAACTGCGCTTTCAGGTAAGCGCCGAACCGACGCCGCGCCCCCTGCGAGACTTCGCGAAAGGTCGAGAACTTCGGGATGAGGACATACTCGACCTCGGCAAACGTCGATTCCGCCGTTCCCACGGAAAGTCCGGATGGAGCCACATGCTCCCGCCGCGCGGTGGCGGCCAGTTCATCACGAACGGCAACGGGTTGCAGGAAACGGCGCCAGCCTCCAATTTGCTGGAACGAGGGACCTTCATTGACGGCTGACGGTCCCCGGAGATGGTCGGTCAAAAGTCCTGGCCGCCGGAACTCTACCTTTCCGAGAATTGCATTCTTTATGCAAATGCCAGCACGTTTGGCGGGAAAACCTACTGCAGGTCGACCAGGGTCAGGTCGACGAACCAGCTCTGCGGCGAGACGAAGCCCTTCACCTTCTTGCTGAAGGCGCGCGGATTGAGGTCGTGCACGATGTAGAGCCACGGCGGATTGTCGACCAGGCGCTCGTGCGCGGCAGCGTAGTACTTGGTGTAGGTCGCCTCGTCCGTCGCATCGCCCAGCATCTTGAAGTCCTTCTCGAACTCGTCGTCCTTCCACTGCGGGAAGTTGAAGCCGTTGGGCGCGAAGTTGGCGGCGGCGAAGTAGCGATACATCGCGCCGGCGTCGCTCGACGGCGAGCTGACGTTGAGCGCCACCGCACCGTTCAGCTGCTTGCTGTCGGGCTCGGCACGGCCGGCGTTCAGCAGCACCTGCCATTCGACGGCATCGACCTTCACATCGACGTTGCAGGCCTGCTTCAGGTTCTCCTGCAGCGCCTCGTTCATCGGCAGCGGCAGCATCTGGCCCGAGCCCGAGGTCGAGACCATCACGCGCAGCACGAGCGGCTTCTTGTCGTCGAAGCCCGCCTCGGCCAGCAGCTTCTTTCCCTTCGCCGGATCGAACGTGTACTTGTTCTGCGGATTGCCGAACGCGGGATCGCTGGGCTTCAGCCAGCCGACCGACGGCTCGGCCGTGCCGTTCAGCAGGCCCACGATGGCGCTGCGATCGATGCAGTAGTTGAGCGCCTGGCGCACGCGAACGTCCTTCACCGGACTGTCCTTGGCCGCCATGTTGAAGATCCACGGCCAGACATGCGGATACGATCCGGTCGAGAGCACGAAGCCCGCCTGCTTCAGCGAGGGGATGCCGTCGGGCGGCGGCACCTCGATCCAGTCGACCTGGCCCGAGCGCAGCGCGGCCAGGCGCGTGTTGGCCTCCGGTATCGGCATCAGGATCACCTTGTCGACCTTGGCCATCCGCTTGGGATCCCAATAGTCCTTGTACTTCGCGAGCGTCACGGATTGGCGCTGCACGACGCTGGTGATCTGGAACGGGCCGGTGCCGGCCGGTGCGAGCTGGACCTTGCCCCAATCCTTGCCGCCCTTCTCCCACGCCGTCGGCGAGGCAAACAGCAGGTATGGCACCATCCACTGGAAGAACGCGGCGTTGATGGTGGTGGTAAGCGACACCGTCTGGTCGTCGATCTTCTTCCAGCTCTTGAGCAGCGGCAGGCGCGCGCGCGTGATGCCGGTGGCGTTCGGCTCGAACTGCGGTGCATCCTTGTTAAAGAAGCGCTCCAGATTCCACATCACTGCGTCGGCGTTGAACTCCGAGCCGTCATGGAACTTCACGCCCTTGCGCAGGTGGAAGATCCAGGTCGTCTTGTCGGCAGGATCCTGCTCCCACTTCTCGGCGAGGCCGGGCACCAGCTTGACCGGCGCTGTCGTGGTGAGATCGAAGGCGATCAACCCCTCGAAGACCGGAAAACCCAGGAAGCGCATGCCCTCGAAGCCGTTGTTCGGCATGCCGGTGGTGGTTGGAATGTCCGACGCGGTCATGGCGATGCGCAGGACCTTCTCCTGCGCCAGCGCGGGTTGCAGCGGCAGCGCGGACGCCGCCAGCAGGGACAAAAGGCTGAAAACTCGGTTCTTCATGGCAGGCACCCCCGGTTCGGGCACCACCATGCAAGAGCCGGGCCGCTACCCCGCCAGCAGCCGGTCGAGCCGCGTCAGGTAGGTCCGGGCATGCGCCTTGTAGTCCGCGCCCGGCGTCTTGAGATGCACGTCGGACACCATGGCCCACAACGCCTCGCGCAAGGTGCTGGCCGCCTTCATGGCGGTGAAGGCGCGGCGCAGGCCGTCGTCGACCTTGCCCTCGAAATAGGCATTGAGCAGCGCCATGTCGCCCGACACATCGAAGTCCCCGTTCGACGACAGGTTGGCGAGATCGAACATCGCCGTGCCGAAGCCGCCGTATTCCCAGTCGATCAGCCAGAGGCGCGAGCCGTCGTCCATCACGTTGCCCGGCAGCAGGTCGTTGTGGCCGAACACGATCGGCAGCGGCACCTGCGCCGCCTCGAGCCGGTCGGCGAGCGCCAGGTACTTCGGGTCGGCATCGATCAGCCGGACGTAGTCGCGGATCACATGGAACACCCAGAACATGTTGGCCGGCCCGCGCAGGCGGCGGCCGACGTCGCGATGGCAGGTCTTGAGCAGCGCCACGATGCGCAAGGCATCGGCGCGCAGGTCGGCCTCGGTGCAGGTGCGCGCCTCGACATAGCGCAGCACGGTGATGCCCGGCTCGACATGCACGATCTCGGGCGACAGCCCCGCCTCGAAGGCCGCGCGCGAGGCCGCCCGCTCGCGATCGCGGAAGACGTGATGGGCGGGGATGTCGTCGCCGCAGCGCACCACGTATTTTCCGGTGCGATCCGTTGCAACGTACGAAATGTTGGTGAGCCCGCCCCTCAGCGGTTCCAGCGACACGGGTCCCTGCCATATCGGCAGGCGGGAAAGGCGCTCGCTGAGGGCGTCCGTTGTCATGACGTTATGCTAGCGTGCCGGCAGCCACGGAGGAAACAATGCCTGACGCCCGCGTTACGAACACCATCACCGGCCGCGACGCCTTCCTGCGCGTGCTGAGCGACGAGGGCGTGGTCAAGATGTTCGGCAATCCCGGCACGACCGAACTGCCGATCATGCACGCGCTCTCCTCGGCGCCCGAGATGGGCTATGTGCTCGCCCTCCAGGAGGCCGTCGTGATCGCCATGGCCGACGGCTACGCCCGCGCCTCGGGAAAGCTCGTGTCGTGCAACGTCCATGTGGCGCCCGGCCTCGGCAACGCCATCGGCTCGATCTACACCTCGATGATGTCGGGCACGCCGATGATCGTGACCGCGGGCCAGCAGGAACAGGGCCACGGCCTTACCGAGCCCCTGCTCTACGCGCCGCTGGTCCCGATCGCCACGCCGGTCGTGAAGTGGGCGACGGAAGTGAACCGCATCGAGGACCTGCCGCGCATCATGCGGCGCGCCGCCAAGATCGCCACCACCGCGCCCACCGGCCCGGTCTTCATCTCGCTGCCCGGCGACATCCTGAACAACGAGGCCGCGATCGACATGGGCGCGGTCACGCATGTCGACACCGCCGTGCGCCCCAGCGATGCCGCGCTCGAGGCGCTCGCCAAGCGTCTCCTGTCGGCCAAGAGGCCCGTCATCCTCGCCGGCCACGAGATCGCCACCGCAGATGCCTTCGCCGAAGCCACCGAACTGGCCGAGACGCTGGGCGCGCCGGTGCTGCAGCAGACCGTGGCCTGGGGCGCGCATTTCCCGTCGGAGCATCCGGCCTATCTCGGGGCGCTGAACCGCGACCAGAAATACGTCCGCCGCGTGCTCTCCGACTACGACCTGATGTTCTGCGTCGGCGCCGATGTCCTGAAGATGTCGGTGTGGAGCGAGACCGAGCCGCTGCCCGAGACCACCGCCGTTGCCATGATCGGCCTGCGCGACTGGGAGATGGGCAAGAACTTCCCGGCCGAGATAGCCATCCGCGCCGACGTGAAGGAGACGTTGAAGGCGCTGATCCCGTTGCTGAAGAAGCTGGGCGGCAATGCGCTGGCGGCAAAGGCCAAGGCCTCGCTCGCCGAGGTCGCGCCCCGAAACTGGAGCGCGCAGAAGGCCGCCCGCAAGGCCAAGCTCGCCACGCCTGCCACCGGCGACAAGCCGCTGCCGGCCGAGTGGGTGATGATGCGGATGAGCGAGAAGCTGCCCAAGGATGCCATTGTGGTCGAGGAAGGCCTCACCAGCACGGCGACCCTGCCGAGCTATTTCCCGTTCCGCGACCGCAACAGCTTCTTCGGCAATGTGAGCGGCGGCATCGGCTGGGGCATCGCCGCGGCGGTGGGCGTGCAGATCGCGCTACCGGCGCGCCGTGTCGTGGCGGTGATCGGCGACGGCAGCGCGATGTATTCCATCACCGCGCTGTGGAGTGCGGCCAACCAGAAGCTGCCGGTGATCTTCCTGATCACCAACAACGAGGGCTACCAGATCCTCAAGAACCGACTGAAGCTGTTCCACGGCAACGACGCGCCGATCGGCATGGACTTCAACGACCCGCCGATGAACATCACCAAGATCGCCGAGGGCTTCGGTGTCACCGCCGAGCGAGTCGACACGACCGCGGGCTTTGACGCGGCACTCGACAGGGCGCTGACCAGGACGGACGGGCCGACGTTGATCGAGGTGATGGTGAAGAAGGCGGGCTGACGCGCCCTCCTTCTATTCGCCGGCTATTCCTATTCGCCGGCTATTCGCCGGCCTGGCCCATCATCTCGACCGGCACGCAGCCGATATTGTAATCGACGCCCGTGCACGGCGAGCCGTTCCCCAGAATCATGGTCAACCAACTGACGGGAACGACCTGCTGCACGGGAACAAGCCCCACCTGACCCGCCTCGGCCTGGATGGCGGCAATGAGAATTGCCGCCAGAATCAATGGCTGAACGTGTGGCATTGTCGCGTCCCCCCCTGCAGTGAGCCGAACCTAACGGCTGTCTCTTTGCAACCATGTGACCAAACTGAGGCAAGAGTTGGGATCAGCGATGATGAAGACGCTCGGGTGGGTAGCAAAAACTGCAGAAACCGGTTTCTGCAGTTTTTGCTACCGGGTCAGTGGGCAGGCTCCGAGCGTCCGCCGCTTTTATAACGACCGTAATTGGGGCTTTCGACGCTATCGGCTAAAATGGCCCAGGTATCCTGTTCCCCCAGTGGGGCGCCGGGAGGCGGTAGCGCGTCTGCTTCCGGGAATCAGACTCACCTTGGACTGAACGAAGTCGATGAAGGCTTGCACCTTGGCAGGCGGCAGGTGCCGCGAGGGATAGAGCGCGTAGAGCGGGAAGCTTTCGCCCGGCCAATCGCTCAGCAATTCCACCAATGCGCCCTGCCGGATCAACTGCTGCACACCGATCGCCTTCACGCGGGCGATGCCCACGCCGCCGAGGCAGGCGCCGAGCAAGGTGCCGAATTCCGCCACCATCAGCCGGCCGCCGGTCTTCACCTGGACCGTCTTGCCGTTTCGGCTGAACTGCCAGGCCTCGATGGGATCGCCGGTCAGCGAGTTACGAACCTGGATGCAGGCATGATCCGCCAGCTCCGCCGGCGCCCTGGGCTTGCCGTGCTTCTTCACGTAGGCAGGCGACGCCACCGTCACCATGCGCGTGTCGAGAAGCTTGCGCGCCACCAGCGACGATGCGGGCGGCTCGCCGAAACGGATGGCGATGTCGAAGCCCTCGCCCACCAGATCGCCCAGCTGGTCCCTGGCGATCAGCTCGAGCGACAGGTCGGGATGAAGTGCCAGCAGCTCCGGCAGATGCGGTGCGAGCAACAGGTGCGAGAAGAAGGCATCGACGTTGACCCGCAGCCGTCCGCGCACGGCGACCGACGCGCCGGATGTCTCCGTGACCGCGTCCGCGATCCCGATCAGCAGCGGGCCGACCTCGGAATAGAGCCGCCGTCCTTCGTCGGTGAGGGCGATCGCCCGGGTCGTGCGATCGAGCAGCCGCACGCCGACGCGGTCTTCCAGGCGCGACAGGGCCCGGCTCACGCCGGAGCGCGTGAGGCCCAGCGCCTCGGCGGCACGTGCCATGCTGCCGCCCTCGACGATCGCGGCCAGCACGCCGACATTGGAGATCACCCGTCCGTCGAAGGCCATCTGCCTCTCCGTTGATTTATCGTCATCAGTGATATGATTTATCGGCACTCTCGGCAACAATGCCTTCGCGCGTACGAAGGTGTCCTCACGCAAAGGAGACGAGCATGTACGCAATCACCGGGATCACGGGCAAAGTCGGCGGCGAGATGGCCCGCACCCTGCTGGCCGCGGGCCAGCCCGTCCGCGCCATCGTGCGCGACGCCGCCAAGGGCGAGGCCTGGGCCAGGCTCGGCTGCGAGGTGGCGCTTGCGGAGATGGAAGACGCCGCGGCGCTGGCCAAGGCCTTCACCGGCGCCACGGGGGTCTTCATCCTGCCGCCGCCCTGCTTCGATCCGGAGCCCGGCTATCCCGAGGCAAAGGCCGTGATCGCCAGCGTCGCCGCGGCACTCGGCCAGGCAAAACCTGCCAAGGTGGTCTGTCTCTCGACGATCGGTGCCGATGCGATGCACGACAATCTGCTCTCCCAGCGCACGCTAATGGAAAGGGCCCTCGAGTCCCTGTCGATGCCGGTCACCTTCCTGCGGCCGGGCTGGTTCCTCGACAATGCGCTATGGGACGTGGCACCGGCGCGCGAGACCGGCATGCTGCACAGCTTCCTGCAGCCGCTCGACAAGCCCTTCCCCATGGTCGCCAGCAGAGACGTCGGCCGCACCGCCGCCGACCTGATCCAGCAGGACTGGACCGGCCAGCGCATCGTCGAGCTGGAAGGCCCCTCCCGCGTCAGCCCCAACGACCTCGCCGCGGCCTTCGCCGAGGCGCTCGGCAAACAGGTGCAGGCGACGCTGGTGCCGCGCGACAGCTGGGAGACGCTGTTCCTCGCGCAAGGCATGAAGCATCCGGTCCCGCGCATGCGTATGCTGGATGGCTTCAATGAAGGCTGGATCGAGTTCCAGGACAAAGGCCGGCGAGCGCTCAAAGGCTCGACCGACATGGCGGCCGTCATCGCCGAGCTGGTCGCCGAGGGATAGCAGAAACTGCAGAAACCGGTTTCTGCAGTTTCTGCTAGGGCTCTGGGGCCCATCCTTCGAGACGGCCGCTTCGCGGCCTCCTCAGGATGAGGATGTGCGCATATCCCCGACCTCATCCTGAGGAGCGCCCGAAGGGCGCGTCTCGAAGGATGGGCAACAGGTCGACCTGCAGCAACTGCAGCAAGTGCACTGACCGGTCAGTGCACTTGCTGTAGTAGATCAGATCCCTCGCAAAGGCTCGGGATGACGGCCGAGGGCCGTCACTCTGCCGCCTGAGCGCGGGGCGCGAGCTTGGCGAGTTCCTCGGCGATCTGGACGGCGTTCCAGGCGGCGCCCTTCAGCAGCTGGTCGCCGGCCACAAACAGCGCGAGGCCATTCGGGTTGGAGAGGTCGCTGCGGATGCGGCCAACATGGATGTCGAGATCGCCCGAAGCCTCGATCGGCATCGGGAAGTGGTTGGCGACCGGATCGTCGACCACCTTCACGCCCGGCGCCTTTTCCATCAGGGCACGCGCGGCGGCGGGCGACAGCGGCTTTTCGAGCTCGAGCGAGATCGCCTCGGAGTGGGCACGCAGCACCGGCACGCGGATGCAGGTCGGCAGGATCGGCAGTTCCGGCGCATGGAACATCTTGCGCATTTCCTCGACGACCTTGTTTTCTTCCTCGTTGTAGCCGTTCTCGGCCACCTTGGTGTTGTGCGAAAACAGGTTGAACGCGATCTGGTGCGGGAAGACCTTGCGGGTCACTTCCTTGCCCTCGGCGTATTGGTGCACCTGGTCCTCGAGCTCCTGCATGGCGGCAGCGCCCGCGCCGGAGGTCGACTGATAGGTCGACACGACGATCTTCTTGATACCGACGGCCTGGTGGATCGGCCACACCGCCGTGGCGAGGATCGCCGCCGTGCAGTTCGGGTTGGCGATCACGCCGTTGTGGTTGCGCAGGTCGCCCGGGTTCACCTCGGGCACGACCAGCGGCACGTTGGGATCCATGCGGAAGGCCGACGAGTTGTCGATCACGACGGCGCCCGCTTCCTTGGCGTGCGGCACGAACTCGCGGCTGCGCGTTGCACCTGCACTGAAGAAGGCGATGTCGATGCCCTTGAACGACGAGGCTTTGACCTCCTCCACGGTGTACGGCTTGCCTTTGAACTCGAGCGTCTTGCCGACCGAGCGGGCCGAGGCGAGCAGCTTCAGGGAAGCGACGGGGAAGTTCCGTCGCTCTAGGACGCGGAGGATTTCCACTCCGACCGCGCCGGTGGCGCCGACGATAGCAATGCTACGGGGGGCGATGTTCTGGGCGTTCATGATGGGGCGAGTGTATATACGAACGCCCACACTGCGAAAAGGGCCGGAAAGCCCCAGAAAGCCTAATCCACTGCCTTATCGGGCATCGTAGCCGGGCGATTTTCGCGTATTGTGCGCCGTACGGCTCTGGGGGGATCGTCTATGCGTCTCGTCGCTTTCCTGTGCGTGCTTGTGTTCGCGACGGCCGCTTATGCGCAAACCAACGAGATGGTCCGGGTCGGCCAGCAGGCCAAGAACGCCTACGGCATCGTGACCGGCATGGAGACCGGCGACATCGCCTGCACCCTCACGCTCGAGGACGATCACGGCGCCACCTTCAAGGAGATGGCGGACTTCGACCTGTGCGATCGCCGCAGCATGCTGCTCAACAGGCGCGTGGCGCTCAGATACGCGATGCAGACGATCGTCTCGCCGGATTGCCAGGGCAACCTCGAGTGCCGCAAGACGATCAGCGCTGTCATCGTGAGCGATGCCAAGCCGACGGTGAGCACGATGGCCCAGCCAGCTACGCTGCAGCGCTAGAGAGCGCTAGTCGCGCTGCCAGTCGGGAAAGGCGAGCGCGCGCAATCCGCGGCGGTCGAACTTCTTCCAGGCGCCTTCCGGTTGGGCCAGGCGATCGGCGATGGCGAAGACGACGGCCGGGTTGTGGCCGAGGCCCAGGTGGCTGCCCATCACTTCAATGTTCTCCGCCTGCGGACCGTCCACGTTGAGACAGCCCTGCCAGGCGCAGATGCCGTCGGTGCGGCTGAAGATCGAGGTCGTCGGGACCGGCGGTGCTTCCGCAAGGTCGCGCGTCAGCAGGTCGAAATCCTCGACTTTGCCGCCCGACGCCATTTCGTAGGCGCGCCAGGCGTTGGTCGACTTGGGCGAGCCCGCGAACGGGCTGCCGAGGCTGATCAGGCAGCGCACCTTCTCCGGCACCAGCTTGGCGAGCTGGCGGGCGTAGAGGCCGCCCAGGCTCCAGCCGACCAGGCTGACCTTGCGGCCGCCGTAGCGGTCGTGGAGCTCTTCGATGCGGGTCAGCATGTCGGCCTCGACACTGCCGCGCAGGCCCATGTTGCGGCCAAGCTTCCAGCCGTGCGCCTTGTAGCCTTGGGCATTGAGGAAGCCGCGCAGAGGACGGGTGCTGCCATCGTCGGCCAGCAGGCCGGGGAGCACGAGGACGGGATGGCCATCGCCGCCCGGCAGGACCGAAAGCCAGGGCCGCATCAGCCAGAAGGCGCCCAGCTCGGGCATCGCGCGTGTTTCGAGGAACATGAGCGCCGTCGACGGCGCCGGTATTGCAGATGCGAACGTCATTTGGATACTCCTTTACGCGTAGGCGTAAACACTAGCTCCTATAACGTTGTGCGATGCAACATGGATACAAGTCCGGGCCGGTATATACATAGGTTTGATGACATGGTTTCCACTTGGTAAGTACCACCCTCGCGGTAACGATCGAGCGCAGCCTGATAGTAGCGCAGCACGTCGTTGCGGGGGGTCAACGCAAAAACGCCGCCATCCTTGCGGAGGGCGACGCCGGGTGTTGCGAAAAGATCGGCGACGTTCGCGGCCTCTAAGGTCGCGAACGCCTCTGTGAAGCGGTCGAAGAAGGCCTCGACGTCAGGCACGGCTCATCGGGCTGCGGCGTGTGCGTCGACCTTGCGGGTATTCTCGGTGGCGGCCTCGACCACCATGTTCTTCATCGCCTTCTGCAGCTTGTCGAAGGCACGCACCTCGATCTGGCGCACGCGCTCGCGGCTGATGCCGTACTTGGCCGACAAATCCTCGAGCGTCTTGGGCTCGTCGGTGAGACGACGCTCGACGATGATGTGGCGTTCGCGCTCCGTCAGCTGCTTGAGGGCGCCGGCAAGCATGTGCTTGCGCTGGCCCATCTCCTGGCTGTCGGCGAGGCGGGCTTCCTGGTTGGGCGTATCGTCGACCAGCCAATCCTGCCACTCCATGTCGCCCTCGGACTTCACCGAGGCATTGAGCGAACTGTCGGGCGCGGCGAGGCGGCGATTCATGTTCACCACCTCCTCTTCCGGCACGCCGAGGCGCGTGGCGATCTTGGTCACGTTCTCGGGGCTGAGATCGCCCTCCTCGATCGCCTGCATCTGGCCCTTGAGCTTGCGCAGGTTGAAGAACAGCTTCTTCTGCGCAGCCGTGGTGCCCATCTTCACGAGCGACCAGCTGTGCAGGATGTATTCCTGGATCGAGGCGCGGATCCACCACATGGCATAGGTGGCCAGACGGAAGCCGCGATCCGGATCGAACCGCTTCACCGCCTGCATCATGCCGACGTTGCCTTCGGAAATGAGTTCCGCTACCGGCAGGCCGTAGCCGCGATAGCCCATGGCGATCTTGGCCACGAGGCGCAGATGGCTGGTCACGAGCTGGTGGGCGGCCTTGGAGTCGCCGTGCTCACGCCAGCGCTTGGCCAGCATGAATTCCTCCTGCGGCTCCAGGAGCGGAAACTTCCGGATGTCCGACAGGTAACGGCTGAGATTGCCCTCCGGCGACAGGTTCGATGACAGGGCGGGAAGACTTGCGGTTGCGGTAGCCATTGGCTCCCCCTTTCGTAAGTGAACGGGCGTTTAGCACTCTCGCCCGCAGACTGCTAAACCCGACTCTATTAGTCGGTTAGTCCTCGGGTCAAGAAAAACCTACTAATCCCCTCAGGTATTAGGGTCTTTGTTAACGTCGTTCAGTTCAGCCACCAGTTTCTTCATGTCTTGAGGCAATTCTGTGGTGAAGTTCAGTGTTTCTTTCGTGCGGGGGTGGATAAATTCTAGGACCGCCGCGTGCAGCGCCTGCCTCTTGAACAGTTTCAACGACTCCGGACCGGGGCCGTTGCGTTTGCGCCCGTACAGCGGGTCGCCGACCACCGGGCAGCCGAGATGGGACAGGTGCACCCTCACCTGATGGGTCCGGCCGGTGCCGAGCTTGGCGCCCATCAGGCTGGCGATCGGCTTCAGCGGCGGTCCGAAGCGCTGTTCCAGCCAGTATTCGGTGACCGCATGCCGGCCGCCGGAGCGGCGCACCGCCATGCGCTTGCGGTCGATCGGGTGGCGGTCGATCTGCGTTTCGATCAGGCCCGACTTGGCCAGCGGCCCGCCCCAAACCAGCGCTTTATAGATGCGCGTGAGGTCGTGGGCGGCGAACAGCTTGGACAGCGCGTGGTGGGTATTGTCGTTCTTGGCCGCCACCATGACGCCCGACGTGTCCTTGTCGAGACGGTGCACGATGCCCGGCCGGCGCACGCCGCCGATGCCCGACAGGCTGTCGCCGCAATGGGCGATCAGCGCATTCACCAGCGTATGATCCGGATTGCCGGGTGCCGGATGGACGACCAACCCCGCCGGCTTGTTCAGGACCAGCAGATCCTTGTCTTCATAGAGGATGTCGAGATCGAGCGCCTGTGGCTGCGGCTCGGCCGGTTCGGGCGCGGGAATATCGATGACGAACTGCTCGCCTCTTTTGACCTTGCGGGACGGCTCTTCTACTGTCCGGCCGTCAGCCAACGCCACACGGCGGCTTTCGATCAACGCCTTCACGCGACTGCGCGTGAGGTCCGGCAAGGCCGCCGTCAATGCACGGTCCAGCCTTTCGCCGGCGGCGCTGTCTTCGATGGTCACGAGGTGGCGCAAGGCATCGCTCATGGAGTCTTCTTGGCGTCCCCTGCTCAGGCCTCCGCACCGCTCTGGCTGAAGGTGCTGGTTATCGTGATGGGCCTGCTGATCGTGGCGGGTTTCGTCGTTGTCGCGGCCGAAATCGCCCGCCGCATGTCTAGCCCGGGCGGCGTCCGTTCGCCAGCGGCGAGCACGGCGTTCGCGCAGCGCATCGCGCTGCCCTCGGGCGCCCAGGTCATCTCGATGGAGTCCGTGAACGACCGGCTGGTCGTGCATGTGAAGACGTCGGACGGGCAATCCTCCGCCTATATCGTCGATCCCCGTAACGGCGCCCTGCTCGGCACCGTGGAATTCCCGCCTGGAGCCGCCCGTTAAAGCATGATCACTTTTGCTTTAGCCGTCGGCCCGGCTCTCACAGCGCAGCGGTGCCCGTGCCGGGCCGACGGCGCGATCCAATTGAAAGTGATCATGCTCAGATGAATTTTCGCAGCGACAACGAGACCGGCGCCCATCCGCTGATCATCGAAGCCGTGAGCCGTGCCTTCAGCGCGGGCCCGGTCTTCTCCTACGGCGCCGACGAATGGACCCAGCGGGTCGAGCACCGGCTGCGCGATATCTTCGACAAGCCCGACCTTGTCGCCTATCCGGTGACCGTCGGCACCGCCGCAAACGTCCTGGCGCTCGCCTGTTGCACACCGCCGTGGGGCTCGATCTATTGCCATCCGGTGGCCCACATCGCGGCGGAGGAAACGAACGCGGCCGAGTTCTACACCGGCGGCCGCCTCGTCCGCATCGACGGCCCGGCCGGCAAGATCGACCCCAAGAAGCTCGCCGATGCGCTGGCCCAGCCGGTCTACGGCGTGGTGCATTTCTCCCAGCCGTCTGCCGTCAGCGTCACCCAGGCAACCGAGTACGGCACTGTCTATGCCCCCGAGGAGATCGCCGCCCTCGCCACCAGCGCCCATCGTCATGGGCTCAAGATGCATATGGACGGCGCGCGCTTCGCCAATGCCTTGTCGTTCGTCGGCTGCTCGCCCGCCGAGCTCACGTGGAAAGCCGGCATCGATGTGCTGAGCCTCGGCGCCACCAAGAACGGCGCGATGGCCGCCGAGGTCGTGGTCTTCTTCAACGCCGAGCTGGCGCGCGAGTTCGAGTTTCGCCGCAAGCGAGGCGGTCATCTGCTCTCGAAGATGCGGTTGCTGTCCTCGCAGCTCGAAGCCTATTTCACCGACGGGCTGTGGCTTTCCAACGCGCACCACGCCAACGCAATGGCCCGCCGGCTGGTCGCTGGCCTAACGCCGCTCAAGGGCGTCCAGCTTTTATATAGGGTCGACGCGAACGAGATCTTCGTTGTCCTGCCGGCTCACATGCACGATGCTTTGCAGGATGGCGGGGCGCAGTATCATCCCTGGCCGTCCGACCGGCCGGGCGAGCGCGCCTTCCGGCTGGTGACGGCCTTCGACACCGACCAGGCCGCCGTCGACAAGTTCCTCGCCATCGCCAAGGCAGCCTGACGCTTCTTCCGAGGCAGACATGACACATCAGCGTACGCTTACCACCGCGCACTGGGGCACCTACGAGGTCGAGTACGACGACAAGGGCCAGGCGGTGAAGCTGCATCCCTTCTCGAAGGATCCCGATCCCTCGCCGATCGGCCTGCACATGCTGTCGGACGAGGTCTCGCGCCTGCGCGTGCTGCGGCCTTCGGTGCGCAAGAGCTGGCTCGAGCACGGTCCCGGTGCCGCGCCAGAGAAACGCGGCCAGGAGCCGTTCGTCGAAGTCTCGTGGGACGAAGCGCTCGATCTGGTCGCCAAGGAACTGGCGCGCGTCAAGGACAAGCACTCCAACCGCGCGATCTTCGGCGGCTCCTACGGCTGGTCGAGCGCCGGCCGCTTCCATCACGCGCAGAGCCAGGTCCATCGCTTCCTGAATTCGGTCGGCGGCTACGTGCGCCACCAGGACAGCTACAGCCTCGGCGCCGCGCGCGTGCTGATGCCGCACATCGTGGCGCCGATGGAAGAGCTGATGGCCATGCACACCAGCTGGAACGTGCTGGCCGAGAACTGCAAGCTGTTCGTCACCTTCGGCGGCGTGCCGCGCAAGAACAGCCAGATCAATGCCGGCGGCGCCACGCTGCACCACGTCAAGGGCGGCCTCTACGACATGCGGGCCGCAGGCGTGAAGTTCGTCAACGTGACACCGACCGCCGAGGATCTCGACAACGGCGGCGAGGTCGAGTGGCTCGCCATCCGGCCCAACACCGATGCCGCGATGATGCTGGCGCTCTGCCACGTGCTGTTGACCGAAGGCCTGCACGACCGCGCCTTCCTCGACAAATACACGGTGGGCTTCGACAGGCTGGCGTCCTACCTCGCCGACAAGACGCCCGAATGGGCCGAGAAGATCACCGGTATCGCCGCCACGCGCATCCGCAGCCTCGCGCGCGAGATGGCTGCCACGCGCACGACCGTGTCGATCGGCTGGTCGCTGCAGCGCAGCCATCACGGCGAGCAGCCGTTCTGGGGCCTGGTCACATTGGCCGCGATGCTGGGCCAGATCGGCCTGCCGGGCGGCGGCTTCGGCGTGGGCTACGGCCCCGTCAACCTGATGGGCAGCGCGCACCCGAAATATTCCGGGCCGACCCTGCCGCAGGGCACGAACGCGGTGAGCGATTTCATCCCGGTCGCGCGCTTCACCGACATGCTGCTCAATCCCGGCGGCAAGATTCCCTACAACGGCCGTGACATCGTCTATCCCGACATCCGCCTGGTCTACTGGGCGGGCGGCAATCCGTTCCATCACCACCAGGATCTCAACCGGTTGATGCTGGCGTGGCGCAAGCCCGAGACGATCGTGTTCCACGAGCAGTTCTGGACGCCCGCCGCGCGCATGGCCGACGTCGTGTTCCCGGCGACCACCAGCCTCGAGCGCGACGACATCGGCTACGGCAGCCGCGAGCCGTTCCTGATCGCCATGAAGAAGGCACGCGAGCCGATCGGCGAGTCGCGCGACGACTACTGGATCTTCTCCGAGCTCGCCAAGCGTCTGGGCAAGGGCGATGTGTACACCGAAGGCCGCGATCCGATGCAGTGGCTGTCGCATCTCTATGCCGAGTCGCGCGAGAAGTCGGCCAAAGCCGGCGTGACGATCCCGCCGTTCGAGGAATTCTGGGAAGCCGGCATCGCCGAGGCCCAGGGCGGTGCCCGCGATCCGGTGATGCTCGCGGCGTTCCGCGCCGATCCGGAGCAGAACCCGCTCAAGACGCCGTCGGGTAAGATCGAGATTTTCTCGGAGAAGATCGCCTCGTTCGGTTACGACGATTGCCCCGGCCACGTCGTGTGGCTGGAGCCGATCGAGTGGCTGGGCTCCAAGACCGCCGAGCGCTATCCGTTGCACATGCTGTCGGATCAGCCGGCCGACAAGCTGCACAGCCAGCTCGACCATAGCCCGCATTCCAAGGCGACGAAGGTGAAGGGCCGACAGCCGATCACCCTCCATCCGGAGGACGCCGCCGCGCGTGGAATTTCCGAGGGCGATCTGCTGCGCGTCTTCAACGATCGCGGTGCTTGCCTCGCGGCTGCACGCCTGAGCGATCGTATCCGCCGCGGCGTCGTGCGCCTGTCGACCGGCGCGTGGTTCGATCCGGCCGACGCCGGCTCCAACCGGCCGCTCGAGAAGCACGGCAATCCCAACGCGCTCACTCTCGACATCGGCGCCTCGAAGCTCTCCCAGGGCTGCATCGCCCAGACCTGCCTGGTCGAGATCGAGCGCTTCGACGGACCGGCACCGATCGTGACCGCGCATCGCACGCCTGTGTTTGCCACTAAACGTTAAGCGGGCAGCAAATTAGCGCCGTTTAGGCGGATTTAAGTGGGCTTTCACAGGCGGAAGCGGTACCTCCTGTCCTGGGCCGGGACAGGGGTAAATTCATCCATGAAGAAGAACTTTGGACGGCGCCGTCTCCTCGACGGCGGCTTGGGTCTTGGCGCCTTTTTGCTCGCGGCGCGTGGCGCCAGCGCAGCCGATCCGCACGATCACGCCGCCATGATGTCGCCGACACTCGGCATGCAGCCGGACAAGGTCGTCCCGGCGATGGACCAGCCTCTGGTCGAGCCCGAGGTCCGGAGTTCGGTCAACGGCGTGCTCTCCACCACCATCCGCTGCGCCTATGCCTACCGCCAGATCGGCGGCGTCCGTCTCTACGTCCGCTCCTATGAGGGCGGCAGCCCCGGCCCAACCCTGCGCATGAAGCCGGGCGAGAAGCTCAAGTTGACGCTGATCAACGACATGCCGCCGAACCGGGACGCGCTGCCTGCCGACATCAGCGCACCGCACCAGTTCAACAACACCAACTTCCATTTCCACGGCGCACACACCAGCCCGAGCGGCATCGCCGACAATGTCATGCGCTCGATGGCCCCCGGCCACACCTACAACGTCGAGATCGACCTGCCCAAGGATCACACCAAGGGCACCTACTGGTATCACCCGCACCACCACGGCAGCGCCGACATCCAGATGTCGAGCGGCATGGTGGGCGCAGTCGTCATCGAGGGCGACTTCGCCGAGGTGCCGGAAATCGCCGCCGCGCGCGAACGCGTGATGGTGCTGACCCAGGTGGTTTACGACGCCAGGGGCATGGTCGAGAACTTCGAGACCCTGTTCCCCGAAACCGCGACGCGCTTCCTGGCGATCAACGGCCAGCGCCGGCCGGTCATCCAGATGCGCCCGGGCGAGGTCCAGCGCTGGCGCATTCTCAATGCCGCCTATCAGGACGACATGCTGCTCGATCTGGCCAAGCACGACCTGCATGCCGTCGCCTATGACGGCATCCAGCTCGGCACCATCGAGCACAAGAAGCAGCTCCTGATCGCGCCCGGCCAGCGTGCCGACATCCTCGTGCAGGCCGGCGCCCCGGGAACCTACGAATTCAACGCCATGCCTTTCGACCAGGGCCATCCCTCGCCCGTCGGGCCGCTCGGCAGACTGGTCGTGGCCGGCGAGCCGATGAACATGAAGCTGCCGAACGCGCTGCCCAAGGCGCCGCTCGACACGATCAAGGACTCCGAGATCACCGGCCGGCGCACGGTCACGCTGTCGGCCACCGCGCCGGAGGCCGACGCCGCCGGTCACTGGCAGGAGTTCTCCTTCTTTGTCGACGGCAAGAAGTTCGATCCGATGCGCATCGACCAGCGGGTCAAGCTCGGCGCCGTCGAGGAATGGACGATCGTCAATACACACGAGCACGACGACCACGTCTTCCACATCCACGTCAATCCGTTCCAGATCGTCGAGGTCAACGGCAAGAAGCTCGCTACGCCGGAGTGGCGCGACTCGGTGATCGTCGATCGCAAGGGCGGCAAGGTCGTGTTCCGTTCGCGCTTCATCGACTACACCGGCATCTTCATGCTGCACTGTCACATGATGAACCACGAAGAGATGGGCATGATGCAGACAGTCGAGGTCTATAAGGACTGATCGGCCGCCGCCATGAACCTCAACACGATCGCCGCCCTCAAGCGCCCGACCTCCCTCGAAGACGTCGGCCCGTGGCGGGACGGCTATTCGTGGTTGGCAGGCGGCACCTGGCTGTTCTCCGAGCCCCAGGTCGACGTTGATACGTTGATCGATCTCGACAGCTTCGGCTGGACGCCCCTCACGGCGACCGGGGCGGGCCTCGAGATTGCCGCGACCTGCCGAATCGTCGACCTGCACGATTTCAAGGGGCCTGCCGATTGGCGCGCCGTGCCGCTGTTCCGCGACTGCATCAACGCCTTCCTGATGTCGTTCAAGATCTGGAACGCAGCGACCGTCGGCGGCAACGTCTGCATGTCGCTGCCGGCCGGCGCGATGATCTCGCTGACCGCGGCGCTCGAGGGCGTCTGTACACTGTGGCCGCGCGGCGGCAAGCCCCGCGAGGTGCCGGTCGTCGACTTCGTTACCGGCAACCACCAGAACGTGCTGCAGAAGGGCGAACTCCTGCGCTCGATCCACCTGCCCGTCTCGGCGTTGAGGAAACGCTACGCCATGCGCCAGGTCTCCCTCACCCATCTCGGGCGCTCGGCGGCCCTGATCATCGCCACCGTCGGCGACAAGGGTGAGGATTTCCTGCTGACCGTCTCGGCGGCGACGCCGAAGCCCGTGCATCTGCGTTTCGCCAAGCTTCCGTCGGCCGCCGACCTGCGCCAGGCCCTCGACGACACCCTGCCGCCCGACGCCTGGTTCCAGGACGTGCACGGCTCGGCGCCGTACAAGCGCCATGTGACCGCCTATCTCGCCGAGCAAGTCCGGGCGGAGCTTTCATGAGCAAGTACGAAGTGAACGGCCGGCTCTATGCCGCCGAACCGAAGCCCGGCCAGTGCCTGCGGACCTTCCTGCGCGACCTCGAAGTGTTCGGCGTCAAGAAAGGCTGCGATGCCGGCGACTGCGGCGCCTGCACGGTCCATATCGACGGCAAGCCGTTCCATTCCTGCCTGGTCCCCGCCTTCCGTGGCGAGGGCCGCAAGATCACCACGATCGAGGGCCTCGCTACGAACGGCGAGCTGCATCCGATGCAGAAGGCCTTCCATGACGCCCAGGCCTTCCAGTGCGGCTTCTGCACCGCCGGCATGATCATGACCTCGGTCGCGCTGACCGAGGAGCAGAAGGGCGATCTGCCGCACGCGCTCAAGGGCAGCCTCTGCCGCTGTACCGGCTACCGCTCGATCAACGACGCGCTCCACGGCAAGTGCAACATCGAGCCTGACGTGGCCGGCAACGCGTTGGGCGCGAGCCTGCCCAATCCGTTCACCGACGCCATCCTGACCGGCCATGCCCGCTACACGATGGATGTCGCCATCGAGGGCCTGCTTCACCTGAAGACGCTGCGTTCGCCGCATGCCCACGCCCGCATCAGGAAGATCGACAAGACCCGGGCCCTCGCCGTGCCGGGCGTGGTCGCCGTCTATACCTCGGAAGACGTGCCCAAGCGTCACTTCAGCTCCGCGCTGCACGAGGACCATCTGGTCGATCCCGACGACATCCTGCTGCTCGACGACGTCGTGCGCTTCGTGGGCCAGCGGCTCGCCGCCGTCGTCGCCGAGAGCGAGGCCGCCGCCGAAGCCGCCTGCCGCGCCCTCGAAGTCGAGTACGAGATCCTGCCGGCCGTTTTCGATCCGGTCCTGGCAATGGAGCCCGGCGCGCCCCAGCTGCACGACAAGGGCTCACTGTCGAACAACGGCAACATCTTCCTGACCTTGCAGGGCGAGATCGGCGACGTCGCCAAGGGCTTCCGCGAAGCCGACGCCGTCCACGAGCAGACCTATTCGACCACCCGCGTGCAGCATGTGCATCTCGAAACCCACGGTTCCATCGCCTGGAAGGGCGACGACAATCGCTGGCACGTCCGCACCAGCTCGCAGGCGCCGTTCGCCGTCCAGAAGAAGCTCGCATACATCATGGGCCTGTCGATCCGCGACATCCACGTCTTCACCGAGCGGGTCGGCGGCGGCTTCGGCGGCAAGCAGGAGATGGTCTCCGAAGACCTCGTACTGTTTGCCGCAGTCAAGCTCGGCCGCCCCGTGAAGTGGGAGTGGACCCGCGAAGAGGAGTTCATCGGCGCCACGACACGCCATCCGATGACCACCAGGGTGAAGATCGGCGCGAAGAAGGACGGCACGATCACCGCCCTCGACGTGCATGTCGTGTCGAACACCGGCGCCTACGGTGGGCACGGCGGCGAGACGCTGGGTGCTGCTATGGCAAGCCCGTTCGCAGCCTATCGTTGTGAAAACAAGAAGGGCATCGGCCAGGCGGTCTATACCAACATGACGCCGGCCGGCGGCTTCCGCGGCTACGGCGCCTCGCAGACGACCTTCGCCATGGAATGCGCGATCGACGAGCTGGCGGCGCTGCTCGGCATCGATCCGCTGGAGATGCGCCGCAAGAACGTGGTGAAGCCCGGCGACAACGTCGAATCGATCTGGAAGGAGCCGAGCGACGCGAGCTTCGGAAGCTACGGCGTCGATCAGTGCTTCGACATCGTCGAGCGCGAGCTGAAGAAGGGCAATGGCGTGGCCAGACCCGAGGGCGAGGACTGGGCCGAAGGCACCGGCGTGGCGCTCGCCATGCTGGAATGCGGCCCGCCGACCGAGCATCGCTCGGGCGCGGAGATGAAGCTGCTGGCCGACGGCACCTATCATCTGGCCTGCGGTTCGACCGAGATGGGCAACGGCATCACGACGGCCCACAAGCAGATTGCCGCCTCGATCGTGGGCACGCGCGCGAGCGACATCGACATCATAAATGCTGACACCGACCGCACGCCCTACGACACCGGCACCTTTGCCAGCACCGGCACGGTGGTGGGCGGCAAGGCCGTGCACGAGACCGCCGAAGCGATGCGCGACGACATCATCGACTTTGCCGCGCGTCACACCGGCACCGCGAAGGACAAGTGCCGCCTCGACAACGATGCGGTGATCTGCGGCAACAAGCGGATCCCGCTGAGCGAGCTCCACGCCGCGGGCGCGAAGGTAAACCACCGCTTCACCGTGAGCCGCCGCGCCTATCTCTCGCCGCGCACCATCGCCTTCAACGTCCAGGGCGTGCGCGTGGCCGTCCATCGCGTCACCGGCGAGGTCCGCGTGCTGCACAGCGTCCACGCCGCCGACATCGGCCGGGCGATCAATCCCATGCAATGCCGCGGCCAGCTCGATGGCGCGGTCGCCATGGGCTACGGCTGGGCGCTGGTCGAGAACATGGTGCACGACGACAAGGGCCACATGGTGAACCCGCAACTGCGCAACTGCCGCATTCCCACCTTCGCCGACACGCCGCATACCGACATCTTCTTCGCCGACACGATCGATTCGATCGGCCCGCTTGGCGCGAAATCCCAGGGCGAGTGCGGCATCAACCCGGTCGCTCCCGCCGTCTCCAATGCGCTGGCCAACGCGACCGGCGTGCGCTTTGCTCATCTGCCCTTCACGCCCGACCGCCTTTACGCCAAGCTCTCGTCCAGATCATGACCGTCAGCATCGTCACGCAGACCTGCGTACGGCCCGACCGCGCGGAGGAGTTCGCGCGCTGGCAGGGAGAGACGAGCACGGTGATCTCGGCCTTTCCCGGCTTCATCGAACAGCGCCTGACGCCGCCCAAGCCGCCGCTGCAGGTCGACTGGGTGATCCTGCAGCGCTTCGAGACCATGGAGGGCGCGCGCAACTGGCTGGGATCGGCCGAGCGCCGCAAGCGCCTCGAGGGCGCGACACCGATGCTGGTGGGACGCGACGACGTCCACATTGTACAGGACGGCGCGGGCGCGGCCCGCAGCGCGCCCGTCTCCGCGGTCATCAGCACGCGGGTGAAAGCCGGCAAGGAAGCCGAGTACCTCCACTGGGAACACAAGATCGCGGCCGCCCAGTCGAAGGCGCCGGGCCTGCAGGGCTATCGCTTCGAACCCGCCGTCCCCGGCGTTCAGGACGACTTCGTCGCCATCCTGCGATTCGACAGCGAAGCCAACCTGAACAATTGGCTCCGCTCGCCGGAGCGCAAGGCGCTGGTCGACGAGGCGGCTCCCCTCACCGAGGAGTTCCACACCCGCACGGTCCAGACCGGCTTCGAGCAATGGTTCCGCGACGCCACCGGCGCCGGCGGCTCACCGCCGGCAGTGTGGAAGATGGACGCCATCGTGCTCGTGCTCCTCTACCCCATCGTGTTCCTGTGGAGCGTCTGGGTCGGCACCCCCATCCTCTTCAACAAGCTTCACATGGACTTCGCGCCGGCGCTGTTCATCGGCAACATCTTCAGCGTCGGCATGACGGGCTTCCTCGTTCCGTGGTTGGCGAATCGTCTGAGCTGGTGGCTGGCGCCCGACGCGGCCAGGCGCACGCAGATGAACCTGCTCGGCGGCGGCCTCATGCTGGTCGTCTACGCCGCCATGGTCCTGGTCTTCTGGAAGCTGTTCTAGCTAGTTCCGCCAGCTCGTGTCGGTCTTGTCGAGCTTGCGGATCAGGGCGGCATACTCGAGATCGCCGACCCCGACACCCGAGGCGCTTTCCGAAAAGCCGTCGATATCGGCGCCCGATTTGCCGGCAAGATTGTCGCCCAGCACATTGAGCGTTCCCGCTGCCGCCGCGTCGACCTGGATCTGGCAGGCGCGCTCGAGGCGATAGAGGCGCAGGAAGGCCTCGGGCACTGTGCGCCCGGTCGTCAGGATTCCGTGGTTGCGCAGCATCATGGCCGCGTTGTCGCCGAGGTTCTTGAGCAGCCGGCCGCGCTCGTCGAGGTCGAGACTGGGGCCTTCATAGTCGTGATAGGCGAGCTTGCCGTGGAACGTCGTGGCGCTCATCGAGATCGGCAGCAACCCTTCCTTCAGCGCGCACACCGCCATGCCGGCGCGGGTGTGCGTGTGCATCACCACCTTGTGCCGCGCGGTATGCGCCATGTGCACGGCGGAATGAATGACGAAGCCCGCGTAGTTCACCGGGTGGTCGGACGTGCCGATGACATTGCCGTCGAGGTCGATCTTCACCAGGTTCGAGGCCGTCACCTCGTCGTAGTTGAGGCCGAAGGGATTGATCAGGAAGTGCGGCTGCTCGCCCGGCACGCGCGCAGTGAGATGGCCGTAGATCAGCTCGGTCCAGCCGAAGTGGTCGACCAGCCGGTAGGCAGCGGCCAGCTGGCGGCGCAGCACCATCTCGGCTTCGGCCGGCGGCAGGGTATTGATGTCGATTCCCGTCAGCGGCAGGTCAGGCGAAATATGCATGTCCATGGGCGGCTCCTCCGGCAACTGGCGGTATGATCGGCCAACAAGGAGGAAACGTCCATGGCGGAAAGAGCGCGCCTCGATACGACACGCTTGCAGAAAATGGCCCAGGCCTACTGGGAAAGTGCGGCCCTGATGGCGGCGGTGGAGCTCGACATCTTCACCACGATCGCCCGCGGCCAGGACACGATTTCCGCCGTCGCCGAGGCCGCCGGGATCGGTATGCGCAACGCCGAGCGGCTGCTGACGGCGCTGGTCGCCATGACCCTGCTCACGCGCGACGATTCCGGCGTCGAAGGGCGTTTCGCCAACGCGCCCGACGTGCAGCGCTTCCTGGTGAAGGACAGCGAGCGATACGCCGGCCCGTGGATCCTGTTCACCAAGCCGCGCTGGGAAGCCTACGGCAGGATGAGCGAACGGCTGCGCAGCAAGGATGTGCACAAGCTCGGAGCCTACCAGGAATTCACCGTCGCCGATGCACGGCGCTATCACGCCGCGACCTATTCGATCGGCATGGGTGCCGCGCGCCTGTTCAGCCGCAGCGTCGACCTCACCGGCCGCAAGCTGATGCTCGATCTCGGCGGCGGCTCCGGCGCCTACTCGATCGTGGCGACTGCGACCTATCCCGGCCTCAAGGCGATCGTGCTCGACCTGCCGCCGGTCGCTGTCGTGGCGCGGGAGTACATCGAGGCCAACAAGGCCGCCGACCGGGTGAGCGCCGTCGCCGGCGACTTCACCGAGAGCTGCTTCCCGCAGGGCGTCGACGTCGTCGTGATGGCCAGCAACCTGCCGCAGTACGAGCCCGACCTGATCCGGCTGGTGGTCGCCAAGGCCTTCGCCGCCCTCGTGCCCGGCGGCGAGATGCATCTGGTGGGCGAGACCCTGCACGACGACCGCCGCGGGCCGCTGTCGGCGGCGCTGTGGGGCCTGAACGAGGGCGTCTACGGCAGCACCGGCGTGGCCCACACCGAATCGGAGGTCAAAGGCTACCTCCGGGAAGCGGGTTTCGCGGACGTGGAGGTCCATCCTTTCGTGCCCGGCGTCCTGTCGCGCGTGGCCGGCCGCAAGCCGGTTTGACCGACGGTGTGAATCGGAGATATCGAACTTTCATGTCCAGAGCCCTGCCGACGATCCTCGCCTGTCTCGCCTTTGCCGTTCCGGCCGCCGCGCAAAGCGATGACGCCGCCTACTGCACGACACTTGGCGACTACGCCACCAAGTACCTCGGCAACGGCGGCGGTGACGGCGGGACCCGGCCGGATCTCTTTACCGTCGAAGCCATTGCCGACTGCCGCAAGGGCAACACGGCCGCCGGCATTGCGGCGCTGGAGAAGAAGATTCGCAGCAAGGGATTTACACCGCCGAAGCGGTAGTGCGCCGCTCTGCCCCGGCCAAGATGGTGGTGATGATGACGAACTCGCAATCTATGCCGGCTATTGCGGCGTTTCGGCAGTGGCTGCTGCGGATTCACGGCGCCGTTTTGACTGTGGTTGCCCTGGGAAGTGCTGTCGCGACGACCATCGGCTGGAAGACTGGCACTGGCCTGTTTGGGTTCATGCAGCAGAACCCTTTGGTCTGGGTCGGACTGATCCAGGCATATCTGCTGATGACGATTATTGCGGTTTTGCTTGTCCTTAACTCCGACCAAGCCAATGCAAGAAGATGGAATGTGGTTGGCGCTTTGGCGCACTGTGCCCCTTTGATCGCGGCCCTTTCCTCACTGGACGTATTCGAATCAATGGGGGCTCTCGGAATTGTCCGAGGGGCGATAGCGTTCCATATCGCCTGGCTCTGTCTTGAAACAGTTGCGGCGCTTTATCCGAACCTGAGCCGGACCTGACGTCGCCTTTGGCGCTCCCTACGGGATTCGAACCCGTGTTTTAGCCTTGAGAGGGCCACGTCCTAGGCCTCTAGACGAAGGGAGCAAGAGGCAGGCGGGGTTGATAGTCCAAGGCGCGGGACGGCGCAACCCCGTCCCGCCGCCCCCCTTATTACGGCGAAACGGCCTGTTGAATGCGCCTTTCATCAAGGCCGACCGAGCGGGCGGTCTCGACGATGGCGGCCCAGGTGTCGTCGGGCAGCGGCACGCCTTCGGCCAGCCGCTTGATCCGCGTGCGCGACTCCTGCTCGCCGGGCACGAGGATCTCGCCGCCCGGCGTCGTCGGCCGCGAGCTTTTGACGAAGTCGACGTACTTGGCCACGTCCTGCGGGAAGAAGCCCGCCGGGTCGAGCACCTTCGGATCGACGTAGAATGACAGCATGCCGTTGGCGAACTTCGCACGCTTGGGATCGGTCGCGCCGGTGCCCGAGAGCGAGCCGCCCAGCATCTCGCACATGAAGGCGAGGCCCGAGCCCTTGTGATCGCCGAACGCCTGGATCGCGCCGGTGCCCTGCGCGTGGTTGCGCGGACCCGTCGGCGTGTAGTCGCCATAGAGCAGGTGCGGATCGTTGCTCGGCTTGCCGTCGGGGCCGATCAGCGCGCCTTCCGGCACCTTCTTGCCGCCCTGACTCGCCACCAGCACCTTGCCCTCGGCCACGATCGAGGTGGCAAAGTCGAGGATCAGCGGATCCTGGCCCGCGCGCGGGATGCCGACGCAATAGGGCGCCGTCGAGAAGCGGCGGTCGACGCCGCCGTACGGCGCCACCAGCACGCTGCCCGAGGCATTGACGAAGTGGACCGATACCAGCCCTTCGGCCGCGGCCATCTCTGCCCAGTCGCCGACCCGGCCGACATGGCCCGCGTTGCGCAGGGTCACGGCCGACAGGCCGTTCTTCTTGCATTTGTCGATGCCGATCCGGATCGCCTGCGGCGTCACGGTCTGACCGAAGCCGTACTTGCCGTCGACCACGGCGATCACCGGCGTGTCGACCAGCACGTCGACCTTCACGTCGGACACCACCGTGCCGTTCTTCTTCTGGCTGGCGTAGCGCGGCACGCGCACGACGCCGTGGCTGTCGTGGCCCGACAGGTTGGCGCTCACGAGGTAGCGGCCGATGCGGCCGCCCTCCTCCTTCGAGCATCCGGCGGTGGCAAAGATGTCCGCGACGAAGGCTTCGAGGGCCTTCGCCTTGATGGTGACGGTCATGGTGTCAGCCCTTCGCGCGCTGGAGGGCCGCGACGTACCCCCGGTTCCAGGTCGGCGTGATCATGACCTCGTTGATCGTGACGTGCGGCGGCAGGCAGGCGATGTAGCGGATGAGATCGCCGACATCCTCCGACTGCGCCATCTTCGCGCGCTCTTCCTTGCTCACCGGCACCGGCCGCTTGTCGAGGATGGGCGTGGCCACCTCGCCCGGCAGGACCGCGCAGGAACGGATGCCGTTCACGCATTCTTCCATGTTGAGCGTATGGCTCATCGCCACCACGCCGTGCTTGGCGGCGGAATAGGTGGCGCCGCTCAGCGGACCGGGCACCCGACCCGCGACCGACGAGGTGTGAATCAGCAGGCCGCCCTTCTGCTTGCGCATCATCGGCAGCACGGCGAGCGTGCAGTAGAAGGCGCTCGAGAGATTGCCGTGCACCACCTGGTCGACGCCGGCGGCGCTGAGCTGCTTGAAGGTGCGCTCGAGGATGTTGAGGCCGGCGTTGTTCACCAGGATGTCGCAACGGCCGAACTGCTTTTCGATGGCGGCGGCGATCTTGGTCACGGCGGCGGACTTCATCAGGTCGCCCGGCTTCACGACGGCCTTGCCGCCCGCCTTCTTGATGGTGGCCGCGGTCTCGTCCAGCGGCTCCTTGCGGCGGCCGGTCAGCACGACCGTGGCGCCTTCCTTGGCGAGCGCGATTGCCGCCGCCTGACCAATACCCGAGCCAGCACCGGTCACCCAGGCGACCTTGCCCGTCAACGAAGCCATCGATGTCTCCTTAACGCTGATAAACGACGGGCGTAACTTAGAGCACCTTGCCCGTGGTGTCGTCGATCAGATGCATGTTGCTGAGGTCGGCCCGCAGCTTCATCGACTTGGCCGCCGTCGCGCCCGCATTGGGATTGACCCGGCCGCAGACCTCGATGCCGTTCACCGTGAAATAGACCAGGGTCTCCATGCCCATCGGCTCGACGACGTCGATCACCATGTCGAAATCGTGCTGGTTGGGCTCGACATGCGGCCTGGTCTCGATGATGTGCTCGGGCCGCAGGCCCAGCACCAGCTTCGGCTTTCCGACATGCGGTGTGTAGCGCGCCGTGCGCTCGGCCGGCACCGGGAACGACAGTTTGTCGGTCAGCCGCAGATTGAGGGCTCCGGCCGCCTGTTCAAGCTGGCAGGGGATGAAGTTCATCGCCGGCGAGCCGATGAAGCCCGCCACAAACTTGGTGGCCGGCGAGTGATAGAGGTCGTTCGGCGTGCCGACCTGCTCGATCAGCCCGGCATTCATCACGACCACGCGGTCGGCGAGCGTCATCGCCTCGACCTGGTCGTGGGTCACGTAGACGGTCGTGGTGCGCACCTTCTGGTGCACCTTCTTGATCTCGGTGCGCATCTGCACGCGCAGCTTGGCGTCGAGGTTCGACAGCGGCTCGTCGAACAGGAACACCTTGGGATCGCGCACGATGGCGCGGCCCATGGCGACGCGTTGCCGCTGGCCGCCCGAGAGCTGCTTGGGCTTGCGGTCGAGCAGCTCGGTGATGTCGAGGATGCCGGCCGCCAGCCTGACCCGCTTGTCGATCTCGTCCTTCGGCGTCTTCTTGAGCTTCAGTCCGAACGACATGTTCTCGTAGACGTTCATGTGCGGGTAGAGCGCGTAGTTCTGGAACACCATGGCGATGTCCCGGTCCTTCGGCGGCACGTCGTTCACGATGTCGCCGCCGATGGCGATGTCGCCGCCGGTGATCTCCTCGAGACCGGCGATCATGCGCAACGTGGTGCTCTTGCCGCAGCCGGAGGGGCCGACCAGCACGATGAACTCCTTGTCGGCGATCTCGAGATCGACGCCACGAACCGCGGGGACTTCGTCGTACTTCTTGATGACCTTACGCAACGTGACCTGAGCCAT
>FTCZ01001971.1_pt1 | contig 45404 bp, 37 predicted proteins | sample 1658871 | NCBI WGS metagenome assembly FTCZ01 (sample SAMEA3914864, study PRJEB12502) | metagenome | biome: forest; material: soil | place: USA | collected 2012-03-12 | depth 0.3 m | reverse complement strand
ACGGTGATCGAGGATTTGCGCGCCGCCTGATATCAGCTCGAGCCCGCTTGCTTTTAAAATAATACAAATTAAAATTGGAATTCGAGCTGATCCATCAGACATAACCCGGGCCATCCCCGCGCTCGACATGCCGGACCTGCTGAAATACGCCAAATCCAGGGGCGTCGGCGTCTGGGTGTGGGTGCAGTGGCAGCAGCTCGATACCCAGATGGACCAGGCCTTCGCTACCTACGAACAGTGGGGGCTGAAGGGCATCAAGGTCGACTTCATGAACCGCAATGACCAGGAGATGGTCGACTGGTTCCACAAGGTCCTGACGAAGGCCGCCGAGCACCACCTGATGGTCGACCTGCACGGCGCCTATCCGCCGAACGGTCTCAATCGCACCTACCCCAACTACATCACGCAGGAAGGCGTGCTCGGGGCCGAGAACAACAAGTGGAGCGCGCGCATCACGGCGACGCACAATGTCACCCTGCCCTTCACGCGTATGATCCTGGGGCCGATGGACTATACGCCGGGCGGCTTCCGTTCGCTGACGCCAGCCGAGTTCGCCGTCAAGCAGCGCTATAGCGCGCCCTACGTCCAGACGACGCGCGGCCAGGCGATCGCCATGTACGTCGTCTACGATTCGCCCTTCCAGATGGTGTCGGACAGCCCGTCGGCCTACCGCAATGCCGACGGATCTTGGGCCGACGGCGCGCAGTTCATTGCCCAGGTTCCCACGACCTGGGACGAGACGCGCGTGCTTCAGGGCGATATCGGCCAGTATATCGTCACCGCCCGCCGGTCGGGCGACACCTGGTATGTCGGCGCCATGGGCAACGAACAGGCCCGCACCGTGACCGTCCCCTTAAGCTTCCTAAAGGCCGGTTCGTATTCGGCCCACGTCTATCAGGACGGCGCCGACGTCAGCCACCTGGCGGTTTCCGACACGACTGTCGATCCGGCGCAAGGCCTGACGCTGCAACTGGCGCCCTCGGGCGGGGCCGTGGCGATACTGACGCCGCAAGCGCCGGCCAAGGCTGGTAAAGCAAAAAAGCGGAAGTAACGAAAGTGATCCGGCCTTCCCCGTAAACGGGGAGGGCCAAAGAACTATCAATCCGCCCATCGCGCAAGCATTCGCTCCTCCCGCAATTTCCTTATCGCAATGCAGCGGGAAACGGCCTAATAGCTCCGGTGTCATGTCCGCTTCCCCTGCCCCATCCCAGCCTCAGCCCGGATTCGTCGAATTCGTCGTCCTGATCGCGTCGATGATGGCTATGGGCGCGCTGGGCATCGACGCCATGCTGCCGGCCCTGCCGGCCATCGGCACCGACCTGCACGTCCATATCGAAAACCATCAGCAATGGATCGTCGCCTTCTACTTCGCCGGCATGGGCGTGGGCCAGTTGGCCATGGGCGTGTTGAGCGATTGGCTGGGACGCAAGCGCGTGCTTCTGACCGGCATCGTGCTCTACGTCATCCTTGGTCTTATCGCTGCCGTTGTAAACGATTTCGCCCTGTTGATCTTCATCCGCCTGATCCAGGGCTGCTCGGCCTCGACCTCGACCGTCGTGACGCGCTCCATCGTCCGCGACCTCTATGTCGGCCCGCGCATGGCCCAGGTCATGTCGATGAGCTACGTCGTCTTCCTGCTGGTGCCGATCGCCGCCCCCAGTCTCGGCCAGGTCATCCTGCTGTTCGCACCGTGGCGCGCCATCTTCGCCTTCATGTCGCTGTTCGGCGCGGTCGTAGGGCTGTGGGCGTGGCTGCGCCTGCCCGAAACGCATACGGCCGACAAGCGCCGCCGGCCGGACACGGCCCACCTGAAGCGCGTCGCCTATTTCGTTTCGACCGAGCCGTCGTCTCTGGTCTATACGCTCGGCATCGCCGTGCTGGTCGGTGCGCTTCTGGCCTATGTCTCCCTGATGCCGCAGATGTTTCGCGATGTCTTCCGCTCACCCGGCATGATGGCGCCGGTCTTCGCCATCTGCGCCGGCACCATGGCCGTCGCCTCGATGATCAACGCGACGCTGGTCGAACGCATCGGACTGAAGCGCATTTCGCATTCGGCATTGACCGCCTTTATCGGCGTGACGATCATCCACCTGTTGTGGGCCGCCACGGGGCACGAAACGCTGGTCAGCTTCGTTATCCTGCAAAGCCTGACCATGGGCTTCCAGAGCCTGACGACGTCGAACTTCTCGGCGATCGCCATGGAAAAGGTCGGCCACGTCGCCGGCACCGCCGCGTCTTTGCAGGGCTTTACCACCACGGTCGGCGGCGCCATCATCTCGGCCATGATCGGCCAGGGCTGGAGCGGCCATATCGCGCTTCTGCCGCTCGGCGCCTGCATCTGCGGCGTGACCGCCTACGGCCTGGTCTTCCTGGGCGAAAAGGGCCGCATGTACCGCAACTCGGCGCCCGCCGACGCAAGCCAGGTCTTCCAGGTTCACGACTAGCTTTTGAGCTGGCCTTCGAGCCATTCCATGTCGTCGTCCGACAGGCCGAAATGGTGGCCGGTTTCGTGGATGACGATATGGACGACCAGATCTTCCAGAGTCACACCGCCATCGGCCCATTCATCAAGGATCGGGCGACGGAACAGGTGGATCATGGGTGGCAGGTCGCCGGTCATGGCCTCGAGCTCCGCCGGCCGGCCGGTGTAGAGCCCGGTCAGCTCGAAGGCGTCCTCGATGCCGAGCTGTTCCAGCATCTCGTCGGACGGAAAGTCCTCGACGATCAGCACCACGTCCCTGAGATAGGTGGCGAAGGGCTCGGGCAGCCGCGCCAGGGCCTCACGCGCCAGCGCTTCCATGTCATCGACCGAGGGCGCCAGGCCGAAAGGCATTATTCGGCGGCGGAATCGACGGAATTTTCGGGATAGATCTTGACCGGCTTGCCGTCGGCGTCGGCCACGACCCAGTACTGGCCAAGCCGGCGCTTGCGGTCGATGGCCTCACTGACCGCAGATTGCAGGGCCGCGAACGCCTCAACGGCCTCTTCAGATGGCTGCGCGGCCTTGTCGTGCGAGTTGCTCATAACGGCCTTGATCGAAAATCACCGGTTCGGCTTCCGCCTGTTCGAATACCAGCGTCATCATGTCGCCGGCGTTGAAGTAGCAGAAGCATTTATCGACGGCCATTCTATAGGACTCAAAGAGGTTCCGCAAACTGCGAGGGAAGCGCCGCTGAATATCGGCCTCGGGTATGTTGTGGCCGCCGTGCTGGACACGTTCAGCCACGCGCGCCTTCGATACCTCCGCGTTCGGCAGGGCGATATAGTGAAGTACGACCGTCCAGCCGTCGGCGCGCAGCCTCTCGATCAATCGGAGATAGCTTTTTCCGGATAGCGTGGTCTCGATGGCAAAGTCTTCGCGCGCGTCAATCCGGCCCTCGACCTCGCCCAGAAACAAGCGCGCCGCCGCGGCTGCCTGCCGTTCGGGGTGGAGCGGCGACAGCGCGGCATGGCCGCCTACAGCTCCACGTCCTCCGGCAAGCCCACGGCGTGGAAGCCGGCGTCGACGTGGATGACTTCGCCCGTCGTCGAGAAGCCGAGGTCCGACGCCAGCCACAGGGCGCAGCCCGCGACGCCCTCCATCGAGGTCTCCTGCTTCATCAGCGAGAACTGGCCGCTCTTCGAATGGAGCGCACGGCCGCCGGAGATGCCCGCCAGGCTCAGCGTGCGCATGGCACCGGCCGAGATGGCGTTGGCGCGGATACCGCGAGGGCCAAGGTCGCGCGCGATATAGCGCGTCGACGCTTCCAGCGCCGCCTTGGCCACCCCCATGGTGTTGTAGTTCGGGATGACGCGTTCTGAGCCGAGATAGGTCAGGGTGATCAACGACCCGCCGTTCGGCATCATGGCGGAGGCGCGGCGCGACACGTCGACGAAGGAAAAGGCCGAGACGTTGAGCGCCAACAGGAAGCTGTCGCGCGTCGTGTTCTCGACGAAGGAGCCCTGCAGCTCGTTCTTGTTGGCGAAGGCGATCGAGTGAATGACGAAGTCGATCTCGCCGTAGATCTCCTTCAGCTTGGCGAAGGCGGCATCCATCGACTCGTCCGACGTCACGTCGCATTCGATCAGATGCTTGACGCCGATCGAATTGGCCAGCGGCTCGACGCGGCGCAGCAGGCTTTCGCCCATGTAGGAAAAGGCCATGTCGGCGCCCTGCGCAGCCAGTTGGCTGGCGATGCCCCAGGCGATCGACTTGTCGTTGGCGATCCCCATGACGAGGCCCTTCTTGCCCTTCATCAGTTCGCCCTTGGGGAACACCCAGCCGTCTTCAGCCATGACTTTTATCCTCGCAAAATTCGTTGCGCGGTTTGAGCAAATATCGCGGGAAATGGCAAGACGTTATGAAAAAGGCGGCTTTTCAGCCGCCTTTAGAGATCCGCCTGCGACAGGATCAGCGTGCCGTTGGTGCCGCCAAAACCGAACGAGTTCGACATCACGGTTTCCAGCGGGCCATCGTGGCGGCTCCGCAGGATCGGCATGCCTTCGAACGCGGGATCGAGGTTTTCGATATGCGCGCTTTCGGCCGCGAAGCCATTCTGCATCATCAGGAGGCAATAGATGGCCTCCTGCGCACCGGCCGCGCCCAGGCTATGCCCGGTCAGCGACTTGGTCGACGAGATCAGCGGCATGTCGTGGCCGAAGACGTTCTTCACGGCCTGCATTTCCTTGGCGTCACCGACGGGGGTCGAGGTGCCGTGCGGATTGAGGTAGGCGATGCGGCGGTTGCCGGCCGTCCGCATGGCCAGCTTCATGCAGCGTTCCGCGCCCTCACCCGACGGCGCCACCATGTCGTAGCCGTCCGAATTGGCGGCGTAGCCGACGATTTCGGCCAGGATGTTGGCGCCGCGCGCCTTTGCGCGTTCATATTCTTCCAGCACCACCATGCCGGCGCCGCCGGCGATGACGAAGCCATCGCGGTCGCGGTCATAGGCGCGCGACGCCACCGATGGCGTCTCGTTGAAATTGGACGACATGGCGCCCATGGCGTCGAACAGGTCCGACAGCGTCCAGTCGAGCTCTTCAGTGCCGCCGGCGAACATCAGATCCTGCTTGCCCATCATGATCTGTTCGGCGGCCGCGCCGATGCAGTGCACCGAGGTCGCGCAGGCCGAGCTGATCGAATAGTTGAGGCCCTTGATTTCGAACCAGGTGGCCAGCGTGGCCGAAGGCCCCGACGACATGGCCTTGGGCACGGCGAACGGCCCGATGCGCTTGGGCGAGCCCTTTTCGCGCGTGATGTCGGCGGCCTCGACGATGGCGCGCGTCGACGGCCCACCCGAGCCGAAGAGGATGCCGCTCATTTCGTTGGAGATATCGGCCTTTTCGAGGCCGGCCGCGGCGATCGCCTGTTCCATGGCGATATGGCCGTAAGCCGTGCCGGGCGCCAGGAAGCGCGCCGCGCGGCGGTCGACCATCTGCGTCCAGTCCCCGATCTTGGGCGGGGCATGGACCTGGCACTTGAAGCCGTGGGTCTGGTAGTCCTCGGCGAAGACCACGCCGGAACGGGCGTGGCGCAGGGAATCGGTGACCTCTTCCGCGCCCGTGCCGATCGACGACACAATCCCAAGACCTGTCACCACCACTCTACGCATGCTTTATCCTAATCTGGCTCCGGTTCCGGACACGGCGGCGATATCGAACGCCACCCGGTTTACTTTCCCCCTTTTAGCCCTTTTCGGGGCCGGGGCTTATCCCAGGTCCTTGGCGTCGAACAGGCCGACGCGCAGGCCCGATGCCTGATAGATAGGCTTACCGTCGGCTTCGACAACCCCGTCGGCGATGCCCATGATCAGTTTGCCCGACATGACGCGCTTCATATCGATCTTGTATACGACTTTCTTGACACCCGGCGTCACCTGGCCGGTGAACTTCACTTCGCCGACGCCCAGCGCGCGGCCGCGACCGGGATTGCCGCGCCAGCCGAGATAGAAGCCGACCAGCTGCCACATGGCGTCCAGGCCCAGGCAGCCCGGCATCACGGGGTCGCCGATGAAGTGGCAGGCGAAGAACCAAAGCTCGGGATTGATGTCGAGTTCGGCCTCGATATAACCCTTCTGGTGCGCGCCGCCCGTCTCGTTGATTTCGACGATGCGGTCGAACATCAGCATCGGCGGCGCCGGCAGCTGGGCATTGCCTTCACCGAACATGTCGCCGCGCCCGCAGGCCAGAAGGGCTTCGTAATCGAGGGACGAGGGACGCTCGGTCATGGACGTATCAGGCTCCGCAGCACAAAAATGCGTGTCTTCTAGAAAAGACGAGATGCGTTACACGAGCCCGCGCAAGCGCTCAATGTTTTTTTGACATGTGGGAAAAAGGAGACTGGCACGATTCTCCTCCCCATCGGCAGATGGGGAGGTGTCAGCGCAGCTGACGGAGGGGGCGTAGCCACCCGAAGCCTTAGCGAAGGGTGGCGAAGCTAAAGGAAGAAGACGCCTAACTCCTGGCGAAAAGGCTGGGGCGCTGGCAGACGGGCGCCGACTGCATGCCCCATAGCGCGGTCACCGGCACCCAGCCAGACGACCCGCCGGCGGAGACCTTGCACCAGTCCTTCTTGCACTTGCCAAGCTGCGCCAGGGCGCGCGGCTTCAGATAGGCCGTGACGGGGCCGGTATCGCCGGGGGTCAGGCGCATTTCCAGCCGCTGGCCGTTATTGCCGTTGATCACCGTCTTCTGCGACTGCAGCATGGTCTTGCTGACCCAGGCCACGCCGCCCGACGGATCGCAGATCATGCGCCAGTCGCGCGTTTCCGAAATGATCTGGACCGGCAAGCCGGCCACCTTGTAGGTCCACTTTATGGGATTGTCCTTCGACGGGCCGCTGCGCGCATAGACTTCGTTCTTGCGCAGCATCGCCCAGCGCGGCACCGGCAGCTTGGACGGCGTATCATATTCCTGTGTTTCGGCGCGCGAAACCGGCGCAACCGCCAGCAAAGCCAGCGCTGTCAACGCGCAGAGGCATGCAAAAGCCCTTGACCGCACTGCCGGGGCCATGGAAAAGGCAAGCGCTTGAACTCTGGTTGCAGGTGTAGGCATGCTGAACGGTGCGGATGTATCGGGAGAAAGCCTCATGATTCTGCCGCAAAGGGTTCAGATTTGGTTAACAAGACCCTAATTTGTCCCATATTGGGGGCCCGCCGGGCGTAAAAGGCATTTGATGAGCGCAAAACTCAAGGTCGTCCTCACCGTCAAGCTGCCCGACTCCGTGGAAACGCGGATGCGCGAGCTGTTCAATACGACTCTGTGGTACACCCTGTCGCAGATGCCGCGCGACCAGTTGTTCGCCGCCGCCAAGACCGCCGACGTCCTGGTCACCTCGATCAACGACCGCCTCGACGCCGAATTCTTCTCCGAGTGCGGCGAACAGTTGAAGATGATCGCCAATTTCGGCGTCGGCTACGACCATATCGACGTCGTCACCGGCACCGAAAAGGGGATGATCATCACCAATACGCCGGGCGTGCTCACCGAAGACACGGCCGAGATGACCATGGGTCTGATCATGGCCGTGTCGCGCCGCTTCGTCGAAGGCGCCGAGATCGTGCAGAGGGGCGAATTCTCGGCCTGGTCGCCGACCTTCCTGCTGGGCCGCCGCATCTTCGGCAAGCGCCTGGGGATTGTCGGCATGGGCCGCATCGGCCAGGCGCTGGCCCGCCGCGCCCGGGCCTTCGGCATGAGCGTCCACTACCATAACCGCAAGCCGGTGTCGGCGCGCATCAGCGACGACCTGCAGGCGACCTACTGGGACGACCTCGATCAGATGTTGTCGCGCGTCGACGTGGTGTCGATAAATGCCCCCGGCGGTCCCGGCACGCATCACCTGTTGAGCGCCGAACGCCTGGCCAAGCTCCAGCCGCACGCCATCCTGGTCAATACGGCGCGCGGCCAGATCGTCGACGAACAGGCCCTGGCCGCCATGCTGCGCGAAAAGCGCATCGCCGGCGTCGGCCTCGACGTCTACGAACGCGAGCCGGCGATCAATCCCGAACTGATCGGCCTGCCCAATGCGATCCTGCTGCCGCACATGGCGTCGTCGACCGTCGAGGCGCGCACCGACATGGGCGACCGCGTGATTTTGAACGTCAAGACCTTCCAGGACGGCCATCGTCCGCCCGACCGCGTCATCCCGGCGATGCTTTAATTTCAGCTCAAACGCCGCATGGCTCGCCGCCCATCGAAGCGTCCTAACGCTTCGCTCTTCGAGGACAAGCCGGCGACGCGCAGTCGCGCTTGCCAACGGCAATTGAATTGCCGCTGGAATGAAAGTTTTTCACAGGATTCGTCGAAAAGGCCCTTGCAAAGCTTTCAGGCTTCCGCTTATAACGCGCCCCTCTCCGGCAGACATCTTCTGCAGATGATTGAAATGAGCGGGCGTAGCTCAGCGGTAGAGCGCCACCTTGCCAAGGTGGATGTCGAGAGTTCGATCCTCTTCGCCCGCTCCAATCCCTTCCCTAAAATGTAAAATTAAGGCGACGGGCTTGGGCTTGGTGTGTCTTTCGTTGGCCCCAGTCCCCTTTATGCAGCATCGGTCACTGCGCAGATGTACGACCTTCGCGCATCGCTTTGACGACTTTGGCACGCTGACGGCAGATTTCATGCACCGAAGGATTTTCTGTCCAAAACGTCTCGATATCGTCCTTAGGCTCGAAGTCGGCGTTCCCCTTGCCTTTCAGCGCGTCGAGCCGGTCCTGCGCCTCCGGCCAACCAAGCGCCAGCGCCTTGCTGTACCATTCGCGCGCCTTCGCGATATCCAGCTTTGCCACCTGCAGCGCCGGTGAAGGCAAATTCTGCGAATAGATTTCGCCGAGCATATACTGGGCCTCGGGGTTATTCTGTGCAGCGGATTTTTGCAGCAGGTCCATGGCCTCGACCGCGTCGGGATAGTAACGCGACATCGCGGCCGTGACGAGGATCAGTTGCTGGGCCAGGCCGAACTGGCCCATCGGATTACCCTGCTTCGCGGACAACTCGAACCATCTGACCCTGTCCGCCTCGTCGCTTGATATGACGCCAAGCTGGTACTGTGCGTCGCCATTGCCATTATTAGCAGCCTTTTTTAGCCAGACGACCGCGGCTTGCGGGTCCGCCGTCGTGCCTTCGGTGCCATAAAGCAGCGCGAGTCCCAACCTAACTTGGCTTTCCGCATCCCCTGCTTCGGCGGCAGCGCGCACCTCCGGCCCGATATCGGCGCGCGCGGCTATGGGCGTGAACACGCAGGCGGCAACAATCAGCGATATGGCAAACAAACGACGCATATACCCCCCGGCCGCCAGAGAATGTCCGTGCTTTAATCTAGCATGAAAATATAAGAAGTCACTCGGACGACGAGGAGGCCGCCGCTCCCACCGCAAGTGTTGACGCGACACTGGACCATGTGCGCCGGCGCCCCGCGCACGACGGACGTCGCCATTTGGCTATTTAAAGATATCGTTCAGCACATAGGCCAGCCGTACGCCGGCCAGATCGAGGCGGTTGCGGACGATCGGCTTGGGATCGAGCGCATGGCTGACATCGATCGGCGTTGCGGTGTTTTCGGTGGCGCAGGTCGGCAGCGTACCGACGCCAAGATTATAGGTATAGCTGCGAGCCATGACCGCGCTTTCCGCCGCCCACGACGCCGGATCGCCCCCGGCCTGTGCGGCCAGATTGTCCTTGTCGATTTCGGCCTTCTCGTCCGCGGCGTAGGCCTCGGGCGTGCGGTCGCCGAGCAGGGCCAGCACGGCGCCCGTATCCCAATAGGCATGTAACCGCTGCGGTTTGTCGCCGGTGGAAATCCAGACGCAGTTGCCGCCCTTGTCGTCGTCGTCGATGGCGTGCAGCGGCTGGTGGACGTCGCCGACGAAATGCATGAGGAATTTCAGCGCCAATACCTGTTCGGCGACCGGCGTTGCGGGATCGCGCAACTCGGCCTCGAACTGCCAGATCTTGTCGACGATGCAGTCGTTTTCCGGCGCACCGATGGCCGCGCTTTGCCCAGGCAGCGCCGGGTGCGGGCACAGGGCCGGCTCGGCCGCAGCGGCATGCTCGAGACTATCCGCGGCGGAATAGGGAATGTCGATATAGTGCCAGGCGCTCGTTTCCTTGTGGTTGTTGCGATACGCGTCGGCCCAGGTGGCGCGGTTGACGAAGTCCGGCGGCGTCAGCGTGTCGGTGTCCTGCGCCAGCAAGGCCTGGACGTGTTCGCGCGCCGCGGGCGTCATGTACTGCCAGGCAACGGCGGCTACCAGCTTGTGGCCCACATAGCCCCAGGCGAGGGCGTGCATGGGCATTGTTGTCACGGCAAGAGCGGCGACGGCGACGGCGGCTTTTTTCAGAAACATCGGATTTCCCCTGGCGGTCGGCGCAGATAGGCACGACAGAACCCGCACGGGCAAGGAAGAAATCGAAAATCGCGCCTTGACTTAGAGTGCACTCCAACACGTAGCTTCCCGCGCGTCGTGATGAGAAGCTGTGCATATGAAGATCGGAGACCTCGCCAGACGTTGCGGGCTGACAGCCCACACGATCCGCTATTATGAGCGGATCGGGCTGCTGCCCTATGCCGACCGTGATCAGGGCAGCCGCCGTGACTACGATCCGTCGATCCTCACCTGGATCGATTTCCTGGGCCGCCTCAAGGCCACCGGCATGCCCATCCGCGAAATGCTGCGCTATGCGGCGCTTCGCGAACAGGGTGCCGGCACGGAAGCGGAGCGGCGCGAACTGCTGGAAACGCACCGCGCGCGCGTCCGGGCGCAGGTCGAAACGCTCAATGCCTGCCTTCTCGTCCTCGACACCAAGATCGGCGGTTATGCCGAAACGGAAAAGAGGATGAAGGACTATGACGCAACACTTCCCGAACGCCGGCGAAAGCCGGCTGGAACGCGGCCGGCGCGCCCTCGCTGATATCGACGGCGAAGCCGGCCAGGCCGTCGTCGCCGCCCTGGCCGACATCGCGCCGGATTTCGCCACCTACGTGCTGGAGTTTCCCTTCGGCGACATCTATTCGCGGCCGGGGCTGGACCTGCGATCGCGCGAGATTGCGACGATCGCGGCCCTGACGGCGATGGGCACCGCGACGCCGCAGCTTAAAGTGCATATCCGGGCGGGCCTCAATGTCGGGCTGACACGCGACGAGATCGTCGAGGTCATGATGCAGATGGCCGTCTATGCCGGTTTTCCGGCGGCACTCAACGGCCTGTTCGCGGCCAGGACGGTGTTCGAAGACTAGCGCTTTTAGTCTTTCAGACTTTTAAGATAGGCGATGATCGCCGCGCGCCTGGCCGGATCCTTCATGCCCGGATACGGCATCCGGGTCCCCGGGACAGTGTCGCGCGGCGCGGCGATAAAGGCATCGAGCGCGGCCTCGTCCCAAACGATGCCCGACGCGCGCATGGCGTCGGAATAGCGATAGTCGGGCAGGCTGCCCGCGCGGCGCCCGACGACGCCGTACAGCGACGGGGCGAAGCCGTTCCGGCCCTTGACGTCGGTATGGCAGACGCCGCAGACGCGGAAGGCCTTCCGGCCTTCGGAAACGGCGGCGTCCTGAGCCTGCGCGGCCGCGGCCAGGAACAGTCCGGCGAGCACGGCAAGACTTTGAATGCGCATAGGATACCTCCAGGATCAGCGGCGCGCCGACAATGCCCAAACGAACAGGCCCGACGCGACGAGGGACGAAAGCGTGCGGACATGGTTCCATCCCGCCCAGGCGCCGGCATAGCCGCGCCACGCTGTCGACGGATCGCCGTCGCCTCGCGACGCCAGCGCGTCATTGAGCGGCACGTTGAAGATCATCGTCACCAGGAACATGCCGGCGACGTAGACCGCGCCGGCCGCCAGCATGGCAAGGGCCCCGGGTTCGCTCATGCGCAAGACACCCGCGACGGCCAGGGCGGCGCTGGACAGCGTCGTTCCGAGAAAGACCGGCATGAAGGCCGAACGCAAGATGTCGGTGTTGATCGTATTCATCGCCGCGACCGCCAGCGCGGGATTGAGCCGCGACAGCGACCCCATGATGACGGCGGAAAAGGCAAAATAGACGCCCGCCATCAGCCCCGTTCCAAGGGCGGAAAACCACAACAGGCCGGAAAGCAAGGGACGCATGACATCGCTCCATGTTAAATACGAGAAAATCTCGTATTTGCAAAAAGCGATAAACTCTCGTATTTAAATCGTCAAGCGTTTTGTAGGATGGGATACGCCATGGCGCGGGGACGATCGGACGACACTGGCGCCAGGCAGGCCTTGCCCGTGCAGAAGCGCAGCCGCGACCGCTTCGAGCGAATCTTAAACTGCGCCATGGAGCTGATGGCCGAAAAGGGCAGCGACGCCCTGCGCATGAGCGATATCGTCGAGCGCGCCACCGTGCCCTTCGGCTCGCTCTATCAATACTTTCCGGACAAGACGGCGATCATCGCCGTGCTGGCCCTGCGCTACAACGCCATCGGCCGCGACTGCGTTGCCGCCGAACTCGGCGCGCTCAAGGCGCCCGCCGACATTCACGGCGTGCTCTGCGCCCTCACCGACAGCTATTACCGGTTTTTCCTGGAAGAGCCGGTCGTGCGCCATATCTGGCAGGCGACTCAGGGCGACCGCGCGCTGCAAAAGATCGATGAAGAGGACGGGATCTATCTGACCGGCTTGCTGGCCGACGCGCTTGCCCGCGCCATTCCCGACGCTGACGAACAGGTCCGGGTGGTTTTCGCCCAGGTGGTCATGGTTTTGATCGTCGCCGCCGTTCGCCACGCCATCACCCTGCCTCCCGAGGACTCAGGGCGCGTGCTGGCAGCCTTCAAACAGATGCTTCCGCGCGGGCTTACATGCCCAGAGCGTCTTTCAGGGCGTTGAAGTCGACGAGCTTGACCTCGTAAGCTTCGAAGGCGCTCTTGTAGCCTTCGGTATGCGACAGTCCCATGCCGGCCAGCAGGTTGACCTTCTCGGCCGCCATGCGCAACTGATCCTGGACCAGCATCAGGCGCATGCTGAGCGTGGCGTTGTCTAGCGGCGTCTGCGGCGGGGCCGGAGCGTCGTCGGAATGGGCAGATTGGGACATGGCAACTTCCCCCGTGACGTCGCGTTATACTCGACATCCTTCAATACCTGTATGCAGTTACAGTCGGGTTAAGGCCCGCACAATTAATCCGACATTTTTAGAAAAGGCGCCTCCCGGTGGCGCCCCTGTCGTCAATGGCTGTTGAGGACGATCGAGGCGATGACCCCGGTCGCGACCGCGGCCAGCACGTAGCGCCCGCCGACATCGCGCCATTCATAACCGCGCGGCGGCGCGCGCAGATGGTGGGCGCGGTAGTCGATCCTTTGCCCACGGTCCCAGTCGGAATGGGCGACATAGCCGCCGCGCCGCCAGTCGGAATGATCGTGCCAGCCGTGATGAGGCTTGGCCAGCGCGGACGTCCCGGAAAGAAGTGCGGCGGAAGTCAGCGCGCACAAGGCAAGCGCCGAAGTCAGCGTGCGTGTCATGATAAATCCTCTTAACGTATGTGTTTGCCCGGCAAAACGAGGCTAACGGGGCCGGCATGAGCGTGAAATACGACCGTCCTCGGAAAAAAGTTGACCGCCGATACGGAGGCTGTGTTTCAGCCGTGTCATGCTTTCTCGGCGTCGCCAACAAAATCGACAAAGTTCAGTATGTTGCCTAATATTTTTGGTGCGGTCGCTCGAGGTCACCCCCACCAGAACGCATAAGGCTCGGCTGGCACAGAAAGGCGCGAAGCCGCCCGACCCCTGCCGCAGAAGGTGCTTGATGACGGCAGAATAGAGCCGAAAATTGCAATTACGTTATTGCGTAACAGACAATAGCGACAATAACATTTGGCGATCCAACGAGATCTGACGCATTTGTGATCGGGAAATACAGGACTATCCTTCGAATGCCGGCGACGCATATCGCTAATTTACAAGGGATCACTCCACCTTCATCTCGGCAGTCGTAACGCCACTCCGGAACTTGAGTCCAATTGAGTTCACCTATACCAAAACGATGCAGGATACCAAAACCGATGATATCAAAAACGGCCCTTCGCCTCGCCGCCTCCCTGCTGGTTTTCAGCTCGCTTGCCGCCTGTGCGAGCAAACCCAAGACTGAAGCCCCCGTCGCCTCGGCGCCCACCCCCGCGCCTCCGGTCGCGGCTCAACCCGCCCCCACCCAGCCGACGCAGACCGCGCAGGCCCCGGGCATCCGCCCGGGCTCGGCCCAGGACTTCGTCGTCAATGTCGGCGACCGCGTCTATTTCGACGTCGACCAGTCGGGCATCCGCGGCGACGCCGAACCCATCCTGACCGCCCAGGCCGAGTGGCTGAAGCGGTATCCATCGGTGAAGGTCCGTATCGAAGGCAATTGCGACGAGCGCGGCACGCGCGAATACAATTTCGCGCTTGGTGCCCGCCGGGCCCAGGCCGCCGTCGACTTCCTGGTCAGCCGCGGCATCGCGCCCACGCGCATCACTTCGATCTCGTACGGCAAGGAACAACCGCTCGACAATGGCGAGGGCGACGATACGTGGGCGAAAAACCGCAACGCCCATACCGCTTTGACGGGAGGCGCGACCTAAGCGCTTTTGCAAAGTTGAATTCAGGACCGGGCGGCTGCGGCCGCCCGGTCTTTTGCCGTTAGCGCATCGAGCGCGATCAGGTCGCGCGCCAGGGATTCGAGCAGCCACGGTTCCGGCGCCGTCGTGTCGTCGAGCGGCGGCAGCTTGCGAATCGCGCCGATGACCGCCTTCGGCTCGGCCCCCGACGCCAGCTGATCGCATACGGCGTCGCGCGCCGCGCGGTCTTCCGGCGTCATGTCGCCCCGCCAATGGCTGCGGATCAGGATGCACAGCGACTGGATGCGCCGCGTCAGCCCGACGATCTTCGCCGAGTCGTGCTCCCTGTCCTTGCCGGGCTTGTGGTCGCGGGCCGCCTGGCCGATCTCCATCAGCACCTTGCGCACCCGGCGGTCGACCGCATCGTCACGGCGGAAGTCGCTGTCCGGGTGGAGGCTGGTCTTGAGCTGCACCAGCATGTCGGCGACGACGCGTTTCGCCTTGCGCCCGACGACGTGGTCGTGGCGTTGCGGCAGGACCAGCATCGACACGACGATACCGATGACCGCGCCCAGCCCGACGTCGAGCGCACGGACCGCCGCGACCTTGAGGTCGGGCGACCCCGTAGAGGCCGACAGCAGGATAAGCGCCGAGATCAGCGCGGTACGATAGCTCTGGTCCCAGGCCGCCAGGATGCTCAGCGGCACCAGCGCCGTCAGCAGCAAGCCGTAGTCGTTGAGACCGGAGTGCTTCAGCCACACGGCGACAAAGGCCATGGCTATACCGGACGCGGTGGCGAGCAGACGCAGGAGACCGGCCCGGATGGCGCCCTGGGCATAGGGCCGCGTAACGATGATGGCGCTGAAGACGGCGCTGTAGCCGTGCTCGAAGCCGATGGCCCGCGACGCGGCATAGGCCAGCATCGCCGCCAGAATCAGCCGCAGGGCATAGGCGCCGTCTGGCCAGGTGAAGTTCGGGAGTGCTGGTTTCATGATCGGTCCCGCGTTACGGCGTAACAGTTACCATGCAGCTATAACACCCGCAATCGACCGCCGGATAACAGCGGATTGTCAACTCCATTCCCATGGAGTAGTATCCAATTTCAGGAAATGAAAAACAGACGGCGCAAAACCGTCGACCAAGGGACGGCACAGGGGCAAAAAGCCATGACCAGACTGTCGGATGCCAAACTGTCTGATGAACGCGCCTTGTGGCTGTCCCGTCATGTCCTGCCGCACGAGCCTGCCTTGCGTGCCTGGTTGTCGAAAAAGCGCATTCCCGGCCTCGAAGTCGACGACCTGGTGCAGGAAACCTATGCCAAACTTATTGTGCTTGAAAATGTTAGCGCTATCATCAATCCGCGCGCCTACGTCTTCCAGACCGCCTATTCGATCCTGATCAATCATGTCCGCCGCTCGCGCGTCGTCTCCTTCCAGGCCGTGCACGATATCGACCAGCTGGGCGTCATGGCCGACGACGCCAGCCCGGAAGACACGCTGATCGGGCGCGACGAACTTTACCGCTTGCAGCAGGCGATTTCCGGCCTGCCCGGCAAGATCCGCGATGTCTTCGTGCTGCGCCGGGTCAAGGGCCTGTCGCAGCGCGAGGTCGCCAAAACCTTGAATCTGTCCGAAAGCACCGTCGAAAAGCATATGAGCCGTGGCTTTTTTTTACTGATGGGCGCATTTTCCCATGGCGGAAATGCCGAGGTCCGTACGTCAAGGGCGTGGGGCACTAAATTGCGTACGACGAATGCCAAAAGAGACAGCCAGCCAGATTGACGCTATTGCGGCGGATTGGGCCGCGCGCATCGACCGCGCCCCGCTGACCGCTGATGAGCAAGCCATGCTCGACGCCTGGCTGGCCGAAGACGTGCGCCGTCTCGGTGCGTTCGGCCGCGCACGCGCCGTCGCGCTCCATTCCGAACGCGCGGCGGCCCTGGGTCCCGGCTATCGTCCGCCCGTTTCAGCACCGTCGCGTCGCGGCGTCCTGATGGGCGGCGCCGGCATGGCCGCGTCGCTGGCCGTCGCCACGATCGGCGGCCTGGCTTACGCCACCCGCGGCGAGGCCTACGCCACGCACATCGGCGAGCTCAAGGTCGTGCCCCTTTCCGACGGCTCGGTCGTCAGCCTCAACACGCAGTCGCGCATCCGCGTCCACTATTCGCACGATATCCGCGAAGTCCACCTGGAGGACGGCGAAGCGCTGTTCGACGTCGCTCGCGATGCCCGCCCCTTCGTCGTCCGCACCGGCAAGGCGCGCGTGCTGGCCGATGCCACGGCCTTCACCGTCCGCCGCCTCGACGACCAGCCGGTGCAGGTGACGGTCAAGCGCGGCGCCGTGTCGCTGCAAGCCGATGGTCAGTCGCCCGTCCGCCTGCTGGCGAATATGCGCGCCGTCGAGACGGATCCGCGGCGCATCGCCATCGCCAGCGTCCCCCCCGCCGAGATCGACCGCGGCCTGGCCTGGCGCGAACAGCGCCTTGCATTCGAAGGCGAGACCCTGGCCGCCGCGGCCGCTGAATTTCGCCGCTACAGCGACACGCGTATCGTCATCGACGATCCCGCCATTGCGCGCGAGCCGATCACCGGCCTCTTCCAGGCCAACGATCCCGTCGGTTTTTCGCAGGCGATCGCCGCCTCGTTCGGCCTGCGCGCCGACGTCAGCGACGGTGAGGTAGTTTTGCACCGCTAAGCGGAGCCACGGTAAAAAATTCGTAAAATTTCGCGCGCCGGCATAGTGGAAACGCTCCGGTCCAGGCGTCTAGCCATCGAACGTCCGCACACGACATCTTCATAAGAACGCGGACGCGACAGGAGAGAAACGCATGCCAAACGTAAGGAAGTCCTACCTTCTCATCAGCGTCGCCGCAGCCGGGATGCTGTTTGCCGCCAATGCCTTCGCGCAAACGCGCACCTTCGACCTGCCGGCGGAACCCGCCGTCAAGGCCATTCCCCAGTTCGCCGCCCAGGCCGGCATTCAGATCGTCGCCCCGGCCTCCGGCCTCAAGGGCGTCACCACCCACGCCGTACGCGGCCAGATGGACGTGCGCGCCGCGCTCGGCCAGTTGCTCGACGGAACCAATCTGGAGATCGCCGCCGATACGGGCACGGTGATCTCGCTGCGCCTGCGCGACGGCGCCAGCCCGGCCGAAGCCGCCGCCGCGCCCGCCGCCGCCGAAGCCGCCCAGCCCGTCGATACCGCCACGGTCGTGGTCACCGGTTCGCGCCTGGCCAATCGCGGCTTCAAGGCGCCGACGCCGGTCACCGTACAGGACCAGCAGGAACTGAAGCTTTCCGGCACGCAGAACCTCGACGTGCTGCTGACCGACACGCCGCAATTCACGGGCTCGCAGCTCAACAGCCCGACGGCCAATACCGTCCAGGCCGGCCAACCGATCGGCACGGCCACGCTGAACCTGCGCAACTTCGGTCCGGTACGCAACCTCGTCCTGGTCAACGGCCGGCGCTTCGCCATCACCGGTCCGGACTTCACCACCGACATCAACACCATTCCGGCGGCGCTGGTTAAGCGCATCGAGACGGTGACCGGCGGGTCGTCGGCGGTCTATGGTTCCGACGCCATCACCGGCGTCGTCAACTTCATCATGCGCGACGACTTTGAAGGCGTCGAGATGAACGTCCAGAAGAGCTGGGACACGCATACCAACACCCCAACCTATGGCGTCGACGTCACCGCCGGCGGCAATTTCGCCAATGGCCGCGGCAATATCGTCGCCTCGCTCGACTACCTCAACCGCGGCGGCTATACGCGCGGCGACCGCGGCGGCTGGGCCGGCACGTCGCTGGGCGACGGCTGCGTCACGGCCTCGTCGTGGAGCGCCACGCGCGCCGGCACGTCGCTGGCCGTCCCGTCGGGCCAGACCTGCGCTCAGGCCGGCGGCAAGCCTGGCCTGATTTTAAGCGGCTCGTCGACCGTGCCCAACGGCCGCATCGGCAACCTGCCGGTCGTCGGTTCCTCCGGCTCGAACCCCGCGCTCGACAGCGCCCTGATCGCGGCCGGCCTGCAGAACATGACGACGCTGGGCGCCATCTTCGACACGACGGGCAAGACGGTCCGTCCATACGTCGCGCCCGGCGACGCCTACGACCTCGGCCCACTGTCCTACGTCGTGACGCCACAGACGCGCTGGATGGGCAATGTTTTCGCCCACTACGACTTCAACGCCCACGCCACCGGCTATATGGAAATGCACTACAGCGACAATGTCGCCGACGTGCAGATCGCGCCGACCTCGGCCAGCGGCAACTTCCTGGTCAATATCAACAACCCCTACCTGTCGCCGCAGATGCAGGAAGTCCTGCATCAACTGGACGCCAAGGAAACGGGCACGACCAATGTCACGACCGGCAGCCAGACCCTGTCGACAACGCAGAACGATGGGCGAGCGGTGCTGAACCTCAATCGCCGCCTGCCCGACATCGGCACGCGCTTCTCGACATCGGACCATTCGGTCGTGCGCTTTGCGCTGGGCGTGCGCGGCGATCTGGGGGATGTGTCGCTCGGCTTCCTGCGCAACCTGAAGTACGACGTCTACTATACCTTTGCCCGGACGTCGGAATCGGACACGCAGTCGGGCTCGATCTCGCTCAGCCGCTTCCAGAACGCCATCCTGTCGCAAGGTGGCGCCAATCCGGTCTGTAATCCGTTCGGCCAGAACATGACGACCGCATGCGCCAGCGCCATCAGCATCACGTCGAACGCCGGCCTGCGCGCCGAGCAGCAGGTGTTCGCCGGGAATCTCACCGGCGAGGCTTTCGACCTGCCGGCCGGCACGGTCGACTTCTCGACCGGCTTCGAATGGCGCTACGACTACGGCAAATACATCCCCGACGTCTTCTTGGCGTCCGGCGACGTGTCGGGCTGGAACGCGGCGCGCGCCACCAGCGGGTCGACGACCGTCAAGGAAGTCTATGGCGAAATCCGCGCGCCGATCCTGGCCGACCTGCCCCTGGCCAAGCGTCTGAGCGTCAACGGCGCCTTCCGCTATTCCGACTACGACACCAACGGCGTCGGCGGCGTGTGGACCTATTCGCTGGGCACCGAATGGGCCTTCAACAGCGACGTGACTCTGCGCGCCCAGTACCAGCACGCCATCCGCGCGCCCAATGTCGGCGAACTGTACGGTGGCCAGGGCACTAACGGCCCGTCGGCCTCGGACCCGTGCTCGAGCCGCCAGCCGTCCGCGCAACAGACAGCCGCCGTCAAGGCCGTCTGCGTCGCCACCGGCGTCCCCGCCAATCTGGTCTACGACGTCTCTGTTCAGCCGACCAACTTCATCACCCAAGTGCTGGGCGGCAATCCCAACCTCAAGCCTGAAACCTCGAACACCACCACGGTCGGCCTGGTCTTCACGCCCAGCGCCATCCGCGGCCTGCAGCTCAGCGTCGACTATTACGATATCAAGCTCGAGGACGCGATCGCGCCGCTCGGCGGCGGCAGCCTGCAAAGCGTGTTGAACATGTGTTACAACGTGCTGCAGGACGCCAACAGCGTCTATTGCAAGGCGATCAACCGCGACCCGCTGACCGGCCAGATTACGGCGCCGAACTACGTCACTACGACCAACGCCAATATCGGCGGCATCAAGACCTCGGGTGTCGATATCGAAGGCCATTACGGCTTCTCGACCGACTGGGGCCTGATGGGCAACAGCCGCTGGGACATCGGTGAAAACTGGACCTATGTGAAGGAATTCGTCACGACGCCCGACCAGACCATGCCGTCGATCGTCAATTCCTGCGTCGGCGCGTTCGGCCCGACCTGCGGCCAGCCGATCCCGCACTGGAAGGGCACGACGCGTGTGACCTGGAAGACCGGTCCGCTGACCCTGTCGGCGCGCGCCCGCTATATCGGCAAGGTGACGGTCGACACGGTCGTCCTGGCACAGCGCCAGGGCAAGACGGTGCCGGCGCTCGACACCCTGACCAACCCGGTCATCGACGCCCAGACCTATCTGGATCTTACGGCGACCTGGGACCTCAACAAGGCGGTGCAGTTGACCGCGGGTCTTCGCAATGCCTTCGACAAGGACCCGCCCGTGCTGGGTTCGACACAGCTGCCGGCCGACAACACCATTCCGGCTACCTACGACGTGCAGGGACGCGTCGTCTTCGTTGGGGCGAACCTTAAGTTTTAAGGCGAGCTTCTTCTCTGAACCTGCCCAGCCGGTTCAGCCATACTGCCCGGCCGTTGCTCCCTGGCGGCCGGGCTTTTTTTATCCAGGCGAGCCCTGTAGAGTTCGCGCAAAACAAGACCGAACGGAAACGCCATGCTCCAGCCCCTGTCCCGCCGTACCTTCGGTATTTCGCTGGCCGCCCTGGCCGTGGCGTCTATGGCCCACGCCGAGACCTGCGCCGTCGAGCCGGATTTCTGGCCCACCCTGTTGCGCGAAGACCTGACCGCCATGGCACGCCGCCTCACCCGGCGCCTCAAAGCGTGGGCAGGGCCGAAGCGCGTGATGACGCCCGAAGCCTTCGGCTACACGCCAGGCGCGCTCGCCACCACCGCCATCCAGAAAGCCATCGACGCGTGCGCGGCGAAAGGCGGCGGCACGGTCCGTCTCAGCCACGGCGACTATACCTCGGGGACGATCGTTCTTCGCGACAATATCCGCCTCGAAATCGCTAAAGGCGCGCGGCTGCTCGGCAGTCTCGATCTGAAAGACTGGCCCGAACACGTGGCAAAGCGCCGGACGGTCCAGGATACGAATATGGGCATGAACCAGTCGCTGATCTTCGCCGAAGGCGCGCGCAATATCGCCTTGTCAGGTGCGGGCACGATCGACGGGCGCGGCGAGAAATTCAAGGGCGACGAGACGATCCACGGCACGCCTGGCCGGCCCTTCATCCTGCGCATCATCGACTCCAACTCCGTCCACGTCAGCGGCCTGATGCTGAAGGATTCGCCGTGCTGGATGCAGAACTATCTCAATTGCGACGATCTCTTGATCGAGGGCCTGACGATCGAGAACCAGGCCAACTGGAACAATGACGGCATCGATATCGACGGCTGCCGCAATGTCATCGTGCGCAAGTGCCATATCAGCTCGGGCGACGACGGCATCTGCTTCAAGGGCGCGGCGCAGGCGCCGACCGAAAACGTGCTGGTCGAGGACTGCACGGTTTTCAGTTCGTGCAATGCGCTGAAACTGGGCACGGACTCGCAGAGCGTCTTCCGCAATGTGCTGGCGCGGCGCCTGACGTTGGGCGGTCCGACCGAGACCATGCGGCGCATCAAGGGCGTCGGTGCGATTTCCGGCATTTCGTGGGAGATCGTCGACGGCGGCCACGCCGAAAGGATCTGGGCGACCGACATCACGATCAACAACGCCAGAAGCCCGCTGTTCATGCGCATCGACGACCGTGGCCGCGTCCAGCCCGGCCAACCCAAGCCCGCGCCGGGGACACTGCGCCAGGTCCTGTTCGAACATATCCGCGGCACGGACAACGGCCCGCGCGGTTCGTTGCTGATCGGCATTCCTGCCAGGCGCATCGAGGACGTCGTCATCCGGGACGTCGACATTAGCCAGCGCGCCTCATCGAAACCGCCGGTCGACGAGGCCGCCATTCCCGAAATGTACAACCTCTATCCCGACGCCGAAATGCTCAAGGACTATGGCAACGAAGCCCCGGCTTACGGCTTGTGGGCGCGCCATGTCGACGGCCTGACCCTGGTCGACTTCAAGGTGCGAACCGACGCGCCCGATCCGCGCCCGCTCGTTCTGGCGAAGACCGACGTTTCGCGGCTGTGTGGCGCATGAAGACACTCCTTCTCGCTGCCGCGCTATTGGCCGCGCCGGCTCAGGCGGCCAACCCGCATACCTATGCGAACCCTATTCTCTACGCCGACTATTCCGATCCCGACGTCATCCGTGTCGGTAAGGATTACTACCTCGTGGCATCGAGCTTTCACTTCTCGCCGGGCATTCCGGTGCTGAAATCGAGCGACCTCGTGCACTGGCGCATCCTCGGCCACGTCCTGCCGCGTCTGAACTTCTCGCCGGCCTACGACATGGTGCCGCCCTTCACCCTGACCGACTCGGTATCGAAACCGGTCGGCAAGGGGCTGCGCTATGCCGGCGGCGTCTGGGCGCCGGCCATCCGCCACCACGACGGTCTGTTCTACGTCTATTGGCCGACACCCGACGAAGGCGTCTTCATGGCGACGGCCCAAAAGCCTGAAGGGCCGTGGTCACGCCCCGTGCCCGTATTGGCAGGACCCGGCTACGAAGACCCCTGCCCTTTCTGGGACGATGACGGCCAGGCCTATTTGATCCATTCCAAGGTCGGGGCCGGTCCTCTGATCCTCCACAGGATGAGCGCCGACGGTACCAAGGTGCTGGATGCGGGAAAAGTCATCGTAGAGGACAAGGTCAACCTGCCGGTGCTGGAAGGCCCAAAGCTCTACAAGAAGAACGGCTGGTACTATATCTTCGCGCCGATCGGCGGGGTCGACAAGGGCGGCCAGGCCGTCGGCCGTTCGCGGAATATCTACGGTCCTTACGAGTGGAAGACAGTGCTCGAGAAAGGCACGACCAGTGTGCAGGGCCCGCACCAGGGCGGTTATGTCGAAACGCCGTCCGGCCAGGGCTTGTTCGTCCATTTCAACTCCACCGGCGCCTTCGGACGCATCGACTATCTCGAGCCCGTGCGCTGGCAGGACGACTGGCCGGTCATGGGCGACAACGGCCAGCCGGTGTTGAGCCACGCCGCGCCGGATACGGGGGCATGGACGAACGACCGGTTGCAGGCGACCGATGAGTTCTCATCGTCGAAACTCGGCCTGCAATGGGAATGGAATCACAATCCCGACCCCGCCCGTTGGAGCTTGACGGCGCGCAAGGGTTACTTGCGTCTGACGGCCGGACCGGCCGAGCAACTCGTCCAGGCCCGCAATACGCTGACCCAGATCCTGCAAGGTCCGTCGTCGACCATTACTGCGCGGATCGACCTTTCGCATATGGCCGAAGGCCAGCGCGCCGGCCTCGTGCTGTTCGGCGTCAAGCCGGTGTGGCTGGGCGCCGTGCGCGAAGATGGCAAGACGCATCTCACCTTTGCCTCGGCGGGCGTCGAGACTCCCGGCCCCGGCATCTCCGGGACCGTGCAGATCCGCGCCGAGGTCGCCGCGGACCAGACCGTGCGCTTCAGCTATAGCGCCGATGGTAACGCGTTCACGCCGTTCGGCGACGCCCTGCCGCTGGCGCGTTTCTCGTGGTGGAAAGGGTCCAGGCCCGGCCTCTTCACCTATATCAAGGCCGCGCCCGGCACGGTGGTGCCGAACGGCTTTGTCGATATCGACTGGGTGCACGTGGAGACCGGAAAATGATCGATCGCCGCACGATTCTCGCCACTGGCGCCGCCGCGATTCTGGCCCCCGCCGCCCGCGCCGAGACTACCGACAAGCCGCGCTTCACGACAATGAACGCCGGCTGGCAGGCCGCCTACGACAAGGCCCTCAGCGTGCTCGACGGCAACGTCCAGACGATGCCGCGCTATTCGCACCCCGTGCTGATCGAAGGCTCGGCCTATCAGGGAATCTGGATGGAGTGCGGCCCGCACGAGGCGCTGGTATACCGCAAGGTCCGCCCCGACGTCGCGAAGAACAGCCATATGTGCTTCTTCGAGCTTCAGCGCGCCGACGGCCAGCTGCCGTGCAACAACAAGGTCACGGAGACCGGGTTCGGGCAAATCCAGATGGTCGTGCCGATCGCCGCCACGGCGTGGGAGATCGCGCGCGCCACCGGCGACGATGAGCTGTTGAACGCCGCCTATACCGCCTGTTCGATGTGGGACGCCTGGCTGCTGAAACACCGCAATACGCGCGGCACGGGCCTGACCGAAGGCTTCTGCACCTACGACACCGGCCACGACAATTCGCCGCGCTGGGCCGGCATCCCGGCGCAGTGCCCCAACAAGGACGCCAAGCTCTACCCTTCGGGCTATAACCTGCCGTGGCTGTGCCCCGACCTGTCGGCGACGACCTTCGGCGCGCGCCGGGCGCTGGCCGAGATGGCGAAGGCGCTCGGCAAGACCAACGACGCCGACCGCTGGACGGAAAGCGCCGAACACATGCGGTCGCTTATCCTGTCGAAACTCTATGTCGAAGAAGACGCCGCCTTCTACGACGTCGATGCCCAGGACCGCTTCGTCAAGGTGCGCGGCGACGTGCTGACGCGCATGTGCTCGGAGCACGTCGTCGACCAGAAGACGTTCGACGACCTGTGGGCGCGGCAGATTTCCAAACCGACCGCCTTCTGGGCCCCCTATCCCCTGCCGTCGATCGCGCTCGACGATCCGAAATTCGTGCGTCCGATCCCGCGCAATTCGTGGGGCGGAGCGTCGCAGGCCCTGACGGCGCTGCGCGCGCCGCGCTGGATGGAACATTACGGCCACGCCGCCGAGTTCGGCCATATGATGGACCAGTGGTGCAAGGCGCTCATCGCCGACGGCACCTTCCGCCAGCAGATGGATCCGCTGACCGGCGCCTTCAACGCCGAAGACCCGGCGGGCTATTCGCCGGCGGCCCTGGTCATGATGGACTACACCTGGCGGCTGGCCGGCATCGACGAGACCCACGAGCACCTCAACTGGAACATTCGTCCCCATCATCCGGCGGCGCAGGGCGCGGTCTTCACGGTGAAGACCGACGACGGCAAGACGGCTGAACTGCGCTACGGCAGGGACGGCGCGACGCTTATCCTGGAGGGTAAGGCGATCGCTACGGTTTCGGGCACGGGCCGGCTGACGACGGACAAGGCGGGAAAGCTGCTTTCGGCCACCGGCATCGACCGGGAACCGCAGACCGTCGCCGTCCGCGCCAATGATCGCAACACCCGGCTGACCCTGGCACCGAACGGCCGGCAAATCCTCGCGGCTTGACATTCCCTCCGGCTGGGCCGATGCATTCCCCTTTCCGGGGAAGGTCACGATGCGCGCGCTGCTGGCTGTCGTCTGTCTTATTCTTTCAGCGGTTCCAGCCACTTCGATGGCGCAGGACAAACCGCTCAAGGTCGCCGTCCGTGTCCTGCCGCCCTTTGTCGAGCAACAGCCGGACGGGCATTTCACCGGCTTCACCATCGACCTTTGGGACGCCATCGCGCAACGCCAGCACTGGCGGACACAATATGTCGCCGTTCCCGACGTCCATGCCCAGCTCGATGCCGTCGAAGCGGGCAAGGCCGATGTCGGCGCCGGCGCCATTTCGATCACCGCCGAGCGCGACCTGCGCTACGACTTCTCGCAGCCCATGCTCAATGCCGGCCTGCAGATCCTGGTGCGCAGCCAGCACGCGGCGCCCGAAGCCACGGCTTTTACCAGCCTGATGCACCTGCTGTTCTCGCCGGCCGTGCTGGTCTGGCTGGCCATTGCGGCGGCGTTGACCGTCGTGCCGGCGCACATCGTCTGGTTTATCGAACGCGGCCACCCCGAGAGCTTCATCACCTCGAAATCCTACTTCCCCGGCATCTTCCAGGCCTTCTTCTGGGGATTGGGGACGCTGGCGACCCAGGCCGATTCCATGCCGCGCCATTGGGCGTCGCGCGTCGTCGCCGTGCTGTGGATGTTCACCTCCGTCGTCTTCGTCGCCTTCTACACGGCGACCCTGACCGCCAGCCTGACCGTCCAGCAGTTCCGGAGCGAGATCAACGGCCCCGACGACCTGCCGGGCAAGGCGGTGGCGACGGTCACGGGCACGACTTCGGCCGACTATCTCAACGGCACGGGCGCGCGCGTCAAGGCGTTCGCGCGCGTCGACGACGCCGTCAAAGCCCTGAACGACAAGACGGTCGACGCCGTCGTCTACGACGCGCCGGTACTGCAATATATCGCCGCGCGCGACGGCCGCGACAGCGACAGCGTCACCGGGCCCGTCTTCCGGCCAGAGGACTACGGCTTTGCCTTCCGCAACGGCAGCGGCCTGCGCAAACCGGTCGACGCGACGCTGTTGTCGCTGCGCGAAGACGGAACCTACGACCGGCTGAGCCAGCGGTGGTTCGGGAAAAGGTAAGGCTTTGTTTTAACTATACTCCCCCGCTCGGCGGGGGAGGTGGCGCCACTGAAGCAAAGCGAAAGTGGTGACGGTGGGGGGCGTCGAAGATACAAAATGGGCGCGTGCGTCTTCTACGCCCCACCACCATCCCACTTCGCTAAAGCTCCATGGGACTGTCCCCCGCCCCGCCCAGCGGGGCGGTGTAAGAATCTCACGCACGTGCGGCAAGGTCCTCACAAGATTGACATTTGCCTTTGACAAACGCGCCCTTAAACATTTGTGATGTAAGATAATTACCTCGCAACCTTCTTCAGGTACGGTTTTTGCAGGTGCGGGCGACAAGGCGCGCCCTGTTACAAATTCCGACAGAGCCGCAAAACGGGGCAAAGGTGGATTACCGCGTATGTGGAGCCAAAACGATCTGATCCTGGCATTGAGCGCGGGTACCGGTCTGTTTCTGATCGTGTCCGTGGTCGCCGGTATCCTGGCCGCCATGAGGACCTTCCAGGTCCGGCAGTTCCAGGACCTGCTCTTCAAGGCCGAACGCAAGATCGACACCCTGGAACGGCGCATGTTCAACGTGCTGAACGCGGTGCCCGTCGCCCTGGTCGAAACCGACAATACCGGCAAGTTCACCTTCGCCAACAAGGCCGCGCATACGCTGCTCGGCCGCAAGGACAACGAGCTGATCGGCCTGCGCTTCCATTCGGCCACCTGGGGCATCACCTTCCCGGACGGCCGCGCCATTCCCGCCGACATGCTGCCCATCGCGCGCACCCTGCGCGGCCAGACGGTCAAGGGCTTCCAGCACATGATCGTCAACCATGGCAGCCACGACAAGGTGCTGGTCAGCGTCACCTCGATGCCGATCATGAATTCGAACGGCGAAGTCATCGGCTCGACGTCCGCCATGGTCGAAATCGAAGCGACCGCCGGCGAAGGCGTCGACGACATCGCCGGCATCTGGCGCGGCCACTGGTTCGCCGCCGCCGCCGCGCCCTTCTGGGGCCTCGATCCCAAGGGCCAGATTCTCGACGTCAATTCCGCCGCGCTCGACGCGTTCGACATGAAGCGCGAAGACGTGGTGGGCCAGAACTGGGCGCAACTCTTCGTCGCCGACGCCGACTTCCAGACCGCGCTCGACTATCTCGGCGACAGCCAGGACGAAACCACGCCCGACCACGCCGAAGCCGTGCACCTGACGCTCAAGGGCGCCGAGGGCACCGAACGCGCCGCTCTGGTCAGCGCCTGGGCGGTGCACAGCTACGAGGGCGGCGAACACGGCCTGACCGTCATGGCGATCAAGGACGACCGCCCCGCCGCCCCCCAAACGGCGACTGCCCAGACGGAGACTCCCATGCCCGCGCCTTCCGCTGCATCCCTGACCGACGACGACGCCCAGGAACTGGAAGACCTGCGCAACTCGGAAAAGGCCCTGGCCGCGCTCGGTGTCGGGGTCTGGCAATACGACCCCGAAGTCGACTCGATCATCGAGGACGAGGGCATGCGCCGCCTGATCGGCCGCGAGGAGCCCGGCGGGCCGACCCTGATCTCGGACGAGGACCAGGGCCGCGCCGACGCCGAATTCACCCGGCTGCTGGCGGGCGACAGCATCGCGCTCAACATGGATATCCGCGTCGTCCACAAGGACGGCCGCGAACACTGGATCACCCTCAAGGGCCAGGCGACGCGCGACGCCGACGGCAACCGCCAGGTCTTCGGCATCGCCTTCGATTCGACCACCTTCCGCGCGGGTCACGCCGAGCCGGTCATCCAGACCACCGGCCTGACCGAGGCCGATCTGGAAGCCGCGCGCGTCGAAGCCGTCGAGGCCGCGCGCAAGGATTTCGAGACCCGGCTGGAAGCGGCGCAAAAGGCGGCCGCCGAGGCGGTCGAGGCCGCGAAAGCGTCCGCCGCCCCGCACGACGTCTACGGCTGGGCCGATGCGCCCGCGCCGGTCGTCGTCAAGGAACCCGATCCCGAGACCGTCGCCGAGAACGAAAGCCTGAAAGCGCAATTGCAGACCTTGCAGGCCGAGGCCGAAGCCCTGCGCAGCAAGGCCGAAGCGCCGGCGCCGGAACCCACTGTGGTGATCGAGGCCGACGCGGCCGTCGTCGCCGAGAACCAAGCGCTCAAGGCCAAACTGGACCAATTGAACGCCGAACTTGCCGAGGTCAACACCGCCGCGGGCGCGCTGCGCCAGGACATCGCGGCGCTCGAAGCCCGCCCTGCGCCCGAACCCACCGTGGTCATCGAAGCAGACTCGGCCGTCGTCGCCGAAAACGAACAGTTGAAGGCGAAACTGGAGCTGTTGAATGCCGAGCTGGCGGACGTCAACACCGTCGCGGGCAACCTCAAGCAAGAAATCGAGACGCTGGAAGCCCGTCCGGCGCCCGAACCCGTCGTGGTGCGCGAAGCCGATCCGGCCGTCGCCGCCGAGAACGCACAGCTCAAGGCCCGCCTGGAAAAGCTCGACGCCGAACTGGCCGATTCCGCCACGGCTGCCGTCGCCCTGCGCCAGGACGTCGAAGCGCTGCAGGCCCGCCCGGCCCCGGTCGACACCAAGCCGCTTGAAGACCACATCGCCACGCTTGAGGCCCAGCTCCGGGAAACGTCGGAGGCGCGCAACGAACTGCAATTACAGCTGGGCGAAATCCTGCTGGCGCCGCGCATCGTCGAAACGAAGGACGAGCGCGATTCCCGCCTGGAAGAGCTGAACGCCGCGCTTGGCGCCGCGCAGGTCGAAAGCCAGACCCTGGCCGAGGAACTGCGCACCGTGAAGGCGCAGCGCGAAAACTACCTGGCCGAACTGCGCGCCATCGCCGAGGCGCCCCAGGTCAAGCCGGACACGTCGGAATGGGAACAGAAGCTGGCCGCCGCGCAGTTCGAAATGAAGAAGTGGCAGGCCGCCTATGACGACGTCCAGGCGCGCCTGAGCCGCCAGCCGTCGGTCGATATCGACGCGCTCAACGGTCGCTTTGAAGAGCTCCAGCAGAGCCTGGCGCAATCGCTGGCGCAGCAGGCCGAGCTGCAGCAAAGCCTGCAACGCGCCCAGGGCCAGCACGCCGACATGCAGGCGCGCGTCGAACAGCTCAACCAGGCCCTATCGAGCGCGCGCAAATACGAGACGGTCGGCCGCCTGACCGGCGACGTCGCCCAGGACTTCGCCCAGATGCTGGGCGTGATCAACGGCGCGCTCGAAATCCTGGCGCGCCAAGGGGGCAACGGGCAGATCCAGCGTCTGTCGGAAGCGGCCCTCGCCGCCGGCCGCCGCGGCGAACGCCTGACGCGCCAGCTCCAGGCCTTCCAGTCGGAAGAGTATTAGAACTCCCCATGCTTCGCATGGGGAGGTGTCAGCGCAGCTGACGGAGGGGGCTAAGCTAAAGGAAGAAGACCCTTCTATCTCCCAGCCTTTTCCTTTAGTTTGCGGTGCAATGGCACGGTTCAGTCTGAAATCGGAAGATGCGCGTCTGTGGGCGCTGGTGACGGCCACCGTGCGCCCGCGCGAGCCCCGGCCCGTTGCGGCGCCCGAGCCCCGGCCGAAGCCCGAGACCGTCACCATCAAGGGCATGGCCGAGCCCATGGTCGCGCAACCCGTCAAGGCCGCGCCGCTCACGCCCTTTCGCCTGGGTGAAGCCGCCAAGCGCCCAGCCGGTTTCACCCTGTCCTTCGACAGCCCGAAATACGAACCGGATCCCATCGAGCCGCGCCGCAAACGCCGCCTGAGCCGCGAACGCGACCCGATCGAGGCCCGGCTGGACCTGCACGGCATGAATTCGATCGCCGCCGAGGCGCGGCTGAAGAGCTTCGTCGAACAGGCCTACGCCAACGACTACCGCGCCGTCCTGGTCATCACCGGCAAGGGCATGGCGGAAAACGGCATATTGAAGCGCAACGCGCCGGAATGGCTGGCCGATCCAAGGCTTTCGCACATCGTCGCCGGTATCAGCCAGGCCCACGCCCGGCACGGCGGCACCGGCGCGCTCTACGTGGCCTTGAAACGCCGCCCAGCTTAACCGGCAAACTCCGGATGTGCGACAGCATGCGTTTCCGGCTTTCGCCGGGCCAGCAACCAGAACAGCACACAACCGATCGGCAGTGCAAAATGGATCACCATCGGCTGATACAGGGACTGTTCCGCGGCAGCCTGCGGCGTGCGCAGCATAAGGGCGTTAAAGTCTATCGCCGCATTGCCCCACGAGAAGCTGAACCAGCCTGCGCCGAACAGGGTTGCGATCACCCACAGCCAACGCATCTTTAACCTCGGACGCGTACAGGCGACATAAAAAGTTACGAGACTGAACGCCAAAACCGCACCGGCCAATGCCAGAACCGCGTAATGGACCGAGGACTTTCCGACGAGCGTGAATTGCAACGACCGGATATCGTCGTTGGTCAGTCGACGCACGTTGAAGCCCGTAACCTTCGACACACCCTTCTCATCGTGAAACACAGTCGTCGTGAAAATAACCATGCCGGGATAATAGTGCGCGATGACGATGTCGCGGTTGGTCCATGTGCCGTTGTTGGTCGTTGTCATGGTCGTAAAGTGGTAGCCCAGCACGCGTACCTTTTGCGGTGTCGCAGAGGTGCCGTAAGCCGCGACCTTCGGCACAGCTGCGTAGAAGTCGGCATTCAGGATCGAAGGATCGCTTTCGCGTTTCAGGCCTTCCAGGTCCTGCCGCTGCATCAGGCCGGCATAGGCTTCGGCGCGCTGCCTCAGGCCCTTCGGCACCAGGGCGGTGACGGCAGAATCCTCTGCGGCGTTCGGATCGTAGTAGTCGATCGTGTCGAACATCGGCGACACGGCGAAATACAGCAAAAGCGTGCCAATCAGCAGCGCGACAATCTTGGCTAACATGAAGAAAACCCCCGTCCCTGGGGGATCCTAACACATAGCCCAATTAAGGGAAACCGTCAGAGCAGCCCCTTCGACTTCGCCAGGTCCGCCAGATTGACGTGCGGGCGCGGACCGAAATGGCCGATGACCTCGGCCGCCGCCAGCGAGCCCAGCTCGGCGCAGCGCTTCAGCTCCAGGCCGTGCGTCAGGCCATACATGGCGCCGGCCGCATACTGGTCGCCGGCCCCCGTCGTATCGACCACGGCATCGACCGGCGCGGCCTTGGCCATCACCGTGTCTTCGGGCGTAATGACGATCGATCCTTCGGCCGAGCGCGTGACGAAGGACATGGGCACGCGGCCGCGGATATAGCCCACGGCGTGCAGGAAATCGTCGGTCTGGAACAGCGACTTGAGTTCGCCCTCGTTGGCGAAGACGATGTCGATATGGCGGTCGATAAAGGCCAGCAGATCGGCCCGCCAGCGGTCGACGACGAAGGTGTCCGACAGCGTAATGGCGACCTTGCGGTGGGCGGCGCGGGCGACCTGCGACGCCTTGGCGAAGGTCTCGCGGCCGGACGGCGTGTCGAACAGATAGCCTTCGAGATAGACGATCTGGGAATCGCGTAAGATTCCCGCGTCGAGGTCGTCGGGCGAGATCAGGGCGGCGGCGCCAAGATAGGTCGCCATGGTGCGCTGGCCGTCGGGCGTGACATTGATCAGGCAGCGCCCCGTGTGCGCCGGATCATTGGCAAGGTAAGGCGTCGTGAAATGCACGCCCATGGCCTTCATGTCGCGGCTGAAGACGTCGCCCAGCGGATCGTGGGCCACCTTGCCGACATAGGCGCACTTCGCGCCGAAAGAGGCAGCGCCCGCGATCGTGTTACCCGCCGAGCCGCCCGAGGCCTGCTCGGTATCGTTCATGGCCTCGAACAGGCTGGTGGCGCGGTACGGGTCGATCAAGGTCATCGCACCCTTGTGCAGGTCGTGCGCGGCCAGGAAGGCGTCGTCGGAGGCGGCAAGCACGTCGACAATGGCGTGGCCGACGGCGGTAATGTCGTAGGTGGGGTTCATTTATCGGTTGCCTTATAATTCACTGTGTCGAATAGAGGCTGCATGACGAAGACGCTACTGTTTTTTACGCCGGATCCGGAAACCCCGTCGCACCACGGCCGCTGGCCCTATGTGCTGGATGCCTATCGCGAGGCCCTGTCGGGGCTTGATGTCGAAATCTTCGACGCGCCGTGGTCCGAGCCTCTGACGCAGGCCTACGACCTGATCGTGCCGCTGGTCGCCTGGGGCTACCACAACGCGCCAGAGCGTTTCCGCGCCGTCCTGGCGGACCTGAAGGCGCGCGACGTGCGCATCTTCAACCCCGCCGACATCGTGTCTTGGAATGTCGACAAGCGCTACCTGCGCGACCTGGCCGAGGCCGGCATCCGCGTCATCCCGACGCGGTTTGTAGATCGTGTGACCGAGGCCCTGCTCAAAGAGGCGACTGCCGATTTCGGCGACACCCTGGTCGTCAAGCCGGTCGTGTCGGCCGGCGCCAAGAATACCCTGGTCTGGAAGGACGGCGACGTCCTGGCCTTCGATGCTATCGAGGATAAGGCAGGCCCCCCGCAGGGCGAGGCCATGATCCAGCCCTTCATGCCGGCCATCCAGTCGGAAGGCGAGTGGTCGCTCCTCTTCTTCGCCGGCGAATTCTCGCACGCCGTGCTGAAAACGCCGAAGTCGGGCGACTTTCGCTCGCAGCCCGACTACCAGGCAAACCTGCGCACCTTGACGCCGCCGCCGGAGGCGCTGCTGCTGGCGGCCGAGACGATCGACTTCATAGGCGCCGACCGGCTGCTTTATGCCCGCGTCGATATGGTCAGGGACGTGCAAGGCCACTTCTGCCTGATGGAGCTCGAGCTGATCGAGCCGGACCTGTACCTGGCCTATGCCGACGGGGCGTCCGATCGTTTTGCCCACGCGGTCGAAATCGCCCTCTTCCAGGGCTGCAGCTGTCACAGCTAAAACGCATCTGAAAAAGAAATGTCATAATCGGCACGCCTGACAGGCTTGCCTGTTGGACAGGCGCGCGGCTATGAGGCATGTAATTCCATAACAATAAGCAAGTACCGCCTGGGGATTGTGTGATGAAGTTGGGTATGATCGGCCTCGGCCGCATGGGTGCGAATATTGCGCGCCGGCTGATGCGCAACGGCCATGAGGTCGTGGTCTATGACCGCGACGCGGACGCTGTCGCGAACATGGCGTCGGAAGGCGCCATTCCCGCCACCGGCCTGTACGACGTCCACAACCTGCTGGCCCAGCCGTCGAAGGGCCTTCTGGGTTTTGGCAAGACGCAACAGCCCGCCATCATGTGGGTCATGCTGCCGGCGGGTGCGCCGACCGAGCAGACGATCGCCGAACTGGCTGACCTCGGCACACGCGGCGATATCATCATCGACGGCGGCAATACCTTCTACAAGGACGACGTGCGCCGGGCGAAGACGCTGAAGGCGCGCGGCATCCACTATGTCGACGTCGGCACGTCGGGCGGGGTCTGGGGGCTGGAACGCGGCTATTGCATGATGATCGGCGGCGAGAAAGACGTCGTGGATCACCTCGATCCCGTCTTCTCGGTGCTGGCGCCCGGCATGGGCGATATCCCGCGCACGACGGGCCGCACGAACCGCGACGACCGCGCCGAGCGCGGCTACATCCACGCCGGTCCCGCCGGCGCCGGCCACTTCGTCAAGATGGTGCACAACGGCATCGAATACGGCCTGATGCAAGCCTATGCCGAGGGTTTCGACATCCTGAAGGGCAAGAATTCGCCGAACCTGCCCGAGGGCGAGCGCTTCGATCTCGACCTGGTCGACATTTCCGAGGTCTGGCGCAGGGGTTCGGTTGTGACCTCGTGGCTGCTCGACCTGACCGCCAGCGCCCTGGCACGCGACGAAAAGCTCGACGCTTTCGGCACGCACGTGTCGGACAGCGGCGAAGGCCAGTGGACGGTCGAGGCGGCCATGGAGGAAAAGGTCCCGGCGCACGTGCTGACGGCCTCGCTCTATGCCCGCTACCGCTCGCGCGTCGAAGGCACGTTCGGTGAAAAGATCCTGTCGGCCATGCGCTTCGGCTTCGGCGGCCACGTCGAGACGCCGAAAAAATAACCGCTTCCTTATCCGCCCCGTCCGGGCTCGCTTCGACTTTTTAGGCCTGTTCCGGCATCCCAGAACGAGTGTTCGCACGGGAGGACAGGTCATGGCGGCGCGGCCCTATTGGAGCGGAAATCTCAGGATGTCGCTGGTCACCTTGCCGGTGAGCGTCTATTCGGCGGTCAACCGGGCGCAAGCGGTGCCCTTGCACGAGATCTACCGCAAGACCGGCGAACGCGTGCATCGCCTCAATGTGACCGAGGACGGCGACGAGGTCGAGCGCGACGACATCATCAAGGGCTACGAGGTCGAAAAGGGCCAGTACGTCCTGCTGGAACCCGAAGAAATCGACGATCTGAAGATCAAGTCGTCGAAGACGTTAGACATCGCCCAGTTCGTCAAGGTCGAGGACGTCGACGACGTCTATTTCGACACCCCCTATTTCGTCGCCCCGCAGCGCGACAGCGATGAACAGACCTTCGCCGTCATTCGCGACGCGCTGCGCAACGCCAAAAAGATGGGCCTGGGACAGCTGGCCATCGCCGGCCGCGAGCGCCTGTGCTGTATCAAGCCTTACGGCAGCGGCCTGATGCTGATCACCCTGCGCTACGAGACCGAGGTGCGCGACGCCGACCCCTATTTCGAAGATATCCGCGAAAAGCCGTCCGCGTCCGAGGAGATCGAACTGGCCGAGGAATTGATCCAGCGCAAGACGGCGAAGTTCGATCCCGGCAAGTTCCACGATCATTACCGGGAGGCGTTGAAGGAACTGATCCAGGCCAAGATCGAGCACCGCGAACCGGTCGCCGTCGAAGAGGATCAGCCCCAGCCCAAGGTGGTCAACCTGATGGACGCCCTGCGGAAGAGCCTGGCCGAGAAGGAACCGGCGCCGCGCAAACCGGAGGCCCGCGAGCGTCCTGCCCGCAAGACCACGACGTCCAAAAAGCCGGCGCCCAAAACCCCGCGCAAAAAAGCGAGCTAAGCCATGCCGGATCAAGGCGCGCCCCTGTCGAAATACAATGCCAAACGCGACTTCACCAAGACCGCCGAGCCCGCCGGCAAGGTCGCGAAACAGGCCGGGCACCGCTATCTGATCCAGAAACACGCGGCGACACGGCTGCACTACGACTTCCGCCTCGAACTCGACGGCGTGCTGAAGTCGTGGGCCGTGACGCGCGGTCCCAGCTACAATCCGGCCGATAAGCGGCTGGCGGTCGAGGTCGAGGACCATCCGGTCGACTATGGCGATTTCGAAGGTACCATTCCCAAGGGCGAATATGGCGGCGGCACCGTCATGCTGTGGGACGAAGGCACGTGGGAGCCCATGGGCGATCCCCATGAGATGCTGGAAAAGGGCGATCTCAAATTCCGGCTGAGCGGCAAGCGGCTGAAGGGCGAGTGGGTCCTGGCGCGCATGAAGCCCCGGCCGCAGGACCATGGCCGCAACAACTGGCTGCTGATCAAGCACCGGGACGAATTTTCCAACGAGGACGACGCCGAAGCCTGGCTGGAAACGCAAGGCTCCAGTATCGTCAGTGAACGGACGATGGACGAAATCGCGCAAGGCGACGATGTCTGGAAATCCGGCCACAAGACCAAGGCAAGGCCGGAACCCAGGGCCGAAAAAGCCAACGGCTCAAAAAAAAAGCCCGCGCGCACGCCCGCATCGTCCGCCCCGCTTGAATTCGTAGAGCCCGAACTGGCGACGCTGGCCGACGGCGTGCCGGCGGGCCGCGATTGGCTTTTCGAGCTCAAGTTCGACGGCTACCGTGTCCAGGCCCTGATCGAGAATGGCAAGGCGCGGCTGCTGACGCGCAAGGGGCTCGACTGGACGCCCAAGTTCGCCCCGATCCCGAGGCTTTTGGAACGCCTCGATGTGGGGTCGGCGATTCTTGACGGCGAGATCGTCGCCGCCGATGCGAACCAGGCGCACAGTTTCAAGACTCTGCAATCGGTCCTGCACGACGAGACGCGCGATGCCGCCTTGCAATATTACGTCTTCGACCTGCTTCATCTCGACGGCGAGGACCTGAGGCGCCGGCCGTTGCTTGAGCGTAAGGCGCGGCTGGCGGCGCTGTTGCGGCCGGCCGATCTGGACGGGCAGGTTGTCTTGTCCGAGCACTTCACCGAGGCCGACGACAGCCTGCTCGGCAAGGTCTGCGGCATGGGCATGGAAGGCTTGATCGCCAAGCGCGCGGACGCGCCCTATCGCCCCGGGCGCGGCGGCGACTGGCTGAAGGTCAAGTGCCACAAGCGCCAGGAGTTCGTCATCGGCGGCTTCACCGAGCCCAAACACGCCCGGCGCGGCATCGGCGCCCTGTTGCTCGGCTATTATGACGACGGCAAGTTCCTCTACGCCGGCAAGTGTGGCACGGGCTTCGACGATGAAGATGGTGACGGCCTTCGCAAGGCCTTGGACGCGCTTGGTACCGAAACACGGCCTTTCGAAGCCGTGCCGCCGGACGTCCGGCGCGAAGCGGTCTATGTTACACCCCGGCTGGTCTGCGAGATCGAATTCACCGAATGGACGCCCGACAACCGCCTGCGCCATCCGTCCTTCCAGGGCCTGCGCGAAGACAAACCCGCCAAGGAGGTCGGCCGCGACCGGCCCGTCCACGCCCAGGATGTTGAGGCGAAGCCCGTCAGGAGGCACACCGTGACTACCAAAAAGAGCAAGGGTGAGGATATCGGCGGCATTACCATCACCCACCCCGACCGCGTCATCTTCCCCGAGCAGGGGTTCACCAAGGCGGATCTGGCGCAATACTATTTCGATATCGCCGACCATATCCTGCCGCATGTGGCGGAACGGCCGATCTCTATGATCCGTTGCCCCGAAGGCATCGGCGACCAGTGCTTTTTTCAGCGCCATTTGAGTCAGGGGAATATCGACCACGTTTTCGATACCGGCATCCACGTCAACGGCCGCAACGAAGACTACATCATGATCAAGGATGTCGAGGGTTTGGTCAGCCTGGTGCAGTGGGGCGCCATCGAAATCCACCCGTGGGGCTGCGTCGCTGCCGATCCCGACAAGCCCGACCGTATGATCTTCGACCTCGATCCCGATCCGGAGTCAAAATGGCGCGATGTGATCGACGGCGCCCTGGATATTCGCCAGCGCATGCGCGAGTTCGGTCTGGACAGTTTCGTCAAGACGACCGGCGGCAAGGGCATCCACGTTGTCGTGCCGATCAAGCCCGAATTCGGCTGGGATGCGATCAAGGCCTTTACGCGCGCCGTGGCGCAGTCGATGGCGCACGACGCCCCTGATCGCTATATCGCCACCGCGTCGAAGGCGGCACGCAAGGGCAAGATCTTCGTCGACTATCTGCGTAACGATCATACGGCGACAGCCGTCACGGCCTATGGCGTTCGTGCCCGTCCCGGTGCGCCGGTGGCCATGCCGATCGATTGGAAAGAGCTGACGGTAGAGCTGAAACCGGCGTTGTGGACGATTGCGACGGTGCCCGACTATCTGCGCAAGCGGAAGAATGATCCGTGGACGGATTTTTTCTCTTTAAACCAATCGTTTCCGCGCAAAGTTCTGGAAGCGTTGAAGATTCCAGCCAACTGAAATGCCGATCTAGCGGCCGCGATCGTAAGATATGGCGTTTTTATGGGAGCGCGGACTATTTCAGACGCGGGCCGGGGCGCGTTTTGAGCAGAGAAGCCCATGTCACCTCCCGACACCCAGCACGATTACAAGCAGCAAGGCGAAGCCACTGCCGAGGCACAGCGCCGCATTCAACAAGACCTCGAACGCCGCGAGAACCAGCAGCCCAAGCAGGCGCAGCAGGGCGCCCAGCCAAGCGCCATGCAGGCCGGCGCCCGCAAATATCCCGAACCGCCGCTCACCGGCCAGCATCTGGAAAAGCCGGGGCTCGAAGCCGACCTGGCGGTCAAGCCGATGTACGACGCCCCCTATTACAAGGGGTCCGGCAAGTTGCAGGACAAGGTGGCGATCATCACCGGCGGGGACTCCGGCATCGGCCGCGCGGTGGCGGTGCTGTACGCGCGCGAGGGTGCCGACGTGGCGATCGTTTATCTGAACGAACACCAGGACGCGGAAGATACCAAGGCGGCGGTCGAGGCCCAGGGGCGCCGGTGTATTCTGATTCCAGGTGATGTATCGGACCGCGCCTTCTGTTTCGAGGTGGTGAAGACCGTCGTCGACGAATTCGGCAAGCTCGATATCCTGGTCAACAACGCGGCCTTCCAGCTCCATGTGATGGCGTTCGAGGATCTGACCTTCGAGCATTTCGACCGGACGCTGAAAACCAATCTCTATGGCTATTTCAACATGGCGCAGGCGGCCGCGCCGCACCTGCCGGCCGGAGGCGCCATTGTGAATACGGGTTCGGTGACGGGCATACAGGGGTCGAAGAACCTGCTCGACTATTCAATGACCAAGGGCGGCATTCACGCCTTCACGCGATCGTTGTCGGCGCATTTGATGCCGAAGGGAATCCGGGTCAACGCCGTGGCGCCGGGACCGGTATGGACCCCGCTCAATCCGTCCGACAAGGAAGCGCCCCAGGTGGCGCATTTCGGTGAACAGGTGCCGATGAAACGCCCGGCTCAGCCCGAGGAGATCGCGCCGGCCTATGTGTTTTTGGCGTCGCCGCAGATGTCGAGCTATATTACGGGGGAGATATTGCCGGTGATAGGCGGATACGGCGGAAGCTGAACCTGTTATGGGGTGTGGGGTCCGTGACCCCACAAACCTTGTCTTTTCAAAGAAAAAGCCCTCGCCCTTTTTGGGCGGGGCTTTTTCTTTGAATAGGAAAGACTTGGGGCCACAGGCCCCACACCCCATAAATGGTTTGAGCTACACCGACACCGCCCGCCGCCGCGCGCTCTCCAACGCCGCCGTCAGCGTCGCCCGGTCGATCGGCTTGGTCAGATGCAGGTCGAACCCAGCCTCGCGCGAACGCCTCTGGTCCTCCTCGCGGCCATAACCCGTCAGCGCCATGACATAGGCCCGCGCCAGCTGCTTGTCAGCCCGGATCTGCCGGATTACCTGGTACCCGTCCATCACCGGCAATCCGATATCGCACAAAATCACCTCGGGCCGGTGGTCGCGCGCCAGGCGCAATCCCTCCTCCGCGCCGAACGCGATCTCGACTGCATGTCCGTCATGCTGCAGCAGCATGCCGAGACTCTCGGCCGCGTCGCGATTGTCATCGATGACCAGAATCTTGCGCGCGGTCTCCCGCCGCACCGGGCGTTCCACCTGCGTTTCGGGCGCCGCCACGGCACCGACGACCGGAAGCCGGATACGGAACTCCGCCCCCGTATTCAGCCCGTCGCTGCGCGCCTCGACGCTGCCGCCGTGCAAGGCCACCAACCCCTTGACCAGCGCCAGACCCAGGCCCAGCCCGCCGCGCGACCGGTCAAGCCCCTGCTCCGCCTGCCGGAACACGTCGAACACGTGCAGCAACATGTTGGGCTCGATGCCGATGCCCGCATCCCGCACGCTGATGCGCGCCATGCTGTCCCCGTCGCGATCGAGCCGAACCGTGATCGTTCCCCCCGATTGGCTGAACTTGTGCGCATTGTGCAGCAGATTCCCCACCACCTGCACCAACCGTGTCGGATCGCCGTCGATCCACACCGGTTCGGACGGCACCTCGACCCTGGCCACCATGCTCGACGCTTCGAGCACATTGCGATAATCCTCCACCGTCTGCCGCACGACCTGCGTCAGGTCGCAGCGCTCCTTGCGCAACAAGATCTTGCCGTGCGCCAGCCGCGTGGCATCGAGCAGGTCGTCGACCAGCCGGCCCATATGCTTGATCTGGCGCTCGATGGTCTCACGCACCTGGCCCTGCCGCGTATCGTCCGGCCGCAACATGCGCTGCAACTGGAGGCAATTATAGATCGGCCCCAGCGGGTTCCTCAGCTCGTGCGCCAGCATGCCCAGGAATTCGTCCTTGCGCCGGTCGGCCTCCTGCACCTGCTCGAACAGAATGATGTTTTCCAGCGCCACGCCTGCCCGCGCCGCCAGGTCGCTGGCCAGGGGCGAGACCTGGGCCCGCATCTGCCGCGATCCCAGCACCAGCACGCCTTCGGGCCGGCCCTGCACCAGCAGGGGCAGAATCTGCGCATAGGACAAAACGCCACCCACCACGTCGGCGAACAGGGTTGGCCGTCCGTCGAGCATGACGCGGCTGACCGCCGGCTCCAGCCGGTCGACCACCGCCGGACTGGCGACCAAGGTCTCGTCCGACGACGCCCATTCGATGCTGTCGGGCTGGTCGCCATTTCTGAACCAGACCAGCGCGGCCTCGGCGATATCCGAAACCGGCAGGCGCACCAGGGTCCGCATGAAGTCCTGCCGCGTCCGTGCCCGCGCCAGCTCCTCGCTGACCCGCGCCAGGAAGGCAAAGGTGACCGCCTGCTCCTCGGCAGCCTCGCGGCGCGCGCGTTCCTCGGCCTGCATCGCCGCCTGCCGCTTCATGCGCGCCAGTTCGATGAATACCCTGACCTTGGCCTTCAACACTTCGGGCACGACCGGCGTCGGCATGAAGTCGACGGCGCCGGACTCGTAGCCCTGGATGATATTCATCTCGTCGGTGAAGGCCGTCAGGAACATGATCGGCGTCGATGCCGACTTCTTGCGCTTGCGGATCAGCGAGGCGGTCTCGAAACCGCTCATGGTCGGCATGTTGACGTCGAGCAGGATGACGGCGAAGTCGTGCTTCAGGACGAGTTTCAGCGCCTCCTCGCCCGAATTGGCCGTGACCAGGGTCTGACCAAGTTCTTCCAATATGGTCTGGTAGACCATGAGGTTCGCCGGCCGGTCGTCGACCAGCAGGATCTGTTCCGCGCCCTGAGGCGTACTCATGACACTCATGATTTCGTCCGTCCCCGAGCGATGCGCGGACAGGCGCGGGCGGTTTTGGCTGCGCCGAACGCCTGTTTCCGCATGAACATCGCCACAAACCAAAAATTCATCCCCGGACGTCTCAACGGTGCAACCAGGCGCGCAGGACGGTGATCATCTGCGCCGAATCGACCGGCTTCGACAGATAATCCCAGGCGCCGGCCTCGATGCACTTTTCGCGGTCGCCCTTCATCGCCTTTGCGGTCACCGCGACGATCGGCAGGTTCTTGAGACGCGAGACCTTGCGGATCTCCTGGATGGTTTCCATGCCGTCCATCTCGGGCATCATGATGTCCATCAGCACGATGTCGACGTCCGGGTCGTCCATCAGGATATTGATGGCGTCGCGCCCGTTGTCGGCTGAAACGATGTTCATCTCGTGCTCTTCCAGCACGCTGGTCAGGGCGAAGATGTTGCGCGCGTCGTCGTCGACGATCAGCACCTTCTTGCCGACCAGCAGCTTGTTGGACTCGTGCAGCCCCGAAACCGTCGAGCGCACGCCGTCGGGCAGCGTATCGACCGGACGATGGATGTGGAGCGTCAGCACGTCAAGCAGACGGTCTTCCGACTGGACGTGCGTCACCGGATACAGGCCGGAGAGGGCCTTGAGGTCCGCATCGCCGGCATCGCCGAAGACGATGACAGGCGTGCGGCCGACGATGACCTGTTCCTCTTCGCCGCGGCGCAGGAGTTCGTCGGCGACTTCGGCGCCGGCGCCCGCCAGGATGACGGCGTCGGGCAGCATCTTCTTCATCTTCTTCAGCGCCGCCTGGGGCGTTACCGCCGCGGCGTCGATGCCGTCGATGGCGACGCGCGCGGCGATATCGTCGCGCCGTGCGCCATCGGCGCCCACCACCAGCACCTGACGCTTCGGCCGGCCGACATAATCCGACAGCTGCTGCATCAGCCGGTCGACCGTCTCGTGGTTCTGGATCGGCTTGGTGACGAAGGTCATGGCGCCCGAGGTCAGGGCGCGGTCGCGCGATTCGTCGGTCGAAATCATGCAGATCGGAATGTGCCGCGTCGCCAGGTCGTTCTTCAGCCGCTCCATAACACGCCAGCCCTGCATGTCGGGCAGATGGATGTCGAGCAGGATGACGTCGGGCTTATGGTCGTGCGTCAAGGCCAGACCCGAGGCGCCGAGCGAGGTCACCACGCCCTTGAACCCCTTGGCGCGGGCGACGTCGAGCAGGAAGCGCGCGAACCCCAGGTCGTTCTCGACGATCAGCGCTACCGGATCGCCCGAATGGATGAAGGCGCGATCGTCGCCGACCTCGTTGGCCAGCAAGGCCGGCACCTCTTCCGCCGTGATGGCGGCGAGCTCCGTCTCCGGCAGTTCGATCTTGGTCAGGGCCGGCACATCCATGCGCACCAGGGCCTCGCTGAGCCCCTTGCGCGCGCGCTGGGCGTAGGTGACCGGCAGGAACAGGGTAAAGGTCGAGCCACGGCCCGGCACCGAATGCAGGCGGATTTCACCACCGAGCAGTCTGGCAAGTTCGCGCGAAATGGCGAGGCCCAGGCCGGTGCCGCCGTACTTCCGCGAGGTCGAGCCGTCGGCCTGCTGGAAGGCTTCGAAGATGATCATCTGCTTGTCGGCCGCGATGCCGATACCGGTATCGGTCACCGAGAAGGCCAGCACTTCCGAGGCACGGTTGAGGTCTTCGTGATCCGACGACCAGCCGTTCGACACCGGCTCGACATTGAGCGTGACCTGGCCGTGGTGCGTGAACTTGAAGGCGTTGGACAGCAGGTTCTTGATGATCTGCTGCAGGCGCTTGGCGTCGGTGAAAATCGAACGCGGCAGGCGGCCGTCGAAATGCGCCAGGAAGTCGATATTCTTCGATTCCGCCATGTGGTTGAAGGTGCGTTTGACATAGCCGTTGAGGTCGTCGAGGCGCAGTTCGCCCGATTCCACGACGACGGTGCCGGATTCGATCTTCGACAGGTCGAGGATGTCGTTGATCAGCATCAGCAGGTCGGTGCCCGAGGCATGGATCGTCTTGGCCGAGTCGGTCTGCTTCGGCGTCAGGTTGCCTTCGGGGTTCTTGGTCAGCTGGTCCGACAGGATAAGCAGCGAATTCAGCGGCGTGCGCAGTTCGTGCGACATATTGGCCAGGAATTCCGACTTGTACTTCGAGGTGAGCGCAAGCTGCTTGGCCTTGTCTTCCAGTTCCTGGCGGGCCTGTTCGACTTCGGAGTTCTTGCGTTCGACTTCCTGGTTCTGCTGTGCCAGAAGGCGGGCTTTTTCCTGCAGCGCTTCGTTCGTCTGCTGCAGTTCTTCCTGGCGGGTTTGGAGCTGCTGGGCCAGCGACTGCGACTGCGTCAAGAGCCCTTCGGTCCGCATATTGGCTTCGATGGTGTTGAGCACGATGCCGATCGATTCCGTCAACTGGTCGAGCAGGCCCTGGTGCAAGGGGTTGAAGCCTTCGAACGACGCCAGCTCGAGCACGCCCTTGGCCTCGCCTTCGAAGATCAGCGGCAGCACCATGACCGAACGCGCCGCACCTGCGCCCAGGCCCGACGAAATCTCGAACATGTAGTCGCCCGGCAGGTCGTTGAGCAGGATCTTGCGCTTTTCGAGCGCGCATTGCCCCAGCACGCCCTGGCCCAGGTCGATCTGCTTGCCGAGGTCGGCATTGCCCTTCGACGCGAAGCTGGCCAGCAGGGTCAGCTTGGGATCGGTGCCGCGCTGATCCAGCACGTAGAATTCGGCCTGCTGCGCGCCGACCACCGGGCACAGTTCCGACAGCACCATGCGGCCAACGTTCATCAGGTCGCGTTGGCCTTGCAGCATGCGCGAGAACTTGGCGAGGTTGGTCTTCAGCCAGTCCTGTTCCGTATTCTTCTGCGTCGTGTCGCGCAGGTTCCGGATCATTTCGTTGATATTGTCCTTCAGCACGGCGACTTCGCCCTGGGCGTCGACGGTGATCGAGCGCGTCAGGTCGCCCTTGGTCACGGCGGTCGCCACGTCGGCGATGGCGCGCACCTGGGTCGTGAGATTGGCGGCCAGCTGGTTGACGTTTTCGGTCAGGCCCTTCCATGTGCCCGAGGCGCCCGGCACCTTGGCCTGCCCGCCCAGCTGACCTTCGACGCCCACTTCGCGCGCCACGGTCGTCACCTGGTCGGCGAAGGTTGCCAGCGTGTCGATCATCGAGTTGATCGTGTCGGCCAGTTCGGCGATTTCGCCTTTGGCTTCCACGGTCAGTTTTCTCTTCAATTCGCCGTTGGCCACCGAGGTCACGACCTTGGCGATGCCGCGCACCTGCGAGGTCAGGTTGTCGGCCATCATGTTCACCGAGTCGGTCAGATCCTTCCAGGTCCCCGACACGCCTTCGACCTTGGCCTGGCCGCCCAGCTTGCCTTCGGTACCCACTTCGCGCGCCACCCGCGTCACTTCGGAGGCAAACGACCGGAGCTGGTCCACCATGGTGTTGACGGTGTTTTTCAGCTCGAGGATTTCGCCCTTCACGTCGACGGTAATCTTCTTCGACAGGTCGCCGGCGGCCACGGCCTTGGTGACGTCGGCGATGTTACGCACCTGACCCGTCAGGTTCGACGCCATCATGTTCACCGAGTCAGTCAGGTCCTTCCACGTCCCGGCGACGCCCTGCACGTCGGCCTGGCCGCCCAGCTTGCCTTCGGTACCCACTTCGCGCGCCACCCGCGTCACTTCCGAGGCGAAGGACGACAGCTGGTCCACCATGGTGTTGATGGTGTCCTTCAGTTCGAGGATTTCACCCTTCACGTCGACGGTGATCTTGCGCTTCAACTGGCCGTTGGCGATGGCGGTCGTCACGTCGGCGATGTTACGCACCTGGGCCGTCAGGTTGCCGGCCATCGAGTTCACCGAGTCGGTCAAATCCTTCCAGGTCCCCGACACGCCTTCGACCTTGGCCTGGCCGCCCAGCTTGCCTTCGGTGCCGACTTCGCGCGCCACCCGCGTCACTTCAGAGGCGAAGGCGTTCAGCTGGTCCACCATGGCGTTGATGGTGTCCTTCAGTT
>FTCZ01005150.1_pt1 | contig 45574 bp, 43 predicted proteins | sample 1658871 | NCBI WGS metagenome assembly FTCZ01 (sample SAMEA3914864, study PRJEB12502) | metagenome | biome: forest; material: soil | place: USA | collected 2012-03-12 | depth 0.3 m | reverse complement strand
CGCTGCCACCGTCAAGGAACTGCGCGAGCGCTCGGGCGCCGGCATGATGGACTGCAAGAAGGCGCTGGCCGAGACCGGCGGCGACATGGAAGCCGCCGTCGATTGGCTGCGTTCGAAGGGCCTCGCGGCCGCTGCCAAGAAGTCGAGCCGTACTGCGGCCGAGGGTCTTGTTGGCGTGGCCGTCGCCGGCACCAAGGGCGCCGCCGTCGAGGTCAACTCGGAGACTGACTTCGTCGCCAAGAATGACCAGTTCCAGGCGTTCGTCCGCAATGTCGCCGGCATCGCGCTGCAGACCGGAGATGATGTCGAGGCGCTGAAGGCGGCCTCCTATCCGGGTGGCGGCACGGTTGCCGACGCGCTCACGGCGAACGTCGCCACCATCGGCGAGAACCAGACCCTCCGTCGTGCGCGCATGCTGACGGTCGAGAAGGGCGCCGTCGTTCCCTACGTCCACAACCAGGCCGTTCCGGGCATGGGCAAGATCGGCGTGCTCGTCGCGCTCGAGTCCGACGCCGGCGTGGACGTGCTGGAGCCGCTCGGCAAGCAGCTCGCGATGCACATCGCCGCCGCTTTCCCGCAGGCGCTGCACGCCGATCAGCTCGACCAGGACGTGATCGAGCGCGAGCGCGCGATCGCCCGCGAGAAGGCGGCCGAAAGCGGCAAGCCGGAAGCGATCATCGAGAAGATGGTCGAGGGCGCCGTCCAGAAGTTCAAGAAGGAAGCCGCGCTCCTGTCGCAGCTTTTCGTCATGGACAACAAAACCACGATCGCCGACGTCGTCGCACAGGCGGGCAAGGCTGCAGGCACGTCGATCGTGCTGAAGGACTATGTTCGCTTCCAGCTCGGTGAAGGCATCGAGAAGGAAGAGAGCGACTTCGCCGCCGAGGTTGCGGCTGCGGCCGGCGTCAAGGCCTGACCGTAGGCCTGATCGCGCCCGTCGGCGCGCGCGTTCCGGAAGCGGGCGCGCGGGCCGGCGGGCGTTTTCTTTTCATGGTGGGCGGCGCTTCACCCTGCTTGGCAGGGGCGGGGGGCTTCCCTAAGGTGCGGCCACTTTGTGTGGCCCGATCGGACAATCTTCCTGCATGACTCGCCCGCGTTTCCAACGAATCCTTCTGAAACTTTCTGGCGAGGTGCTGATGGGCCCCGGCCAGTTCGGCATCGACCCGGACACCGTGACCCGTGTGGCGGAGGAGATTCTCGCAATCCGAGAAGCGGGTTACGAGCTTTGCATCGTGGTTGGTGGCGGTAACATCTTCCGCGGCGTCGCTGGCGCGGCCCAGGGCTTCGATCGAGCGACCGGCGACTATATGGGAATGCTGGCGACAGTCATGAACGCGCTCGCTGTGCAGAATGCACTCGAGCGGCTCGGGGTCGATACGCGCGTACAGTCAGCTATCCCAATGGCATCAGTGTGCGAGCCCTTCATCCGCCGCCGAGCAGAACGCCATCTGGAGAAGGGCCGTGTGGTGATCTTCGCGGCCGGCGTCGGCAGCCCCTTCTTCACGACGGATAGCGGAGCGGCGCTGCGTGCAGCGGAGATGAAGTGCGATGCGCTGTTCAAGGGTACGTCGGTCGACGGCGTCTACGATGCTGATCCGAAAAAGGTGCCCGGCGCTACTCGTTATGATGAGGTGAGTTACAGCCGCGTGCTGAGTGACGACCTCAAGGTGATGGATGCAAGCGCGATTGCGCTGTGCCGTGACAACAATATCCCGATCGTCGTCTTCAACATTCGCGAGCAAGGTAATCTTGCCAAGGTGCTCGCCGGCGAAGGCACGGCGACGATCGTCCGCAACGGAGAGTGATATGGCGGGACCCGCTTACGATAAGGCCGATCTCGAACGCCGCATGGCCGGCGCAGTCGATTCGCTGAAGCACGACCTTCAAGGTCTGCGGACCGGGCGCGCCTCGATCGCGCTGCTCGATCCGGTCACGGTCGAGGTCTACGGCGCCCACATGCCGCTCAATCAGCTGGCGACTGTCTCGGCGCCGGAGCCCCGCATGTTGTCGGTGCAGGTGTGGGACAAGTCCAATGTCGGCCCGACGGACAAGGCGATCCGTTCAGCCGGCCTTGGTCTCAACCCGATCGTCGATGGCCAGACGCTGCGCCTGCCGATCCCCGACCTGACCGAAGAACGGCGCAAGGAACTCGCAAAACTCTGCGGCCAATACGCGGAGAAGGCGCGTATCGCCGTGCGCAACGTGCGCCGGGACGGTATGGATAACCTCAAGCTTGACGAGAAGAAGAACGGCCTCTCTGAGGACGAGCGCAAGCGCCATGAGGGCGAGGTGCAAAAGCTGACCGACGCGACCGTTGCCGAGATCGACGCCGCAACGGCGGCGAAGGAGAAGGAAATCCTCGGCAAGTGACGCTCGCGACCGCCAGTGCGGCATCGGCCGCGGAGGGCGGCGGTCCGACCGGGCCCGTCGTGCCGCGCCATGTGGCGATCATCATGGACGGCAACGGGCGCTGGGCGAAGGCGCGCCGACTTCCGCGTATCGCTGGCCACAAACAGGGCGTGGAAGCGGTCCGTCGTACCGTGCGCGCTGCCGGCGATCTCGGTATCGAGGCTCTGACGCTCTACGCATTCTCGTCCGAGAATTGGCGCCGTCCGGCGGCGGAAATCGCCGATCTGATGGGGTTGCTGCGTCACTATATTCGCGCCGAGCTCAACGAACTGGCGCGCCAGGGCGTGAAGCTGCGCATCGTCGGGGACTATCGCAAGCTGGAGCCGGACGTCGTCCGCATGCTCGACGAGGCGATCGAGAAGACGGCCGGTAACGATCGGCTGACGCTGGCAATCGCGCTCAACTACGGCTCGCAGGATGAACTGCTTCGCGCCACGCGCCGACTGATGCGTGAAGCTCGCGCGGGCGAGATCGATCCCGACGCGCTTGATGATGCCGCTTTTGAGGCACGGTTGGATACGGTCGGTCTGCCCCGGCTTGACCTGCTGATCCGGACATCTGGGGAGCAGCGCCTGTCGAACTTCCTGCTTTGGCAGGCCGCGTATGCGGAGTTGGTTTTCACGGACACGCTCTGGCCCGACTTCGACCGGGAGCATTTGGCCGCCGCAATCGAGATTTTCGGCCGGCGCGAGCGGCGCTATGGAGGGCTATGACAGCCACCACCGTCGCATCGTCCGGTCGCCGTTCCGATCTCGCCATCCGCTCCGTTACCGGTGTTACGCTAATTTTGATCGCGATCGGCTGCCTGGTCTACGGGCAGGATCCGTTCTGGCTGCTCCTCTCAATAGCCACTTTGGTGATGATGGCGGAATGGGCCAGCCTCATCCATGCCGAGCGGTGGCAGATGTGGCTGGCGTTCGTCGGGCTCACGCTGCCCCTTTTTCTCGAGCAGCCGCATGTCGATGTACCAACTTCGGCAGCTTGGTATGCTCTGGGTGGGAGCACGATCTGCGTTGGGGCGATGACCCGCAACGCGAGGCTCGCCGCGGGGATGCTCTATGCCGGGCTACCCGTCCTATCGCTTTTCTATCTGCACGGGCAGTATGACGGCATTGATCTGAGCTTCTGGACGCTTGCGGTGGTATGGGCGACGGACATCGGCGCCTATTTTTCAGGACGCGCGATCGGCGGACCGAAGCTGGCACCGCAATGGAGCCCGAACAAGACATGGGCGGGCCTGATCGGTGGTATGATTGCCGCTACGCTGATTGGGTTCGGATTGATGACCGTTTTGCATGTTCAGCTCCGACTCGCGGCGTTCAGCGGGTTGCTTGCGATCGCGGCTCAGGCTGGCGATCTGCTGGAGAGCTTGATGAAGCGTCGGGCAGGCGTGAAGGATTCAGGTTGGCTGCTGCCCGGCCACGGCGGCGTGATGGATAGGTTAGACGGCGTGGTGCCGGTGCTCTGCATCGTCGCGCTGATCGTTGCATCAGGGATATTGTAAAGCCATGCGGACCGTTAGCATTCTGGGCGCCACGGGGTCGGTCGGTGGATCGACCCTCGATCTAGTCGAGCGGGCACCCGATCGTTTTCGTATCGAGGCACTGACTGCGCATAGCGACGTCGAGGGACTGGCAGCAGCAGCCCGCAGGACGGGCGCAGCCCTGGCTGTCATTGGCGACGCCAGTCGCTATGCCGCGCTCAAGACGGCCCTGGCGGGAAGCAATGTCGAGGCGGCTGCGGGGCCGGCGGCGATCGTCGAGGCCGCGGCGCGCGGTGCGGATTGGACGATGGCCTCCATAGTGGGCCTGGCGGGCCTGGAGCCGACGATGGCGGCGCTATCGTGCGGTAAAACAGTGGCGCTGGCGAACAAAGAATCGCTCGTCTCGGCTGGATCGATCATGATCCGCGCCACCGAATCTGCCGGAGCCCGGCTCCTTCCGGTCGATTCCGAGCATAATGCGGTCTTTCAGTGCTACGAGCCCGAACCGGGGCGCGTCAGCCGCATCATCCTCACTGCTAGCGGTGGACCATTCCGTACCTGGACGCACGCTCAGATGCGCGGCGTGACCCCAGCTCAGGCGGTGAAGCACCCGAACTGGTCGATGGGCGCCAAGATCTCGATCGATTCGGCCACGATGATGAACAAGGGCCTTGAGCTCATCGAGGCGCATCACCTCTTCCCGGTGGGCTCGGACAAGCTAGACGTGCTGGTCCACCCGCAGTCGGTGGTCCATTCGATGGTCGAATATGTCGATGGCTCTGTGCTGGCGCAACTCGGCGCCCCCGATATGCGGATTCCGATTGCCCATGCGCTGGCTTGGCCCGAACGGATGGATACACCGTGCGCCCGGCTGGATCTCGCGGCCGTCGGCAAACTGGAATTCGAAGCGCCTGATTACGAGCGCTTCCCTGCGCTGGCGCTAGCAAAGGCTGCCCTAGCCGAGGGTGGGGCACGGCCGGCGGTCCTCAATGCCGCCAACGAGGCGGCGGTCGCATCCTTCCTAGGAGGGCGCATAGGATTTTTGGATATCGCGGCCGTCGTAGAGCAGGTTCTGGCACAATATGAGCCACCTCCGCCGGTCACGCTCAACGATGTCGTGGAGATCGACGCGGAGGCACGCCAAACAGCCGCACAGGTGATGCAGAGGATAGCGGCGTGACAGCGATCGGTGGCTTCTTCTGGGCGGCGGCCTGCTTCCTGCTCGTGATCGGGCCACTGATCTTTATCCATGAACTAGGCCATTATTTCGTCGGGCGCTGGTTTGGCGTGAAGGCGGAGACCTTCTCGATCGGATTCGGCAGGGAACTGTTCGGCTGGACCGACCGGCGCGGCACGCGTTGGAAGGTCGCGGCCTTGCCGCTCGGCGGATATGTCCGCTTTGCGGGGGATATGAGCCCCGCCAGCCAGCCAACTACTGAATGGCTGGCGCTCCCTGCTGCGGAGCGGGTTCAAACATTCCAGGCGAAGCCCGTGTGGCAGCGTTTCCTGATCGTCCTGGCGGGACCGGTCGTCAACTTCCTCTTCGCCTTTTTCGTGATCGCAGCGATCCTGATAGCCTTTGGCGAGCCGGTGACGCCAACCGTCGTGGCGGCGGTGCAGCCCCGATCGGGAGCCGCAGCCGCCGGGATACTTCCGGAAGACCGTATCGTACGTGTCGATGGCGTCACAATGCGTCGATTTGAGGATATCGCCACCTACACGTTCCTCCACCCAGACAAGGATCTACGGGTCGACTTGGTGAGGAATGGCCAGCCTCTCAGGCTTCACGCGCATACACAGGCGGCGATCGAAGTGGATCGCTTCGGCAATCGAGCCCGTAAGGGCGTGCTCGGAATCGCTCCCCACCACGGCGCGATACAGCCCGTCCCGCTGGCCGAAGTTCCGGTACGGGCAGCCGATTATGTGGTTCAGGCAGTCGATACTACGATCACTGCTATCACGCAGATCGTCCGCGGCACGCGTTCGCCGAGTGAGTTGTCCGGTCCGCTTGGCGTCGCGCGTACGGCGGGCGAACAAGCGACGCTCGGCGGATTCGCGATCGTCCTCCTAATGGCGGGTATCTCGATCAATCTGGGGTTCATCAACCTCCTGCCAATCCCAATGCTGGATGGCGGACATCTGCTCTTTTATCTGGTCGAGGCAATCCGGCGGCGGCCGGTTGCGCCGCAAGTCCAGGAGTGGGCGTTTCGATCAGGGCTTGCGCTTTTGCTGGGCCTCATGCTCTTCGTGACGATCAACGACCTAGGGACTGCGGGCCTTTGGCAAAGGCTGGTGAGGCTGATCGGATGATGCTGATCGTCGGCGAGACGGATCGAGCCGGGTTGATCGGTCGGGCCTGATCGGGCAGGGGCGTAGGACAGGGAGCAGCGGGCGTGGTGCAATGCCACGCCTGGCAAGCGCGAGGGCGGGTACAGCGTGAGAATGGAAGGCAAGTACAGCCGGATTGGATCCGCGCTGCTGATTGGAACGATCCTCGGTACGGGTTATGTTGCCCCCGCCCAGGCCCGTCGCGAAGCGGCAAAGCCGCACGGTGTCCCGGTGCCGCTGGAGACGGTTGCGCCCAATGCGCCTGCTCCGGCACCCGCCAATGCTCAGGAGATCATCCGCTCAATCAAGGTGACGGGTAACCAGCGCCTCGAGTCCGAGACGGTTCTTTCGTACATCAAGCTGCACGTCGGCGACGTCTATACGCGAGAGTCAGGCGACGCGGCGCTGAAGGCGCTTTATGCCACCGAGCTATTTGCGGACGTGACGGTTCGTGACGACAATGCCGGCGACATCGTCATCGCCGTCCGCGAAAATCCGGTCGTCAACCGGATCGTGCTGGAAGGCAACAAGCGCCTCAAGTCCGACAAGATCATGCCGGAGATCAAACTCTCCGCGCGCGAGATTTTCACGCGTTCCAAGGTGCGTGCTGACGTTGGTCGCATCATCGAGCTCTATCGCCGCCAGGGACGTTATGCGGCCACGGTCGAGCCGCAAATGGTGTTGCTCGATCAGAACCGCGTCGACGTCGTGTTCGAGATCCACGAGGGCGACAAGTCCAAGGTTCGTCGCATCAACATCATCGGCAACGAGCATTTCTCGGACAGCCAGATCAAGGCGCAGATGGCGACGAAGGAAGCGACCTTCACGCATTTTCTGTCATCCGGCACCAGCTATGATCCAGATCGCCTGGCCTATGACCAGCAGAAGCTCCGTCAGTTTTATCTGACCCAGGGATATGCCGATTTCCGTGTCGTGTCGGCCGTCGCCGAGCTTACGCCGGACAAGAAGGACTTCATCGTCACCTACGTGGTCGAGGAAGGGAAGCGCTACAAGTTCGGCAAGATCGATATCGAAAGCGATATCCGTGACCTGAGGCCGGTCATGTTGCAGCCGCTAATCCATGTGAAGCCTGGTGACTGGTACAACGCCAAGACGATCGAGGACACGGTCGATTCAATGACGGAGTCGGCCGGAATTCTCGGCTACGCCTTCGCCAATATTGAACCGAATTTCGATCGCAACGCCGATAAGCTCACCATGGGAGTGACCTTCCATGTGAACCAGACGCCGCGCGTCTATGTCGAGCGCATCGACATCAATGGTAATACGTTGACCCAGGACAAGGTCGTCCGTCGCGAGTTCCGCCTCGCCGAGGGTGACGCGTTCAACGGCTATCAGGTGAAGCGCTCGCGCGACCGTATCCGTTCGCTCGGTTTCTTCCAGGACAAGCTGGAGATCGACCAGAAGCCTGGCTCGGCGCCCGACAAGGTGATCCTGGAGGCGAACGTCCAGGAGAAGTCTACCGGCCAGCTCCAGATCTCGGCTGGCTATTCGAGCCTCGAGAAATTCATCGTCAATCTGTCGATCGAGCAGTCCAACTTCCGCGGCAAGGGCCAGACGGTTCGCGCCAGTGCGGACTGGTCGGCTTATTCCAAGTCCGTGAGCCTGGGATTCACCGAGCCCTATCTGTTCGATAAGAACGTCGCGCTTGGCGGCGATATCTTCCGACGCGACTATCGGTCGTTCGACTATACGAACAACGGTAACGACCGGAACACGACCTACAACCAGACGACCACCGGTTTCCAGATTCGCATGGGTATCCCGCTCACCGAATACTGGTCGCTGGCGACGCGCTACGGTCTCAGCCAGGACAAGGTGTCGCTCGACAAGGGCACCTATTACAGCACGTTCAATCCCTCGGGCACGCTGGCTTGCGATCCCATCCTCGCGGGCCGCTATCTCTGCGATGCGGTTGGCAACCGGACAACGTCATCGGTCGGCTATAGTCTCGCGTTCGACAATCTGAACAACCGGATCACGCCCACGGCGGGCACTCGCTTCGTGTTCAGCCAGGATTTCGCGGGCCTTGGCGGCAGCGTGAAATATGTCCGTACCACCGCGCAGGGTGACAAATATCACAACCTCGGAGCCGGGTTCGTTCTGAACATGCATGGCGAGGGCGGATATATTCTGCCGTACGGCTCGAAGCGCTTCGACGATGCCGGCAACGAGGTAGACCGCATCCGTCTGACCGATCGCTTTTACCTGGGCGAGCCCCAGATTCGCGGCTTCAATATCCGCGGTGTCGGTCCTCGGGTGGTCCGCTATTCGTACAATGCGGATGGCACACTGAATACCACGAAGGACGGCAAGCTTCAGGACGACGCGCTGGGCGGTCGTGCTTACTATCTCGCTCACCTCGAGATGCAGATTCCGCTGGGTTCTGGGGCAAAAGAGGCCGGCTTCAAGCCGTCGATCTTCATGGATGCCGGTTCGGTCTGGGGCGTGAAGAAGCCTCAGCTCGACGATCTGCCACCGGGCTCACCGGGCCTCACGAGGCCGATCCTCGACGCCAGCGGCAACCATCAGTGTGTCGACCCGAACGGCGCACTATCCACCAAGCCGTCCGGGACGGGCGCAAGCTGTCCGACGGGGACGTCGGACTATCAGACGGTGCTTCCTGCCTTCAAGGAAGTATACTACGGCAATAGCTGGAAGCCGCGCCTGTCGGTTGGCTTCGGCGTGTCGTGGAATTCGCCGTTCGGTCCGCTGCGGATTGACATCGCCAAGGCGCTGGTCAAGCAAAAGGGCGACGACACCAAGCTGTTCTCTTTCAACGTAGGAACCCAGTTCTGATGACCAAGATCTTCAAGTCGGCCCTGCTCGTCGCCACCGCGGCCACTTCCTTCGCCGCGATCCCGGCGCTGGCGGATTCGTCGGTGCTCGTCGTGGACTTCGACCAGGTGTTCCAGAACTCTGCGGCCGCAAAGAGCGGCACGCAGCAGCTTCGCACCAAGTACGACGCGCAGCTGAATCAGCGCCGCTCGGCTTTCCAGGCCGCCGCGCAGGCCTACAACTCGCAGGTCGAGAGCGCCAAGAAGGTAGCCAAGCCGGGTACGCCGATCCCGGCCGCTACCCAGAATGCTCTCCAGCAGGCCGGCGAGCGCGCCCAGGCCGCCGAGCAGTCGCTCCAGGAGCTTCAGCAGGAGGTGAACCAGTCGGCCGCCTATGTGCGCCAGCAGATCATCGAGCATGCGGGCCCCGTCGCCGAGCAGATCCGCGCCGAGCGTAAGGCGGCGGTCGTGACGAGCAAGGACGCTACGCTCGCGTCCGATCCGGCCAATGATGTCACCACAACGCTGGTGCAGCGCCTCGACACGTCCTTCCCGAGCCCGAGCATCGTAGTTCCGCAGCAGGCGGCCGCGCCGCAGGCTCCGGCCAGCACGAAGGCGTCGCAGGGCCGGTGAGCCAGGCGGTAAATTCTGGGGACACCGTGATCGGTCCGCTGGATATCCGGCGGGTGATGGCGGCGATCCCCCATCGCTATCCGATGCTGTTGGTCGATCGGGTCGAGGAACTCGTCCCGAACAAGTCGATCCGCGCTATCAAGGCGGTGACGATCAACGAGGCGTTTTTCCAGGGGCATTTCCCGGGTCGCCCGATCATGCCCGGCGTCCTCATCATCGAGGCGTTGGCGCAGGCGGCGGCGGTGCTGGCCATCGAAAGCTTCGGTATCGCTGACTCCGGTAAGCTCGTCTACTTCATGGGGATCGAGAACGCGAAGTTCCGATCCCCGGTAGAGCCCGGTGTGCTTCTGACGCTCGAGGTCGAGGTGGTGCAGGCGAGGGGCAGGGTCTCCAAATTCGCCGGCAAAGCCTTGATCGAAGGCAAGGTTGCGACCGAAGTAAGCTTCACTGCGATGATCGCCGACCCGCCGGCGGCGTGATTTTCAGGGTTTGTGCTTGAAAGGGCGGCGGGCCGGATCGCGAGATCGGTCGGCCGCCTTTTTTATGACTGTAGACGTTTGAAGGCGGCAAGGTCGGCAGGCGTGTTGATGTTCGCCATGCCCTCGTTCGCTGACACCCAGCTCGCGCTGGTCTGAAAGGCCCAGGCCTGGATGGACAAATCCGCCGTCCGACCAAGCCAGTCGATGAGGGGCTTGGCGAGCCTGCTGTCCCAAAGTCCGACCGTCGGCTGCCCCTTCAGGATCGCATTGGGCTTGCCGAGACGCGCGCGAAGATCGACGGGCAGCGTCGGTAGATCGCAACCGGCGCTCAGCACCGCCTCGAAGCCGGCGTCAGCCGCGTAAACCAACGCGCCAGCCAAACCACCTAATGGGCCGAGGCCGGGAAGAGGTCGATCGTCGACGCGAGCCAGTCCGGGCCAATCGCGACCCACGACGACGAGTGCATCGCATTGTCCGCGCAGCCTGTCGGCGACATGATCGAGCATGGGCCGTCCGCTGATATTCACGAGGGCCTTGTCGCTTCCGAAACGGCGAGACGCTCCGCCCGCGAGGATCGCGCCCAGCACCTTCACCGTCTCGGTCCGCTTGGGTTGCGCGGCCGCTCGGCTTCGACTATCGGGGCGGCCTGCCGGTGCTGGTCGGTAACCAGCGCCATCAAGGAGTTTGACCGGTGAAGACGAACACCCATCCCGATTACCACATGATCAAGGTGCAGATGACCGACGGCACCGTGTTTGAGACCCGCTCCACCTGGGGCTCTGAGGGCGACACGCTGGTGCTCGATATCGATCCGCTGGCGCACCCGGCCTGGACGGGCGGCCGCGGCCAGCTCCTCGACGCCGGTGGTCAGGTCGCGCGCTTCAACAAGCGCTTCGGTAGCATCAACCTCGGCAAGAAGTAAGCGGGGCGGGGCGAGCTTCACTCGCCCCCTTCCAGCTCCTGCCGTATCGCCGCGCCGTCCGCGCCCAGACGCGGAGCGGCGCGGTCTGCGTTCTGGCGTACGCCGTCGATCACGATCGGGCTCGCCAGTCCGGGCAGGGGGCCGTCCGGGCCGGGTGACGTGATTGCCAGCCCGCGCGCGACCACCTGAGGATCTGTGAACACCGCGTCGAGCGGATTGATCGGACCGCCGGGGACGCCTTCGGCTTCCAGACGCGCGGCCAGTGCATCACGCGGCCAGATGGCGACGGCCTCGGTCAGATGCGGGATCAACACGGTCCGATTCGTGACGCGACCGGCATTGGTGCGGAAGCGGTCATCGTTCGCCAACCCGTCAAGGCCAAGGATCGCGCACAACTTCGCAAACTGGCGATCATTGCCCACCGCGACGATGATGTCGCCATCGGCAGTCCGGAAGCTCTGATACGGGACGAGGTTCGGATGGGCGTTGCCCATTCGCGTCGGCGGGACGCCGCTCGCCATGAAGTTGAGCGCCTGATTGGCGAGCACGCCTACCTGTGAATCGAGCAGTGCCATGTCGATATGCGCGCCGACCCCGGTCTGGTCGCGTCGACGAAGCGCCGCCAGGATCGCTACCGTCGAATAGAGGCCGGTAAAAATGTCGGCATAGGCGACGCCGGCCTTTTGTGGCGCGCCGTCGGGCTCTCCGGTCAGCGCCATTGCACCACCAATCGCCTGTATGATGAAATCATAGCCGGCGCGGGGGGCGTAGGGTCCGGTCTGGCCGAAGCCAGTGATCGAACAGGTAATCAGTCCGGGGTTCACGGCCGCGAGACTCGTGTGATCCAGGCCGTATTTGGCAAGCGCGCCGACTTTGAAATTCTCGATCACCACGTCGGACTTCGCGGCCAGCCTACGGACTTCGGCCTGCCCCTCCGGGGAAGCGATGTCGATGGTGATCGATCGCTTGCCCCGGTTCGTGGCGTGGAAATAGGCAGCATCGAGCGAGCCGCCTGCCGGGTCCGTCAGGAAGGGCGGCCCCCAGTGGCGGGTATCGTCTCCCTCCACCGGGCGCTCGACCTTGATGACCTCGGCACCAAGGTCGGCCAAGAGTTGGCCGGACCATGGACCAGCGAGAATGCGCGCCAGTTCAAGGACGCGCACCCCTGCAAGCGGCTTGGTGCTCACGTCAGAACGCCGAAAGTCCGGTGATCGCACGGCCCAGGATCAGGCCGTGAATGTCATGCGTGCCTTCGTAGGTGTTCACTGTCTCGAGATTGGCAGCATGACGGATGACGTGGAATTCGGCCGAGATGCCGTTCCCGCCATGCATGTCGCGCGCGACGCGGGCGATGGCGAGTGCCTTGCCGCAATTGTTGCGCTTGGCGAGCGAGATGAGGTCGGGCTGAAGAACGCCTTCCTCCATCCGGCGGCCGATGCGGAGCGAGGCTTGCAGACCCAGACCGATCTCGGTCATCATGTCTGCCAGCTTGAGCTGCACAAGCTGCTTGGAAGCTAGCGGCACACCGAATTGCTTGCGATCGAGCGTATAGGCGCGAGCCGCCTCGAGACATGCCTCCGCGGCGCCCATCGCGCCCCAGCCAATCCCGTAGCGGGCGCGGTTGAGACAGCCGAACGGGCCCTTCAGACCCTGCACGTTGGGAAGAAGCGCGTCGTCGCCCACCTCAACGCCGTCAAGCACGATCTCGCCGGTAATCGAGGCTCGGAGCGAGAGCTTGCCTTCGATCTTGGGCGTTGAGAAGCCCTTCGCGCCGCGCTCAACGATGAAGCCGCGGATCGCACCGCCATGGGCGTCGGATTTGGCCCAGACGATGGCAAGATCCGCGATTGGCGAATTGGTAATCCACATCTTCGCGCCATCGAGGCGGAAGCCGCCGTCGATTTTGGTAGCGCGGGTGCGCATGCCGGCCGGATCCGATCCGGCGTCGGGCTCTGTGAGTCCGAAGCAGCCTACCCACTCGCCGGTCGCCAGCTTCGGCAGATATTTCTTTCGCTGCTCCTCCGAGCCATAGGCATAGATCGGGTGCATCACGAGCGAGGACTGGACCGACATCGCCGAGCGATAGCCGCTGTCCACGCGCTCGACTTCGCGGGCGATCAGGCCATAGGCGACATAGCCGAGCGCGGCGCCACCATATTCGTGCGGAATGGTCGCGCCGAGGAGGCCGAGATCGCCCATCTCGGTCATGATCTCGCGGTCGAACCGCTCGTCCAGATAGGCCGAGGTTACACGCGGCAGCAGCTTCTCCTGCGCGTAACCATGCGCCGTATCGCGGACGAGCCGCTCCTCTTCGGTAAGCTGGTCGGAAAGGTTGAAGGGATCCGCCCAGTCGAGCGGGGTGGTGACAGGTTCAGCCATGGCGTCCTCTACTTGGTTGCCCAAGGCCAAAGCCTGTTCCGCACCACTTGGCAACCCCTTGGGCCTGAGGGCTCAGGCTAGGGTGCCGCTGCGCAGCGCCAAAAGCTCGCGATGATCGAGACGCCGGTGGAAAACGAGGCCGAAGTAGGTGCGTTTGCGCCATGCGATCGTGGCGACAATTTCCAGCTTGGCTGCGGTTAGGACCACCTCGTCGCCGACATCGAGTGCGGGAGTGTCGGCCTTGAGCATGGCGCCGTTGGTCGAAACGTCGCGGAGGGTGGCATCTAGTGGCGGCAGGCCGAAGGCGCGCACAGTGACGTCGACGCGGATACCGCGTCGATCGTCGATTCCGTGTTCCTCGATACCCTGGCCATTGTTGGCCATCGTCGCCGCCTCTCCCTTGCGGTCCAATTCGCGCTCCGTGACCTTAAGGGGACGACACCTAATGCCTTGTTAATCAGGCAACTGGCGGGCGGGGTGGGATTCGAACCCACGGTGAGCGTGAACCCACGGCGGTTTTCAAGACCGCTGCCTTAAACCACTCGGCCACCCGCCCGGATGACGTCTGGGAGACGAACGCCCGCTTATCGCGGTCGCGCCCCGATGTGCAAGCTGAACGACGAGACGGGCTGACCTGCTCGCACGGCTATGCCAGAAGCAGCCAACGGAGGTGGGGCACTTGCAGGTAGCGTTTCGTATGTTCGGCTTTGCGGCCGCGCTCGCGTTGGGGGTTGTGGCTCCGTCTTATGGCCCGGGGAGTGTATTTGCCGCATCCGCTCAGGAATGGGCGGTTGAGCCAGCGGCGTCTGTAGATCCCAACGACGCCCCATTCCGCGCGTATCTGCAGTCGTTCCGAAGCCGCGCCTTGGCGCAGGGCGTGTCGGCGCAGACGCTGGACAGCGTTTTGCCGGGCCTAAGCTACAATCCGCGCGTCGTGGAGCTCGATCAGGCTCAACCCGGCGGCTCGCCCACGGGCCCGACTGCCGCGGTACCCAATTTTGCCCCCTATCGGGCGAAGCATGTTGGTGCCGATCTCATCGCGCACGGCCGTACGGCCTATGCCACTCAGCGCTTCAATCTTCAGCGCGTCGAGGCCGAAACGGGCGTCCCCGAATCGGTCATGATTGCGATCTGGGGGCAGGAGACCAGCTATGGTGGTTACTCTGGTGACTTCGATCTCGCCCGCTCGTTGGCAACCTTGGCGTATGAAGGCCGCCGTCGCGACCTATTCGAAGGCGAACTGATCGCGACATTGAAGCTGATCGACCGTGGAATTCCGCGCTCGCAGTTGAGGGGAAGCTGGGCCGGCGCGACGGGCTATCCGCAGTTCCTGCCGTCGGTCTACCTCCGCGTCGCACGCGACGGGGATGGGGACGGGAGGGCCGACATCTGGACGAACCCAGCCGATGCGCTAGCCTCCATCGGCAGCTATTTGGTCAATGCGGGCTGGAAGGCGGGGGAGCCATGGGGCGTACCCGCCTATGTGCCGGCGACGCTCGACCGGAGCATGATCGAAAGCCGGATGTCGGCGCCACGCTGCCCACGCGTTCATGCTCGCCACAGCCGGTGGCTGACCATGCGCGAATGGAGAGCAATTGGTGTCGTCCAGACGGGTGGACCTGTCGTGCCTGATGACGAACAGGCGACCTTGCTAGAGCCGGACGGGCCCGGCATGACCGCCTACCTGACTTTCGGAAATTACCGCGCAATCCTTGATTACAACTGTTCCAATTTCTACGCGCTTTCAGTGGGGCTGTTGGCCGATGCCGTGGCCAATTAAGCGAAATGCCCAGCACGCTGGCGGGTTGGCAGGGCTGCTCCTGCTTGCCGGCTGCGGCGGCGGTATTCACGGCCTCGTGTCAGATACGCCCGTGAAGCTCGGACGGCCGTACATGATCGGAAATCGCACCTATGTGCCCGTTGACGATCCGGCATACGACCAGATCGGAGAGGCGAGCTGGTACGGTAATGCCGAGCAAGGGCGTTCGACTGCGAACGGCGAGACATTCTATCGTCAGCGCCCAAGCGCGGCCCACACGACCTTGCCGTTGCCCTCCTATGTTGAGGTGACACGGCTTGATACGGGGCGACGCATCCTGGTGCGCGTGAACGACCGGGGCCCCTATGCACGTGATCGTATCCTCGATCTGTCGGAGGAAGCTGCCAAGGAGCTAGGTATAGACCGGGCTGGGCTGGCGATGGTGCGTGTCCGGCGGGTGATGCCCGACGGCCACGAGCGGAAGAGGCTGCAACGCGGCTATCCAGTCCTTTTGTCATCGATCGAGCCAACCGCCACGCCACTGCGCGTTGGACGCGTAGCATCCACCATGGTGGTGCAGGGTCGAACACAGCCGCCTGCCGTTGCCACTCGGCACAGTGCTGAGGTGCGGCGGCCCGCAACGATGCGCTCTATCTTGGTAGCGTCTCCCACCGATTCTGATGCGGCCGACGCGCTCGCCACTTCGCTTGCGCCCGAAGGTGCGCGCGTGGTGGCGACAGGAGTTGGTTATCGCGTAATTGCAGGCCCTTATCCCGATGATGCTTCCCTTATGGCGGCGCTGGCGCGGTTGCGCGCGCGCGGCTATCAGGGGGCGGCCGTCACCAACGCGCCCATTCCACCAGAGCCGAACGGAACCTTGCTGCCATGAAGCCCGCCCAGTTTGCCGTCCTGTCCTTCAGCCTCGCGAGCCTCTCCACGGCGTCTCTTGCTGCCGCGCCCCCGTTCGATACGACGGCGCAGGTGGCCTTTCTGCAGGACATGAATTCCGGCGCAATTCTCTATCAGAAGCAGCCTGATTTCCGCATGCCGCCAGCATCGATGGCGAAGATGATGACCGTCTACGTTGCCTTCAGCCTCATCAAGAGCGGCGAACTGAAGCTCGATCAAAAATTCACGATGAGCCCGTCCACCTGGCAGAAATGGCATTCGCAAGGCTCGACGATGTTCATCGGCGCCGGTGAGCAAGTGTCGGTCGCCGATTTGCTGTCGGGCATCATCACGCTCTCAGGCAATGACGCGTGTATCGTGCTGGCGGAAGGGATCGCGGGGACGGAACCCGCCTTCGTCAACTTGATGAACCAGCAAGCGGAGCGCTTGGGCCTCAAGAACTCGCACTTCGGCACGGCGAACGGCTGGCCGGACAACGGCGTCACTTATGTGACCGCGCGTGACCTCGCGACGTTGGCCGAGGCGACGATCCGAGAGTTCCCCGATCTCTACAAGCAGTTTTACTCCAAGCCCAATTTTGCCTGGGGCAAGACGATGGGCGGCGCCAACATCAGTCAGGAGAATCGCGATCCGCTCCTGGGTAAGGTCTCGGGTGCCGACGGCCTTAAGACTGGTCACACCGACGAGGCTGGTTACGGCTTCACGGGATCGGCCGAGCAGGGCGGCCGTCGCTTGGTGATGGTCGTGGCGGGCATGAAAAGCTGGAACGAGCGTGTCGATCAGTCGATCGCGCTGATCAACTGGGGCTTCTCGTCCTGGCGCCTTCGTCCGTTGTTCGCCAAGGGCAAGCGCGTAGAGACGGCCGAGGTTCAGGGCGGATCGTCGTCAAAGGTTGGCCTCGTGGCGCCGCGCGATCTGGCGGTCACTGTGCCGCTCGGCATGGGCGGAGTCTTGGGCGCGCGCAATCCGGGCGCCGCTCCGCCTATGAAGGTCGCCTATGACGGCCCGATCAAGGCGCCGATCACTGCGGGTCAGCACATTGCGGATCTCATCGTTTCGCCACCAGGACAGGATCAGCAGGTCCTGCCGTTGGTTGCCGAGAACGACGTCGGCGAGGCCGGATTCTTCGGCCGGATCTGGGCGTCGCTCAAGGCGCTGATCGGCCTAGCCTGAGCCGAGTGGGGCGGCGGACATGACGCGGGGGCGTTTCATTGCGTTGGAAGGCGGCGAGGGCGTTGGTAAGTCGACCCAAGCCAGGGCGCTTGCGGCGGCTCTCAGGGGGCGCGGTCTCGACGTCGTCGAAACGCGCGAGCCGGGGGGCAGCGCCGGCGCCGAGGCAATCCGCCGGCTGCTGCTGGAGGGCTCGGCCGACCGCTGGACTGCAGGGGCGGAGGCGCTGCTGTTCGCCGCAGCGCGAGCTGACCATGTCGCCAAGACGATCTTGCCGGCCCTCGATGCGGGGAAGTGGGTCGTGACCGATCGCTTCCTCGATAGTTCGCTGGCCTATCAGGGTGGAGCAGAAGGCTTTCCAGTCGAAAAGCTGCGGATCCTGCACGATGTGGGCTCTGCAGGTCTTCTACCTGAACGCACTCTGCTGCTGACGCTGCCGGCAGAGGAGGCGTCGCGTCGCACGGAGGCACGTGATCGGGGAGATTCCGATCGGATTGGCGGTCGCGACGCTGCCTTCCACGCTCGTGTAGCAGAGAATTTCGCGCTGCTCGCGGCTGCTGAGCCCGACCGTTTCCGGGTGATCGACGCCCTGGGTGAGGCAGAGATCGTTACCGGGCGGCTGCTGGCGGCGTTGGAGGATCTTTGACACTCTACGGTCATTCCGAGCAGATTGCCGCCTTCCATGAGGCTCGCACTTCAGGGCGGATGCATCATGCCTGGTTGCTTGCCGGCCCTCAGGGCGTGGGGAAGGGGACCTTCGCCCGCGCCGCGGCTCTGCGCCTGCTGGCCGATGCTGCCGGGCCGCCGGTTGGGGAGCCGGGGCTCGCAGTTCCGGCCGATCATCGGATCGTAAGGTTGTGGGAGGCCGGCAGCCATCCAGACGTGATGACGCTGGAGCGGCTCTATCGCGAGAAGACGAAGGACTATGCTCGCAGTATCACTGTCGATCAGGTCCGCGGTCTCGGCCGGTTGTTCGCGACGGCGCCGAGTTTCTCGCCCTGGCGAGTGGTGATCGTTGACGCAGCCGACGACATGGAACGGCCTGGGGCCAACGCTCTTCTTAAGCTTTTAGAAGAACCGCCCGCCAACTCGTTGTTTCTGCTCGTAAGTCACGCTCCAGCGCAGCTGCTTCCGACGATCCGCTCGCGCTGTCGAGTGTTGCGCTTCAACCCACTCGGTGAAGCCGACATGAGGGCTGTTTTGCGACACACACTCACCGAAGTCGATGATCTAGAGATCGTCGACCTCATCGAAGCAGGTGAGGGCTCGCCCGGTCGGGCAGTCCGCTATGCAGGCTTCGATGTCGCCGGGCTGGATCGCGCCATGGACACGATCATCCGCTCCGGCGATTCCGACAACGGCGAGCGCGGGGCACTCTCCAGGGCGCTGGCGCTCAAGGCCGCTCAGCCGCGCTACGAGATTTTCCTCGAACGGCTTCCCACACGTATCGCTGCCGAGGCACGCGGAAGGCAGGGGCAAGAGCTTGCCGATGCGGTGGCGCTGTGGGAGAAGGCGCGCACCCTGGCCGGGAGCGCTGTTCGCCTCTCGCTTGATCCCCAGGCGACGGTCTTCGAGCTCGCCGGGCTGCTCGCGTCGCTCAACACCAACAGAGCGTCGTAACACCGCCGATGACTAAGCCTTTTTATATCACCACCGCGATAAGCTACCCGAATGGGCGTCCGCATGTCGGTCATGCCTATGAGGCGATCGCTACCGATGCCATCGCCCGTTGGAAGCGGCTCGAGGGGCGTGAGGTGCGCTTCCTCACCGGCACGGATGAACACGGTCTCAAGATGGCGCAGACGGCCCGGAATCGGGGTATGGAGCCGCGCGCGCTTGCTGACGAAATGTCCGCCGCGTTCCGGGAGATGACGGCTACTCTCAACATATCCTGCGATCGCTTCATCCGCACGACCGACGCCGATCATTATGCCGCCAGCGCCGCCATCTGGGAGGCAATGAAAGCTGCGGGTGACATTTATCTCGGACGCTATGAAGGTTGGTATTCGGTTCGCGATGAGGCCTTCTACGATGAGAAGGAACTGGTCGAGGGCGAGGACGGCATCAAGCTCTCGCCGCAACTTACGCCGGTGGATTGGACGGTCGAGGAAAGCTGGTTCTTCCGCCTTTCCGCGTATCAGGACCGTCTGCTCGCGCATTATGAGGCAAATCCTGAATTCATCCGCCCCGAAAGCCGCCGCAACGAGGTGATGAGCTTCGTGAAGGGCGGGCTTTCCGACCTCTCCGTTTCGCGTACCAGCTTCGACTGGGGCGTCCCGGTGCCGGAGGCGCCGGGGCATGTCATGTATGTCTGGGTCGACGCGCTCACCAACTACCTTACTGGCGCTGGCTATCCGGGTGACACGAACAAGTGGTGGCCGGCTGACCTTCACGTCATCGGCAAGGACATCGTCCGTTTCCACGCAGTCTATTGGCCGGCCTTCCTGATGTCGGCTGGCTTGCCGCTGCCGAAACAGGTGTTCGGACACGGCTTCGTGCTCAATCGCGGCGAGAAGATGTCGAAGTCGACGGGCAACGTCGTTGATCCGCAGGAGATGGCGGCAGCCTATGGCGTCGACGGCCTTCGCTATTTCCTGCTGCGCGAAGTGAGCTTCGGTCAGGATGGCAGCTATTCGCCCGAAGCCATTGTGACGCGCGTGAATGCTGATCTCGCGAATGGGTTGGGCAATCTTGCTCAGCGCAGCCTCTCGATGATCACCAAGCAATGTAATGGAACGCTTCCCTCGCCGGGCGATGAGCCAGCGCCGCTACTTCCCGCGACGCTACTCCCGCGGCTTCACGAGGCGATGGATGAGCTTGCGCTTCACCGTGCGTTGGAAGTGCTTTGGGAAGGTGTAGGCGAGGCCAATCGCTATTTCGCCGACATGGCACCCTGGGCGCTGCGGAAGACCGATCCAGCGAAGGCGGACGGCGTGCTCTACTGGACGGCCGAAGCGGTCCGGCAGCTTGCCATTCTCGTGAGCTGGGCGATCCCAGCCTCGGCAGACAAGCTGCTTGATCAGCTTGGCGTCGCGCGCGAAGCGCGGGACTTCGCGGCACTCGCTACTCCGCTGGCGGCCGGATCAGTGCTGCCAGCGCCGCAGGGCGTCTTTCCGCGCTTGGAAATGCCAGCGGAAATCTGAGCAAGACGGTAGGTGGAGCGCAGGGGGGGCGCGCTCCACCTTTCCATCGTCGTCGCTTGGCCCTATCTGCCCGGGCATGCTCGTCGATAGTCACTGCCATCTGAACTACCCCAAGCTTGTCGAGCGGCAGGGCGAGGTCCTCGCCTCCGCGCGTGCCGCCGGTGTCACGACAATGCTCAACATCTCGACTCGCGAACGCGAATGGGGCGACATCATCGCCACTGCGGAGCGCGAACCTGATGTCTGGGCGACCGTCGGCATCCACCCACACGAGGCAGATCATCACCCGGACGTCGATACCGCCAAGCTGGTAGATGCTGCGCAGCACCCGCGCGTAATCGGGATCGGCGAAACGGGGCTCGACTATTATTATGATCACAGCGACCGTGCGCAGCAGCAGCGGAGCTTTCGGGCCCACATCGCTGCCTCGCGCGAGACGGAGCTACCGCTCATCATTCACACCCGCGATGCCGAGGAGGATACCTACGCTATCCTCGCGGAAGAGAAGGGGAAGGGGGCCTTTCCCGCCCTGATCCACTGCTTCACCGCAAGCCAGGACTTTGCCGACAAGGTGTTGGCGCTCGGCCTGAGCATATCGATCTCCGGCATCGTGACATTCAAGAACGCCAAGGCTTTGCAGGCGACCGCAGCCACGATCCCGGCGGACAGGCTTCTCGTAGAGACGGATTCCCCGTTTCTCGCGCCTGTGCCGCATCGCGGTAAACCGTGCGAACCAGCCTTCGTTGCCGACACCGCTCGCTTCCTTGCGGAACTGCGCGGCGAGCTTGTCGCGCAACTGATGGCAACAACATCAGCTAACTTCTTCAATCTTTTCACGAAAGCGTCCGCATGAGGATCCGACTGCTGGGCTCGGGTACGTCGTCCGGCGTTCCCCGCGTCGGCAATGACTGGGGGCAGTGCGATCCGAACGAACCCAAGAACCGCCGCCGTCGCGCCTCGATCATCGTCGAGACGGATCAGACGCGCATTCTCGTCGACACGTCTCCTGATCTGCGTGAGCAACTCCTTGACGCGCGAGCCAGCCGCTTCGATGCGGTGATCTGGACGCATGATCATGCCGACCATACTCATGGTATCGATGATCTTCGTCAGATCGTAATTCTCAACCGCGCGGCTGTGGAAGGATACGCGCGCCCGTCGACGCTGAAGTCGATGCAGGAGCGCTTCTACTACGCCTTCGAGGGTAAGGACGGATATCCGCCGACTGTCCGCCCGCATGCACTGCCTGACGAGATGATGATCGGCGACATACGGGTCCGAGTTGTTGACCAGCCGCATGGCGCGATCACGTCCGCCGGCCTGCGTTTCGACTGGCATGGCTATTCGGCAGCTTATTCCACGGATTTCAATGCACTGACCGACGATATGGCCGCCCTTTATAAGGGTGTCGACGTCTGGATCCTGGACGCACTGCGCCGTCGTCCGCATCCGACGCACCCGAACCTTGATCAGGCGCTCGGCTGGATCCAGCGTCTCAAGCCCGAACTCGCCGTGTTGATGCACATGGACAACAGCATGGACTATCAGTCTCTCAAGGCTGAATTACCGGATCATGTTGAGCCGGGTTATGATGGCATGGAGCTCGACTTCGCATGACCTTCGATCGCGCCGGCGACATGATCTGGCTCACCGGCGCGATGATCCTCGTCGGGAGCGCGCTCGTTGTACGGTGGCGTCGTGGTCCGAGGGGATCGCTATGGGCGATGGCACTCATCTGGATCGGGATCTTTGCCGCGCTGTTCGGTATTGCGCATTGGCTGGATGTTCGGGGGTGACACCTATCAAGCCTGCCTGATCATATTGCATTTAACATAATACATATTATCGGACCGCGCGGGATGGCTTCGGAGTAGGGCATCGGCTTTGGGGCCCCTCTCAGCAAAATCGTCCAGTGCTTGAGGATTTAACCCAGCCTTAGGCATCTAAGCGCACGGGAGAGACATGCGCTGCGATGTTCCCGAAAGCTCTTACAGCACGCCCTGGGCCCGTAACCGCATCAGGCTGTGCGCGGGCCTGCTTTACTTCATCGCGGCGGTAACTACCCTTCAATTCACCAGCAACGGACACGATGTCGCGCCTGTTTGGCCGGCAAACGCCGTATTGCTCGCGCTGCTGCTCAGCGCGCGCCGCCCGCGGTGGCGCGATGTGCTCGGTCCGGGCCTCATAGCCAATCTGGCCGCAAATCTGCTCACCCGTGGCGCACTCTGGGGTCCCCTGCTCTATGGCCTATGCAACCTTTGCGAGGTGATGATCGCCACATTGCTGCTCCGACGAGTTGTCGGTGCATCGGGATTGCTCAGCACACCAGCAACGGTCCGGCGCTTCATTCTCGCCGCGGGTATCATAGCGCCTTGCGTCAGTGCTCTCGGGGGAGCCACGACGGCATGGCTGATTTTCGATCAGAGCTTTGGCCGATCCTTCGAAACGTGGCTGCTCGCCGACGCACTTGGTCTTCTGCTTGTCACGCCGTTCCTGCTCGCTGTGTTCAACGGTGATTATCTGCGCTCCCTTCGAGAGAAAAACTGGACGGAGCGTGCGGAACTATTGGCCCTACAGATGTTGACGGCCGTGGTGGCCTATCTTGCCTTCTTCGTCGCCGAGCGGCCGATGTTGTTTGTTCTTTTCCCGCCAGTAATGCTTGTGACCTTCCGCCTCGGTCGGCTCGGTGCGAAGCTGTCCGTGCTGCTGGTGGCGATCATTGGCGCGATCGGCACGATGCATGATCTCGGCCCAATCGCCGATATTGCTCACAACAAGGCGGAGCAGGCGCAGTTCTTGCAAGTCTATCTGGCCGTTCTGCTCCTCACCAGCCTGCCGGTCGCAGCAGGCCTCTCGTCGCGCACGGCGCTGACAGCCGATCTGGTGCAGCGCGAGCGGCGCTTGCGCCAACGAGAAGCGGAATTATCGCGGCTCGTCGGAACTGACAGCCTGACTGGACTGCTAAACCGCTCTGCCTTTCGCGAGCATGCGGCGAGTTTGCTCGAGGAGGGCCGAAAGCGCCCTCTCTGCCTCGTCGCCCTCGATCTAGATCATTTCAAGGCTGTGAACGATCGTTGGGGGCACCCCGCGGGCGATGCAGCGCTGGTTCACCTGGCGTCGGTTGTGCGATCGCAGTTGAGGGCTGGTGACGTCGCAGGCCGCCTTGGTGGCGACGAGTTCATGTTGCTGCTCCCCGAGACAACCATCCATGAAGCCGAAGCCATCACTATGGAGCTCAGCCGCGCTCTAAAGGCCCGGCCACTTCGCTTAGCCGATGGGACTTTGGTGCCGCTCTCGATGAGCTGCGGGATCTGCCCGTCCCGACCGGGTATGGCGTTCGACGCCATGGCCGGGACCGCCGATATGGCACTCTACCAAGCGAAAGCGGCAGGCCGAGATTGCGTGAGGTTGGCGGCGTAAGTGTGGTCTGCCACGACCTAGGCAGCCCGGTGTGACATCTGTACCCTCCGCCGAACCATTCCCTTCAACTTTACGCGAACACCGATGAACCACGACGCTCCTTCGACCGGCGAAATCTCGACGACCGCCCTTTCCCCGGGGACCGCGATCGAGCGGCTTGCCGCGATCATGGCCAGGCTGCGCGATCCCGAAACCGGCTGCCCCTGGGACGTCGAACAGGACTTTGCGACCATCGCGCCCTACACCATAGAGGAGGCCCACGAGGTCGCCGACGCGATCGCACGCGGGGACATGGCCGATCTCAGGGGCGAACTCGGCGACCTTCAGCTCCAAATAGTGTTTCATGCCCGTATGGCCGAGGAGGCAGGGCATTTCAGGTTGGCGGACGTGATCGCCGATATTTCCGACAAGATGGTCCGCCGTCATCCGCACGTCTTCGACGACACCGCGCAGAGCGACGGTTCAACGGCCCAAATCAGTTGGGAGGAAATCAAGGCCACCGAGCGCGCCAGCCGTCAGGAACACGGGGCGCTGGCCGGTGTGGCGCTGGGCTTGCCAGCGTTGATGCGCGCCGAAAAACTCCAAAAGCGAGCAGCGCGCACCGGCTTCGACTGGCCTGATGCGAGCGGCCCGCGCGCCAAGGTCGCCGAGGAGATCGCCGAGTTGGAAACTGCCCCGGACGATTCCGCCCGGACCGAGGAGTTCGGCGATCTGTTGTTCGCCATGGTCAATTGGGCGAGGCATTTGGGCATCGACGCGGAAGCCGCCTTGCGTGCCGCCAATGCCAAGTTCGAGCGGCGCTTTGCGGCCATGGAAGCCGATGCCGGTGACCGCTTCGCGCAATTCAGTCTCGATGAAAAAGAGGCGCTCTGGCAAGCGGCGAAGACCCGCGGGCTGTAAGAATTTCAGTTATATCTCGTCACGAATTGGCGGGCAGGAGAAGCGCCCGGTGCGTCCTCGCCGCGATCGCGTCGAATTGACTGGCAAATAAATAACCAATATGGTTCGCGATGTCAAGGATTGACGGGCCATGCTGCCACACGGCAGAAGCGGCCATGGTCGAGCCCCTCGAATCCGCCGCTATCCCCCGTTCCGGCCGCCGTCGTCCGCATGAAATCGAGGCGCAGCGCCGCGGCGTGCTGTTCGTGATTTCATCGCCGTCCGGCGCGGGCAAGTCGACGATCGCCCGCAAGCTGATCGAGGTGGATGGACACATCGCGCTGTCGGTTTCCGCAACGACTCGGCCGATCCGTCCCGGTGAGGCGGATGGTCGCGATTATCACTTCGTCGACACGCCGGAATTCAAACGGATGGTCGCCGACGACGAATTCCTCGAGTGGGCGCACGTTTTCGACCACCGCTACGGGACACCCCGCGCACCGGTGGAGCAGGCTTTGGCCGAGGGGCGCGACGTGCTGTTCGATATCGACTGGCAGGGTGCTCAGCAGCTCTACCAGCAGGCGGCCGGTGACGTGGTGCGCGTGTTCATTCTGCCGCCCTCAATGGAAGAGCTCGATCGTCGGTTGCGCGGGCGCGGCACGGATGCCGACGACGTCATCGACCGGCGGATGGAGCGCGCGGTCTCTGAGATTGGTCACTGGGACGGCTATGATTATGTGCTGGTCAATGACGATGTCGAACGTTGCTTCGCGCAGGTGCGACTAATCCTGCGTGCTGAGCGGCTGCGGCGCCATCGCCAACTCGGCCTGATCGGCTTTACCCGCAAGCTGATGAGGGGCTGAACATCCCTTCCCTGCTCTCGGGCATCGGCTGCCGCCCCCTTCCCCATTCGGAGAAAGGGAGCGGTGCCCCCACCTCGTTTTATCCCCGCGCCTCGAATCTCGCCCAGGCGATGTCGTTGATTCGGACGTCGAGGCTCACCGTCTCCCCGTGTGTCTCGCTCGCCAGTACTTCGCCATTCTGGTGAAGCCAGGCGATTGAAGCGCCGTCGCTGGCAGGCAGACGGACTGAGCGGACGTGCGCGCCGCGGCTGAGGCGGTCGGAGACGGCGCGGCGGAGATCATCGACCCCTTCGCCTGTCAGCGCCGACATTACCACCACATCGTCCCGACGCGCTGCCTCTGCACGAAGCGCGTCGGCGGTCTCCTCATCGAGCGCATCGACCTTGTTCCAGGCCTCGATCATGGGAGAGCCCTCCTCGCCCGTCGCGCCGATCTCGGCCAGCACGGCGGCGACGTCCTCGGCCTGCGCTTCGCAATCGGGATGCGACATGTCGCGGACATGAACGATAATGTCGGCGGTCGTCACTTCCTCCAGCGTTGCGCGGAAGGCCGCTACGAGCTGGGTCGGCAGATCCGACACGAACCCCACAGTGTCGGACAGGATCGCCTTGTCGAGCCCGGGTAGACGGATATTCCGCATGGTGGGATCGAGAGTGGCGAAGAGCAAATTCTCCGCCATGACGTCAGCGCCCGTCATCCGATTGAAAAGTGTCGATTTTCCAGCGTTGGTGTAGCCAACTAGCGCGGCCACAGGCCAAGGCGCGCGGCGCCGCCGATCGCGGTGAAGGCCGCGTGTGCGGCTCACCTGCTCCAGTTCGCGGCGGAGCTTGGCCATGCGGTCGCGGATCAGCCGGCGGTCGGCCTCGATCTGGGTTTCACCGGGGCCACCGAGGAAGCCGAAGCCGCCGCGCTGGCGTTCCAGGTGGGTCCAACTTCGGACCAGTCGCCCGGCCTGGTAGTCAAGGTGGGCGAGTTCGACCTGGAGCCGGCCTTCGGCCGTAACCGCGCGTTCGCCGAAGATCTCGAGGATCAGGCCCGTGCGATCGATCACCTTGGCTTCGATTGCCTTCTCGAGGTTGCGCTGCTGGATCGGGGTGACGGCGGCGTCGACGACGACGAGCTCGGCCTCGGCCATACGCGTGGCCTCGGCCAAGGCGTCGACTTGGCCCGAGCCGAGCAGTGTCGCGGCTTTTGGTGCGCGCAGCCGAAATGCCATGCGATCGACGACGTCGAGGCCGATAGCACCGGCAAGGCCCGCGGCTTCCTCCAGCCGTGCCTCCGCGGTGCGATTATGCGGACCGATCTCGGGGAGCGCGACGATCGCGCGCGCGCCGCGAACGATCCCGTCCTTGTCCTCTCTGCCGAAGCCGCTCAATCCTCCCCCTCGTCGCCCACTTCGGCGAGATTGACCGGGTGGAGTGGCTGCACGGTCGAAATCGCGTGCTTGTAGACGAGCTGCGACTGACCATCGCGGCGGAGCAGCAGGCAGAACAAGTCATAGGCCGCAACCTCGCCCTGCAGCATGACGCCGTTCACCAGAAACATCGTCACAGGCTCGGCCGACTGTTTGACCGCGTTGAGGAAGATCTCCTGAAGCAGCGTGCCGCGCTTGCTCTCCGCGAAAGCCTTCTCGATCGGCGCGAGATCGATCGGGTGCGCGGGCATGACAGTAGAGATCGCGTGCTTGTAGATCAGCTGGCTCTGCCCGTCGCGACGGAGCAGCACCGAGAAATTATCAAACCAGGTGATAATGCCTTGAAGCTTGACGCCCTTGACGAGAAACATCGTTACCGGGGTCTTCGACTTCCTCAGAGCATTGAGGAACATATCCTGGAGATTATTGGGCTTTTCGGCCATGTGACCTGTCTCCGGTCAAATTGGCGGGGCGTGGCCCGCAGTTACACCGTTCGATGGCGTTGCGTATCCCCGCCGGCTGCGGGGACGGCCGGAATGTATGCGACGGGCTTCATTCCGGCAATGGGGCGGCGGGTTCGAGCGGCGAACTCGGAATGCCCGCTTACTCCTCCCCATCCTTCAGATCGACGAGCCCCAGCGACTTCAGCTTGCGATGCAGGGCCGAACGCTCCATCCCGATAAAGGTCGCGGTCCGCGAGATATTGCCCGAGAAACGGCGGATCTGGACGCGCAGATATTCGCGCTCAAATGTCTCGCGAGCCTCGCGCAGCGGCGTGCCCATGATCGATTTGGCCGCATTGCCCGGTGCCAGCCGTTCCTGATCGGACAGCACCTCCGGCGGCAGCATGTCGGCGTCGATGCGGCCGATGCGATCGCCGGGCGCCATGATGATCGTGCGCTCGACGACATTGCGCAGCTGTCGGACATTGCCCGGCCAGTCATACGCCTGAAGCGCGGCCAGCGCCTCGGGCGAGATTTCCGGCGTCGCCACCCGTCGCTCGGCGGCATAACGTGCGGTAAAATGGTGGACGAGCGCGGGAATGTCTTCGCGCCGTTCAGACAAGGGTGGAAGATTCACCGGCACGACATTGAGACGATAGTATAAGTCCTCACGAAAACGTCCCGCCGCGATTTCATCTTGGAGAGGCCGGGCGGTCGCCGAAACGACGCGAACATCGACCTTCACCGTCTGGGTGCCGCCCACCCGGGTGAAGCTTTGATCGGTGAGGACGCGCAGGATGCGGGCCTGGGTGGTGAGCGGCATGTCGGCGACTTCGTCGATGAACAACGTGCCGCCGTGCGCCTGTTCGAGCAGACCCGGACGGACGAGCTCGCCGCCCTCCTCCGCGCCGAACAACTCCTCCTCGACGCGCTCGGGCGTCATCCGGGCGGCTGAGACGATGACGAAGGGCGCCCGGGTCCGGGTCGACCAGGTATGGAGAAGGCGCGCCGCCACCTCCTTGCCCACGCCTGCCGGGCCGGTCACGAGCACGCGGCTGCCGGTGGCCGCAACTCGCTTCAATGTCGCGCGGACGTGGTTGATCGCCGCCGACTGACCATTCAATTCCTCATCCTGGCCGATCTGCGCGCGCAGCGTCGCATTCTCGCGCTTCAGTCGCTCGGTTTCGGTCGCGCGGGCGACCAGCAACAGCAGGCGCTCGGCCTCAAAGGGCTTCTCGATGAAGTCAGTCGCGCCCCGACGGATCGCGGCCACGGCCGTATCAAGATTGCCGTGCCCGGAAATTACCAGAACCGGGATCGACGGATCGCGGCGCTTGATCTCGTCGAGCAGGTCGAGCCCATCCAGCTTCGATCCTTGGAGCCACACGTCAAGCAGCACGAGGCTCGGCCGCCGTTCGCGGATAGCGGCGAGTGTAGCATCGCTGTCCGCCGCCGTTCGGGCACCGTAGCCCTCGTCCTCCAGCACACCCGCGACCAATTCGCGAATGTCCTTCTCATCGTCGACGATTAAAACGTCCAATGCCATGTCATCCGGCCTTTATTCGGGTCAGTTCGGTGGGGCGAGCCTCGTCTTCGGAGGCTTGGGGTTGCTGGTGGCCGACGAGCGGCGCCAGCTTCACGGTGTCGAGCTGGATGCGCACCACCGTTCCGCCTCCCGGACGGTCGGTGAAGGTGATCGTTCCGAAATGCTCTTCGACGATCTTTTTAACGATGGCGAGGCCAAGCCCGGTGCCACGCGCCCGCGTTGTCATATAAGGTTCGGTCAGCCGCTCGCGTTCGGCAGGAAGGCCGATGCCCGTGTCGGCGAGTTCGATGGAGAGGCGACCATCGTCCGTGGTGATTGTCATTGCCACCTCGCCGGGAGCAGGCTCGCCGTCTCCTCCCTTTTCTTCAATGGCTTCTACGGCGTTCTTTACAATATTTGTGAGCGCCTGACCAAGTAGGCGGCGGTCGCAGACCAGCACGGGGGAAGGATCGGGCGCGTTGAGCGAGAAGTGGATGGCCGGATGCGCGACTTCGTGCAGGAACACCGCCTGCCGCGCGACCTCGACGATCGGTTCGGCGCGAAACACCGGCTTGGGCACACGCGCAAATGAGGAAAACTCGTCCACCATGCGACGCAGATCCCCGACTTGACGGACAATTGTCTGCGTAAGCCGCTCAAATACGGCGGGATCGCTCGTTACTTCCTTGCCGTAGCGGCGCTGAAGACGCTCCGCCGCGAGCTGGATCGGCGTAAGCGGATTCTTGATCTCGTGCGCGATACGTCGCGCGACATCGGACCAGGCAGCCCGACGCTGGTCGAGCAACTGCTGGGTTATGTCATCGAAGGTGAGGACATGCCCGCCGTCCGACTCCACGAGGGTGACAGCCAGAGTTCGTACCTCGCTGCGGCTGGTGAGCTGGACGATCGACTCCCGCGCTCCCTCGCTGATAAGAGGATCGAGTTCGGGCGCAACCTCTGCCAGCGGCCGATCGATCGGGCTTTCGCCGTGAGTGTCGAGCAACCGCTCTGCCGACTGGTTGATCAGCCGCACCCGCCGCTCTCCGTCGACGGAGACTACGCCCGCGCTGACGCCCGAAAGAACGGCCTCGATGAAAGCGCGCCTCTCTTCCCCCTGGCGGTTGATGGTGACGAGGGCGCCAGTCTGCTCTTCGATACGCCGGGTCATGCGGTTGAACGCTGTGGCAAGCGCGCCCACTTCATCGCGCCGTTTGGCCGGGGCGACGCGTACAGAGAGGTCTCCCAGCGTGACACGCCTGGCGGCTCCGACCAGAGCGGAGATCGGCCGGGTGAGACGATCGGCGACGGTTAGGGCAATCCAGATGGTCGCCATGACGATGAGAAGCGAAATCACCAGAAGAGCCGCGTTAAAGCGCAGTTGGAGCGACCGGGATCGGTTGAGCAGGCTCTTATAGTCGCCCAATGCCGTCCGCGCGCGCGACGCCTGTTTAACGACCAGAGGATCAACGAGGCGGGAGGCGTAAAGATAGAGATGGGCCCGTGCGTCCACCGCGATCCGCGACTCGATCCTATCCTGCGCGACCTTGGTGGAGACGCCGCCCTTGTTGAGCAGCGGCAAGTCAGACTTGGGAATAAGCTCCGTGGCAGGCCGACCAGAATCGAGATTGGTCAGAGCCAGGATGCGTGGCACGCCATCGCGCCCGATACCGACCAGGGCCAGCTCGTTCAGGTTGCGATAGGTGTATTGCTGGAACAGGAAGGGCGGAAAGCTCGGATCTTCCAACGATACCTGGTTCAGAACATTGTGAAAGTCCGTCGCCATCGGATGCATTTCGCCTTCCAGGCGATGCCCACTGTCGTTCACATAGGCCTGCGCCACACGGTCGGCGTTTTCGAGCACGGTTCGCGCGCTGTCCGAGAACCAGAAAGCGACTCCATATTGGAACAGGAGTGATGCGAAGATTACGACCAGCAGCGTGGGGACCGCCGCGATGGTGGAGAAGAGTGCCACGAGGCGAACATGCAACCTGCCACTGCTTCCCGCCCCGGCACGGGCTGCGCGATGCCGAGCAATCCGACGCGCAAGCAATACGAGCAAGCCGATCGCTGGAACCAGATTCGCCACCAACAGGACGGCTACGACGAGGGGAGTGAGCAGCCGCTCTGGCGTGCCATTGCGGGAGACGAATGCCCAGCTGGCCGCGAAGATGGCGAGAGCCGCGACAACGGTCGTGATCTCGACGAGCGCGACCAGCATTCCGCGGCGCTGGACGACCGCCAGCCGCCGCCGCCAGCGGGGCTGTCGGGTCGTTCTGACCACGTCCGGACGAACCTTTTCCGCCTCCATCGTGGCTGTTCTACCACAGGGCGTTGCCGACACAACACGATTGCGAGCCCCCCGCGACAGGCGGCCCGTCGCGATGGTCAGCCGGTTCGTCGCGATGCCGCGGGATCGATGCCGTGGTCTGTCAGCTTCTTGCGCAGTGTGTTGCGGTTGATGCCCAAAAGACGTGCGGCCCGGATCTGGTTGCCCTTCGCCGCACCGAGCGCGATTCTCAGGAGGGGGGGCTCGATCTCCGCCATCAGCCGCTCATAGAGACCGTCTGGTGGCAGCTCCCGCCCGAAAGAGGCAAAGTAGCGTGCAAGGTGCAGTTCCACCGATACGCCCAGTCCGCCGTCATCTTCGATTGCGGGCATGCCTGCGTCTGACATTACACTGCCAAGCTGCGTCTCGATCGTAGCGGCGCCGATCCGCTCCTCCCGCACGAGCGCGGCCAGCCGGCGCATGAGGTTTTCCAGTTCGCGGACGTTGCCCGGCCACGGATGACGCTGCAGCCTCGCAATCCCCGCTTCGTCGAGCGTCTTGCGGGGCAGGCCGTCGACGGCGGCTCGATCGAGGAAATGGCGGGCAAGCTCGCCGACGTCCTCGGTCCGCTGCCGGAGCGCCGGCAAACGGATTGGTACGACGTTCAGGCGATAATAGAGATCCTCGCGAAAGCCGCCTTCCGCTACGAGGCGCTCGATATCCTTGTTGGTCGCGGCGATCACCCGCACGTCGGCCTTGATGTGGCGCGCGCCGCCAACGGTCGTGAACTCGCCCTCCTGAAGGACGCGCAGCAGGCGCGTTTGCGCCTCTAGCGGCATATCGCCGATCTCGTCGAGGAAGAGCGTGCCACCTGCGGCCTGCTCGAAGCGGCCTGCGGTGCGCTGCGCGGCTCCGGTGAAGGCGCCGCGCTCATGGCCGAACAGTTCGCTTTCGATGAGCTCGCGGGGAATCGCGGCCATGTTGACGGGAATGAAGGGGCGTGACCCGCGCGGTCCCAAATCGTGGATGGCGCGGGCCACCAGCTCCTTGCCTGTCCCGGATTCACCCAAAATCAGCACGGTGAGGTCGTTGGAAACAACCCTTGCGATAGTACGGTAGACCAACTGCATCGCCGGCGAACGCCCTATCAGAGGCAGCTCTTGGCTCGCACCCCCCTCATCCCCTTGCACGGTGTCGGTCGTTCGACCGGCGAGCGCGCCAGTGACCGCGCGGTCCAGCTCCTCCAGATCGAAGGGCTTCGGGAGGTAATCGAATGCGCCCTGCTCCGTCGCGCGAACCGCAGTTGCCAGCGTGTTACGCGCCGAAAGGACGATAATCGGAATACCAGGATGGCGCTCCAGAATCTCGGGCACGAGATCCAGCCCATCGCCATCGGGCAACACCACATCGGTGATGAGAACATCGGGTGCAAAGGCGCCGATAGATCGCCGCATGTCTGCAATCGAACCGGCGGTTTCGACGATGTGGCCGGCACGTCGCAACGCCTCGCGCACCACGGTGCGGATCGCCGCATCGTCATCAACGACCAGCACGCGGCCAGTCAGAATAGCACTCATGGCATCAACTCCGTCGGGCCGGTGCGCGGGGCAACAGCAGCCGAAACATGGTCCGTGCCGGGATGCCTTCACGGGCATATTCGACGATCCCGCCCATTTCGGTCACCAGCTTGTCGACGATGGCAAGACCGAGGCCGCTGCCCGAGCTCTTGGAGGTGACAAATGGATCGAACAGATGGGGCACTATTGCGTCTGGCGCCCCTGGTCCATTGTCGATCACGCAAACTTCGATCGGTAGAGCGATGCGAGCCCCCTTGCCGCCGGGTGCCTCGACCGAGAGGCCGTGCCGATAGGCCGTGGTGAGCGTAATAACGCCGTGTTCGTCAGTCGCTTCGGCCGCGTTCTTGAGAAGGTTGAGCACGATCTGGACCAGTCCATCGCGATTGCCCAGCACATCGGGCAGCGACGGGTCATAGAATTCGCGGATCCTGCGATTGGCCGCGAAACCCGTGCGGGCAACATCCCGGGCATGTCCGAGTACCGAATGAATATTGAGCGGCTCGCGCGGGCGCGGACGAGTGTCGGAAAGGCCCTCCATACGGTCGATGAGGCCCGCGATGCGGTCCACTTCGCCGCGGATCAGTCGGGTGAGCTCGGCCTGCTCCGGCAGCGCACCGCTTTCCAGCAGTTGGGCTGCTCCTCGAATACCGGACAAGGGGTTCTTGATCTCGTGAGCCAGCAAGGAAGCTGCCGCCGCTGCCGGCAATGTGCGGCTCGCGCTCTCTCCTCGTCGCGCGGCAAGATCGTGGCTGGCACGGCTGTGGATGGATACGATCCGCCAGCCCGATCGATCGGCCAGCGGCGCGACTGCCATATCGCCACGAAAAGCGCGCGCCGTGGGCAGAATCATGTCAAAATCATAGGCAGCAAAAGGCTGATCGGCTGCCATCGACGTGAGCGAATGACCGATCAACTCCTCGGTTGACCGGCCAATCAGCGTCGAGCGAGCTAGGTTCAGAAGGGCTTCGGCCGCGGCATTGCAATCGCGAACAATCCTGTTTCCATCGATGACCAGAATAGCCGCAGGAAGGGCAGCGATAAGCTCGGCGGGGGCGGGCCCCCCCGCCTCCGCCGTTCCCCGACGGGTGAACCGGATCAGGCGGCCGCCCGGTAGCGCCATGGCGCATAGAAGGCGTCGAGCATGGCCAGTACGCGCGCTGCTTCAGGAACCTGATTGACGACGTTGCGGAACTCAGCCGATCCCGGCAGGCCCTTGGTGTACCAGCCGAGATGTTTACGAGCCATGTTGACGCCGGTTTCCCTGCCATAATGCGTAAGCATCATCTCATAATGCTCTACGATAACGGCATATTGCTCGTCGATTGAAGGGTCGTCTTGGCGCTCACCCGTCGTGAGGTAACGCATCACCTGGCCGAGCAGCCACGGCTTCCCATAGGCACCGCGCCCGATCATTACGCCGTCCGCGCCGGATTGATTCAGGGCCTGCTCGGCATCCTCGACCGTGCAGATGTCGCCATTGGCGATGACTGGGATCGAGACCGCATCCTTTACCCGGCGGATAAACGCCCAGTCGGCGCTGCCCTTGTACATCTGGTTTCGCGTGCGACCATGGACGGTCACCATCTTGCATCCAAGGTCTTCGGCGATCCGCGCGAGTTCCGGTGCGTTCAGGCTGTCATGATCCCAACCCATTCGCATCTTGAGCGTGACCGGGACCGAAACCGCATCCACCGTCGCCTTGATCAGCGAAGCGGCGAGCTCCAGGTCGCGCATCAAAGCGGAGCCAGCATCGCCATTCACCACCTTACGGACCGGACAGCCCATATTGATGTCGATGATCGCGGCGCCGCGATCCTCGTTGAGCTTCGCTGCTTCCCCCATCTCCGCTGGGGAGCAACCTACGAGCTGCATCGAGACGGGCTCCTCGATAGGATCCCAAGCCGCCTTCTGGATCGACTGGCGCGTCTCGCGGATTGCGGCCTGGCTGGCAATCATCTCGGTAACGTTCAGGCCGGAGCCGTAGCGGCGTACCATCTTGCGGAACGGCAGATCCGAAACGCCCGTCATCGGCGCCAGAATCACCGGTGTGTCGATTGCCACGGGACCGACCTGAATCGGCTTCACGAGCGGTTCGTTCCGCATTTCGTCACTCTGCCTAAAAAGAAGGCAATTGCCCTACCCTTTTTGCGGCACTGCGGCAAGAGAGCGTGGATACTTCACACTCTCTCCGCGAAGGGCTAGGTCGCAGCCGATGACGTCAGACACTCTCGTGAAGCGGAATGCTCCGGTCGCCCTGATCGTCGCCGCAGGCAGCGGCACGCGCGCTGGCGGTGGCATTCCCAAGCAATATCGGCGGATCGGCCGCGAAACGGTGATCGCCCACGCCTTCGATGCACTGGCCGCCCACCCGGCGATCGGCGCGGTGCATCTCGTGATCGGCCCCGGGCAGGACACGCTGCTAGCTGAGGCGCTCGGCGACCGGGTTCCGGCCAGCGTGACGCCGGGGGGGGCGACGCGACGCGAGTCGGTCGCCGCTGGGCTTGAGACGATCGCTGCTGCGAATAACGCCAGCGCAGTGCTCATTCACGATGCGGCGAGGCCGTTTCTGCCGGCTGCCGTCATTGACCGCCTGCTGGACGCCGTAGAGGGCGGCGCGGGTGCCGTCCCGACCCTGCCCGTCGTCGACACGCTGGTTCGTACAGATGGCACCACGTTGGGCGACAGTGTCGCTCGGGACAGACTCGCGCGGGTGCAGACCCCGCAGGCGTTCCCCTTTGACACCATCCTTGCTGCCCACCGCGCCTGGTCCGGGCCGGAGGAGCCCACTGACGATGCGCAGGTCGCGCGTATGGCCGGCATGACGGTCGTCGCCGTCCCGGGAGACCCCATGCTCGAAAAACTTACCCACGAGGCTGATCTCGCTGCGGCGGAAGCGCGCCTCGCCGCCACTCTGATTTCGCGAACGGCCATGGGCTTCGACGTCCATGCCTTCACCGACGGCGACCACGTCATGCTATGCGGTCTCAGGATTCCCCACAGCCACGCCCTCGCAGGTCACAGCGACGCCGATGTGGGGCTACACGCCATCACCGATGCGCTGCTTGGCACGATCGCGGACGGCGACATCGGCAGCCATTTTCCGCCATCCGATCCGCGCTGGAGGGGCGCGGATTCCGGCAAGTTCCTGGAACATGCCGCCAGTCTCGTCGCTGCGCGAGGCGGGATCGTGGATCATGTCGACCTTACGATCATGTGCGAGGCGCCAAAGGTCGGGCCCCACCGCGACGCGATGCGACAGCGCGTCGCGGACCTGCTCAAGCTCCCGCTTAGCCGGGTCAGCGTGAAGGCTACCACCACTGAGAAGCTGGGCTTTACCGGGCGTGGCGAGGGAATGGCTGCACAAGCGGTTGCGACTGTCAGGATGCCGGACGCATGAAGCGCGCGCTGCTTGCCCTTCTCGCGCTCGGCGCTGGGCAGGCGCAAGCGGCGCGCCCTGCCTGTGTCGATCCCCGCGATATGCGCACGCTTATCGCGGTCGCCCTGCCGGATGCGGTGGAAGCACTCGCCGACCGATGCCGAAGCGTGCTTCCGACCGATGCTTTCTTGCCGAACGAAGGCGCCGAGCTAGCTGCCCGGTATCGCCAGGAAGCTCCCGTAGATCCCGCCCGTGCTCGCCACGCGATCGAGGCGGCGACCGGGCAGGATCTCTCGATCTTCGCCTCGAATGACACCGTCACAAATCTCGCGCGCCAATTCATCGGTGACCAAATCACGCACCATGTCCCAACACAGGACTGCGCGACGGCTGACGGCATGGTCGCCTTAGCCGCGCCGCTGCGCGCAGACGCGATGATTGAGGCCATTCTGCTCGCGCTGGAGCTGGCAGGACCGGATCAGACCAAGGGTCTTGCGGTTTGTATGCCGAAAGACCAAGGGGCGAGCCGATGACCGAGACCAATCTGCCCCCCGAACTGATCGACGCGGCGCGTCGCGTGATCGACGAGAATCGCGCTGCGGGCCTGCGCATCGCGGTAGCGGAGAGTTGCACAGGCGGCCTCGTCTCCGCAGCCCTCACCGAGATTGCGGGAAGCTCGGAGGTGTTCGAGGCCGGCTTCGTTACCTATGCGAATGAAGCGAAGATGGGCATGCTGGGCGTGCCCTCTGACGTGCTGGAGACTTTCGGAGCTGTTTCGGTGGCGACCGCTTGGGCGATGGCTCAGGGGGCCATCCAGAAAAGTTCGGCCGATGTCGGCGTGGCTGTGACAGGCATCGCCGGGCCCGGTGGCGGATCCGAAAAGAAGCCAGTTGGGACGGTCGTATTCGCGCGCGCCAGCCGGTCGGGTGATCCCGATGACGTGGTGGCCGACAAGCGCGAGTTCGGCGATATTGGCCGTGGTGGTATCCGCCTTCAGGCGGCGCTGTGTGCGCTGGAACTGCTGCTGCCCGCTCCGCTGCCCGACAAGGGCGAAGCCTTGACGCCGGCGGCGTAAAGCTCCGCGGCACGGGTTTCGAACGCGCCAATCATCTTGCGGAGAGCCCGGTCGAACACCTGTCCGGCGAGCATCTCGAACAGGCGTGATTTAAACGCGAAATCGACAGTGAAGTCGACGAGCGTACCGCCCTGTCCGTCCGGCCGGAAGGCCCAGTCGTTGGTGAGGTGGCGAAGCGGACCTTCGATATAGTCGACGTGAATGCTGATCGGGCGCTGCTTGGTCACTTTGGACGTGAAGCGCTCCGAGATGCCCTTGAACCCAACGACGACGTCCGCGACCATTTCGGTCGCGCTGTTCTCGCGCACGCGAACCGCCGCAATCCACGGCAGGAATTCGCCATAGCGGGCCACATCTGCCACCAGATCAAACATCTGCTCCGGGGTATAGGGCAGTTGGCGAGTTTCGGAATGGCGCGGCATCAGGCGCGGCCCAGCTTCGCCTCGCGAGCGGCGCGGAGTTTCGCGAAATCGTCGCCGGCATGATAGCTTGAGCGCGTCAGCGGCGAGGCCGCGACCAGCAGGAAGCCCTTGGCGCGCGCGATGGCGGCATAGGCAGCAAAGGACTGGGGAGTTGTGAACTCCTCCACCTTTGCGTGCCGCGGAGTGGGCTGGAGATACTGGCCCATGGTGAGAAAATCGACGTCGGCCGAGCGCATATCGTCCATCACCTGGTGAACCTCGAGGCGCTGCTCGCCAAGCCCCGTCATGACGCCGGACTTCGTAAAGATCGACGGATCATGCTTCTTCACGCTCTCCAATAGGCGCAGCGATGCATAATAGCGCGCACCCGGACGGATCGTTGGATAGAGCCTCGGGACCGTCTCGAGATTGTGGTTGTAGACATCTGGACGCGCGGCGACGATCGCCTCCACCGCGGCGTCCGCCTTATTGCGAAAATCGGGCGTCAGGATTTCGATCGTGGTGTTGGGCGTGGTGCGGCGCAGCGCTTCAATCACTTTGACGAACTGCGAGGCGCCGCCGTCGGGCAGATCGTCGCGATCGACTGAAGTGATGACGATGTGCTCAAGCCCGAGCTCGGCGGCGGCATCGGCCACATGCTGCGGTTCAGCCTTGTCGACGGCGCGCGGCATACCCGTCTTCACGTTGCAGAACGCGCAGGCGCGGGTGCAGGTGTCACCCAGAATCATCACCGTGGCGTGCTTCTTTGTCCAGCACTCACCAATATTGGGGCAGGCCGCCTCCTCGCACACGGTGGCGAGGTTGAGGCGGCGCATCAGCGCCTTTGTCTCCGAAAAGCCCACGGACGTGGGGGCTTTCACCCGAATCCAGTCGGGCTTGCGGATGCGGGGCGGACGGGCTTCGACGGCAGCATCGGTCATGTCGCGCGAGATAGCGACTGCAAGCCGGACTTGCCAGCCCTGCCACGCACTCCTAGGCACGCTTTCCATGTCCGGCTTCGACACCTTGCTTGATGGCTACCGCCGATTTCGCGCGCAGGACTGGGCCAAGCAGCGTGCACGATGGTCCGAACTGGCCGACGGACAGAACCCTGACACACTCGTAATCGCTTGCTCTGACAGCCGCGTGGATCCCGCGCAAATCTTCGATGTTTCGCCCGGCGAGATCTTCGTTGTGCGCAATGTGGCCAATCTCGTGCCGCCTTTCGAGCGGGACACCAGTCGACATGGCGTTTCGGCTGCAGTCGAATTCGCAGTGACACAGATTCCGGTGTCGGAGATCGTTGTGCTCGGTCATGAATTCTGCGGCGGCTGCAAGGCGTCCATGTCGCAGGCGTTCAGCGGCGCCGCGCCGGGCTCTGGCGGTTTCATTGCGCATTGGGTCGACATGCTCGATTCGGCGCGGGACGAGGTGGTGGCGCAACATGGACATGGTGAAGACGCCCACCGCATCCTTGAGCGCGAAGCGGTAAAGGTGAGCCTTGCGAACCTGCGCTCCTTCCCGTTCGTGGCGGAGGCCGAGGCGGCCGGGCGCCTGACGCTGCGCGGTGCATGGTTCGGCATCCGCGAAGGCGAACTCAAGCTCCTGGACGAGGCGACGGGCGCCTTCCGCACCGCCTGACGATGAAATCGCGCCTACCCGACCTCGCGTTGTGGGCGGTGGCGTTTGTGTGGGGCGGAACCTTTCTAGCCACCCGCATCGCGCTCGGCGCCGGCTCGGGCCCCTTCTTCTTCGTCGGGTTGCGCTTCGGGGCCGCCACGATCGCGACCGCCCTGCTCCTTCGCGGTAAGCTCCGTGGGGCGAGCCGTGAGGACTGGATCGCCGCGATTGCGATCGGCCTTCCCATGGCAGCCGGCTACCTGCTCCAGACCGGCGGCCTTCAGACAGTGTCGTCGAGCATGTCGGCCTTCCTAACTGCCCTCTATGTCCCGCTTGTGCCGCTCATCCAGTGGATTGCGCTCAAGCGCGCGCCGCAGCTGATGAGCTGGGTCGGCATCGCGCTGGCCTTTTCAGGGCTCGTCGTGATCGCCAACCCGTCTGGTGCATCGTTTGGCTTCGGGGCGGGCGAATGGATGACGCTGGCCAGTGCGCTCGCCTTTTCCGCGGAAATCATCCTGATCGGCCGCTATGCCGAACGCATCGACGCCGGCCGCGTCGCCGCCATCGATCTCGCCATCGTCGCGGTGGCAGGCTTCGTCGCGATGCCCTTTGCGGGCGAGCATGTGCCGGACCTCACCCCCGCCATACTGGCCTGTGGGATCGGCCTCGGCGTAGCCAGCGCGTTTATACAGCTCGCGATGAACTGGGCCCAAAAGACCGTTTCGCCGACCCGCGCGACGCTGATTTACTCATCCGAGCCCGTCTTCGCCGGCCTGCTCGGTCGAATGGCGGGGGAGCGGCTGGGCGCGACCGGCTGGGCAGGTGCGGCGCTGATCCTATGCGGCGTGGTGGTGAGCGAGCTGAAACCCCGACGCTGGCGGTCGCCCCGCGCCTGAGGGAACGCCGCGGCGTGCGCTTCGTTCGTTTCGTCGTGCAGAGGCCGAGAAGGCCCCGCAATACGGGAGATGACACATGACCCGCACTCCATTCGCGCTGCTCTTGAGCGGCGCGCTGGTGGCTGCCGCCGCGTCCCTAATGGCGCCGGCTTTCGCACAGACTGATCCCAACCAGCCGACGAACAATGGCTCGGCTGCCGCATCCCAGACGGTGCCGCCGGGACAGGTAGCCCCTGGTCAGGACCCGGGCACGAGCTCTCTGAACAGTGGCATCAACAGCTCGATCCGATCAACTCAAGTCGTGAACGCCGCCAATCAGGCGCAATATAACGCCGATCTCGCGGCTTATGACGCTGCCATGCGCGCCCACGGCCGCGCCGTTGCGCGACAGGATGAGCGCTATGCGCATCAGCAGCGCGCTTATGCTGAGGCGATGGAAGCGTGGCGAATCCAGGATGCCGCCTGTCGCCGGGGCCACCAGAGGGCGTGCGACACACCGGCCCCAGATCCGGCCAATTTCTACTGATCCGACGAGGCGCTAATTCAGAAATAAGCAGGGCCGCCCCGCCCGACCCAAGTCGGAGAGGGCGGCCTGCGCCGGAGGCTCCAGCTTAGCGCGTGAGCTTCTTATAGGCGCCCGCGCCCGGACGGTCAGCCGCGTCGCCCAGACGACGGCGCTTGTCTTCCTCATAGCTCTCGAAGTTGCCCTCGAACCACTCGACACGGCCGTCGCCCTCGAAGGCGAGGATGTGGGTGGCGAGGCGATCAAGGAAGAAGCGATCGTGGCTGATCACCACGGCGCAGCCCGCGAAGCTCTCCAAAGCATCCTCGAGTGCGCGCAGCGTTTCGACGTCGAGATCGTTGGTCGGTTCGTCGAGCAGCAGCACGTTGCCGCCCTTGGCGAGCATCTTGGCCATGTGGACGCGGTTGCGCTCACCGCCCGACAGCTGACCGACCTTCTTCTGCTGATCGACGCCCTTGAAGTTGAACGCACCAACATAGGCACGCGAGGGCACCTCGTGCTTGCCGAAGACGAAACGCTCGTTGCCGCCCGACACCTCTTCCCAGACATTCTTGTTGGGATCGAGCGCATCGCGCGACTGGTCGACATAGCCGAGCCGGACGGTCTCACCGATCTTGATCGAGCCTTCGTCCGGTGTTTCCTGGCCAGTGATGAGTTTGAACAGCGTCGACTTGCCGGCGCCGTTGGGGCCGATCACGCCGACGATGCCGCCCGGCGGCAGCGTGAAGCTGAGATCATCGAACAGCCGCTTGTCGTCGAAGCCCTTCTTCAGGTTCTTTACCTCGATGACGTTGCCGCCGAGGCGCTCGGGTACCTGGATGAGGATCTGCGCCTTGCCGGGCCCACGCTCGGCCTGCTTCTCGACGAGCTCGTCGAACGCGCGGATACGAGCCTTGGACTTCGTCTGGCGGGCCTTGGGGCTTTGCCGGATCCACTCCAACTCTTCCTTGATGGCCTTCTGCCGGCCCTCTTCCTCGCGCTCTTCCTGGCCCATCCGCTTGGCCTTGGCCTCGAGGAAGCCGGAATAATTGGTGTTATAGGTGTAGTAGCGGCCGCGATCGAGCTCGAGCACCCAGGTCACGACATTGTCGAGGAAGTAGCGATCGTGGGTGACGAGGATCACGTTGCCCCGATAGTCGATCAGGTGCTGTTCTAGCCAGGCGACGCTCTCGGCATCGAGGTGATTGGTCGGCTCATCGAGCAGCAGGATGTCCGGCTTCTCGAGCAGCAGGCGGGTCAGCGCGACGCGGCGGCGCTCACCGCCCGACAAGCTGTCGATGGGCCAGTCGCCTGGCGGGCAGCGAAGCGCCTCCATGGCGATCTCGAGCTGATTGTCGAGCGTCCAGCCATCGGCCGCGTCAATCCGTTCCTGGAGATGCCCCATCTCCTCCATCAGTGCGTCGAAGTCGGTGTCGTCCTTGGGATCGGCCATCTCGGCCGAGATGGCGTTGAAGCGATCAACGAGATCCGCCACCGGGCGGACACCGTCCATGACGTTTTCCTTCACCGTCTTGGTCGGATCGAGATGCGGCTCCTGCGGCAGATAGCCGACGGTCACCCCCTCGGCGGCCCAGGCCTCGCCGGAGAACTCCTTGTCGATACCACCCATGATCTTCATCAGCGTCGACTTGCCGGTACCGTTGACGCCGATGATGGCGATCTTCGTACCCGGCAGGAACTGCAGGCTGATATTGTTCAGCACCGGCTTGGGCGCACCGGGGAAGGTCTTCGTCAGGCCCTTCATGACGAAGCTGTACTGGACGGCCATTGGGATGCTCGCTCCGCTTGGATGTTCGGTGATGTTCGGAAATGTGCGGCTTATCTAGCGATCCGTGAGCGGATTGCAAAGGCGGATGGGCGTGCATCGCACCCCGTCGGCCTCACACCATCGCTTCGACCAGCTCCCTAATCGGCACGAAGGCGAAACCCACCGAACTGTCGGCCACACCATAGGGCATGAACAGCAGATCGCCGTGCTGGATCGCGCCGCAGGTATAGACGACGTTGGGCACGTAGCCCTCGCGATCCTCGGCCGCCGCCGAAATGAGAGGTTCGGGCGTCCGGGCGATGATCCGGTCTGGACGCTCCTTGTCGAGTAGAACCGCACCCACGGAATATTTCCGCATCGCGCCTACGCCGTGGGTGAGTAGCAGCCATCCTTCGTCGAGTTCGATCGGCGATCCGCAATTGCCGATCTGCACCATTTCCCAAGGGAATTTGGGCGTCATCAGAAGTTCACCCTCGCCCCAGTGGGTGAGCGAATGAGAGCGGATGAGATAGAGGTTTTCGCCGTCCTGTCGGCCGACCATCGTGTACCAGCCCCCCACCTTGCGCGGGAACAAAGCCATGCCTTTGTTGCGCGCCGCCGGCCCGCCCATGGGACAGAGCTCGAAGGTGCGGAAGTCGCGGGTTCGGATGAGTTCGGACCGGATCGCCTCGCCATTAAAGGCGGTGTAGGTGCCGAGCCATTCGATCGATCCATCCTCATGAGTGAACTCAACCAGACGGAGGTCTTCCAAACCCTTGGATTGCGCCGGGGTCATCGGGAAGATCACCGTGCCGCTAAGCGTGGAATCCTTGTGGCGGTGCACCTCGATCGCACCGTTCTCAAGCTCGGCGGCGCTATCGGCTGCCGTCGCGAATGGTGGTTCCGGCGCCAACTCAAAGCGGGTGCCGGGCGATAGGATGCCCTCTCGAAAAGCGATCGAACTAATATGCCCCTCGCCTACGGTCCGCAGCGACATAACGATGCGGGATGAGCCTTGCGAAAGGCCACTCTGATCGGGATGTCGCACGATCGACGGGTTCATGATCGCGGCCGCGGCGTAGCTATACTCATGGCAGAAGAACGCGCCGATGAGCTGGCGCTTCACGTCGGGAATCGCCTCGTCGTCCAGCGAGAGTGCAGAGGAAATCTGTGCATAACGGGTAAGGAACACGCCGCGGGTCTGCCAGTGGCGGGCCTCGAAATCCTTGAGCACATTAGCAAGCTCCCGCCTGGCGGTTGCCTCGTCCATCTCCAGCACGCCCTCGACAATCCGACGCGGGCGACTGATGTGGCCACGCTTGGTATCGATCGGGATATGAAATGGACGCACGACGACGCGCGAAGCATCGGCCTGGAGTCGGAGAGGCCAGTGCATAACGAGATCGAGCAAACTGCCTCCCAGTCCCGGCGAGGCCTACCCGATCAGAAGGTGGCCGTCCCGGCCTTGATCGTAGACCCGCTTCGCTGCGCCTTTTCCGTCATTTCACGGATCGCGCAACAGGCAAATTGGAAGGCCAGGACGGATTCCGCACCTTGGTTCAAATTAACGCGATCATGCATCAACCCATCGAAACAGCCGCCGTCGCTATTGGAACCAAGCGGCAACCCCAGATCGTTGGCGCCGATATACCATTCATAGGCTCGTCGAGCGCTTTCGTCCCAGCGCCTGTCTCCGCTGAGATCGGCTGCAACACGGGCGGCGTCGATCGTTGCCCAGGCTTCCAACGGCTGCTGATCGAATGGCAGGGGCCGGACATAGGCATGGCCGAAACTGTCAGTGCCTACGGCCCGGAATTGGCCGTCCTCATTGGCCTGCACAGCGTCTAACCACGCCCATGTTGCCAGTCCTTCGATGCGGAACGCTGCGTCATCGAGTCGACGCCCTGCCCGCATGAGTGCCTCGGGCAGGCGCGCATTGTCATAGGCCAGTATCGGCTCGAACCAATCCCATCCCGGCCGCCGATATGTTGCAAGAAGCGTGGACAACCGCCGACCACAGTCGCTGAGCAACGAGCGGGCGAGCTCGTGCCCCGGATGAGCGTCCAGCAGCGCGTCCGCGGCCAGCATAACGAAAGCCCAGGTGCGTGGGCTGCCCAGTGGACGGGCGTGGGGCGCCACCTGATCGAAAAGATGCAAGGCCCAGCGGCGCAGATCGTGGCCCCGGGCGGTGGACGCCGTAACACCCAGCGACCAGAGCGTCCGACCAAAGCTGTCTTCCGAGCCCTCCTCCTCCAGCCAGGCCCTATCAAACGCCATAAAATTACGAAACCTCCCCCGCCCGCCGTTCCACGCATGCTGGACAAAGGCTGCATAGGTCGCGGCCAACTCGTCGGCGCGCGCTGCATCTGCTCCCGCGAAGCGGTGCATGAGCATCAACGCGCGGCAATTGTCGTCCACGCAATAGCCGTGCGAGCGGTCTGGCACCGAGAAAATCGAGTGCTGTACGATCCCGCAGGCATCGGTCAGCCGTTCGATTGCGTCGAGACGAGGCTGCGGCAGATCGGTGGATCGTGCAGCACCGCGAAAAAGACGCGCCGGCTGTGTTCGAATCGTGTCGCGGAAGATCTGGACATAGGCGCGGGCAAACTCCGGCCAAATCATCGTGCGCCCCTTGGCCCAGGCGCGGCGGGACATGTTTTCGCGCTCCTCCGGATGATCAAGGAGCTCGACGATCCGGTTTGCAAAGCCGGCGCTGTCCCCGAATGGCACCAGTAGTCCCAGCCCGTCGCCAAGCAGCTCGGCCGCGTGCCAGTAAGGCGTCGACACCACAGGCTTTCCCAACGCGATCGCGTAACTCAGCGTGCCTGAGACGATCTGTGCTTCGTTGAGATACGGAGTGACATAAATGTCGGATGCCGCGAGATAGTCTAGTAATTCCTCCTCTTCGAGGAAGCCATCGATGAAACGGACCTGCTCGCTGACTCCGTGCTCGACCGCGAGGGCCATCAATCGTTCCCGATAAGCTTCGCCCTCCTGAGCGACCAGGTGCGGATGCGTCGCGCCCAGCACGACATACAGGGCATCGGGGTGTCGGGCGATGATCGCCGGCATTGCCCGGATTATCGTTTCTATTCCCTTGTTCGGTGACAGCAGGCCAAATGTCAGCAGCACGCGAT
>FTCZ01004012.1_pt1 | contig 46154 bp, 72 predicted proteins | sample 1658871 | NCBI WGS metagenome assembly FTCZ01 (sample SAMEA3914864, study PRJEB12502) | metagenome | biome: forest; material: soil | place: USA | collected 2012-03-12 | depth 0.3 m | reverse complement strand
TACAGCTATGACGCAAATCACATACGACACCGTTCCGCTCACTTGGCACCGGGGTTTCCCGCCGAAGACTGGCATGTACCTCGTTGAGCTAGAGGACGGTGAGCACGTCGTCACGCCCTATCAAGCTGAGCGGCGCTGGGTTGAAGCGGACGGGGATTGGGACAACAAGACTGGATGGATTTGCCTCACGCACTCGCGCGCGACCGTGTGCGCTTGGGCGGAGATTCCCAAGTCGCGACGTGGTTAGGGGCCGAGAATGCGCTGGTCATGCACACTGCCGCCTGGACATGACGGGCCCTGCAAGCTGGGCCGCTGGCCGAGCTGGCGCCTGATCGTCAAGATGATCTTGTGGATGTGCTAATGGGGAAAGTTGAGGGGCCGTCATGAGGCGCATGCTCGACTTGGAATGGGTCTGGTCGCGCCAGTGGTCATGGCCGCGCCGGATCGGCGGCGTTCACGATCTAAGGCACAATGTGGTTTATCGGGGCGTCCACTTCGGACCGCTGATCGTGATGTGGGCTGAGCCACTTGATGGGGAATGAACGATGGCAGTCACGCACGAAGACGGAACGGTGAAGGCCGAGGACTTGGCCGAGTTCCTATGGGGCGTTGAGTACGACACTGAAGCGTACCGCTGGGCGACCTTGGCGGAAGATGAGAAAAATCATTACCGCTATGTCGCGCGGCAGCTCGTGAACAAATTCGAAATCTCGCCTCGTTAATGCGTCGTTAACACAGCGGGGAGACAGCAATGGGCAAGCGAGTGATCTTCGAACTTTCGATGCCGTCCAACAACTCATGGAACGGCAAGTGGAGCGGCGAAGGCAACACCTACACGGTCGCCAGGACGCTCCCCGCTGCGAAGGCCGAGGCGCTGAAGCCTCGGTACACCTACAGCTTCGGCGATGGCTGGGTCGCTGCTGTGCGCGTCCGAGAGGCCGAGCCGCGCGAGAAGGCCACCAACCGTTTCTGCGGATACGAGTGGATGATCGACAGCATCCTCAAGCGCGACGCGATAACGGCGGACTAACCCGCTCTACAGGAGTGACTACAGCGATGACCATGGGGATCGGTACACAGAAAATACTCAAGGAGGCTTGGGGGCTCGGGTTGGGTCCTTCCGCCGCAGCTAATTATGCCGGATGCTCGGTACAAACGGCCCGCGCATATTTCAAACAGTTCAGAACTGAACGGAAGATTGAATACCTTGTGAGAGACCTCGGCCCAGAACGGCTGGAGGCGCTCTTTGCGGTCATCAAGGCGTTCAAGGACCCCAATTAGAGGCAGAGACTACGTCGTGAACCAGATATCGGGTGAACAGATCGTTGCCTTGCGCTCCGCTTTCGCGGAGGGTCTGAGCTTGCGCAAAGCCGCCGCAAAATGCGATGTGAACCGCGAGACTGTCCTGCGCTACTACGCGCAATTTCGCGACGAGAAAATTTCGGAGAAAAAGATGACGGCCGCCGACACACCGCGAACCAAGTGCTACCGCCCGCCAATTTTTGACGAGTCTTGGGAGCACGTAAAGAAAATGCGAGTTGGCATGCGCGTGATTGTAAATGACAGCGCCCTCTATGGGCGCGGCCGCACCGCCACTATCACCAGCATCCCCTCCAACTTTTCCGAGCGTCTTCAATCGATCGGAGTGCGTTTTGATGATGGCGAGTATGACGGTGAAACCCATTGGCACGTTAGCTATTTCGACCCACTTCCGACCGAGTGATCAATAGGAAATACAGCGATGACAGATGAGCCGGTCTATCAGGGACGAAAAGGTTGGGTCTGTCCAATCTGCAAGCAGGCGCGCGGCAAAGATGGTCACGATCCGTGCCTAGCGACTCTGCCCGGCGTGAAGTACGCATGCTGCGGTCATGGCGGTCACGGGCAGAATTCCGGCTACATCTATTTTGAGAACGGCATCCGGGTCGGCATCATCGTGACCGATGTTTCCTATGAAGATGGTCGGCCAAGCGTAATCGTCCCCGACGTTGGATGAGCCCAGTGATAAGCGAGAATTGGGTATGAGCCCGCACGCAATGGACGCATGGTTCGCAGAACTCAATGCCGCAGCCAACGATGTTATGTTCGCTGTTTTCGGCGGCGTCGGCGCGTGCATCCCGTTTTTGCTTATTCTCGGAATGGGCTTCTGGCTCAGCCGCCCGCGCCAGGAATGAAGCACCTGATCCTCGGCGCGCCATTCTCCCGCCAGTACCAGACCATCGGATAACCGAGCCTGTTCGGCTTCTCAATTACTGCACTGTCGGGAACGTCGTCCCATTCGACTTCGGCCGGGAAGCCATCGGCCGTGTCGCAGCAGCCCTGCCCATTCTTGTCCTTGAGGCCCCGCACCCAATCTTTCAGCGGCGAGTTCGCGTACCGCCCGTCATCGTGCGCATAGGCCATCGTATAGAACAGCACCAGCGCCAGGATCAGCACCCACAGCGCGATGATGAGGTTGCGTTTCATTCGGCGCCCCCGCTGCCATTGGTTTCCCCAAGCTCGAACGGATCGACGCCGGGCTGAAATCCGTCGCCCTGCTTCACCGCCCAGAACTCCAGCCGGCGGATGGCTCGGTCGCGTTGCGCGAACATGCCGTACATCAGCGTGCGGTGCTTCTTGAATTCATCGCTGATGAACTTCTGAAGCTTGAGCGCCAAGACCACCACGGTTGCGATGAACGTGATCAGCCCGCCAGCGGCAGTGAAGACGACGACCATGTCGCTGGCGGATAGATGTTGCATCGGCCGCGATTACAGCCCGGGCACGAGCGTTGCGAGCCCGGCACCGCCGGAGATCACCACGCCGATAAAGCCGACGATGTCGCGCTTCACCATCGAGGCAACCGGCGAGCACTTCACCATGAAGTCGCTATCGGGCTGCAGCGCATTGCGGAGCTCGACCATCTTCTCGAACGTCGTGACGATGTGCGGATCTGGCTCCGGGATCGCGTTGCCGTCCTTGTCGAGCGCCGCTGACTGGCGCGTTTCGATGATGGCGATCCACGCCTCGTAGCAGGGGGCCGTCACCTTGCTGTTGGACTTGTTGGCGAGCGCGAGCGCGTATTTCAGATCGGGCAGCAGCTTGGCGTCGAGCGCGCCGAGCAGGTCGTTCAGCCCTTTGCCGCCGCCAATGCCGCCGCCGACATTGTCGGTCGAGTCCGCGCGCTGGCGGATGTCGTTCACGATGTTGCCGGTGAGCGCGGGCTTGCGGCCGGCGGCGCGGTCGGGCTGCGCGAACGCGGGCGCGGCGAGCAGCATCACGAGGAAGAACGCGAGGCAGCTTGCGGTGACTTTGGCGACCACTGCGGCCGTGACCTTGGGATCAGGAACCTTGTTCGCAATCTCGGTGTTCGACGGCTCCGGCACCTTGGCCTCTTTCATCGCCTCCTTCTGCGCCAGCGCCTTGGCCTTCCACACCTCGAGCTGTGCGGTGACGATGTCGCGGCCGTACTTGTCCCACACCGACCAGCCGACACCGGCGATCATGAGGCCGAGCGAAACGAACGTCTCGATGCCGCTCGAGTTGATCAGTCCGTGCGCGGCCAGAGAGCCGCCCGCGATCGTCAGGAGATGTCGGAGGATGCCGACCAGCATTGCCTTGGTTGCGTCGTTCATTAGGGGCCTCTCAGCGCCAGACAGGACAGAAACGCCGCCACGCCTTCACGCAGCGGTGGGTGACGGGATCGCAGGCGCGCGCCCGCACGGTCTGCGGGTAGGCGCCGTCGCGGCAGAACGGTTGCGCGCCGGCCGAACAGGTTGTTGACATCAACAAGATGATCGCGAGCGCGCGGGTCATTTGCGGATCGCTTTCAGCTCGGGATGCGTCCGCCAGATCATGTGCTCCGGGCCGCGGCGCTCGCATTTGACCCGGGTCTCGGGGTCGACGAGCTCGGCGAGCCGGACCTGTTCGTATCGCGCGGCCGCCTCGCAGGCTTCGTGCGTCCCCTCGAACGGCACCATGCCGGACATGCCGGCGAGCGTGATGATCAGGAACAGATCATTCACGTGCGCACCCGATAAGCGATGGCGCCGGCGACCGAGCGCGGGCGCTCGCGCACCCGGCGGCCGTCATTGCCGCTTTTCACGACCCAGCGCGCGCCGGAGCGGCCGGTGATGATGCCGACATGGTGACGCCAGACCACGATGGTCCCGACTCCCGGGCCGCCGGCCGGGCGACCGACGAAGCGCCAGTTCGCCGCAAGCCACAGGCTGCGCGCCGGCATCCCGAGGTAGTGGGCGAGCCAGCAGCCGCACCATGCCCGGGGCGGGCACGAAGCCGGGCGCGCGGCGTGCGCCGCGGGCGTGGCCAGCGCAATGCTGGCGCGATATTCGCCCCTCTCCCTCACAGGAAGAGGGTGGGCAGCCCGCCGACTCGCCAGCGCGCTTCTGTGCGCAAAGGCCTTGCGGTAGCGTTTATGGGGCCGCACCGCCTTCCGGCAGGAGAGCGGCGCCGGACACCGCATCGCCCGCGTCACGTCCAGCGCGCTTGCGCCCCAGGCTACGAAATAGCGGTCGTCACGGACGGGGCTCGCCGCCGCGACAGTGTGAAGGCACAGGATCAGGCCGACGGCGGCGAGGGCTGCTTTCATGCCCGGACGGTTGCCCGCTCAACCGGGCCGAGCAACGCACCGTCAGTGGTGGCCGAAGGCGGTAGACAGGTCCGGTGCCCGTTCCGGCCGCTCATCGCCAGGGCCCCACCAGAAGCCGGCGCCCTGTTTCTTGGCGCGATCCTCAACGTGGCGGAACGAGGCCCGGTAGTTCGGATCGACGAGGATCTGCAGTTTGTCCCAGATGAGCCGGTCAACCGCGAGCTTGGTGTACCAGGTCTGCGGGGTCCAGCGCCGGCCGAACGCCGTGAGGTCGCCGGCCTCGGTCTTCTTGCTCGGCTTGCCGGATTCGTCGATCGCCCGACGCCCCGGGCCGAAAGCGAGCTGGGCGGTGTCGCCGACAAACCCGGGGATCGGCCCGGCCATCTGCGCCACCATGTTGAGGCCGCCGCGGTCGCCGTGAACTGCCGCGCCCAGGATGTCGCCGTAGATGCTGCCGGCGCCCCCGCGGGCAAATGCCTCGAGCCAGAACTTCGGGCTCGCCATATCCATCGGGTCCTTCCCGTTCGCGACCGCCGCGGCCTGCAGCGAGACCGCGCCCGCCGCCATGCTCAGGATCGTGAAGGCCGCGCCGCGCGCGATGCGGTTCTCGATCGGGCCGTCGACCAGCACGCGCATCAGGTGCGTGGTCATGCGCTCCATGGTGAACTGCTTGTATTGGCCGAACGACCGCCAAGCCTCGCCGGGAATGGTGCCGCGGGTCGCGCCCTGCCCCATGATCGCCTGCGTGCGCGCATCGGGCTGGTGGAAGGCGTAACTGCCCTGTTCCTTGATCGCCGCCATCAGCCGCTCGCCGACAGGCCCCTCGATCTTGTTGAGGTCGAGATACTTCGCCCCGTTCGGCGCCACGAACGGGTCGGGTGCCCTGATCTTGTCCCAGTCGGCCGCGGTGAACCCGGCATTGGCGAGGAAGTGTTCACGGAATTGCGGGTCGAGCTTGGCGAACGCCACGTCGCGCATCGCTGCCATCTGGTTCAGGTACGAGACCTGAAAGCCAAGCCGTCCGTTCGTGGTCCAGAGCTCGGCGCCGGTCGCCTTGACGACGCCGCGCGACACCTTGCGCGCCAGCCCGGACACGTTGATCTGGTCCTCGTAGCGGCGCACGAAGTTGTTGATGAAGTCCATCGAGCTGTGGCTGGCGATCTGCAGATGCTGCGCGACGTCCTTCGTCATGCCGCTGAACACGTGGCTCAGCACATTGAAGCCCGACATGCCGTTGAAGCTGGTCGCGAGCTGCGTCATCAGCGCGTCACCAGGGATGATCGTGATCGGCAGGTTGCGCAGGCTCGCCATGCCAACGACATCGCGCGCGCCGGCCATGATGCGGGCGAAGGTCTCGTTCGCGACCGGATTGCCGCGGCCGCTGATCATGTCGTAGGTCAGCTTCAGCGTGCGCTCGCTCTGCAGGAAGCCGAAGCCCTTGACCGGGACGGACGGGTCGTCCTTCACGAGCCGCAGTGCGGCGGCGAACACCGCGTCAGGATGCGCGCCGAATGTCTCATGCAACGCGATCGTGCGCGACATATGCTCGATGTGGCTCGCGACCGCGCCCATCACCTCATTGCCGACGCCGTACTTTGCCTGCAGCTTCAGCCACGAATCCGCACCCGCCTGCCCGGGCTGAAACTCGTAGGTGCGTGCGTGCTTTGAAAACGGCGTGTCATTTGTGCCCTCGGTCTTGATGTCCGAATAGGCTTTCTTCAGGATGTCGTCGTAGCGGTCGGCCGTCGCGTAGCGGTTGGTTTCCTTGTCGAACAGCTTCAGGCCGCCGCTGTTGATTTCGGCGCGATAGTCTTTGAGGTATTCCGCCTCGCTCACGCGCGCGACGCGCTCCGGCGTCCAGTGCTGGAACACGCGCCAGTCTTCCAGCTCGGTGAATACCTTGCCCGCCGCCTTGGCGCGCGCGGCGCCGTACTCGATCACCTTGTTGAAACCGTCCGACACGGCCTTGGCGGTCGCGTTGCCGGTGTCAACGCCAAACCGCTCCTCGATGAAGTTCTTGGCGTCGCTGAGCAACTGCGCCTTGCCCTTGAAGATGCCGGCCTTGAACTTCTCCAGTTCCGGCCCGAGCATTCCGAACAGCTTGTCGCTGATCACGCGCGAGCGGTAGTCGGCGTTGCCGTCGCTCAGGATCGGATGCGCGGGGTCGTCGCGCTTGAGCGCATTGAGCCGCGTGTCGCCGATCAGCGAGTCCTTGCTCAGCACGCCGGCCAGCGCGGCGTTGCGCCCACGCGGGTCTTCAAGAATGCGCTTCTCGACCGTCTTCCAGCGGCTGACGTCGGCCGCAATGGCGATCTGGTTCTCGACCGCCTTGTCGTTCATCTTCTTGGCGGTTTCGAGCGCGGCCGCGGCGTCGGCGCTCGCGGGCGACATCTCACGCGACCACTCGGCCTTGCGGCGCTTGTAGAACTCCAGCGCCTCGTCCGCGACGGCACGCGTCACCATCTTGGTGGCGGCTAGCTTCTCGATGCACTCGACAACGCTTGCCATCACGTCGCCTCTGCGGGTTCGGGCTGCGGATTGGCGCACGCCTTGATCTGCTCGGCCGCCTTCTTGTACGCGTCGATCTCGTCCATCGCGCCGTCCACGCTGCGCATGATTGGCTCACCCTTCTCGTCGACACCGGCCGGGATCTTCACGTCGCCTTGTGCGCGGGCGCGGTCGATGTCGGCGCGCAGCGCGGCCTCGTGCTCGGGCGATCCGATCATCTGGTCGACCGCCTTGGGCTCGATCGCGGCAAGCGGCTCGGCGCCCCTCTCCTTCGGCAGCGGCGACGGCGGAAATTCGGCCACGGTCTGCGGCCGGTCGGCGACCGTGCTCAGGATCGCGCGCGCCTGCTCGTCGGTGCTCGCCTTCGCGACCATCTGCGCCACGCGCTCGGCCTCCTCGCGCGCCATGTCGTAGCCGGCCTGGCGCGCCATGCCCTGCACGCCGTCGGCGATGGTGGCTTGGTGCACCTCCTGCGGTCCAGCCTCCAGCGGCAATTGCGGCGCCGGTTCGGTCGGCCTGGCGGCTTCCGCCTCGGCGGCACCGCGCGCGCCGGCACGCTCGCCCATCAGCGCGTCAAGGCGCGCGTCGTGCGGCGCCAGCGTCTCGTCCGGCACCTCGACCTTGCGCCCCGCCACGATGTCGTCGATCGTCCTCGCCAGCGCCTCGCGGTGCGCGACCTCGCCCTCGATACCGGGCAGCACGTTGGTCTGCGCGACATTCGCCTCGCTCTCGGCCACATTGCCGGCGTCGCGGATCGAGCGCGGCCATGTGCCGGTCTTGGCGCGCGACCACGCCATGCCTAGGCCCTTCAGTGCGCCGCCGGTCGCGCCGCCGAACGCCGCCGCGCCGAGGATATTGCGGGTCGGTTCGCCCGACTCGCCATAGCCCGGCTGCACCATCTCGCGATACGGCGCGCCCGTCATCTCAATCGCCGTCTGTGTGCCGCCCGCGATCCCGGCCCATGCCAGCGCCGTGGCAAGCAGGCCGAGTCCCTCCGGTGCGGCGAGCGGCGCCACCACGAGGTTGACCGGGTCGGTCATGGTCCCGGCCGCGCCGCCGAGGAACGATCCGAACGAACCTCCGCCGGTCTTCTCGCGCGCCTGCATCTCTTGGAAATCGCTGCGCGCCATTTGCGATTTAGCGATTGCCCGACGATCAAGTTCGTCGTCAGTCATCGGCGGGATAGTGAACTCGGGATTGGCGACGTTCAGCTTCGCCACCTTGTCGTTGATCGCGGCGAGGCGTTCGGGCGGCGTAAGATCGGACGGCATGTCGTCGAACCGCTCGCCTGTGCGCCGCGTGATGTCATCGGTGTAGTCGTTCAGCGCTGAGCCACGCGCATTGAGGTGCGCGATCGACTGGCCGAAGAAACGATTTTCATTCCATGCCGCACCAAACGTTTCTGAGAACTTCGCCGGCAGGCTCGCCTGTGACGGGTTGGCCTGATCGCTCGCCCAATCGGATTGGCTCTGCTGAAACATGTCGAGCGGCATGGCGCGCTACTCGAAGCTGTTCGACATGTTGCTGCGCCCAGCAAACGGATTGGGCGGCTCGCCCAGCTTGCGCCCGCGCAGGTCGAGCACAAACTTGGACGCAGGTTCGGCGCCGGTCGGGTCTAGGCGATAGGCATAGATCGGCTTTGATGGATCGCTGCCGAGCAAAACTCCATATCGACCATCACCGACGCTCTCCAGCTTCGCGGTGCTGCGCATGTATTCGGCAGTGAGCGGCTGTCCCGTCAGCGTGGTGACGCCAGCAAAGTCCTGATCCTTGAGGCCCCACAGTATTCGGTCGAAATCGGACTGCGGCATGCCGCGCTGCGGCGCGATGAACTTGCCGCCGTTATGTTCAAGGATGCCGCCGGTCACATCCTTGCTCGCCTGATCCAGCCGATCCTGCGAGAATTTGTGATCGCCCGACTGCGCGGTCAGGTCGGCATAACGCGCGACCGTGGCGGCGCGCATCGTGGCATACGGCCCGGTCGGATCGGTGCGGGCAGCGAGTGAGAACGCGCCCTGCGGCAGCGACTTGTCGAGCGCATCGCCGAACGCCTGCTTGCCCTCGCCTTCCTTCAGCGGGTTGTTGCGCTCATCCACCTCCATCGCGTGCTGGCCGCGGAGGATCGACGCCGCCGTGTCTGGCGCCTGCCCATAGAGCGCGCCGGCAAACGCCATCGTCGCCGCCTTGCCGTCCTTCTGCGCCAGTTTGCCGAATGTCGCATTGCGGATGCGCTCGTCCGGGATCGCGGCCGTGATGTCGGAGAAGATGCGCGCGCGGGTCGCGGGATCGGCCTTCTCCAGCACGCCCTGCAACTGCTCGGCATCGGCTTTGTCGATCGCCGGCAGCGCCTTGGTCTGCCAGTTCTGCGACGCGAACGCCGCGATGCTGGCGCGCATCTGGAGCCCGCCGCGAAACGCCGCCGGATCGGCTGGATTGAGCGGCGCCGGCGCACGCAGTTTGTCGGGAAAGTTCGCGGTCGCCGTGGCGATCGGGTTGTCGGCGAGCCCCTTCTCGATCGCGGCGTTCTTCTGCTCGAGCTGCTTGAGGATCGACGCATTGCCGACCGAGAGATCACCGGACGATGCGGCCTGCCGCAGTTGCGCGATCGCGGCGTGCTGGCCGGCGAGCGGTCCCTCGGCCGCCTCCTTGACGATGTTCACCTTCTCGAGGTCGGCGCCGATCTGGTCGAGCAGCACATGATTGCCGGTCGCGCGCGCCGCCTCGATGATGGCGCGCGTCGCCTGCGGATTTGGTGTGACGCCCTTCTCGTTCCATTCCTTCATCACGGCGGTCCAACCCTTGTTGGACTCGTCATTGATCATTCGCTCGCGGTTCGCGGTCAGCCACAGCGAGGAAGCAGGGTTTGGCGCCGGCCCGGCCGGGTTGCCGAGGAAGCGGTCGGCGCTCTCGTAATGGGCGTTCTGGATGTTGCCGAGATGCTGCGCGATCGTGCCGTTCTGGTCGGGCGTCGACAAGCTCACGTTCGGATTGCCGCCGATGATGGTCTTGTAAATCTCGGTCAGGCCCATGCCGGGCTTCACGCCGCGATCGCGCAGGAAGCCCTCGACCGCCTTCATCTGCTCGGGGAACGACTGCCCTGGCGTGATGCCGTACTTCTGCTGCTCCTCCGGGCCGAATTGGATCAGGCCGCGATAGCGGTTGCCCGCCCCGCCGACGATGCCCGGATTGAAGGTCCCGGCCGTCTCATAGGAGATCGCCGCGGCGAGGTCGCGCGGCGCTATGCCGAGATTGCTCGCGGTCTGGCGCAGCGCGGCGGCGTTCTCAGGACTGCCCTGGTAGCTGTTGCGCAACTGGGTGAGCTGCGCGGTCTGCGCGGTCAGCGGCTGCCGGCCGAAGTCGTCATTGAGCGGCGCACGGCCCGCCCAGGCGTAGAGCCGCGCCGCGCCGCCCGGATCGCCCTGCTTGTAGAACTGGCCCGCGACCTTATCGACCATCTCGGGTTCGATCGGCAGGCCGAGCGATGACGCGGTCTTGAGATCGGTCGCGGCCGCGCGCGTCAGGTAGAGGTCTTGCCGGCGCTCGGCCTCGTTCGCCCGCACCTCGCCGACGGCCTTGTGATAGAACGCCTCGCGCTGTTGCGGCGTCAGCTTCACCGATTGATCGGTGAGGATCGATTTGGCTTCCTCGAGCGCGGCGCGCGGCCCCCCCTTCGGCTCGCCGTTCTCGTCAACGCCCTGGTCCTTGTAGACTTGATCGACGTGATACAGGAACCCGTTCGCCTTCAGCTCGCCCTGCAGATGCTGCAGGTCGTAATCCGCCTGCTCGCGCGGATAGGCGAGGCGCGGATTGTTCACCCGCTCCTCGGTCAGCGTCTTGACCTTGTCGACCGCCGCATCCCATGCCGGCCCGGACGACACACCGCCGCGCGCCATCGCCACGAGATCATCGCGCGTCGACTGAATGCCGGCCTCGATCGACTTGTCGGCACGCTGCAGCGTCAGCCGCTCGTGCTCGTTGAGCAGCCCGCGATAGGTCAGCGTGGTCTGCCCGTCGATGATCTTGCCGAGCGTCATCCCGACATCGGCGCCCGCGATCTTGGTGTAGTTGTCGACCTGCTTCTGCCGGAATGCCTCGGCGGCCTGCCGATAGCCCTCCGGGTTGTCGCGATACTGCTGGCGCATCGCGATGTCTTGACGCTTCAGTTCGCCCTCGCCGTCCGCGACGGCCGAGAATTTCACCGCGCGCATGAACTCGGATGAGGCATCGCCGAAGATCGGCACGCGATCGACTTGCACGTTGCCGTCGGCGTCGCGCGTCACCGCCTTGAGCCCGGCCTGATGCGCGGCCGGGATCGCGACGTCCTTCATCAGGACTTCGCCGGACTTGGCGAGCGTGTCGGACAGTTCAGAATACGGCGCCGCAATGTCCGCGCCGCTCAGCCGCGACTGTGGCGCTCGGAGCTGCGGGATCGCATCGGGGATGCTCGGCAGGTCGACCATGTCACCCCGCCAACGAGAATGAGCCGCCCGGACCAAATCCTTTCGCGACGCCGCCCGCAATCTGCGCACCGGCGCTGATGTAGCTCTGCGTCAGCGCAAAGTCGCCCGCCTCGCGCAGATATTTCGCGCTCGCGACATCGCTCGACGCCTGCGCCTTCTGCGACACCACAGCCGCGGTGCGCTGGCGATCCGAGAGCATGCGCTGCCAGTCTTCCACCGCTTGCGTGGTCGGCGAGGTCGGATCAACATGCCCCGCCGCGCGGATGACGTCGATGTTGGCGAGCGTCGTGTTCAGCCGCTCGCGCATCGTCACGTCGGTGAGATCGGCTTGCTCGCGCCCGAAGCGCGCCGCCTCCTCGGCCTGCGCGGCGCGGAATTCATCGGCCGATTTCTGGCCCTCGCCCTTCATCACGGTCGACATGGCGCCGAGACCGAGAGAGGCGATGGACGATCCGCCTGCGAGTGCTGCTTCGCCCATCACACGCTGACCTCTAGTCCGATTTCAAGGATCGTCAGCGGCCCCGGCGTATCCTTCACCACCGCGATGCGCGGATCATGTGCGCGGCCGGTCGGCTTGAACCCATAAGCCTGCTCACGCAGCATTGGCGCGCTCGTCGGATTATCGCCTTGGTTCCAGGCTGGCACGCGGCGCGAGGTCGATACGGTGCCGACCGCGGGAAGATTGGCGGACTGATCGTCGGCCTTGATTGTGTCGACGCGAAAGCCGGTTGAGTCCTTCACATAAATCTCAGCGCGACAGATGCGGCGCTTGCGCATGCGCTGCAGTCTGTCATCGCCGGGCTGGACAGCGGGCACGAATGGCTCGACCGTCGCCGTCCATGCCTTGCCGGCGATCAGTGTGTGAGCGGACAGATCCTCGCCGCCGCGATTTTGCGGCACGAGGTTTCCATTATTGTCGACCTGATACGTGCCCATCATGCGCGTACCCTGATCCATCAGGTCGACGGATTGTCCTGGTATGAACCAGAGCGGACCTTTGCCGGCCGGCGCCGCAAGCGCAACAGGCATGAAGTTCACCGCGACTGCGCAATCCAAATAGAGGTTGCTGTCAACGCTCTCGAGCATGCTGACGCCGTTCTCATAGAGCGTCACGAACAGCACTTGGCTGTCGCGCGCCGAGACCCAGCGCACGTCGCCCTCACCGCTCCAAGGTGTCCACCCGACCACGCCAGCTATCTGCCCGCTCTCATAGCTGGTCGCACGCGCGGCCATCGAATAGCGGCCAACCGCCAGCGTGCCATCGCTGTTGAGTATGTAGAGATAGCGTTCCTCGAACTGGTTGATCGCAGTCGGGGCAGCAATCGCGATCGGTGTCACGATCAAGTGCGAGTGCAGTTCTGAGAGGTTGCGAGTTTCATAGGGCCGATTGGTCGCGCCAAGCGCCACGATCGACATAACGCTGGTTTTGCCGGCATTGATGTAGACGAGCACTTCCTGAACGCGCCGCGGCTGTACTTGCGCGGCGCCCTCCGCCGAAATCGTCTGGAACGCCACCGAGCCTGGTCGTAGCGGGTTCGACGGCGTGATTGGAATATAAAAGATGCGCGTGTCACAGAACACGAATTCGGAGCTTTCTGCCCCGGGCAGAACATAATAAATCTGCACCTTGTCCGGCGCGAGCTCCAGCATGGCCGAACTCGCCAGCGCGTCGACGTAGCAGTCTGTCGGCGAGGCGATTGCCGACCATCCAATGCCGCTCGGAAGCGCCGGGAAATTACAAAAGCCGAGCCGGGATTGATCGGAAAAAACGCAGCCCGGCCATCCACGGAAATTGTTCATCACCTCTTCGTCCCAGACCGCTACCGCCTGGGGCACCGTGTTGGCGACGGCTGTAAGCGTGAGCGATCCGCCGGGGCCGTTGATGACCTCGGTCGCACCAAAGCCGGCCGTCGTCGTGGTGAAGCCGGTATTGGGGCCGTCGCGGCCTTGCCCGGTCAGGGCCGCCGCCGAAAGCGCAACCTGCAAAAGCTGCACGGTGATCTGCGCCGCAGCCAGCGCCGTGACGATGCCGCGGGCATTCGACTCTGTCCCCACGATTTCATCGCCAACCGAGAACAGATTGCGCGGATCGACTGCGCCCGTCGAAAGAAGTTGCCCCGGCGGCAGCGCTTCGATCACGGTGCCAGAAAGCTGCGACGTCGAGGTAAAGCCAGTGACAAGAATTTGCCGCCCGCAATACCGCATATAGGTGCCAATTATCCCGGCATTGAACGAGGGTATCGCCACGTTGAACGTCAACGTGATCACGCCGGTTGTCGCGCTCGGCAGCATCGTCACGCCGCGCGGCGACAGGCGATAGAAAAACGTCCGCTTCTGGCCTCCAGTGGTGGTCAGTGGTGCAAAATCGGCCGGCGTTGACCATGCCACCCCGTTCCATGTGGTGAACTGCGGAATGATTCCCGGTGCCGAGATGTGAACCGTCTTGTCGATCACCGCCCAGGTCACGAGATCAATTGTCGTCTCCGACCATCCCAGCGCGGCGCGCGAGGCAATCAATCTTCCGACCGTGTCATAGATGTTCAGCGACCCGCCCGCGAATGTCGTGAAGTTGAATCGAAACACGAGTCCCGGCTCGATAGTGATCTCATCGACGCGGGTGGAGACAAGCTGGAGCGCCAGCCGTCCCGGTCGGTTCTTCGCGGCCTTCGAATTGAGAATGCGCAGATTCCTCGCTTGACGCAGCCCTGCCTTCAGAATTGCCGCCGTATCTGGCGCTTGATCGGAGCGCTTCACATCAGCGTCGATCTCGCCCGCCGAGAAATCGCGCTGCGCCTGGACTGTTTTTTGGACCGCCATGGTTCACCCCGGTGAACCCGTCCCGCCCCAACCGGTCGGGACAGACGGCCACGGACGACGTACGCGACGGGAAGCCGTCAACCGCGAATTGAATGGCGCGCGCTTCGTCTCCTCCTGATCGGAGCGCGCTGCGGCCTCCTCGACCATTGTCATCGCCTCGCGCTCGCGCGCACGCGACTCGCTAAGATCCTCATGCAGACCGCGATAGATGCCGGCCTGCACGAACAATCCGAGCGCGGTCATGAACATGCGCAGCATGTTTGCCTGCGCGGGGGATGCATCGCCCAGAGGATCGGATGAGGTGTATTTGATCGTCGCAGCGGTCGTAGAACTCGCGCCGCCGGCATTGATCACGATCTGGTTGTTGAGCACCTGATAGACGACAGGAAGATCGTTGAAGCGCACCCAGATGACGTGAACGCAATCTTGTGGTTTGGCGTAGGCCGTGTCGAACTGATCGTCTTCCGGCGCGACGCCAGTCGAAACCAGAGTTTTCACTCGCGTGATCTGCTTCCAATTGAACTTGTCGAACATGAACTCGACAGCGGTCTCATAGGCCGCGTCGCACACATTCCACTCGTCACTGCCATCGTTCGCCGCGGTCGGCGGCGTGTTGCCGGTGAGCAGGCATTGCTTCTGGATCAGATCCAATTTGTCAGTTGGCCATGTCATCGTTACACCGTCAGGTTCGGGGTGACGATCTTGTTCACTCCCGCGCCGCCGTCGATGAAGGCCGATCCATTGCCCACCATCTGATTGTGAACCACGATGTAGTGATCACCCGCGCCAACATCGATGCGCAGACCTGCATCGGCATTGCCCGCGAGAAAGTCGTAGGCGCCCATTCGATTGCCGATGAAGGTGAAATCGGTAACGCCAGCGAAGATGCGAGCCCCGGCTCCCGTATTCCCGGCAAACAGGCAATTCATGCAAGTGATGTCGCGCACGCCGGAGTCGGCGATTTGCAAGCCATCGCCCGCAGACGTGAAGATGAATTTACACTGATTGAAGCTAAGACCGCGGACCAGACCACCGCCTGTTGTCGATGATTGCACGCCAGCAAGTATGGCCGCCGAAAAGTCGCACCCATTAAAGGAAACGCGGCCGATTGCCGTACCGGCGCCATTCGCGAAAATGTTGAGGCCGATGGTGTTATGGTCGCAGAGGCAGTTGGTGAATCTTCCCTCGCTCTGCGATGTCGTCGTTTCCGTCAAGAAAATTCCGTACACCGTGCTGACGAATTGACAATCCGATATGAGACAATCGCCAGCCGTCCCGGTGATTTCGATGCCGGCCGCTCCTCCGGCGCCGTGAACGCCCTGCCATTCGACCGAACAGCCGCGAATGAAATAGATGTCAGCGCCCCCGCCAATGAGAATACCAACATTGGTTGTGTTGATTATGTGGCAATCGGTCATGTGCCACCGGGTCGCGCTATCTACATCGATCCCGTTGAAGAGACCGCCGACCCCAACTCCTGTTCCGGTAATGAGGAGTCGGTTCAGCCACACGATTCCAGCCGTCGCATCGAGGCGCACGGCCGCGCCGGCCGATTTTGCGACGCCGTTCGTTGCGATGATGAGGCCGTCGATGATTACGCTTTGGCCTGTAATTCGCAGAACGTGCGCGGTGGCGCTCGTCGTGCGGATCGACGAACGCGAGCCCTGACCCACGATGGAGATGTTCTGCGGAACGACGATCTCGTTATTGACGTAGAAGTCGTTCGGCGTGATCTCAATCACGCCGCCAGTCGGAATCGTCGATAGATAGCTGATCGCGGTGTTGAATGCGGTGAGATTTGCGCCATCGGATGCGGGGGAGTTGGCAACGGCTCCGAACATTTGCGGCGTGACGACGCCTCCAACAAGCTGCCACCATTGACCGTCCGCGCTCTGAAAACCGCCGGGGGTCGTCCCGCCGGTCTTGATGTACGTGGCGCCACCGAAGTCGCCAGCAACCGTGTAGCCGATAGTCTGGACGAATTGCGTGCCGGCCGCGATCGTGGCGAGCTGCGCGAGTCCTCTGGTGTTGAAGATCGCGCCTGCCGTCGCCGCGACGCTCGAGCCGAGGGGCAGAAGCGTCAGCGCGCCGTTTGCATCAAATCCAAGCGCCGTGCTCTGGCGCGTGACGGGTGACAAGACCGGAAAACTGTCCCCCGGCACCCCGCGGATCAGGCGCGAGCGCAGATCCCAGTCCTCCCGCTGCACCGCGATCACATCGGTGAAGGCCTGATTGAGATCGCGCGCAGCCACTCCCTGATTTTCGGTGAACTGCACCAGCCGGCGAGGCCGGCGCGCGCCCACGATTTCGACGGTTCCCGTCTGCGCGGTCAAAAATGTGATTTGAGCGTCCGTGATCGGCCGGGCAATGGTGGATATGGCACCCGACGGGCTGGTGATCGTGTAGTTCTGGGTGAACACGTCGTTGACATAGACCTCGATCCAGTTCCCGACGTCCGTACCGTCGCCATAGACGGCGAAAGCAACGTCAAGCGGACCTATGCTCGCCGTGATCGAATATTGGGTGCGCCGCTCGGTGTCCGGCAGCGCTGGAACAGGGGAAGGAGCAGCCATGCCGGAAGCATTGCTGAGCGGCCAGATTGTGAGCAACGCACCGCCGAGCGATGCCGCGGTGCCCCGATGTTATTTCTGCGGCGGTCACGTCAGGGTTCGCTATACGGACCAATTTCACAAGGTTGACGCAACGTTCGGCCCCTTCGACTTTGGCGAGTGCAGTGATTGCGGCTCGGGAATTACCCTCAATCCGCCCCCCGTGGAGCGGCTCGCGGAGTTCTATGCCAGGTACAGCGAGTGGCGCCCCGACTTCTACAAATCGGCCGGGTCCGAGCTCGACGCTCAATATCGGTCCTACGCAGACCGGCTTTTGAGCCTCATGCCGCAAGGTTCGTGGCTAGACGTTGGCGGCGGCTATGGCGAGGTCGCAAACCTGCTCGCGAAAAAGCGCCCGAACGGCATGGTGGTCGACATAGGCCCGGCGCCAGAGGGTCTGCGCGTGCCGTACCGGTCGCTCGACCTGAACGGCCTGAATTGGAATATCCCCAAGGCCGATTTTGTCTATTCGGTCGCGGTGCTCGAGCATGTGCTGAACCCGGCGCAATTCATCGCGCAGTGCGCCGCCCTCGTTCGTCCTGGCGGCACGATGGTGGTCATCTGCCCGGATTATGGCTCGCTCGCGCGCCGGGTGCTCGGCAGGAAATGGCCGTACTATCTGCCTGGTGAGCACCTGAACGTTCCGAGCCGGAAAGGAGCGCGCCGCTGCCTCGCGCGATCTGGCCTTTCCGGCATCGAAGTTCGATCAATCGCGGTCGGATACAATCTGCGCTATGCGGTGGCTGCGGCCGGCATGCCGGTCAGGGTGCCAGATGTCAGCCTGCCGATGCCGACGGGAATTCTCTGCGCCACTGCGCGCGCCGCCTAGGGTATTTCGTAAACACCGCCGCCGACAATGCGGGCGCCGCTCGCGCCAATGAACGTGTTGTCGTAATACCCAACGATTGCGAAGTTCGAGCCGGCGGCTGCGTTGGCAAATCCCATCTTGCCAGTCGAATTCTGTTCGCGGGCATTGCCGACCGTGGACGCCTGCACTGTGCTAACCGGCAGGGTGATGCGCAAGTCGGTTGCGCAGGTCCCGATCGTCGTGATTGCGACGTCGAACTGGTAAAGAATGGTCTTGCTGATCTGCGTATACCGCCCGGAAACCGCGCCAAGCGTCGTAATCGTGCCGGCTCCGCAAGTCACCGATGGCGTGTAAGTCGACCATGATGCGCTGGCGATGCCACTCAATGGCAAGCCGGTCGCGTTGGTCAGGACGCCGGCCGAGGGCGTGCCGAGATCGCCTCCCTGGAAGTAGGCAGCGCCGGTTCCGGTTTCATCCGTGATCGCACCGCGCAGATTCGCTGACGAAGGTGTGCCGAGAAACGTCGCCACGCCCGTGCCGAGCCCCGTGATGCTGCCGACCGCCGGGGTGATCGTTGCGCTCGACACCGTCGTCAGTCGACCCTTCGCGTCATAGGTGATGATCGGCGCCACGGTGGCTGATCCGGTCGGGCCGCCGGCCGAGATCGTACTCGCGAGCGTCAAAGCACCGCCGGCTGCAAGCGTCGCGTCGCCCGACATGGTTTTCCAGGCCGGCGCAAGATTGGTCTGCCCGAGATGCATCTGCCCATCGGTGCCGGGCGCAAGAGCCTGAACGTTGTTTGGGCCATTCGAATAGAGGAGAGAATAGGACGGATAACTATCCGCCCATGTGGTCTGTCCCCAGAACGGCGGATTGCCCTTGAACCCGGACATCAGGATCTTGTTCGGGAACGGGGACTGGACAACGTTCAAGCCGCCGAGCCTATCCTGATAGACCACGCCGCCGCCGGTGAGCGGGAGCAGCGAGGTGAATTGCGGCTGCTTGACGCCATTGACCGTGATGCCGCCGTTGCGATCGATGATCACGCCATTGACCGTCAGCGTGCCGTTGATCGTGACCCCGGTGTTGAAGGTCGCGAGCCCTCCTCCGGTCGTGGTGCCGCCGACGGTCAGGTTGCCGACGATGGTGAAATTCCCGGCCGCCTGCGTGCATGTGATGACGCCGAGAATCGAGATCGTGCAGTCGCCGCTTGGCGTGACCTGCGAGGCGATGTTGCCGGCGTTGCCGATGTAGATCTTGCCCTGCGCGAGCGGCAGGTTGGAGAAGAAGTTATTGACGAACGCCGTGTTCGCGATGCGGTCGCCGTTATCGAGCAGCGGCGCGGTCGGCGCAATCGTGGCGAACTGCGCCTGCGCGAGGCCCGGCGCGGCGGCAACAAGCAGCGCGGCGGCGAGCCTGCGCATGGCGTTCACTCGAATTCATAAATGGTGAGATTGCCCGAGCCGCTTCCGACACCCATCCACGCCGACGGCATGGCCTGCTGCGGGCCGCTCGCGGTCGAGCCGCTGACTTCCTGCGTCTGGTAGGGCAGCAGCGACAAACATCCGGCGCCGTTGATCGCGGGCGTGAACGAGCCGTTGCGCGACGAGCAACTCGTGCCGGAAATTCCCGCCGAGCACGGACAGACCGCGACCTTCACGCTGTCGTTCGGATTGTGGAAGATCAGCCGCTTGCGCGCTGCGTTGCTGGCGATCGCCTGGGCCGGCGTTGTCGTGACGCTGACCTGATAGGCAAACGGCTGTGCCGCCGCCCCGGCTACGAGGCCGAGAACGGCGGCGCAGGCGAGCGCCAAGGCCCTGAGGAGATTCCGCACGTCGTGACCATTACGGCGCGTAATAGCCGTAGACGCTCACGCGGACCACTTGGTTGGTGGCAAAGGTCGGCAACACGAAGGTCGTCGCCGTGCCCGGAGCTGCGGCCTTGAGACCGGCGGGCCCGAAGTTGCTGTAGCTCGCCGGCTGGCAGAGACCGGCGGTTGCGCCCGATCCGACTGTCCATGCCGCGCTGTTGAGGTTGGTCGAGGTGACGTCGGTCGGCGCGGCCGCGGTGACGGCCGAGGCGCCCGCACAATTCACGATGTCGATGCCAGTCAGATAGAAATACTGGCCGTTGACCGCCGCGATCGTGATGGTGGCGGCGCTGGTCTTGCTGGTGCCGACGGTGGTCGCGGAACGCAAGTCGCTCGCGGACTGCTGAACCAGGGTCTGTGCAGTGGCGCCCGTCGCCATGAGGGCGAGAAGGGCGAGAACCGAAAGAAGGCGACGGATCATCATGATCTCCATGGGCGCTGGCAGAACGATGGCGGACGATTACCCTCGCGTCCGGAGCGAGCAACGCACCGTCAGAACTGGAAGCCCCACGAATTCACGTTGACCGCGGTTGCGGTGCCGTCCGCCGTGGTTGTGATGGTGATCGCGGTGTTCGGCCCGGATGCCGGGATGCATGGCGAGAACGTCGCCGATGCGGCGGTTCCGCCCGCGGCTGACGATGAGGCCTGATAAACCTGCGATGATCCGGTCAAGCCGGCAACGGTGATCGGGCCTACCACGGCCGTGCCGCCGATTGCCTGCACGTTGAAGCCGCATATGTAGGTCGTCTTGATCGCGACTGCCGCCAGCGTTCCGACGACCGCACCGGTGGTGCCAGCCGCATTGCCGGTGATCGGGATCGCGCCGGGTGGATAGGGCAGAATGGCGCTGTTCTGGCCGAGATTGACCGTGCCGGCGACGGGCAGCGAGACAAGCCCGCATGGCTTGGCCAGCCCGTCGCGGGTGTCCAGGCACATGATGACTTCGCCGTTGGCATTCGTGCCGTTCGGCGTCTTGAAGAAGTTCTGCGCATGCAAAGGACTCGCCGCGACCAACGTGGCCGCGGCGAGCAGTATGCGTGCAGGGAGGAGGCGCACGCGGGGGGACCTCAGAAATACGACCAGAGGATCGTGATGTTGATCGAGCCGGAGTTGCACGACGTGTGGCAGGCCACCAGGATCTGGTCCGCCGTCGGCACGCCGGAGGGGACAAAGAGGCGCGTGAGCGCGGAGTCGGCGATGGCCACGGTGGCGTTCGCCGACAGGGCGATTGCCGAGGCAAAGCGGGTGGCCGAGCCGGAATCGCCGATGTCGACGCCGCCGGTGATCGCGTTGCCGGCAGTTTCCGAGAGGACGATGCCGACGATGTAGCCATACGCCGGAAGCGTGATGGTCGAGGTCGTCGCGGTCGTCGAGGCGGTGATGCCGCTCTGCTGCAGCGTGAAGATGTTCGGGCCGTAGCTGAAGCCCTGGCTGAGGAAGAAGCCGATGTCGGCGCCGTTGATCAGCGCACACCCGCCGCTGTTGAGGACGTAGGCGGGCTGCGTCGCGGCGGTCGAGGACGTGTTGACCACGCGGCGCGGGCCCTGCACGCCGCCGGCAACGTCCGGGGCGCACAGGTATGCGTGCGTGATCTGCGAAGTCGCGGCGGCGCTGGCCGGGGTGATGGCGAACGGCTGGGCCAGTGCGAGAGCAAGCGCCGCGGCGGTGACGAGAACTTTGCGCAGGATCATAGCGAGGCTCCTTGATTTCCGAATACGGGGTCACGCGCGGCGAGAGTTTGAAGGTCGCGCTTCGCCTGTTCGGCGCGCTCGGTCTGCTCGTGTTGGTACTTGCCGGGCTTGACGCCCTTCGGCAGCTTTTCGACGTAGCGCAACCGGTCGTTGGCCAGAGCCTCGCGCGCGTCGGGTGACAACCACTCGATCTGGTACGGGCCGCCATAGCGCTGGTGCCAGTCGGCAAAATCCTTCTTCGCCTTGCCGTAAGCGATCAGCTCGGCCTCGTAGACCGCGAGCGCGCCCCTGAACTCGATCATCGCGAGATCGTGCTCGGGCTCTCCTTCCTTGCCTTTCGGCAGGTCGGGCTTCTTGGGCGGCATCGGCTCTTTCGGGCCGAGGTCCCAAATCTTGAAATACAGCGGCGGCTGGTCGTCGACGAGGCGCGACCGGCCGTCGAGATCGACTGTGTAGCGCGAACTCATTCCTCGTCTTCCTGATATTCGGGCTCGGGCTCGACCGGAGGAGGCGGCGGCTCGGGCTTGCTGGTCGACCAGCGATCCGGGTCGACCTCGAGCGCGTGCATCGCGTCGACCGCGTGCAGCTTCACAGGCCACACGCCGTCATCCGTCTTTTCCCAGAGCGTCACGAGATCCGGCATCACGGCTCTCCGAGAACGCCGATGAAGGCGCCGACGCTGATCGACGGCGTGTTCGCGGCGGTCAGGTAGACCTTCAGGTACTGGTAGAGGCTGCCGGCGATGTTGTTGGTGAACGGCACCTCGTAGCGGCCGGTCACGCTGTCCTTCTGCGCAACGCCGCCGCGCAGCGACGAGCCCTTGCCGAGCTGGATGCCGCCGGCGCACACGACGTTGCCGGTCGCGAAGGACGGGTCGTTCGAGACCATGATGTCGAACTGGTAGGTCTGCGTGCCCGACACCGTGATCGCGGTGACATCGAGGATCAGCGTCGCATCGATGCGCGCCTGCTGCGGCGTGTAGGTCGCGAGATCATCGATCGACGGCAGGGTGACGGTCGCACCCTGGTTGCCGCCGAGATCGACGATGCCGTCCGCGCCGCCAGACTGCAGGTAACCCGACGCCGTATAGGCCGCCGAGTTGTCGCTCAACTGCGTGTTGGCGTCGAACGCATAAGTCCGTTGATTGGGGAATGCCACGGCTGTTGCTCCTTGCGATCAGGCGACGATGGCCGCGTTGGTCCAGCTATCGAGGCGGGTCATGCAGAACTTGTGCTCGTCGACGATGCCAACATCCCACGAGATGTGCGTGCGATAGGTCTTGCGGTCCTGCAGCAGGCCGACATCTTCCGGTGTCAGCGGGCGGACCTGAATGCCGCGCATCATGCCCTCGCCGAGCGTGAGCCCGTAGAGCGACGCGGTGACGGCCGAGCCGCCGCCCGTCGCGACCTCGTTGAACTGCAGCACCGGCGCGTGATCGTCCTTCGGGTAGCCGAACAGGATGCGATGGCCGGCATAGGAGAGCTTCGGCATGCCGATCTCGTCCCAGGTCTGCATCACGAACCCGGTCAGAGTTGAGGTACGCGCCGCGGCGATCCAGAGCGGGAGCGAGGCGAACGGGACGAGGATGTAGCTCCGGCCCGACTTCTTGCTCAGATTGTTGAGCATCTGATCGAGGTTCGCGAGCGAGAGCGCGCCGCCGCCGTTCGCCGCCGAGTTGTGGAATTTGCGGCCGAACAGGTTCGAGCGGATCTGCAGCCCGTTGAAGACGCGCGGGTTGGTCGATTGATCGCCCTTGATGAAGGTGTCGACCCAGAGGCGCGCCGCGGCGGTGATGCCCATGCGCTGCTCGTAGTTGCGGCGCTCCGGGCCGTGCCGATCCTGGATCGCGCGGTCCACGTCGATGTCGTGGTCGATGATGTAGGTCGCTTCCTGGAACGGCGCGATGATGCCGTGGCCGGAGCTTGACCCTTCGTTGATGCCGCGGAAACCGAGCGTCGGCAGCGACGCCTCGCGGTAGCCGGTGTAATTCGAGCCGCGCAGCGACTCGAACGGCATCTCCTCGAGCACGTCCGAGCGTTCGGTGAACATCTCGATCACGGTGCGGCGGATGTCTTCCTTCGCGAAGCCTTTCGCGTATTCCGGAAGGGTGATCAGGTTATTGACAGCCATAGGTCAGTCCCTTTCAGTTCGCGCGGCCGTTCGTGAATTGCGATTGGTCGAAGCGCTGGGCGTATTCCTGCTTCTGGCGCGGGGTCATCTTCGCCCACTCGTCTTCGCTGACCTTGCCTTGCGGCTGCATGTCGCGATGCTCGGCCGAGAACCGCGCGGCGCCCTGCGAGGAGAATTTCGCGACCAGCTTCTCGGCCGCCTGCACGATGCCGGCCGTGACCAGCATCGACTTCAGCTCGGGAGTGCCGAGCGCGTCGAAGAACGTGTTCAGCGCGGTGACGCGCGTGGTGCCGGCGGCGCCGAGCTTGGCGATCTCGGCATCGCGCGCGGCCTTGATGGTGGCGGCGTCGGAAATGCGCGAGCCGGCAACGAGGTCGATCGCCTCGGAGAAAGCTTCCTGCGAGAGACCGTGCTTCTGCGCCCACGAGCGGCCTTGCGCCCAGAGCGGGTCGGCTTCGTCGATCTTGAACTCGACGCCTTCCGGCGGCTTGAACGCCGCGGTGGTGCCGACCTTGTAGTCCTCGGGCTTCTGCGGCAGCGCGGCGCGGCGGACCTGCTCGGCGGCGAACTGCGTCGCCATCTGCGTGTAGTGCTCGCCGAATTCCTTCGGGCTCTTGAAGTTGTCCGGGATGAAGTCGGGGCGCGTCGCGGCCCAAGGCTCACTCGGCGTCGCCGGGCTGTTCGGGCTCGGCGGTGTCGGTGACGAGGGGCTGGGTGCTGGGGCCGACGCGACGGCGGGCGCCGCGGGCGCGGGTGACGGCGACGGGGCCGCCGGTGCGGGGGACGAGGGGTTGGTCGGTTCGGTCACGTCCGTCGATTCCTTCGGCCATCAGGGCCATCAAATCGCGGGCGAGAATTCGTCCTCCCTCGTGCCGCTGCAACGCACCGCCCTCCTCGGTGGCCCGGCAGCTTTCCAAGAGACGGCGCAGGTAACGGTGCAGAAGCCGGCCGTCCTCGGTGAAGCCAATCCGGGCAATGGCCTTGCGCTCCTCGTCGAGCGGGCTGAGCGGTTCGTCGGTCATGCCGCGACGGCCCCGGCCGGCGCCGCCTGCGCCGCGTCGCCCTGCGCGCCGGGCGCGTGGCGCGCGCCGACCAACTGCGCAATCTGCGACACCGCGGCGGCAACCTGCTTCTTGTCGCGGAACTTGATCAGGCCGGACACGCGCATTTTCTCGGCGAATGCTTCCATCGTCAGCGTGCCGTCAACCGCCATTTTCCATTCTTCGGGGAACATCTGCCCCATCATGTTGGAAAACTGCGCCGCCATCGCGATCTCTTGCTGCTCGGCGGCGCGCTGCGCCGGGTTGTACGGCATCAGCGAAATCGTCTTGTCGTCGATCTTGATCGTCGGGACGGCGCCCGACTTCTCGAGCAGGTACTTGAACCGGGTGAAGATCTTCGCCGGGCCCTCGCGCCAGAACGGCAGCCCGGGGCGGCCGATGCGACGCTGCGCGCGCGCCATCTCGTCGAGCCATTGGCCGAGCGTCGGCGGCGTATCGCCGCTCTGCTGCGGGAAATCGACATAGAACAGCTTGCGCAGCCGGTGCTCTTTCGCCTCGTACTCGTAGACCGCCGGATCGGCCGGCGGCGGCGTGTACATCGCCTTGATGTCCGGCCCGGATCCACGCATGACCGGATAGGCCATGCCGGGCTCGAGTCCCTGCTCGATCGCCGCAAAGCTGTCATCCGGGTAGGCGAGCGGCGGCTTCACGGCGAATTCGGCGTGCTCGGTGCGGATTACCTCGAACTCGTCGATCTGGCGGAAGCTCGGTAGGCCTTGCATCAGCGGGCCGTGACCCCACGGCCAATCGGGGTTCGGATTCCAGCGGAACGGGATCAGCGGGCACGAGCCCTCCCCGACCAGCTCGGCGTCGTGGACGAGGTCGTTGCGCACATAGACGACGTGCTGCCAAACCTCGTCGTCGTGGCGGTCCCATTTGCGCCAGAAGCCCCAGCGCACTTCGGTGGTAGAGCCGCCCTTTTCGCGGATCGTCTTCTTGATCTCCTCCGGGATCTTGTCAAAAATCTCCTTGCCGACCAGGGATTCGACGTAGCGGTTGCGCGTGTAGCGCACCGCGAAGCGGGTATCGATCTCGCCGTTCGGGCCAAGGTCGATCTCGAGTTCGCGTAGCGGGACGGCCGAAACCCACGGCGTGCCCCCCGGGAACGGCGGGTCGATCCACAGCGCGACGGTGCCGATCGAAAGGTCCGGATCGAACGCCTTGGAGAGTTCGGCGTAGAGGTTCGACGCCTTGATCGCGGTGAAAATCTGGTTGTCGGCGTCCTTCACCTTCTCGGCAATCTGGTCGAACTGCTCCTGTTTGACATGCATGCCGGGACCGCGCATGCACCAGTTCTGCGCCTCGGGCAGATATGCCTGGATCACCTCGGTGGCGAAGTCGCCGCACAGTTCGAACGCGAGGTCGGTGTTGAGCTCGGCCGCGTCGAGCAGGCGCTGCTGGCTCGGCGACGACGTGCTCTGAATCTGGCGCTGGCGCTGCGGCGAGGCGAAGAAGTAGCATTCGCGCAGGTCAAGGTCCCACAGCGATTTCCACACCCGCGCGGCGGCGAGGCGCTCGATGCCTTCCTGCTGCAGCTTTTCATTGAGTTTATCGTCGGCGGCCATCAGAATGTGCCGACGGTTGGTGGCATATAGCTCTCACCGGCCATGGGGGATGCAGCCGCGGCGGGAGCGTTGATCATCGGCGAGCTGGAACCCTGCCCCGCCATGGCCAGCCGCGTGCCATAGATTGCCATCAGCCGCGCGGTATCGCTGCGCGCGTCGACCTGGGCCGCCTGCTGGTTTTGCGCCGCGGTCTGCTGCGCGAGCGCGATCTCTTCCTGGCTAGGCTGCGGTGCCTGATATTTCGGCGCGTCGTCCAAAGGTCTCGCCTCCTGCCGCGAGACAATCGCGGTAGAGGCGTCCGGGCAGCAACGCACCGCTATCCAGCCCGATCAGGTCTCGCACCGCCGAAACGCAGGTCAGCGCCAGCCGGCGGCGATACCGCATCGGCGCGGCCGGGTTGCGCTGCATCGCGACAAGGTCGGCGTCGCGGATGAACTTGGCGAGCAGGTCGATGTGCGCGCCGTCCCGCACCACGATGATCGATGTCGGCTGGGTCGAAACCTCATAGAACAGCCACAGCTTTTCGCCCGGGATGTAGGCGTAGGCCGAGACGTGCTTGTAGGTGCCGATGTAGCGCGCCCACCACATCGAACTGGTACGGTGGAAGCAGAGCGTCCACGACGCCGCGGTGTCGGCGATGCTCTCGACGACGTCCATCACACGGCAATGCGGCGCATCGACTTCCGCCCCACCACGCGCACCGGCATCATGTCGCTGATCGGGCCGCGCCCCACCATCCGCCGCCCCTCGCCCATGCCAAGCACCAGATATTGCAGCGCGTCGGCTGGGTTCGAAAAACGGTCCTTGCACGGCTTCAATTCGCCGATCTCGTCGCGCTCGTTGTGGTAGCGGCCCGCCATCGCGACCTTCAGCGTGCGGCAGAACGGCGAGAGCACGAACCGCGGCCGCGCGTCGTACATGTCGTTGAGCAGCGCCGTCACCGCCTCGACGCGCGTCGTGATCATGTTCTGCTTCAGCCCGGGCGGCGGGCGCACATGCATGCCGTGCGCGGCAAAGATGTCGTAGGATGTTCGGTCGTCGTGTTCGCCCTTTTTCGTTCCGGCCGGATCGCCCCAGAACCGGAAATCCCGCTGCAAGTCGTGATCCGGGTAGTGCTGCGTGAGGAACCGCCTGACTTTTGGCGCCATCGTCACCGCGCCCTCGTTCTGCCCGAGCAATTCGAACTGGATCAGCGCGCGGTTGTTAACCGCCTGCCCAGCGATCATTGCCGGTTGCCGGCCAAAATCGAGGCCGACATCGACCTGCGCGCCGATAACCGGCTTGAGCGGCGAAGATGCGACATGCACCTCGACGCGGAACATCGGCCACACCGGCGAGCCATCCACCACCAGCGCGACCCGCACCATCAGCCGCGAGTCGATCCACGCCTTCGATTTGCCGGCGATCTGCTTCGAGTAGTAGTCCGGATCGAGGTTGTGCAGGTTCTCGGCCTGCGGGTTCGTGTCGTAGCCGACGATGCGGCCCTGATGGTCGAAGCGCTCGAGCACCGCCGGCGGCTGGATGTGCAAACCCCAATCCTGCGGCCACTCGCTTAAGCCCAGCTCCTCGGCGTTCGGCGGCATCTCGGTGAGCCCGGTCATCGGCGCGAGCCAATGATCCTCGTCCGGCGCGTTGCCGTCGCCGAACATCCCGCGCCACGTCGCGCCACCCTCGTCCTGCGACGGATAGCGCAGGCGCGACGAACCCTCGTCAAACAGCACCTTTGGAATGAACGGAAGCTCATTCCAAACGATGCCGGTGTACTCCGTCGAGCGCAGCTTGCGGACGTCCTCGTCCTTGTCGAGCGCGAGAAAGTCGACCTCGCACTGCACGTCGCCGAACCGCAGCCGGTGCATCGGCGGCATCGACATGTTCATCCGGCCGTAGGTGTGCTCGGGCACGATCTCGAGCCACGTCCGGATCGTCGAGCGCTTGAGCTGGTCGTAGGTGTTGCGCACGAAGCCCCAGCGCGTCTTGCGCAGCCCGTCCCGGGTCGACGGCCGCTGCTCCTGCGCGTGCCGCATGATGCGCGCACACAGCAAATGCGTCTTGCCCGATCCGAGTGGCCCCAGGATCAGGTCGAAGATCCGGTTCGACAGCACGAAGTCGCAGCCGCGCGTGCCGGCCAGCACCTTGAACTGATGGCGATCGTCGGTCGGGTCGGTCATTCTTCGCCCGTCAGACGTGCGGTGAAGCCGATCGCAGGAACGCCATCACGCCGGCGCAGCCCCGGGGTCAGCGGCTCATCGTGCACATGCCGCCGGAATCCGAGCGCGACGTAGTTCGAAGTGGGAGCCGGTTTTCCGCTCGGGTGCGGTTTCGGCTTGAACTCGTGCCGTTCGACCTTGCGACGCATCAGCGCTTCCGCGCCTTGCCCGCTTTCCGGAGCGCGATCGCCACCGCCTGCTTCTGCGGCCGTCCCGCCTTCACCTCGCGGCGGATGTTCGACGAAATCACCTTGCGCGATGAGCCCTTGCGTAGCGGCATAGCACCCTCCTCAGTCGTATTTGTCGGGCAGAAACGGGATGCCCGCACGCTCGGGCTCGACCAGCACCATGCCAGCCGGAATGCCCGCCTTCTGCAGCTTCTGGCAGTGCTTCGCGATCATCTCCTCGTCGCGCTCGGTCGCGGCGCTCGCCACGATCTCGAAATCGTCACCGGCCTTCCGGTCGATTTTCGCCTTCAGCGCGACACGCACCAGCACCGGCCCGTGCTCCGGATTCGGAGACGCATCCGCAAGCGCGCCCTCGCGCAGCACGATGTGCTTGATCGTCCCGATCTTGCCGAAGTTCGCCGCCCAGGCGCGCAACTCGCTCGCGTACCGATGAACAAAATAGTCCGGCACCGTGCCGTCGAACGCCCACCGCGCCATGCTCTTGCGCTGCCCACGCTCGGCCGCAGCCATCGCGTGATGCGCCTCAAGGATAGCCGGCAGCACCTCGCAGTGCTTCGCGATGATCTCGCGGTCCTGCTCGGTGTCCGGCTGCATCAGAAACCGCATCCGCTTGGTTATCGGATCGCCGTACACCTCGACCCGCAGCGTCACCTCCGGCCAATAGACCGTGTCGAGCACCGTCGCGCCCGGACGGTTCCACAGCCGCACCTTGCAGCGCTCCCGCCGCGCTCGCGCCCAATCCTGCAACTCCGTGCCGTAGACCTTCACGAACAGGTCCGGCAGCAAAAACTGCGCATCAAACGGCGAATTGTCGTTGTGCGCGTGAAGCGCCTGAACACCGGCCACCATCACGCCAACTCCTCGCCCGTCGCGCACCGCGAGCGCCACAGGCCCGCATACGGATCGCCAGCCAGAACCTCGTCGCGAGCCGAAACAACAAGCGCGGCAGGAGGCCGTATCCGAAAATGCACCCGCTCTTGGCCGTCAGCCCTCACGACCGTCTCCTGCCGATCGACAAGCCCTTCCCGCTCCAGCACCTCATAACCGGCAATCGGTGGCGCTTCCCACTCGTCGTAGGTCCCAGGCCGCAATTCCTCTTCCTTCCACGACTTCGGATAGCCATCACCGTTGGCCGTCAGCCAGTCCAAAGCTCCTTCGCGCGCCCGCGTAACTCCGGCCGAAAATTCCGGAGCAGAAAATTTTCCAACCAACCCCAGAGGTTTCGGGGAGAATTGCGCGGGGGAGAAGTCAATGTCGACCTCGCATTCCCCCAGAGTGACCTGCTTGAAAACCCCCGGAGAAATTTCGGCCAAAACCTTGTCCCCGACACCGAGAGGTTTTGAAGCAGATCGCGCGGGGGAGTTACCAGCGCGCGCGGCGACCGCCGATTTTTCCCCCCGCCCTCCGCCACCCGGGGTCTCGCCGGGCCGATCGCCCTCTGAGCCTTCCGGATCGCTGGCGGTTAATGCACCGTTAACCGGAACCGCAGCGTTATCAGTGACTTGCGCTGTCAATACGCCGGCACCGTGTTCTGTGTTGCGCTGCATCATTCATCCTCCTCGCGCGGCTCATGACTAACGCCGCCCTGCACAATCAATGGCTTAGGCTCGTTTCCGTGTTGATGCGCGGTCACCGCGGCGCCCTGGACCACGATGACGACGCCGGGTGAGTGCCGAGCTGCGCTGGCGGCCCGCGCCTCGTCTTCGTCGCGCTGCTCGAGCATCTTGATTGCCTGCACCGCCGGCATGTTGTCGGCTTTGTCGCGGATTTCTGCGAGCCGATGAATGTTTCGCGCGCAGATGCGAGCGCGAGATACCTCCCGCTGCTCTTGCAGGTACGCTCGAACACCGCGCTTCTGGATAGCCATGCGTATGGCGGTGAGGGTAATTCCTGCTTTGACGGCTGCCTCGTTGTCGGTGAGGCCGTCGTGCACCATGAGGTCGAGCGCCTGCTTGGTGCGACCTGTCGGCGGTCGATCGGCTGGTGCTTGAGGCTTGGTCGATCGCCGAATGGGCTTCGGCTCGGTCGTGGTGATGCTGGTGTCGGTCATCTGCGCTGCGCCTGTTGCTTGCTGCGGCGCTCGCTCTTCGCTCGCTTGCTGCTACTCCCCCGCTCCGCGCTGGTCGCGCTTCGCTTCGTAGAAGGATCGGGCGCGCGCAGTGCGGGACGCGCGAGGAGAATGCGGCGCGTGGTCGCGGGGGAGCAACGCACCGTCGCGATGTCGCTGTGGCGCGGGGATTTGCGCGATATGGCGCTTGGTGGTGCGTTGGTCGATCTGCGGAAATGCTGTTTACCGTTCGGTAAATGCCAAAGGACGCTGAGGCTCGCCGGATCGTGGTCGCGTTGATGGCAGCGGGCCTGGTTACGCTGCCCGAGGCGGCGCAGCTTGCCGGCGTTTCGCGGCACCTGGTGCGGTACTGGTGCCGGCGGGCCGACGTTGACTGGAAGCGCGTGCGCACGATGCGGATTGCGCGATGGTGGCGCAAGGAGGCGCGAAATGGGCCTAAGCTGGTCGAAGTCGAGAACAAGCACGCAGATGCGAGCGGAGCGGCGTGCGCAAGCCGAGATCGCGCAGATCCTGGCTGAGGATGCGCCGCGCCCGAGCAAGGCCGAGCTCGCCGCTGAGGCTGCGGCCGCGCTGGCGGCGTATGCCGGACCCATCAGGCGCCTCCCGACGATGATTGACGTTCGCTGCGTGTGCGGGCGCGCGGCGCGGGTTGCGGTGGCGGCTGGAAAACCACGACCAAAGCTGCGCTGTTCTCGCTGCGGGACGGCGAATTAGGCGCATTGCGGCGTGCCTTGCGGGCGGCACGCTCGCGCTTGTGCCTTGTGATCGCTGCGTGTCTAGCGATAGCGGACCGCTGCTCCGGGGTGATTTGCGCCTTGACGGTTTCCAGTGCTCGACGCATCTGCTGGCGCCGTATCTTGACTGCCTCCTCCCGGGCCATCTTCCTCAACACTGACGCGGTTTTTACGCGCGTGCTCAGAACTGGAGCACTCACCTTTTCAGAACGCCTTCCGTTGAGATGATCCGCGATGCGGGCCAGATTCTCCGGGTCGTCCTCGATCACGAGCCTGGCGCCGAGCGCCCAGAGCAGCGGGAATAGCGAATCCATGCCTATCCTCTTTTGCGGGACCTGCGCCAGCACGCGCTCGCTGTAACCGATCGTCAGGCCGGCGAGATCGTCCAAGGTGCGCCGCGCGATGTTGCGCTTATCCGCAAGCGCTCGCATCAGCTCGTGGAGCTGTACATGGTCGCGCACGATGCCATGGCGCGCCGGCTCGCTCATTCCGCGGCCTCGGCTGCTGCCGTGCGAGCCGGCAATGGGTGGCGCTGACGGATCGTCTCACGCAGCCCTCGCCTCATGACCGACATCCTGCCTGCATCGCCGAGCGCGTCGCCGAGCAGGATCAGGTACGGCTCCATGAGGTCGTGATGATCTCGCACGGCCTCCGCGAAGGTGGCCGAAAGATGAAGAAACGCCTCATCATCCGTCCATTTCGACGGCGGCACATTGTCCAGATCCTCCAGCGATCTCATTCGGCCGCCTCGCGCTGCGGCTGCTGCGGGATCGGCTTGCGCCATGTGGCAGCCACACCTGTGTCGGGCAGCGCGTCGAATGCCTCCTGCCCGATGTCGGCGATCAGCGCTGCGCGCGCCTCGTCCGGCCTCTGCACCGGCTTGCGGTCGGGGTTCGTGATGCCCCAATCAGGGCCGTATTTGGCTTTGAGGTCGTCGTAGGTCGGCCGCGCCTGGCGCTTGGCGGCTGCGATCGCGTCGGCCTCGGCGCGCTCTCGCTGCTCGCGCGCGAGCTTGTCGTGATGGTCCTCGCGGTCGACAATGCCGCGCAGCTCGTTGGTCTCGCGATCAAGCCACGCCACAAGATCCGCAATCGTCGGCAGAAAGCGCGTGTCGCGCGCTACCCCGTTGAGCGGATCGCAGCAGCGCAGCGCGAGCGCCCGCGGATACGTGCCAAGCAATGCGGCGAGCGCGCCAAGGTAGCCCTTCGCGTTCGCTGGCGAGCCGTTCGGGAAAGCCGAAAGCAGCCGGCCGACGGCCTCTATCGCCTCAGTCTGCGTCAACCGTTCCTCGAGCGCCTTCCGCACGCTCCCGCTCGCGTAGCTCGTCAGCGAGGGCGAAACACATTGCGCTGAGATCGACTTTCCCGTTGTGGCCATGGGTTTTTCCGTTGACGAGCGTTGAGACATAGGCGACCGGCTCGGCGACGTTCTGGTCGCGCGCGTACTGCAGCGCCGCGAGCAATCCGGTCGGATCGTTGCGCTGCTTAAGCCATTGGCCGATCAGTGATCCCGTACGCTTTTCGGTAATACCGAAGCTCACCAGGATGGTCTTTCCGACGCGGAACAGCTTTGCTTTCGGGTCTTCGTCGACCGGCTCGACGATGTCGGGAACTGCCGCCGTGGCGGCCGAAGCGTTAGCTTCGGAATCTTTCTTACCTAGGTTTAAGGTTAAAGGTTGCTCTGGCCCGGCTGTAGCATTGCTAGAGCTTTGCTTGGTTTCGGCTTTAGCTTTGCCACCCTTCTCGCCCGCCTTTGCTCTCTTCTCGTAACTCGCACGCGCCGCTTCCAAGTCTTCCTCGACACGCCCATGGCGCCACCCAGGCTTGAAGAACTTTTCGATGATCGGGCGCGCGCGCTTCCACTCGGCGCGCGTCATGCACGCGATCGCCGCGAGCTGTTCGTCATCGTCGGGAAGGGCGCCGGTTGACCAATGGTGGAACAGCAGCAGCAGATATGCGCCGTGTCCCGCCGCGCGCAGATGCCCCGTGTCGCGCTTGTAGTCGCCGATGTGGATGGGCATTTTCGGCGGGTTCATGCGACGGCCCCGCGCAGCAGCCCCCAAAACTCCAGCGTGCGCAGCGCGTCGTCGAGCCCCTCGGCGATCGAGCCGAATCCGCCTTGCTCGCGCACCTCGTGCAGGAACGTGAGCTGATCGTTTGTCGGCCGCCCGCCTGGCGCCTTGAGCTCGAGCGCGTAGAACTTGCCGCGGTGGAAGGCGATGATGTCGGCCACGCCGGCACGCACGCCCATACCCTTCGCGATGGCGCCCTGGATGTGCCCGCGGCGGCCCGGCACACGCGCGCCGTTGGGCGTATGCCACCACACAAGGCCGATCGCGCCGCGCGCCCGGAGGTGCGCAGCGACGGCCTTGTGGAGATCCTGCTCGGGCCGCTGCATCACGAGCCCTTGCCGAGCCCGATCGCCATGCGCTGGCCGTTCTTGACGAAGGCCGAGGTGTACCCTTTCGCCTTCTCCTCGGCGGTTAACTCGACGGGTTCACCGAGATCCCTGACGGCGCGCTCTACGCTCGACATGCCGAGTGGAAGATCAGCGAGCATCCCGAGCGCGTGCTTGTACACGTCAACCGCGTTCTCAAGCGCTTGTTGCTTGGCGCGATCGGCCTTGCGCACCTTCACGATGTGGCGCATCGCCTTGGTGTCGAAGCCGGCATCCTTGGCGGATGCGTAGATCGCTCCGATGTCGTCGAGAATTTCCTGTTTGAGCGCTTCCTGGCGCTCGACTTCCGAGATGTAGCCTTCAAGCTGGCGCTTCTGGTCCGCCATCAGCGGGCCGCCGTTGTGGCCCAGTGACGGTGCTTTCTCTTGCTTCTTCCGTGCCATTGCCGTCCTCCCGAAAAACACCGAAAGCCCGCTCGGATGAGCAGGCCGCACGCGACGCAACACAAACCAGGGTGGCCGACCGCCTCGCTCCGCAGCTCAACGGTCGGCCGGGTGTCAGGTAGTTTGTCCCGTAGCTCTCATGTGCTCTCCCTGTACGCTGCGAACTGGTCAGAGGTCGTCGATGGTGCACACGCGCGGCGGTGGCGCTGCGTGGTGTGGGATGAAGGCCGGAAACTCGGTGCATGGGCGCACGTCGACGCCGATGCGGAATTGCTCGCGGCCGAGCTTGCGCGCACGCAGCATCGCCCGCTTGAACGCTGCGTCGCCGGTGCGCCGCTGCTCGTGCTGGGCGGTCTCTTCCGTCATGCGCATGCTGCCCATCAGTCGTTCCCGCACAGCATTTCATTCATCAGCACTGCGACGACGAAGGCCGGAAGCTCCTCAAGATCGGCAAGCCATCGGTATGCTCTTGAGACAGAAACGCCTGCCGCATCGGCCAAACTTTGCGCGTGATTTTCGGGCCACATAGCGCGGACGACACGCGCAAACGTGGAGCTGGCACCATCTGGGTTGAGGATTGCCTCGTCCAGATTGGAGAGACAGCGCTCGACCACGTGACGAAATTCGGCGTTGTCTCGATACCACTCGCCGCGGATGCGATATTCGGAGAGCACAGCGTGTAGATGCTGCTCTTGGCCCAGCGTTCCCGCGGTGGTGCCGATCAAGCTCATGTGGAGACCACCCTGCGCGCTGATCTCTTTCAGGCGCTTGGCTGGATCGGGCCGGGACGAATATCCGACCTTGATACGCGTGCCGTCGTGCGCAAAATAAATGATGCCCATCAGTCGTCATTCCCGCACAGCGTCGATCGCGGCCGCGACGCGCTCGGCGCGCTGCATGTCGATCCACCAATCGGCAGTGCTTCCTTGCATCGTGGCGCCGAGCCATTGGCGGCCGTGATCGGAGCGGAGGAGCCGCCGGAGGAAGTAGGCGGGCGGCTTGACGTCGCCTGCGGCGTATCGCTGGCAGGCGCGCACGTCGCCGAGCCCGGTGACGATGTGGAGCGGCTCGCCGGGATTTTTCCCGTAGAGGTCCCAAGCTGCTGTGCTGAACCAGTTTTCATCGGTGGCAGATTTGCCGCCGGAAGTGTCATTTCCACCGCTGCCTGCGCGATCGACGGCAACTTTGCCGCTGGCTCGCATTGCGGCGCGCCCCCGCCTCGATAGTGTTCCGTGCATGACGCTTCCCCCTGTGACGCAACAAACCCCATGTCGAAAATCACGTCGTCAATCAGATCGATCGCGAGCGCCTGCGCATCGATGCCGGTGCGCGCCGTGAAGTCGGCGAGGCGTGCGGCGCGCGCGGGGGTGAGCGGGATCTGCAGGTACGCGATGGTGCGCGGCGCAAGGTCCGCGATGACGGCGACGTTGTTGCGCGTCGGCCCACTCATGCCACCCTCACATACCTGTGGAAAAGCGGCGAGAAACTTGATGTATCAAGGATATTTCGCTGGCCGGAACGGAAATTCCGTGCTCGCGCGATGGAGTCGATTCCGTCCGCAACCGAGCCTGCCGATTGAGAGAACGGACGTCGGACCGATCCCGGGTTGTGATCGATGGGGTGACAATCAGAGCGGATTTTTCTGTTGCCCGATTGTCGCATGCACCCGTAAGCTACCGGATAACCACAAGAAACATCCGGGGCTGAGTTATGGGTATAGTTGTGCGGTTCCCGCGGCGTCATGCGCGGGCCTCGGCGGGCGCCGGATACAGGTCCGGCCGCAAGTCATGCCGGGAAACGCCGGTCTCGCGCTCGACATCGAGTACCCGCTCAGCGGGGACCCTTTCCTCTTCCCAGCGCAGTACCGTGCTTTTGTTCACGCCGAAGCGCGAGCCCAAGTCTTCAAGCGTCACTCGCGGCTCGCTGGCTAATCGGAATTGGCGGAGGGGGCTCGGCTTGCTCATAACGCAACAAGTTGCGCCAAACGCAACGCCATGTCAAGCGAGCGTTGCGCTCCGCATTAACGACCTGGGCGGTTTATCCGGCCATACGTTGCGTATGGAGCGGATGCACTACATTCCGGAGTGGGCCGAGCAGGCTGGGAAAGCCCAAGCCGCCTTGGTGCGCGAGACCGGCGTGGATAAGTCCAACGTATCGCGCTGGTTCAAGGGCGTCATCCCCGAACAAAAGCACTTGAGGGCCGTTGCAAAGGCTGTGGGCGCGCCGGAACCCGCAGCACTCTTCGTCCACCCCGCAGAGTACAAAATATTACAGGAAATACGGGCACTTAGTCAGCGATCTACCCCAGCTGCTTAGCCAGTTGCGACTAACGCAACTTTCTCCTTGACATTGAGTTGCGTTTAGCGCAACGTGTTCTCCGCCACCACGGAGAGCAGCGTAATGCCCGACCTTTCCGCATACTTCGCCCGCGTTGACGCGCATCTCGACACGCTCGACGACGCCGGCAAGGCGCGATTCCTTGAGCGGCTGAGCGACCAGTGGTCCGAGCGGTACGCTGACTTTCAGCACCGCATCGCGCGCGGCGCGCCGACCAGCGGTGTCACCTCCTTCGACTACATCGAGACGATCGCCGGGCTTGACCAGCGCGCCGGCCGGCGCGCGCGGGAGGCTGCGTGATGACCGACAAGCGCAACGGCTATTCGCTCGCCGACGATTTGATGCCAATCATCAAGGGCGACGTCGCGCTGCCGAATTTCGAGGATATGCCCCTGTCGCAAGCGGTGAACTATGCCGCCGCGTGGGGGAATGTGCACGCCGCTCGCGTGCAGTTTCCCGGCGCGAAACCATACGATCGGCCTCGCGCGATCATTGCGCTGGAGACCGGCCAATACGGGACAGACCTGCATGGCTCTGGGATAGCGCTGATCGAAGGCGGCTATCCGCACGGCGCCAAGGCTGTCCGCTTTGCCATTTGCAAACACAAGAAGGTTGAGCACGCGGGCGCTGATCACCGGCGTGGATGGTATCCGGGCCACTGCGAGATATGCGGGCTCAACATGACCTACGACAGCGGAGATTGACATGAGCGCCCGCATTATCCGCGCCCGCACGCCCGAGGAGTTCTACGACACGCTGCGCGACGCCGAGCTTTCGCGCGCGATCCAGGCCGTCGCCGACGAGATGGCGCGGCTCAATCCGACCGCCGAGGCCTGCGCCGAGGTGCGCGAGTGGCAGCGCCGCAAGCGCCTGCTGGTGGTCGCATGATCACCGCGCCAGGAATTTTCACCGACATCGCGGCGGCGGAGTATTTCGCGGACCCGACGCCCGAGCCGTCGTTCACGCAGTCGATCGCGAAGGTGCTGCTCGAGCAGTCGCCCGCGCATGCGCGTCTGGCGCATCCGCGACTGTGCACGCCGGCCGCCGCGGAGGAGGAGGAAACCGAGAAGTACGTCGCCGCGCAGGCGATCGGCGACGCAGCGCACGCGCTGCTGCTCGGACGCGGAAAGCGCATCGCGGTCGGCGACTTCGACGCATGGCGCAGCGCGAACGCAAAGCTGTTCAGGGCCCAGGCGCTCGAAAATGGCCACACGCCGATCCTGACGCATCACATGGCGCGCGCCTACGCGATGGTCGAGGCGGCGCGCGAGCAGCTTGTAGAGCTCGACGTCCCGGAACTGTTCGGGCCGCAGGGACGCAGCGAGGTCGTGGCGGCTTGGCAAGAGGACGGCATGTGGTGCCGCACGATGATCGACTGGCTCGGCGCCGGCCGCACAGTCGTTGCCGACTACAAGTCGACCGCAATGTCGTGCGCGCCGCATGTCGTCGAGGATCGCCCGTCGGTGCTCGGCTGGGACATGCAGGCCGCAATGCACGAGCGCGCGCTCGACACGCTCGATCCGGAGAATGCCGGCCGCCGCTCGCACCTGTTCGTCAATCAGGAGAACGAGCCGCCGTATGCGCTGACCATGATCCGGATCAGCGAGGCCGACCTGACGATGGGCCGCAAGAAGCTCGGCATGGCGGCCGACATCTGGCGGCGCTGCACGATCAGCGGCGAGTGGCCGCGCTACCCGGCCGAGACGGTGCTGAGCCGTCCGCGCAGCTACCTCGAGACGCGGTTCCTTGAGCGCGAGGTCGCGCACGACGAGGCCAAGCGCGCGGCAAAACGCGATCCGATGCTCGCCGATCTGATGGGAGGGTGACGTGACCGAGCGCAAGCCGCGACATCGAACACTGCTGATCGATAGCGAATTTGCATTCCAAATACCGGGCCATCCTGCCTACGGCATCACACCGGACGGCCGCGTGCGCCGACTTGATACGGGACGCTGGCTTGTGGCCGTTGGGGCGAAGCGTGGCGGATACCTTCAGGTCGCGCTCTGGGAGAATGGCGTCGGCAAGACTCGCTATGTGCACCAGCTTGTGGCGATCACATTCCATGGCCCGCGCCCGTCATCCGACCATGATGCCGCGCACGATGACGGCAACAAGCTGAACAACCACTACACCAACGTCTTCTGGAAAACGCAGGTCGAGAACGAGCGCGACAAAATTTGGCACGGCACTACCAATCGTGGCGAGCGCAACGGCAGCGCAAAAGTCACCGACACCCAGGCCGCGGAAATTTGCGAGCGCGCGAAATCACTGCCCCGCAGCACCGGAGGTGTGAAGCTCAAGAAGGGCGCGCTGCCGAAGCTCGCGGCCGAATACGGCATCACAGCCAGCGCCGCATGGCAGATCATCAACGGCTATCGAAGGACCGCAGCATGAGCGTCGCCGAATACATGGCTTCTCCGGCCGTGCGCAAAGAGGAGCCGTTGCTGATCGGTCTCGTCGGCCCTCCGGGCGGCGGCAAGACCTTGAGCGGGCTCAAGCTGGCGAAAGGCATGCAGCGCGTTCGCGGTGGGCCGATTATCGTCATCGATACCGAAGGTGGCCGGTCGCGCAAGTACGCCGACCTCATCCCGTTCGAGATCGTCGAGTTTCAACCACCGTGCCGGCCGGAGCGCTTCCTTGAAGCGATCAAGGCCCAGCTTTCCAAGAGCCCGGCCGCGATCATGCTGGATTCGGCATCCGAGGAACACGAGGGCGAAGGCGGCTATCTCGAATGGCACGACGAGATGGTGCCGAAGATGGGCGGCAACGAATGGGCCGCGTGGTCGAAGCCGAAGGCGTCGCGCAAGAAGCTGATCAGCGGCATCCTCCACATCAAGACGCCGCTGATCTTCACGTTCCGCGCGCGCGAGAAGACGAAGCAGAACCCCGAAGCGCGCAGCGCCAAGGACAAGATCGTCAACATCGGATGGCAGCCGGTCGCGCCGCTCGAGATCGTGCACACGCTCGACCTGACCTGCATCCTGCCGCCGCGCGCCGACGGCGTGCCGGTGTGGAAGTCCGACAAGGTCGGCGAAGATTTCATCATAAAACTTCCGCGCTATCTCGCGCCGTTCATCGAGCAAGGCAAGCCGCTGTCGGAAGACATGGGCGAGGCCTTCGCGCGGTGGGCTGCGGGATCAGCTTCGCCGCGCCAGGACAAGCCCGCGGCGGACCCGGGCGCGCCGTCGTCAACACCCCAGCCCAGCGACGGCGCGCCCGACGATTTCGACGCGACGGACTACGACGCGCAGCTCGCCGAGGCCGCAAAGCTCGGCACCGTCACGCTCGCCGACGCCTGGAGCAAGGTGCCGAACGAACTGCGTGGCTTGCTCAAGGCCGCGCTCGATCGGAGGCACAAACCAACGGCGCGCGAAGTCGACGAAGCGAAGGCAGCAACCTGAGAGGATCAGCCCATGCGAAAGCATCGGCCGGACCTATTGGTCTGTGAGCGCTCGCAATGAGGCGCCTATCCTCGACTGGAATCTGCACATCGCCGGGCCGATGCCCTGGACGTTCGGAGCGGCGCTCGAGCGGGCGCGCGCTTTGCTGAGCTGATGCCGAGTGACCACGGTGGAGCGCGATTAATGGGGCGGGACATGACGATACCGGAACAGGCGATAGAGGCAGCGGTACGGGCCGTTTCGACATGGCACGTCATGTATTCGCATCAGACCGTCGGTGACGACCTGAGAACCGTCAATAAGCGCTGGGCCGTTTATGACATCTCAAAAGCCTCGGCATCCGGCCCTCCGACAGAGTTTGACAGCGTCCATTCCGACAAAGGCGACGCATACCGACGCTGTAACGAACTGAACGCCCTCGCCGCCCTCTCTGCCGCCGCCCCGTTCATGGCACCCGCCGGATGGAAGCTCGTGCCAGTCGAGCCAACAAGGGAAATGGTGGGTGCCGCCTTTGAGGCGCGCGACCACGTAGGGCCAGATTTAACCCGAGCTGCAGAAGGCGGGTTTAGCAGCGGGGTGATGTGCATCTACGGCGCGATGCTCGCCGCCGCCCCCGTCATTGCCGATGAACGGGCATGACGCGGGAAGAGGCGATGAACCTGATTTGGGACTTCGAGGATGAAGTCATTCGCTGCGAGCGTGACGGCTACAAAAATCAAAGCCGAAGAGACCGCGAGCTGGCGCGCGACAGGCTGATCGACGCATTAACCGCAGGAGACCACAGCAATGGCTGACAAGTTCGGGTGGAAGCCTGGGTTGCCGCCGGGGAAATATTACGACGGCATGCTCGATGATTACGAGGTCGCATTCGCGCCCCTTGCAAAATGGCATAGGCGCCGGCCCCCGGAAGAAGCTGAGCAACACAGGATCGCGCGCGAGCGTCACGCCATGGTGACCAGTGGTGAAGGGGGCAAGTCCGATGGCTGACATCGTGGAGCGGGCTCGCAATTATGTCGGGCTGAACGCTGCTGAATCTGGTGCCGATGTACTGATCTTGGACATGGCCGACGAGATCGAGCGGCTGCAGGCCGCCAAGCGCCGCGCGCTCGCCATCGCAGACGAGCGGAACAAGGAGGGCGCGGCTCTGAGAGCGGAGATCGAGCGGCTGCGCACGGCGCTCGACAAGATAGCAACATATGGCGAGGACTATCATGGATACGTCAACGCCGTCATCGACGGGAAGCCTGTCAGCCGCTTCGCCCGCGCCGCGTTGAACATCCAAGGGGGCAAGTCCGATGGCTGACTTCCCGATCATTTTCTCGGCTCCGATGGTCCGTGCACTCTTGGATGGCCGCAAAACCATGACGCGACGGCTTGTGCCCTATGGTTCGTCATGGATGCGGGTTCTTCCCGGCGACCGGCTGTGGGTGCGCGAGAGCCTGACGCATGTCACGAGCGATCCTGTGACGGGGCAGTCATGCTCGGTTCATTGCTACACGGCCAGCATCCCAGACGGGATGTCGAGTGCCAACCCGTATGAGCCGAACTACCTGTTTGCCAATGATGGTGAACCAACCCTCAAGCCAAAAAACATTCCCTCAATCCATATGCCGCGATGGTGCTCGCGCCTGACGCTGACCGTGATCGCGGTGAGGATCGAGCGGCTGCAAGACATCACTGAAACTGATGCGATGGCTGAGGGCGTTCAGCGCGCGGCCGCTGGCACGATGGATGCGAACGTAGGTCAGGTGACGATCTACAAATTCCGCACAGGCTTTGTCCGACTGTGGGGAGAACTTCACGGTACGGAATCGTGGCTAGCTAACCCCGAGGTCGTCGCGATCACCTTCCGCGTCGTGCGGGCGAACATCGATGAGCCGGAAGAGCGCGCCGCATGACCGCAATGAACATCCATCACCGGGGCGAGCCGAATGGCTGATCTGATCGAGAAACCGAAGCCTTTGACTGCCTCCGAGGTTAAGTCCTGCATTCAGGATCACTTTGGCACAGGCGGCGAGCGCTATGCTGTTCTATTTGAGGTCCGGAACGGAACGGCCTTCAAAGCCAACCGCAGTGTTGATGCCATCGTTATGTCCCTCTGGCCCTCGCTCGGCATGGAGTTGTGGGGCATTGAAATCAAGGTCAGTCGAGGGGACTGGCTGCGAGAACTCAAGGCGCCGGAAAAGGCCAGCGAGGTCTTTGCCTATTTTGATCGCTGGTTTCTCGTCGCCCCGGCCGATGTCGCAAAACCGGATGAGCTTCCGGAGCCGTGGGGCTGGATGGTCCCGGAGGGTGGCAAGCTCCGCAAGGTCCGGGATGCCGCGCTAAACCCTTCGACGAAGCAGGTTGACCGGGACTTTCTTGCTGCTCTTTTGCGGCGCACGGCAAAGACCGATGACGCCTTCGTCAACAAACAGGTTTCGACGGCGCTTGAGGCCCAGCGGAAGAACTATGACGCTGAAGTCGAGCGCCGCGTGCTGGAGCGTCAGGGGCACATCCGCGCCGCAGCCGAAGAGTGGGCGAAGGTCCAAGAGCTTCTGAAGGAGAAGGATTCCGGCTTCATCTACCAGCCCGATGTAATCGCCGCGCTCCGTGTCCTCATGAAAAGCGGCGTGGCCGGGTCCTATGGCGGCTTGCGGGGCCTGCTCGCTGAAGCACGCCGAGTTCAAGACAACCTTCTCAATATCGCCGCCGAGCTTGGTTTACCGGATGAAGAAAAACTTCCGGCGCGCAAGAAACGCGCGTGACCCGATGACACCCTGTCAACACGTTGAGGAGAAACCGTGAGCCAGCGCGATTCCGGATATGAGCGCAAGGAGCGCGATCTGTATGAGACGCCAGAGTGGGTGACGCGCGCCTTGCTGCCGCACATTCGCGAGGACGTTCACCGTATATGGGAGCCTGCGACCGGCAACAGCAAAATGGCGAACGTCTTCAAAGAAGACTTCGACGTGATCGAAACCGACATCGCAACGGGAGTGGACTTCCTGACTTGCTCCGCGCGCGATGTGGACGCCATCATTACGAACCCTCCCTACGAGTTCGCGCAATCCTTTATTCAGCGAGCGCTTGGGCAAGCTCCGCTTGTGGCGATGCTGCTGCGCACGGATTTCGATCACGCGAAGACGCGGGCGCACTTGTTCGCCGAACATCGGTTCTTCGCCAAGAAAGTAGTGCTCACCAAACGCATCAAATGGTTCGAGGATTCGGCAGGATCGCCTTCCTTCAACCACGCATGGTTCATCTGGGACTACCAGCATAAGGGACCGCCCACGCTGGCGTATGGCCCATGACCGCCGCGCTCGACCAGGAGACGCGCGACACGCTCTACGTCACCGACGCCGAGCTGATCCGGCGCATGGGCGTACCAGAGAAGATCGCGCGCGAGGCTATCCGAGCGCTCGACGCCGATCCGCGCCGAACAGGCTTCCCGCAGAAACAAAAGCTTTGGGGGGATAGGCGATATTGGCCCGCCGTGAAGGCTTACCTTGACCGCACCAGCGGGCTTACAATGTCTGCATCCACAAATCAGCGGGGGGCAGCATGAGCAAGCCGAAGTTTCCGAACGCGCCGGGCGTGGTCGTGCGTGCGCGTCTCGACGGAACGTGGGTCGCCTTCTGGCAGGCCCGGAGCGATCTGATCGCGCGCGGCTTCCGGCCGAAGCTCGTCAACCTGTGGCGCGGCCTTGAGCCGAGCGCCGCCGATGCAGCGCGGATCGCCGATGAATGCTCGCGCATGCAAACCGAGATGCTGATCTGGGGGCGCGGCGGCCTGCCGACTGAGGCCGCTACCTACGATGGCACCGTGCGTGGCCTGATCCACATCTATCAGATCGACGCGAACTCCAGCTTCCGCAAACTGCGCTACCGCACGCGGCAGCACTACGACATCCTCTGCCGGCGCATTGCGCGCGACTACGGCGACAAGCTCGTCTCCGAGATCAGCGTGCGCGACATCATCGAGTGGCACCGCGTCTGGTCGGAGAGCGGCGTCACGATGGCGCATGCGCTCATTCGGATGTTCCGCGGGCTGATCAGCTTCGGCATGAGCCTGCTTGAAGACCCGGCTTGTGAGAAGCTGTCGCTTCGGCTGAGCAAGCAGCGGTTCGAGATGGGCCGGTCGCGAACCGTGACGCTTACCGCTGAGCAGGCGACGGCAATCCGAGCGGAAGCCCGTCACCGCAAGATGCCCTCAATCGCACTCGCCCAGGCAATCCAGTTCGACGGCATGCTGAGGCAGAAGGACGTTATCGGCGAATATGTCCCGCTGTCCGAGCCGGGCACATCCGAGATCGTTCACGCTGGAACAAAGTGGCTGCATGGCCTGCGCTGGTCCGAGATCGACGCCAACCTGATCTGCCGGCACGTCACCTCGAAGCGCCAGAAGATGATCGAGCTTGACCTCAAGCTGATGCCGATGGTCTGCGCCGAGCTTGAACTGATGTTCGGGAGCCTGGACCGCGCCGCGATGCCGCCGAGTGGGCCGGTAGTGGTCTACGAGCGCACTGGCCGCCCGCATGGTGCCTATCACTTCCGCCACCTCTGGCGTGAGATCGCAACCGCCGTGGGCGTGCCGAAGAACGTCCGCAACATGGACAGTCGGGCTGGCGCGATCAGCGAGGCCACGGACGCGGGCGCCGAGCTGGAGCACATCCGGCACGCGGCGACGCATTCCGACATCGCCATGACGCAGAAGTACAGCCGCGGGAGTGCCGAGAAGACGGCCGGCGTGATGCGAAAGCGCGCCGAGTTCCGCAAGAACAAGAAGGCAACGTGAGGCCACGAAAACGCAGCGCGAACACGATGACTAACGCCGACTAACGGGACATTGATTCAACACGATATTCGCTCGATGCGTAGTGAAGAGACGTTAAGGCCTACCTAAGGCAAATCAAGGGCCGGTTAGTCACAGGACAGGCGAACCGCCGCATGGAGCGGCAAGGAGAGGCGGATGACGGAAGTCGAGCTTGGCCATACGACATGCTGGTGCGGTACGCCTTTCGCGCTGCCAAAGCGATTGCTTGAGAGCGCGCAGAGCGCCGGCCACACAATCTACTGTCCGCATGGGCACACGGTCGTCTGGAAGGAAACAGAAGCCGACAAGCTCCGCCGCGAGCGTGACCGGCTCAAGCAGGATCAGGCGCGCCTCGAGGATGAGAAGCGCGTTGCGTGGTTGACGGCGAACGAACAGGCCGAGCGAGCCAAAAGGGCCGAGCGCAAGGTTAAAACGCTGACCAAGCGCGCCGCTGCTGGCACCTGTCCATGCTGCCAGCGAACCTTCTCGAACATGGCCGAGCACATGAAACACCAGCATCCAGAGTTCATAGCCGATACGGGTGCCAAGGTCGTACCGATCAAGCGCACGGCGACCCTGTGATCATGCATTAACACGTTGGAGGATGACAATGCACAGACAAGCCGCCTTCGCCTTGGCGAACCCGGTGTTCGATCCGGAGCGCCAGATCGTGAAGGGTCATCACTGGTACGTCGGCCGGGTGAGCATCGGGCTGACCGTCAACATCGGCATGGAGTGAATCCGCTATGCCGGCGGACGGCCGCTCTGGCACATGAGCCTATGCGTTCATGGCAGAAGCGACGGGAAGCCGGTGCCGGTGCTCCGTTGGAGCTCGACGACGTGGCGGAAGCTGGAGGCGATGCGCGATGAGACAGCGCGCGGCCTCGGGACCACAGAGCCTTGGTACATGGAGCACATGGCAGATCAACTCGGCGAGGCGGCAATCGCAGTCCACTATCGCAAGCCGCTGCGCGTCGATGAGGTCAACCAGATGGCCCCAACGGAAGAAGTGAGACAGCGCGCCGGGCGCGCGTGACCCCAATAAGCGTCAGTCAACACGTTCTACAGGAGAACCCCATGTTCAAGATAGGTCAGAAGGTAGTTTGCGTTGACGATGCGCCGATGCGGAACGACTGTGGCGACGTTCTTCCATTGCGCTTAGTTCGCGGCGAGATTTATACGGTCCGGTCAATTCACACCGAGCCGCATATTTCCGGCTACGGTGTGCGCCTGGAGGAATTGCTGAACCCGTCCGTCATCTGGGCCGATGGAGACGACAAAGAGTGGTCGTATCAGTCCGAACGGTTCCGCCCCATTGCCGAGGCCGGCAAGTCGTTGCTGCGCGAAGCTGTCCTCGCGCCCCAGTCATAAGGCGGGAATACAGCTATGACGCAAATCACATACGACACCGTTCCGCTCACTTGGCACCGGGGTTTCCCGCCGAAGACTGGCATGTACCTCGTTGAGCTAGAGGACGG
>FTCZ01001067.1_pt1 | contig 46457 bp, 49 predicted proteins | sample 1658871 | NCBI WGS metagenome assembly FTCZ01 (sample SAMEA3914864, study PRJEB12502) | metagenome | biome: forest; material: soil | place: USA | collected 2012-03-12 | depth 0.3 m | reverse complement strand
CAGACCCGCGTCACCGGCGTGATCTTCGGCCGCGTCAAGGGCGGCTTCACCGTCGACCTCGACGGCGCCGTCGCGTTCCTGCCCGGCTCGCAGGTGGACGTCCGCCCGATGCGCGATGTCGGCCCGCTGATGAACCAGCCGCAGCCCTTCCAGATCCTCAAGATGGATCGCCGCCGCGGCAACATCGTCGTGTCGCGCCGCGCCGTGCTCGAAGAGCGCCGCGCCGAGGAGCGCACCTCGCTCGTCGCCTCGCTTCAGGAGAAGCAGGTGGTCGAAGGCGTGGTCAAGAACATCACCGATTACGGCGCGTTCGTGGACCTGGGCGGCGTCGACGGCCTGCTGCACGTCACTGACATCGCGTGGCGCCGCGTTTCGCATCCGACGGAAGTGCTGTCGGTCGGCCAGACGGTCACGGTGCAGATCATCAAGATCAACCACGAGACGCAGCGCATCTCGCTGGGCATGAAGCAGCTGCAGACCGATCCGTGGGAAGGCGTCGCCGTCAAATATCCGCCGGGCGCCAAGTTCACCGGCAAGGTCACCAACGTCACCGATTACGGCGCCTTCGTGGAGCTGGAGCCGGGTGTCGAGGGCCTCGTCCACGTCAGCGAAATGTCGTGGGTCAAGAAGAACGTCGCGCCGTCCAAGATCGTCGTGCCGGGCACCGAAGTCGAAGTGCAGGTGCTGGAAGTCGATTCCAACAAGCGCCGCATTTCGCTCGGCCTCAAGCAGACCCAGGACAATCCGTGGGAAGCGTTCCTGCGCGATCATCCGGTCGGCAGCACGATCGAGGGCGAGATCAAGTCGATCACCGAGTTCGGCCTGTTCGTCGGGCTCGACAGCGAGATCGACGGCATGGTGCATCTGTCCGACCTCTCCTGGTCCAAGTCCGGCGAGGAAGCCGTCAAGGACTACGAGAAGGGCCAGGTCATCTCGGCCAAGGTGCTCGACGTCGACGCGGAGAAGGAACGCGTCAGCCTGGGCGTCAAGCAGCTCGGCGACGATCCGATCGAGAAGGCCGGCGCCGGCGGCGGCGCGCTGCGCAAGAACCAGGTCGTCACCGTCACGGTGACCCAGGTCAATGACGGCGGCATCGAAGTCGAGCTGGCGGACGGCGTGAAGTCGTTCATCCGCCGCGCCGACCTCGCCCGCGACCGCAACGACCAGCGCCCCGAGCGCTTCCAGGTCGGCAACAAGGTCGACGTGCTCGTCACGCAGGTGGACAAGACCAGCCGGCGCGTGTCGGTGTCGATCAAGGCGCGCGAGATCTCGGAAGAGAAGGAGGCCGTGGCGCAATACGGCTCGTCCGACTCGGGGGCGAGCCTCGGCGACATCCTGGGCGCGGCGCTCAAGAAGCGCGGCAAGACCGACGAGGAGTAATCCTCGTCACAGCGATTGCGAAAAGGCGCGGAGCGATCCGCGCCTTTTTCTTTTCCGGGTTCTCCTGCCAAGCTGCTGACAGAACCCTGGCAGGAGGGGAGGGCTAAGGTCCCGATCCATAGTGGAGGGAGACATGCGGTACATGGCAATTTTGACGGGATTTGCGGTCGCCACGGCGATCACCATCGGTGCCTCGGCGGAGCCGGCGGGCGCCGCGGGCCGGCTGCAGCCGGACTATGTCGAGTTCACCGTGCACGACATCGCCAAGAGCAAGGCGTTCTATGGCGCCGTGTTCGGCTGGGCGTTCACCGACTACGGCCCGGGCTATGCGAGCTTCGACGACGGCCGCATTGGCGGCGGTTTCACGACGGATGGCGCGCCGAAGCCGGGTGGGCCGCTGATGGTGTTCTACGCCGCCGACCTGGACGCGATCCTTGCGAAGGTGAAAATGGCCGGCGGAACGATCGTCAAGCCGCCCTTCGCGTTTCCCGGCGGGCGCCGCTTTCACTTCAGCGATCCCGACGGCTACGAAGTCGCGGTGTGGTCCGAGAAATAGGAGAGACGCGATGCCCCACAGCCCCGCCGCGCTTCAGAAGGCGATGCAGGCCGCGGCGCCGACCCACGTCGTGTGGCGCTACAAGCCGATGTTCGGCGGCATCGGGGTCTATGCCGATGACCGGATGTGCGTGTCGCTGTCCGATATCGGCCTCGCGGTGAAGCTGACCGGCGCGGCGCATGCCGAGCTCTTGAAGCTCAAGGGCGCCAAGCCGCTGCAATACGAGCCGGGCCAGCCGGTGAGCAAAACCTATGTCGTCGTGCCCGATGCGGTGCTGAAGGATCGCGAGGCGCTGGGCCACTGGCTGGGCGAAGCGGCGGCGCTGGCGGCGGCGGCGCCGGCCAAAAAACCAGGTAAAAACCCGCAGAAACCGGGCGCAAAGCGGGGTCAGCGCCCCCGCGCTTAACGCCCCATTATCCCCGGCGCCCGTAGGTTCCCGTGTCTGTCCCGGGGATCGAGTGTGAACGTGCCTGCCCAGATTGCGACGCCTCGCGCTTCGGTGCTGCCGGACGGCACGCCGCTGCATCTTGCGCTGATCGGGCTCGCGATTTTCGCGGCGACCTGGGGCTGCATCGCGCTGATCGGCCATGTCGGGCGCATCTCGACGATCTGGATCGGCAACGCCATCGTGCTCGCGGCCCTGCTCAAGCGGCCGCGCGGTGCGTGGTTCGAGATACTCGGTGTCGCGTTTCTCGCCAATTTCGCCGCCAATGTCGTGACCGGCGACCTGGTGCTGCGCGGCGCCGGGGTGGCGCTCGCCAACATGCTCGAAGTGCTGATCGTGGCGTGGCCGCTGCGCTGGCTCGGCTTCGACCGCAATTTCGGCAACAGCGAAGTGCTTCTGACCTTCTACGGCCTCGCCATCGTGGCGTGCGGATTGTCGGGACTGGCGGCGGCGACGATCCTCGGCCTCGGTGCGGGCCTGCCCTTGCTGCAGGCCGTGGGCACCTGGTTCGGCGCCGACGCGCTGGGGCTGAGCCTGCTGGTGCCGTTCTTCATGTGCGTGCAGCCGGCGGCGTTCGCGCAGATGTTCGCGCGCGGCCAGCGCCTGCTGTCCTGCGCCCTGATCGGCTCGGTCTTTGCCGCCGGTGCGATCTGTTATGTGTTTCCGGGACTGCCGCTCAGCTTCCTGTACGTGCCGGCGATCATCCTGCTGACCTTCCGCCGCGGCTTCGCCGGCGGCGCCATCGGTCTGTTCAGCGCGCTGGTGATTTCGTTCGCGCTCACCTTGAGCGGGCATTCCTCGTTCATCCTGTCGCTCTACACCGTGTCCGAGCGCATCGCGATGATCCAGTTCTTCTTCGCCACGCTGGGCTTCACGACGATCCTGGCGGGCGCGGCGCTCGAGGAGCGGCGCAAGCTTGAGCAGGGCCTCAGCGTCGCCGTCCGCCGCGCCGAAGCGTCGCGCGAGGAGGCCGTGCTGGCCAAGGAGGTCGCGGAGCAGGCGAGCCACGCCAAATCGTCGTTCCTCGCCAATATGAGCCATGAACTGCGTACGCCGCTCAACGCGGTGCTGGGTTTTTCCGAGATCATCCACACGCAGATGTACGGCCCGGTGGGCGACGACCGCTATCGCGACTATGCCGGGCTGATCAACCGCGCCGGCACGCATCTGCTCGACCTGATCGGCGACATCCTCGACATGTCGAAGATCGAGGCCGGCAAGCTCGAATTGCGCCGCGAGGCGCTCGACACCGCGGCGCTGGCGCGCGAATGCGCCGAGCTGATGGCCGAGCGGGCCGCGGCGGCGGGTGTAACGCTGCGCAGCGATCTGGTTCTGGCGCCGCCCTCGGTCAGCGCCGACCGCCGCGCGGTCAAGCAGATCCTGCTCAACCTGCTCTCCAATGCCATCAAGTTCACGCCGCATGGCGGGGTGGTCGCGATCCAGATCGTGGAGGAGGGCGCACAGTGCCGCATCGCCGTCAGCGACACCGGCATCGGCATGCCCGCGGCCGAGTTGCACCGCATCGGCAATCCGTTCGTGCAGCTGTCGAACAATGCGGGCAACCAAGCCGGCACAGGCCTCGGCCTCGCGCTGGTGCGCGGCCTGATCGACCTGCATGGCGGCGCTTTCCGGATCGAAAGCGCGGAGGGACAGGGCACGACGGTGACCGTCATGCTCCCGCTCGACGAACCGGTTGCGCGCGAGATCGCCGCCTAGCGCGGCGGCGACGCGGCGCGGGGCTTACCAGCCCCAATGGCGGCAATAGTGATGGTGATGGCTCCAGTCGGTGCAATGGCGATGATGGTGGCCGTGGATGCCGACATTGGCGCCGATACCCAGGCCGCCGATATGGATGCCCGCGCCGACATCGGCCATGGCCGCCGTCGAACCCAGCAGGGTCAAAGCGAAAAGCGAAACGACCAGAGTTTTCATGACTGCTTCCTCATGGATGGGGGATCGGCAAGGGACCGGTTGCGGCCCCGTCTTCCCCGACCGCTGCTACGCTAACGCGCGGCGCGCCGTTTGAGGCCGTGTGCGGCACAAAAAAGTTCCGTTAGAGGGCCCCAGCGCCCCGGTACGCGGACAAAAATGCGGGAACTTCGGGATCGTGACCAAAAAAACACTGGCTTTTCAGTAGCTTCGGTTGACGCCCCTTCACGAAATTGCCAAAGTTAACGCTGCCGGGGCGGGGGATTCTGCTGTTCGGCGTTTCCCGCCAGGGGCAGGGGATGATCAAGTCCGAATTGGTTGCAAGGCTCACAGCACGCTATCCGCACCTGTATCACCGCGATATCGAACGGATCGTGTCCACGATGCTCGATGAGATCACCAAGGCGTTGGCCGAGGGCCATCGCGTGGAATTGCGCGGCTTTGGCGCATTTTCGGTGAAGGTCCGCCCGGCGCGGCAGGGGCGCAATCCGCGCACCGGCGAGCCGGTCTCGGTCGACGAGAAGCGCGCGCCGTTCTTCCGCACCGGTAAAGAGTTGCGCGAGCGGCTGAACAACGGCGACGGTCGAGAGTAGACTGCGGCCGTCATGCGGCTCACCACCTGGATTTTCGGCATACCGATCGCGGCGGCGGCGATCTGGATCGCGCTCGCCAATCGCCAGGATGTCGTCCTGAGCCTCGACCCGTTCAGCCGCGAGATGCCGGCGCTGACGGTGCAGATGCCGCTCTATTTGCTGCTGTTTCTCGCGCTGCTGGCGGGGGTCTTGCTCGGCGGGTTCGCGATCGGGTTTCGCCGGGTGGCGCGGCGCAGCGCGGAATGGGCCGATACCGCTTCCGCCCGGGCCAAAACGCTCTTGCCCGCCCGCCTGCGCGGGACTAAGACGCGGGAAGGATGAGCCCGAGCCGATTCCGAAACCCCGTCTTCGTCGCCCTCGACACGCCCGACCTCAATCGGGCCGTCACGGTCGCGCAAGCGATCAAGCCTTATGTCGGCGGCCTCAAGATCGGGTTGGAGTTCATCACGGCGTGCGGGCCGGACGGCATTCGCCGCATCGTCGATCTCGGCCTGCCCGTATTCGCCGACGTCAAATTCCACGACATTCCCAACACCGTCGCCGGCGCGGCGCGCGCGCTGGCCGGGCTGGGCACGCAGATCTTCAACGTCCATGTCTCGGGCGGCGAAGCGATGATGCGCGATGCCGCCGCCGCGGCACGCAGCGTCGATCCGAAGGTGAAGGTGATCGGCGTCACGGTGCTGACCAGCATCGACGACGCGGTGATCGACAGTGTGGGCCAGCGTGGCCCTGCTGCGGCCCAGGTCGTGCGCCTCGCCAAGCTGGCGCAATTCTCCGGTCTCGACGGTGTCGTCTGTTCGGCGCAGGAGATCGCACCGCTGCGCCAGGCGTGCGGCCCCGACTTCATGCTGGTGACACCTGGCATCCGGCCCGTCGGCGCCGACCTCGCCGATCAGAAGCGCGTGATGACGCCCAGCGAGGCGCACCGTGCCGGCTCCGACATCATCGTGATCGGCCGCCCGATTTTCGCGGCGCCCGATCCGGCAGCGGCGGCCAAGGCGATCGCGGAAGAACTGCGCGCGGTGTCGGCCTAGCTAATCCCCACTGCAAAAAGGGTGGAAACGGGGCTTGCTTGATTTCCCCGCGCGAGCCGCCGATATACCCGCGCGATGTCCATCCAGGTCAAAATCTGCGGGATCACCACTGCCAGCGCGGCCGATGCGGCAGTGCGTGCCGGCGCCGATATCGCGGGGCTGATGTTTCACGAGAAGTCGCCGCGCCATGTCGTGCCGGCGCTGGCGTCGTCACTGGCGGAGCGGATGCGGGGGCGGATTCGCATCGCGGTGGTGATGGTCGATCCGGTGGACGAAGTGCTGGGTGGGATCGTGAAATCTTTGAAGCCGGATTTCGTGCAGTTGCACGGCCGCGAGACGCCGGCGCGGGTCGCGGCGATCCGTAGCGCGTTCGGTGTGCAAGTCATCAAGGTGATCTCCGTGGCCGAGGCGGCGGATTTCGCCGATGTCGCGCGCTACGAAGCCGTCGCCGACATGCTGATGTTCGATGCCAAGCCGCCGGCGGGGGCATCGCGCGAGGGCGGGCATGGCGCGGCGTTCGACTGGCAAATCATGAATGGGCGCAAGTTCTCGCGGCCGTGGCTGCTGGCGGGCGGGCTCAATGCCGACAATGTCGCGCGCGCCATTCGCCTTACCGAGGCGCCGGGAGTCGATGTATCTTCCGGCGTCGAGACATCGCCGGGCATCAAAAGCCCGGAGCTGATCGCCCAATTCACCGTCGCCGCGAAAGCTGCGCGTTACGCCACCGAGACACGCGCATGAACACGCCCAATTCGCTTCGCACCGGTCCCGATGCCAAGGGCCATTTCGGCGCTTATGGTGGGCGTTTCGTTGCCGAGACGCTGATGCCCAATGTGATGGCGCTGGAGCAGGCCTATGAGGCGGCGCGGAACGATCCGGCGTTTCATGCCGAGCTCGGCGGATTGCTCAAACACTATGTCGGGCGCGAGAGCCCGCTCTATTTCGCCGAGCGGCTCACCGAACATCTGGGCGGCGGCAAGATTTATCTCAAGCGCGAGGACCTCAACCACACCGGCGCGCACAAGATCAACAATTGCCTGGGGCAGATTTTGCTCGCCCGGCGCATGGGCAAGACGCGGATCATCGCGGAGACGGGCGCGGGGCAGCATGGCGTCGCGACCGCGACGGTGTGCGCGCGGTTCGGGCTGCCTTGCGTGATCTATATGGGCGAGGTCGATATCGAGCGGCAGAAGCCCAACGTGTTTCGCATGAAGCTGCTCGGCGCCGAAGTGCGCGCTGTGACCTCGGGCTCGCGCACGCTGAAGGACGCGATGAACGAGGCACTGCGCGACTGGGTGACCAACCCCTATGATACGTTCTACATCATCGGCTCGGCGGCGGGGCCGCATCCCTATCCCGGCATGGTGCGCGATTTCCAGACGGTGATCGGCGCGGAGACGCGGGCGCAGATGCAGGAGCGCGAGGGGCGGCTGCCCGATCTCGTGGTCGCGTGCGTCGGCGGCGGATCGAATGCGATCGGGATGTTCCATCCGTTCCTGGACGATACGGGTGTCGAGATTCATGGGGTCGAAGCGTCGGGCGACGGCACGGAGACGGAGCGCCACGCGGCGACGCTGACCAAGGGCACGCCGGGCGTGCTGCATGGGGCGCGGTCCTATCTGCTGCAGGATCGCGACGGGCAAATCCAGGAAGCGCATTCGATCAGCGCCGGGCTCGATTATCCGGGCGTGGGGCCGGAGCATGCGTGGCTCAAGGATCAGGGGCGGGTGAAGTATTTCTCGGCGACCGACAAGCAGGCGCTGGAGGCGTTCGTGCTGTTGTCGAAGCTGGAGGGGATCATTCCGGCGCTCGAGTCGTCGCATGCGGTCGCGCATGTCATGCGCGTCGCGCCGCAGATGGAGAAGGATAAGCTCATCGCGATCTGCCTGTCGGGCCGCGGCGACAAGGACGTGGCGACGGCGGCCACCGCGCTGGGGATGGAGATATGAGCCGCATCGCCGCCACCTTCGCCGCGCTCAAGAAGCAGAACCGCGCCGCCTTCGTGCCGTTCGTCACGGGCGGCGATCCGGATTTCGAGACGTCGCTGGAGATATTGCAGAAGCTGCCCGGCGCGGGCGCGGACGTCATCGAGCTGGGCATTCCGTTCTCCGATCCGATGGCGGACGGGCCGACCAACCAGGCGTCCTATCTGCGCGCGCTCGCGAGCGGGATGACGCTAATACGGCTGCTCGATCTGGTGCGCCGCTTCCGCAAAGGCGACAAGGCGACGCCGGTCGTGCTCATGGGGGCGTACAATCCGATCCACGCCTACGGCACGGCGCGCTTCATGAAGGACGCGGCAGAAGCGGGCGTCGATGGCTTGCTGATCGTCGACGTGCCGGCGGAGGAGGACGAGGTGCTGCGCCTGCCGGCGGCGGCGCACGGCATCGACATCGTGCGCTTCCTTGCGCCGACCACGGATGCGGCCCGGCTCAAGATCGTGCTCGAAGGCGCGACCGGGTATCTCTATTACGCGTCGATCGCGGGGATCACAGGCACCAAGAGCTATGCCGAGGACGACGTCCGCGCGGCGCTGGCACGCATCCATGCGGCGACGAAATTGCCCTGCGTGGTCGGGTTCGGAATCAAGACACCGGAACAAGCGGGCGACATCGCGCGTTTTGCCGATGGGGCTGTGGTCGGCTCCGCAATTGTGGCGAAAATAGAGTCGCATGCCGGGAAGGCTTCAAAACGTGCCGATTTGGTCGGCGATGTGATGGAATTTTGCGCCGCCCTGGCAAAATCCGTGCATGCGGCGGTAAGGGAATCCGTGGTAGGCTAGACCCATGAACTGGATCGCCAATTTCGTCCGTCCACGCATCAAGAGCCTGATGGGCGGCACCGCGCGCGCCGACACGCCGGAGAATCTCTGGAAGAAGTGCTCGGCCTGCGGCGAGATGATCTTCCACCGCGACCTGGCGCTGGCGCAATTCGTCTGCCCGCAATGCGGTCATCACATGCGCATCGGGCCGCAGGACCGCTTCGGCGCGATCTTCGACCAGGGCAGCATCGAGGAATTGCCCTATCCGGAGGTGCCGGTCGACCCGCTCAAATTCCGCGGCGAGAAACGCTATTCCGACGAGATCAAGGCGTCGCGCGGCAAGACTTCGCGCAACGAGGCATTGACCGCGGCGCGCGGCACGATCGAAGGCATGCCGGCGATCGTGGCGGTGCAGCCGTTCGATTTCCTCGGCGGCTCGCTGTCGATGGGCGTCGGCGAAGGCCTCGTCCGCGCGATGGAAGCCGCGGTGGCGGAGAAGCGGCCCTTCATCCTGTTCGTCTCCTCGGGCGGCGCGCGCATGCAGGAAGGCATCCTGTCGCTGATGCAGATGCCGCGCGTCACCATCATGATCGACCGCATGCATGAGGCGGGGCTGCCCTATATCGTCGTGCTGACCGATCCGACCTATGGCGGCGTCAGCGCGTCCTACGCGATGCTGGGCGACATCCAGATCGCCGAGCCGGGCGCGCAGATCGGCTTCGCCGGCCCGCGCGTCATCGCCAACACGATCCGCGAGCGCCTGCCGGACGGCTTCCAGCGTGCCGAATATTTGCTCGAGCACGGCATGATCGACATGGTGGTGCACCGCCACGATCTGCGCGCCACGCTGAGCAAGCTGTCGCATCTCGTCATGAAGCGGTCGCGGCCGCGCAGCCGGCCCGTCGCCGTGCCGCCGGTCGTTGCCGCGACGGCGACGCGCGTGGTGCCCGCCGCGACGGTGGCCGGCACCAACGCCGCGGAATGAGCGTCCAGAACAGCGCCGCCGATTTCCGCAGCACCGCCGTCCTCGAGCGCTTGCTGGAATTGCATCCCAAGAAGATCGATCTGGCGCTCGACCGCATCCTGCGACTGCTGCACGAAGTTGGCGATCCGCATCTGAAGATGCCGCCGACGATTCACGTCGCGGGCACCAACGGCAAGGGCTCGGCCTGCGCGTTCAGCCGTTCGATGCTGGAGGCGCAGGGCTTCAAGGTGCATATGCACATTTCGCCGCATCTGATCCGCTTTCACGAGCGCATCCGCATCGCCGGCGAACTGATCTCCGAGGACGAGCTGGTCGCGACGCTGGAGGAGGTCGAGCGCGTCAATGCGGGGCGGCCGATCACCTATTTCGAGATCACCAATACGGCGATGTTACTGGCGTTCTCGCGCCATCCGGCGGATGCGCTGGTGCTGGAGGTCGGGCTCGGCGGCAGGTTCGATGCGACGAACGTCATTCCGAAGCCGGCGATGACCATTGTTCAGCCCATCGGCCTCGACCATCAGGATTTCTTCGGATCGGACATCCGCAACATCGCAGCCGAGAAGGCCGGCATCATCAAGCGCGGCGTGCCGGTGGTGATCGGGCCGCAGGAAGATGCGCCGCTGGAGGTGATCCTGAAACAGGCCGACCGCCTGAGCGCGCCGGCCTTCGTGTTCGGGCAGGATTTCTCGGCGCATCAGGAGCATGGGCGGATGGTCTATCAGGACACGCACGGCCTGCTCGACCTGCCATTGCCTAAGCTGATCGGCCGGCACCAGATCGAGAATGCGGCCGTCGCCATCGCGGGGCTGCGCCATGCGGGGCACGGCTGGGGGACGGACAAGGCCGTCGAACAGGGATTGAAGACGGTCGATTGGCCGGCGCGATTGCAGCGGCTGACCAAGGGGCCACTGATCGCGGCGGCGCCGAAGGGGGCGGAGATCTGGCTCGACGGCGGTCACAATCCGCATTGCGCCGCCGCGGTGTCGCGCGCCATCGCCGATCTCGAAGAGGTCGCGGACCGGCCGCTCTATCTGATCTGCGGCATGTTGCGCACGAAGGATGCCGTTGGTTTCCTGCAGGCATTCCGCGGCCTGGCGCGGCATGTGGTGACGGTGACCGTTCCGGGCGAGGCGGCGAGCCTCGGCGCCGGGGCGCTCTACGACATGGCCAAGGCCGCGGGGCTCGATGCCGCGCCGGCGGAAGACCTTGAGGACGCGATGCTGCAGCTTCAGGCGTGGTCGCGTGCGCATCCGAAGGAGCCGCCGCCGCGGATCCTGATCTGCGGCTCGCTGTATCTGGCGGGGCAGGTGCTGGTGGAAAACGCCTGACTATATCGCCGGCCGGCGGCTTGCGCCTGCCACTTCGCGGCGTTCACGCCGGCGACGCGTGCCGCCGCACGGATGTTCGTCCCGGTCATGCGCAATGCCATCAGCCCCGTCCGGATACGGGGAGGCGGCCGGCCTTCTGCCAGAGGATCACTTCACCGATTGCTGCATGCAATCGCGGTAGGTGTCGCTTTGCATCTTCGCCTGGTCGGCGGCGCTGGCGCCGAGCTGGCGGGCGTCGGCGGCGCGGTTGTCGGCCATGGCGTGGCAGCGGGCACTGTAGTCGGGAGCGGGTGCCGGCGCGGCGGCGGGCGCGGTGACCGGCGTGGCGGTCAGGGATTGCGCCGCGGCGGCCGGCGTGCGCGGGTGATGCGGCTTGACCGGGTCCGGCCTGGCAGCCGGCGTCGAAGGCGCAGACACCGCGGGGGCGGGCGTCGGCGCTATTTCGTGCCGCACCCAGGCGCAGCTCGACAACAACACAGCGGCGGCAAGAACGGCGAACAGACGCATCCAGAGAATCCGAAGGGCGGCGGCGCCCAGTCTACAGGCTTTTGCGCCGCCGCGAACGGGTTACTGGTCGAGCGGCTCGTTGTTGACCTGCTGGCACTCATAGCTGACCGAGCCGTGATCGGCGGGCTTGTCAGCCTCGCATTCGTCCTTGGTCTTGTAAGCGCCGCGATAGAGCGACTGCGCCTTCACCGGCGTGTTCATCAGGATGTACCAGCCCGGGCCGTGCCAGCCGCCACCGACGGCGAGGGCGGCACTGCTGGCCAGGAGCGTGAAGGCGAAAGACAGGGCAAGAAGGCGCATGGGAAGTCCCCTCGATTTACCGCGTCCATCTTAACGCAAGTCGCGGCGGATTCCGTCTGCTGGACAATCTTCCTAGGCTATAGCCAGTGAAGCTTTTCGGGAGGTTCCCGCAGCGTCCGTTCCGCAGCATTCCGGTCGATCAGCTTGCCGGTCAAAGCCATGTCGACATAGACGACGACGGGCTCGGGCTGGGCCGTGCTCTCGCGCACGATCCAGACACCAGCCGTCAGCACGATCAGGCAGGACAGGAGTGCGGAAAGATGGCGGCGTCGGCTTTCCATGCGCGCAGCCTAACAGGACTGCGCGCCGGATTCAGCCAAAGAAACTGAAGAAAGATCAGACCGAGGATTCGATCCATTCCTTGATCTTGGACTTGGGCAGGGCGCCGACCTTGGTCGCCGCGACCTGGCCCTGGTGGAAGATCATCATGGTGGGGATGCCACGCACGCCGTATTTCTGCGGCACATGCGGGTTCTCGTCGATGTTGATCTTGGCGATGGTCACCTTGCCGCTCATCTCGCCGGCGAGCTCTTCGAGGGCGGGCGCGATCATGCGGCAGGGGCCGCACCATTCCGCCCAGAAATCGACGACGACGGGTGTTTTGGAATTCAGCACGTCGGTCTGGAAGGAGGCGTCGGAGACCTTGATCGGGGAAGCCATAACTTTAGTCCTTGGGTTCGCGTTGCCACATACTTAGGAACGCACCGGCGGGGGGTCAAGACGCGCGCGGATACGCACCATTTCCGCGTCGAGCAAGCCATTGGACAGTTTCATCAGTGTGGGACCTTCGGTCCAGACCAGGCCGCACACGATTCGCTTGTCCGGGAAGATTTTGGTTGCTGCGGCGCGGTAGAGCGCCATCTGCGTGGCGTAGAGCGGCGCGACATCTTCCTCGCGAGTGGGCGGCGGGCGGTTGGTCTTGAAGTCGACGATCAGCACGGCGTCGTCCGAGACCGCGAGGCGGTCGATCCGTCCGTTGACCCGCGCGCCGGGACCGAGTTCGGGCAGATCGGCGACGATCGCGACCTCGGCGCGGCTGGTGGGCGTGAAGGCGGCGGCGAACACGGGATCGTCCAGCACCGCGAGGGTTTCGGCGATCAGGCTCTCGGCATCGCCGCCGCCGATGTTCTGCATACGGAGGAATTGACCCGCGAGCGCGGCACGTTCGGTGGGCGCAATGTCGGGGAGGTTGGCGAGCAAAGCGTGGACCAACAGGCCGCGGCGGAAACGCGTGTTGTCTGCGAAGGGCGACAGCGTGGCCGGCTCGTCGAGGCCGGCGGCGTCGAACGGGCGGACCAAACGCGGCGCCGGTGCATCGCGCGGGGCGGGCGTGCCGAGCCAGGATTTGCGCTCGGCGGCGAGCGCTGCGGTACCGGATAGGGGCAGTGGCCGGACGTCGTCGCCAGCCTCGCCGACCACGCGGATGGTTTCGTCGCCGCGGGTCAGCACGATGCCGAGTTCGGTCGCGGCGCGTTCGGCGAGCCTGTACCAGGAGCCCTCCTTGACGCCGCGCTTGCCTTCGAAGCCGCAGACGATCAGCCGGTCGCGGGCGCGGGTCAGCGCGACATAGAGGAGGCGGCGATGCTCCTCCAGCATGCGCGCCTTGGCGGCGGCCTTGGCAGCCAGCACCGGCTCAGGCGCCTCGGCATCGGCGACGGGGTAGAGGACGCCATCCTCCGTATACAGAAGATTGCCGCGGGCGTTGGACAAGGTTGGGACGCTGGTGGTGTCGGGGAGGATGACGATGTCGGCTTCGAGGCCTTTGGCGCCATGGACCGTCATCACGCGGACCTCATCGCGGGCACGTTCCATGTCGCGCTTGATCTCAGCACCGCCGCGTTCGATCCAGTGCAGGAAGCCCTCCAGGGAGGGCGTGTTCGACGCCTCATAGGCGAAGGACAGCGAGAGGAATTCGTCGATCGCATCGGTGGCCTCGTGGCCGAGGCGCTTGAGAAGGCGCAGCCGCATGCCGCGCGCGATCAGGGCGTGGGCATAGAATTCATAAGGCGGCGCGAAATCGGCGCGGCCGCGCATCTCGCCCAGGAAATCGTGGGCGGCGGCGAAGGCGGGCGTTTCGTCGGCGCGGCGCTGGAGTTCGCTCCACAGCGTGCCGCCGCGGCCATGGGCCAGCGCGAACAGGTCTTCTTCACCAAGACCGCAAAGCGGCGAGCGCAGCACGACGGCGAGGGTGTGATCGTCGTCGGCGAGCAGCGCGAAGCGGCCGAGCGCGATGAGGTCCATCACCGCGATCTGCTCGGTGAGGCGGATACGGTCGGCGCCGGCGACCGGTACGCCGCGCTGCTTGAGTTCGCGGATGATCGCCGTGCCGAACGGCTCGCGGCGCGGCAGCAGGATCATGATGTCGCCGGCTTTGACCGGCGCCTCGTGGCCGGGAAGCAGGACGCGTCCGATGGTGCGGACGATCTCGTCGGCGACGCGCCGCGCGAGCTGCGCCACGGGGCTTGCTTCGCCGACATAGTCGACGGGCGGCAGGTCGTAAGGATCGGTATCTTCGACGTCGGCGGGCTTGACGGTGTCCCACAGCTCGACGCGGCCACGCTCCCGGCGCAGTTCGCGATGCGCGATGGGGCCGCCGCCGGAGGTGAGGCCGGCGCGCGAATCTTCCGGCGCGAAGACGGTGTCGACGAATTGCAGGACGTCCTTCACCGAGCGGCGCGAGACGATCAGCGGCTGGTCGACGAAGCGTTGCTCCGCCGCTTCGGCCGCCGTGCTGAAGGCGTGGCGATGGATGTCGAACTGCGCGGGATCGGCGCCCTGGAAGGAGAAGATCGACTGTTTCTCGTCGCCGACGGCGAAGATGGTGCGGATCACGGGATGTTTTTGCGTCCCGCGCGTCCGCTCGGTGGCTTCGCCGGCGAAGAATTCGGAAGTGAGCGCTCTGACGATGCGCCACTGCTCCGGACTGGTGTCCTGGGCCTCGTCGATCAGGAGGTGGTCGATGCCGCCATCGAGCTTGAACAACACCCAGGGAGCAGCCGCGCGGTCTTCGAGCAATTGGCGGGTCTTGACGATGAGGTCGTCATAATCGAGTGCGCCGCGCGCCGCTTTCGCGCTGGCGTATTCGGCGCGCACCGCGTCGGCGATGGTCAGCGCGGCTTGCGCGAGCGTGGCGGCGTGCGCGGCGCGGCGTTCCGCCTCGGCGGCGAGCATCGCGGCCTGCCAGCTATCGACGATGGCGCGCAAGCCGGGGTGCTTGGCGGAGTGGCTCTTGGTTACCGGGTCTTTGCGCGGGCCACCTTCCTTGGTCAGGAGGATTTCGCGCCAGACCGCATACATGGCGCGGCCCGGCGCCATGGCGAGGACGCTCGCGAGGAGCGCGCCGCGCGCCTGATCAGTCTTGGTGCCGCCGGCCATCCAATCGGCGATGCGTTCGATGTCGGCGGCGGCCAAGGCGCGGCAGAACTCGGCGATGATCGTGTCGACGCCGCGTGAAGGGTCCGCGCCATGGGCGCGCCAGACGGTGTCCGCCATGGCGTCGGGCGACGGAAGATTCTCGAAGAAGCCTTCGAGCTTGCGGCGGTCGGCGCCGAGCGCGGCGTCGAGGATGTCGTTCAGCGTCGCTTCGCTGGTCTGGGTGAGCAGGAAGGCGAGGGCGGCGGCGCGGGGCGCGTCGCCGCTGCCGGAGCGTTCGAGCACGCGGCTGCGGGCCTGGGCGATCAGTTCGCGCGTGGTCTGCTCGTCGAGCACGTCGAAGGCGGCAGGCACACCGGCCTCGAGCGGGAAACGCGACAGCACGTTCTGGCAGAAGGCGTGGATGGTGAGGATTTTGAGGCCGCCGGGCGTCTCCAAGGCCTTGGCGAACAGGCGGCGGGCCTTCTTCATGTCCTCAGGGCCGCCGAGGCCGGCGCCGATGGCGATGACCTTCTGCTCAAGAGCCGCATTGGGCAGCATCGACCATTCGCCGAGTTGCTTGAACAAGCGCGCCTGCATCTCGGCGGCGGCGGCCTTGGTGTAAGTGAGACACAGGATGCGCTCGGGATCGGTCTCGGCGAGGAGGAGACGTGTCACACGGTTGGCCAGCGTGTAGGTCTTGCCGGCGCCGGCATTGGCCGCGACCCAGGCGGAATGGTTGGGATCGGCCGCAATGACCGACGGTTCCTTCTCGATGTCGCGCGGGTCGCTCATTCGTCGGGCGCGTCCCAGGCGCCGAGCGACCATTCGCGCACGCGGGCGAGGTGGTCGTAATCGCCGGCGTAATCGACATTCTGCGGGCGCAGGCGCGGCAGATAGGGTGTCGTCTCCTGCGCGAAGAGGGCGATATAGCGTTTCAGGCGTTCGACCGCTTCGGGCACCAGCGCGAGATCGACTTCCTCGATGGCGCCGGGATCGCGGCCGCCGCTGAACCAGACATAGAGCAACGCGGCGGCATCGCGGGGCTCGCCGAACGCGCCCTGACGCAGCATCTCGGCTTCCAGAAGGAGCTGTGGTGCGAGGAAGGCCTTGATCTGTTTGGGGCGGGGCGGCTTTCCGGTCTTGTAGTCGAGGATCGCAGCGCTGCCGTCGGGCAGGACGTCGATGCGGTCGGCGATGCCGCGCAATTCGAAATCCGGCGTGACCTTCCAGCGGCCCTTGATCTCGGTGAGCGAGGTGTCGCGCGCCTCGCGCAGTTGGCGCTCCTGTTCGACGAACCACAGCGCAGCGTTGGCGAAGCGCGGGCGCCACAAGGCGAGTGCGGCTTTGGGTATGCCTTCGGCGGCGAAGACCCGGTCGGCGATGGCGATCAAGCTGAGTGCCGCGTCGGCGCCAAGCGGGCCGGGATTTTCCTTCACAAAAAGCTCCAACGCCTTGTGCACGACATCGCCGCGCTCCAGGGGCCCGATCTCGGCCTCCAGCAGCTTGAGCACTTCGAGGTCGAGCACGCGGCGGGCGTAGATAGCGTAAGGGTCGCGCACCCAGCGTTCGATCTCGGTGACGGACAGCCTTTTGGGACGCGCGGTGATCGGGGGACGCGGAGCGGGGCGCTTCACGGGCGACGCGGCGCCGGCATCGCCGAGGCTTTGCGCCAGCGCGAGATAATCGGTTTGCGGCTTGAGGATGTCGGCGTTCTCGGTGCGCAGGCCGAGGCCGGTGGCAAGCTGCGACAGGCGCTGCACCCAGCGCGAGGCGATGGCCGGGACGCCTTCGGATTTCTGCGAGCGGGTCAGCACGACGCGCGGGCCGGCGGCGAGCATGGCGAAATCGTGGGCCGCCTGGCCGATGGCGCGTTCAGGCTGTTCGAGTCCGATTGCCTTGCGCATCGGGCGCGAGAACCACGGATCGGCGCCGGGGCTGCGCGGCCAGGTACCCTCGTTGAGCCCGCCGATCACCATCGTATCGGCGCTCTGCAGGCGCGCCTCGAGCGGACCCAGGATCGTGACGCGGGGATGACCGCTGCGGATCCGGCGCACGGCTTTGGCCATCGCGAGCTTGCGGAACAGCGCGGCGTAGGCGCCGGGCTCGATCTGCGGCAGGTTTTGCGCGGCGGCGATGAACTCTTCGACGAAGTGCGCGGCGCTCTCACCGGCCTGGCCGGCCCAGAGCACGGTGCCGGCCAATGCGGCGGCGGAAGAGAGGTGCGCGACGCAGATGTCGCTCAGTGCGAGCTTGCGGGTGTCGAGCGCGGTTTCGAGAGGCTGCAGCGCCGCGCCGACCTTCGCGAACCAGGTTTGCAGGCGCGACAGGGCGGGCTGCCTGGTATCGGGTGCGTCTGCGCGTGCGTGGGCGATGGCGTCGCGGATGCCGGCGAGGCCGGGGTTGGGGCGCGGGCCGCGCAGCGCCATGTCGAGCTGCCGCACCTGGGCGCGGAATGCGGCGGGTTCGTCGCTCAGCGTGCAGAGCGGGTGCTTGAGCAGCGCGAGCAGGGCGACGGGCGCGAAACCGGATTCGGCGGCTTCGGCCAGCAGACACAAGAACGTGCCGGGCGGGGTGTGGGCGAGCGGTTGGCCGGCGGAGTCGTCAGCCTCGACGTCCCAACGCGCCAGCTCGCTCGCGACGCGGCGGGCGAGGGCGCGGTCTGGCGTGACCAGCGTCGCGGTCTTGCCGGGCTCTTCGAGGGCTTCGCGCAGGATGAGGGCGATGGCAGTGGCTTCCATCGCGGGATCGGCGGCCTCGACCAGCGTCAGTCCGCTGAGGCCTTCGGCGATTTCGCTTTGCTGCTCGGCTTCAGCGATGGCGCGCCAGGCGTCGGTGGTGGGGGCGGGGCGCAGCGCTTCGCGCAATACGCGCTCGCGTTTGGGATCGCGTGTGCTGTCCCAGTCCTGCACCTCGGCGCGCGGGACGTGGAGGCGTTCGAGCAATTGCTTCATGCCGAATTGCGGATGGCCGGGTTCGAGATCGGCCCAGCTTGCGGCATCGAGCTCGCGGTCGAGGCCGGGGAGTACCACGGAGCCATTCGGCGATTCCGCGATCGCGCGCAGCAATTCGGCGGTCGCTGGGATGCTGCCGGTCGAGCCGGCGGCGATCACCGGGCCTTGCGGCGGGTGGTTGCGCATGCGCGCGGCGAGGCCGCGCAACGCGCGGTTGCGGCGGTCGGCGGGTGCGATGCGGCCTTCGATTTCGAGAAGCGCGGGCCACTGGGTTTCGAGAAGCTTGAGGAAGTCGCGGACCTGGTCCCAATGTGCGGCGAGCGCGCCCGGCACGACGTTGTCGAGATCGGAGAGCTTGGCGCCTTGCGTCTCGACTTCGTCCATCACGCCGGCGAGGCCGTCGGCGAGCGCGGCGGCCTGCGCGAAGCTCATGTCCTCGCCGCGCGTCGCGTGGTGCCAGCGGCGCACCATCGTCGCGAGGAGGAGCGTGCGCCGCATCGGGGCGATGGCGGGCGGCAGGTGGAGCGCATCGGCGTCGAACAGGAATTCGTCTTCCTCCGCGTCGCCCAGCGCCTTGAAGCGCGGCAGCAGCGCGGCGCCGCCGAGCACGCGGGCGAAGGCGTCGCCGAAGGTGCGCTGGGCGCGGCGGGTAGGCAGGTAGATCGTCGCTTCGGCGAGGGCGAGCGGGCCTTCACCGAGTTGTGCGATCAATCCTCTGGCAAGCGTGTCGGCGAAAGGCGCGCTGGGGGCAATCGTGAAGACGCGCGCTGCCGCCATCAGACGGCCAGATGCTGGTCGGCGAGGAAGTCCTCGGCGTCCTTGACCGCTTCGGGCGTGCCGACATGAATCCACACGCCGTCGAGGCGGATGCCGTAGAGCCGCTGCTTGTCGATCGCGACGTCCCAGACCCGGTTGGTCGAGAAGCCGCCCCTGGGCGCGGCGTCGAACAGGCGGGGGTGCACGATCTGCACGCCGGGATAGGCGAAAGGCGACAGCCGGCGCTCGGTGACGCGGCTGAGATGGCCTTGCGCATCCATGTTGAAATCGCCGGGGCCTTCGAAGCCGAGTGCGGTGACCATCGAGGCCATCAGGAGCAGCGCGTCCATCGTGCTCTCGTCCCAGCGCGCGATCATGCGGTCGAGCGCGCGGCCGATGCCTTCGACCCAGACGGTATCGGAGTTCATGATGAAGAACGGTTCGTTGCCGAAATTGGGCAGCGCCTTGACCACGCCGCCGCCGGTGCCGAGCAGGGCGTCGTGCTCTTCGGAGAAGCGAATTTCGAGGTCGCGGCGTTTGGACAGATGATCCTTCACCATGTCGGCCATGTAGTGAACGTTGACGACGGCCATCGTGACGCCGGCGGCGACGAGGCGGTCGAGCGCGTGGTCGATCAGCGTCTTGCCCGCGACCTTCACCAGCGGCTTGGGCCGGTCGTTGGTCAGCGGGCGCATGCGCGTGCCGAGACCGGCGGCCATCACCATCGCGGCTTTGGGCGCGGTCATGGCGCGGCTCCCTTGGGCTCGCCGCGCGTGTCCATCGGGATGGTGCGGCCGTACCAGGCTTTCAGGTCGCGCATCGCTGGATGCTCCAGATCCTTGTTGAGATGGCCCCAGACGCGCGGGAGATAGGACAGATAGCGCGGTTTGCCGTCTCTTTTGTAAAGGCGGGCGAAGATGCCGACGATCTTGGCGTTGCGCTGCGCCGCCATCACAGCCATCTGGCCGCGATATTCGGCTTCGTCGAGCGGCGTGCCCTGAGCGCGCATCGCGGCGAGATAGTGCGCGGTCGTCGCGTCGGCGATGTCCTTGGGTACATCGCGGCGGGCGTCTTCGACCAGCGAGACGAGGTCGTAAGCCTTGGACCCGGCGACGGCGTCCTGGAAGTCGATCAGGCCGACGCGCGCGGCGCCTTGGCGCGACGGCAGCCACAGCAGGTTCTGCGCGTGATAGTCGCGATGGACGAAGACCGGGTCTTTCTTTAGCGCAGTTAACGCGGCTTTCCATAGAGCGCGATGCTCGGCGATCTCATCAGCGCTGGCAGTGCGGCCAAGGGCGACGGGCATGAACCAGTCGGTAAGAAGATCGATCTCGGCGGTCATCGCCGTTTCGTCGTAGGCGTGGAGGTCCTTGTCCGGCGGCAGAAGTGCCGGCGCGCGATCGGCGTGGAGCGCTGCGAGAACCTCCGCCGCGCCGCGATAGAGATCGAGCTCGTTGTTGGCGTCGACCACGTCGGCGAACAGGCTGTCGCCGAGGTCTTCGATGATCACGAAGCCCTGCCGGGTATCGGCGGCGATGATCTCCGGCGCGCTGAGGCCGCGCTGGCGCAGATAATTCGCCGCGGCGATGAAGCGGCCGCAATCGCCGCCGGCCAATCGCGCCACGGCGTTGTAGCCGAGGGCGTGGCGCTGCTCGGGCGTCGCGTCGGTGGGCGCGGATGGTGTCTCGGCGCCCTGCGGCTGATCCATCAGCATTGCCTTACGGCCGTTGCGGTCGAGCCGGACATAGCGACGGGTCGAGGCGTCGCCGGGTAGCGGATTGCGCACCGCGTCGCCCCAGCCGGCGCCGGCGAGGAAGGCGTCCATCTGCGCGGCGCGGTCAGACATGGCCGACCTCGGTCATGGCGGCGGCCCAGCGCTGCGGGCCGCGGATTCGGGCGCGGCGCGCGCCGTCCTTGAGGCTCATCGCGATGTGCAGGCGGTCGGCGGGAAGCCAGGCCAGCGCCCGCTCCGGCCACTCGATCAGCGCGGCGCCTTCGTCGAGGGCTTCGGCAAGGCCGAGTTCTTCCATCTCGGACGGGTTCTCGATGCGGTAGAGATCGTAGTGCCGCACCGGCAGGCGCGGGGTTTCGTATTCCTGCACCAGCGTAAACGTCGGGCTCGGGACCGCCTCGGTGACGCCGAGCGCGGTCAGGATGGCGCGGGCCAGCGTCGTCTTGCCGGCGCCGAGGTCGCCCTCGAGCGCCACGGCGTCGCCGACATGCAGGCCTGCGGCAATCCGCGCGCCGAGCGCGCCGGTCGCCGCGAGGTCGGCCAGGGGCAGGCTGTGCTCGAAGGCCTGAGAATCCTTGGACATGGGCGTGTTTCTAGCAGGCTCTAAGCGGTTGATTCCAGTACAACCCTCGGCCATGTTCCGGTTCGCTTAACGCCGCCCAAGGCGGCCTCTTCAGGATCGAGATGTCCGAACGCATCGTCATCATCGGCGCCGGCCAGTCCGGCGCACAGGCCGTCGCGACGCTGCGGGCGGAGGGCTTTGCCGGTGCGATCACCATGATCGGCGACGAGCCGTTCCCGCCCTATCAGCGTCCGCCGCTGTCCAAGGCGTATCTGATGGGAACGATGGAGCGGGATCGGCTGTTCCTGAAGCCAGACGCGTTCTATCGCGATGCGCAGTGCGATCTCATTCTGGGCGTCGCCGTCGAGCGGATCGATCGGGCCGAGCGTCTCGTGCATCTCGCCGATGGACGGGAGGTGGCTTACGACAAGCTTCTGATCGCGACCGGAAGCCGGGTGCGCAAGATCAAGTGTCCCGGCGCCGATCTGCCGGGCATCCATTACCTGCGCGGGATCGAGGACGTCGACGGGCTGCGCGCGGTGTTCGAGACGGGCAAGAAACTCGCCATCGTCGGCGGCGGCTATATCGGGCTCGAAGTCGCGGCGGTCGCGGCCAAACGCGGCATCGACGTGACGGTGTTCGAGGCGATGGACCGGCTGATGGCGCGCGCCGTGTCGATCCCGGTGTCGGACTTCTACGAGAACGTGCACCGCGCCGCGGGCGTGAAGCTGTTGCTCAACACCGGCGTCGAGGCGTTCGAGGGCAACGGCAGACTGGAAGCGGTGCGGGCCGGGGGCAAGACGTACGCGGCGGATGTCGCGCTGGTCGGGATCGGCATCGTGCCGAACGACGAACTGGCGCGTGGCGCGGGGCTCGGCTGCGAGGACGGTATCGTGGTCGATGACAACAGCAATGCGACGGGCGACCCGGCGATCTTCGCCGCCGGCGACTGCACCCGCCATATCGGGCGCGAGGGCACGGCGCTGCGCCTGGAATGTGTGCAGAACGCGATCGACCAGGCCAAGCATGCCGCGCTGATCATGGCGGGGAAGACCAATACCTACCGCGAGGTGCCGTGGTTCTGGTCCGATCAGTACGATCTCAAATTGCAGATCGCGGGACTGGCGCGGCCGAGCGACAAGATCGTCGTCCGCGGCAATCCCGAGGCGCGCAAATTTGCCGTGTTCCATCTGCGCGACGGTGTGGTCGCCGCGGTGGAGGCGATCAATGCCGCGCCGGAATATCTCGTCGGGCGCAAGCTGATCGCCGACGGCGCGAAAATCGCGCCCGAGCGCCTCGCCGATCTGTCCATTCCCATGAAGTCCATCGTGTAACGGAGCCGCAATGCCCAAGATCAAATATGTCGAGCACAACGGCAAAGAGCATGAGGTGGATGTCCCCGCCGGCTGGTCCGTCATGGAAGGGGCGGTGAAGAACCTCATCCCCGGGATCGACGCGGATTGCGGCGGCGCCTGTGCCTGCGCGACCTGTCATGTGTTCGTCGATACGGCGTTCGCGGCGAAGATCCCGCCCAAGACCGACATGGAAGAGACCATGCTGGACTTCGCGCCGGACGTGGAGCCGACGAGCCGGCTGTCGTGTCAGATCAAGGTGACGCCGGAACTCGATGGGCTCGTGGTGCGGATGCCGAAGAGCCAGCACTGAAGCCAGACCGGCGCGCGCGTGCCGCGCGCCGGATTGGCGAAGTGGTCAGGGCGCCGAGGCGTGGCTCACCGAGCCGCCGCCGCTCACCGCCTGCTGCACCGACGGGTTGCCCCAATATTTGATCTCGCCGCCGCCGCTGACCGCGGCGTTGAGGCTTGCCGAGGCCGAGACCTTGATGGCGCCACCGCCGTCGACGGCGGCATCGACCTTGGCGGCGGGGATGGCGCGCGCGTCGATCACGCCGCCGCCTTCGACCGCCGCTTCAAGCCGTGGACTGGCCGGGAAGGCGCCTTCGGCATGGATCGAGCCGCCGCCGCTGATCGCCACAGCTGCGATGGCGGGCGACACGATCTCGATCTGCAGGTCGTAATTGTGCGGGCAGTTGTTGTTGCAGGCGTCGATCTGAAGATTGCCGTCGTCCTTGACGGTGAGGCGGGTGAACTGAGTGCTGCCTTTCAGCAGGGTCACGCTCTGGACTGTGCCGTGCTTGAGGATGACCTCGCCGCCGCCGCTGAGGCCGACGCTCTTGAAGGGCGCGAGCGGCACGACAGTCTGGGCGGACGCAGCGGCGGTCAGAAGAGCGGCGACGGCGGCGCCGAGAAGCAGGGGCTTGCGCATGGGAGGTCTCCGGATCGGTTCGAAAGAAACCCTAAGCCCGGGACACTAGTTTGGCCGCATCGCGCGGCCTCGCGGGAGCCATGCCGTGCGCCGATGGCCGCCCGCTACGCCGCCGCGCCGTTGGTTTCGGGGGCATGCTCGTAGGCCGGCGTCAAAACCCGGCCCAGGAGCATCCGCACCACGAACAGAATCGCCGCGGCGCCCAGGATCAGCGCGACATGGAGCAGCCAGAACGACGTCGCCGACATCGTGCCCAGGAGTCCGCCGACCCAGCCGACGAAGAAATTGCCGATGAAGAAATGCAAATAGTAGATGCCGATGAAGATGCTCGCCGTGCCTTTCGGCGCGGCCCGCGAATAGAGCGCGAGTCCGACCGGCAACACATTGGCAAAGCCCAGATCATTGAGGAATTCGAAAGCGACGGCCCACCACAGGCTCACCCTCCCGCCATGCGCGGCGACGATCGTGGATGCCAGCACCAGCAGGAGCGGCGCCGTCGCGCTGATCGCCACGCCGATCGCGATCTTGGTGAGTTCGTCCGGCTCGGTCCAGCGCGTCGCCCACCAGCGCCAGAACGCGACCGACATCACGATGGTCAAAGCGCTGATGATGGAGCCATAGCCGAGGAGGTCGGTGATCGGCATGTGCATGCCCAGGATCGACAGCTGGTAGTTCGCTTCGCCCCAGACGAGATAGGCATTGAAGATCTGCTGGTTGCCGACGATGGCGACCGCGAGCACGGGCAGCAACGCCACCAGCACCACCGTCTTGATCCAGTCGTTGCGCGTGAACGCCGGACGCGCCGGGTCGACCGCGCCCGGCGGCGCTTTGGGCAATTCGGGCGGCAAGGTGCGGCGGCCCAGCAGATAGGTGGTCAGTCCGATCAGCATGCCGATGCCGGCGGCGCCGAAGCCGTAATGCCAGCCATAGGAGTCGGCCAGCCGGCCGCAGACGAAGGGCGACGCGATCACCGCGATCTGCACGAAGAACAGGAACACCTGGAAGGCATCGGCGCGGCGCGGATCGCCATCCTTGTAGAGCGAGCCGACCTGGCTCGAGATGTTGCCCTTGAAGCAGCCGACGCCGAGCAGCAAGCACAGCAGCGCCAGCAGGAACGTCGCGTCGAACGCCATCAGGAAATGGCCGAACGCCATCAGGATGGCGCCGGCGGTCACCGCGTTGGTGCGGCCGATGACGCGGTCGGCGAGGACGCCGCCGGCGATGGGCGTCAGATACACGAACGCGGTGTAGAAGCCGTAGATGTGCGAGGCCAGCGCCTGGCCCGCCGCCGGGCCATAAAGCTGCCGGATCAGGCCCTGGAACGCGCCGAAACCCACGATGTGCTCGATATGGCCGGGCTGCAGCAGGCTGTGCGTCATGTAGAGCACGAGTAGTGCGGTCATGCCGTAGTAGGAGAAACGCTCCCACAATTCGGTGAAGGCCAGCCAGCCCAGTCCCGACGGGTGTCCGAAGAACGCCGTATCGCTCCGCTTCACGTCCGTGTTCGCAACCGCAACCATGTCGCCCCGCCTGACAATGACCGGCATTTATAGCCCGGTTGGGTGGAAGGGACAGAGCCGGCAACAGGTTTGTGATGGCCGCGGTGAGGAGCGGCTAGGCGCTCTTGCGCACCGTCCCGGTGCCGACGGGGCCTTCGTCGTGGATGCGGCGGGGGAAGTGGCAGCGGACGAGCGTGCCGCCTTCGCCGCCGTTGGCGCCGCTCTCGATCTCGACCCAGCCGTCATGCAGCTCGACGAAACGGTTGACCAGAGCAAGGCCGAGGCCGGCGCCGGCGCGCTGCCCGGAGCGGTTCTTGGAGGCGAAGCGCTCGAAGACCTGCGCCTTCACTTCGGGCGCGAGGCCGGGGCCGTTGTCGGCGACGGCAATCTGGACGTCGTCGTCCTGGATCGCGCCGGACAGCGTGATGATGCCGCCGCCCGGGGTGTATTTGAAAGCGTTGGACAGAAGGTTGAACACGACCTGCTGGATGCGGCGTTCGTCGCCCAGGAACTGTCCAGCGTTCTCGGGGCAATCCACAACGAGTTCCAGATTGACCTTGGCAGCCCATTCGCGCGCCGTCGCGGCGACGCCCGCGAGCAGCGCGTGGAGATCGATACGCTCCAGCTCGAGGCGCAGCGCGCCGGACTCGATGAGCGACAGATCGAGGATGTTGTTGATCAGGTCTTTCAGCGTGTGCGAGCCGCTGACGATGTCCTGCACATAGCCGGCCTGGGCGCGGTTGAGCTCGCCGGGGATGCCGCTCGCGAGATGCTCGGCGAAGCCCAGGATGGTGTTGAGCGGGGTGCGCAGCTCGTACGAGACGTGCTTGATGAAATCGGATTTGAGGTTGTCGGCGGCCTCCAGCGCGTCGTTGCGCTCGCGCAGCGCGCTTTCGATGCGGAAGCGGTCGGTGACGTCGGCGAAGGTCACCAGCGTCGCACCGTCGGGCAGCGGTGACAGCGCGAGCGACAGGATGGTGCGGTCGTTGCGCTCGATCTCGCCCCAGTCGCGGCGCGTCGGCGCGCCGGAGACGACGCTCTGGATCAGGCGCTCCCACACCGACTCGTCGCCGAACTTGTCGGCGCAAGCCGCGGCGATGCTGCGGATATGCGGCTCACCCGCGAGGTCCTTGGGCGCCAGCTCCCAGATTTTCAGGAAGGCGGCGTTGTGCAGCTTGAGCTTGCCGTCGGGACCGAACACCGCGACGGCCTCGTGCAGCGTGTCGAGCGTCGCCGACTGGACCTTGATCAGGGTGTTGAACGAGCTTTCGAGTGCCAGCTTCTCGGTGACGTCTTCGTACAGGAAGGTGAGGCCGCCGAAGGGATGCGGCTGGGCCACCACGCGCAGCGTCTTGCCGCTGGGGAGGTGCCAGAGGTCTTCCGAAGGATAGTCGCGCGGGTTGGCATAGAGGCCGATACGCTCGCGCTTCCACGCCTGATAATCGCGCTGCTCCGGCAGCTTGCGCCCTTCGCGCAGGCGGTCGAGGACGTCGCCGTCGCTGGGGTGGCTGTCGAGCCAGGTTTCGGACAGGTCCCACAGCCGGGCGAAAGCGCGATTGTAGAAGGTCAGCTTCTGGTCGCGGCCGAAGATGGCCACCGCGGTGGCCAGCTTGTCGAGCGTGTCGGCGTGCGCGTCGACATGCTGCTGGAGCTTGGCTTCGGCGGCGGCGACGTCGGTAACGTCGATCGCGTTGCCGACGATGCCGGCGCCGTCGAGCGGTGTCTCGGTAAAGGCGAGGGCGCGGCGCTGGCCGCCGACCACGGCGAAGCGGCGGGCTTCGTAAGGCGCACCTTGCGTGCGCGCGGTGGCGGCAAGGTCGCGTTCGGTCTTGTCGAGCGTCGCCTGTGCGATGTCTTCTTTGGCGCCGGCGGTGGTGAGGAAGGTCTGGTTGCCCCAGACCAGCGTCAGCGTCTTGTCGCGCAGCCACACCGGGACGGGCAGGGCGTCGAGGATGGCGCGGAAATCGATGCCGGCTTTCGCCGCGACCTTCTCTTCCTCGATCCACACCGCGGCCATGCCGCCGACGGCGCGGCCGCGCAGGGCGAAGGGGCGCGCATCCTTGTCATGCGCGGTCAGCGCGAAGCCGGCGCCGCGGTCACTGAGATCGTCGAGCGCCTGGCTGACCGCCGTCGCTTCGGGGCCGGCGAGGCAGGCATCGAGCATGGCTTCGGCGCTGCCATAGCTCATCGGACCGGCGCCGTCGCGGCCCCACACGATCAGCGCTTCGCGTCCCGCCGAGAGCAGGGCATCGCGCTCGCCCACCGCGGCGCGCGTGCGCGCGCCCGACTGGCGCAAGGCGCGGCGCAACTTGCCGGTGCGGCTCTGCTCGGCGAGGGCCCACAAGCCGGCGGCGATGGCGAGCGCCACCGCGCCGGTCGTCACCGCGCCGAGCACGAGAAATTGTTGGGTCGCGGCATCGGGCATGGCGGCGAACGCCGTTGTGGGCGCCAGGAGGAATCCGGCCAGCGCAGGCCCGGCGGCCCGCCACTTCCCGAATCCACCCCTGACGCCAGGGTTATTGGTCTGTCCCATTTTGGGACGCATTCCCGGCTGCCCCCGATTCGATCCGCAGCGACGAATCACTGTGGAATCAACATGATACGGTCGATCCTGAGCCGCAAGAGAATGTGGTTAATAAAGTGTAAAAAACCAGATGTGGCGTCGGCGTCCATATTTTGCGGCAAATTTCCAATACGTGAGTCAAATCAGGGAATTAGAAATTCCGGGTACGGAGCGATGCCCGTCTGAGCCGAGTCGCGCACAGGATAGGAAACGGGTTTGCGTCCCGCTGCCGCCACAAATCGCGGCGAGTTTGGGCCGTGCTAGCGTCGCGGGAATCGAGGGGAAGAGGATGCGTCAGACACGCCGTCAGTTCATCGGGACCGCCGCAGCCATCGGAGCTTTGTCGCTTGGCGGCTTGGCGGCGCAGGGCGCGGCGGCGGGGCCGGTGCGGCAGTCGCTCACGGCGTTCTCCGCCGATCCGGCGCGGGTCGCGTCGCTGCGCAGGGGCGTCGCGGCGATGAAGGCGCTGCCGGCCTCCGATCATCGCAGCTGGTTCTTCTGGGCCGCGACGCATGCCTATAGCGACGCGCTGCTTGCCGCCGAGATCAAGCACGATCCGAAACTGAAGAAGTTCGATCGCGTCAAATACTGGAACCAGTGCCCGCATTTCGGCCAGTGCTCGGCCGATTTCGTGATCTGGCACCGTGCCTTCCTGCACTACTTCGAGCGCACGCTGCGCGACGCCGCGCAGGATCCGACGCTGACGCTGCCGTACTGGAACTACGGCAGCGCGGACGAACGCGTATTCCCGGCGATCTATGCGCCGGACTTCCTGGACGACGCCAAGAAGATTCCCAATCCGCTGTTCCATCCTAACCGCGAGAAGTCGTTCACCAAGGGCCTGCTGGAGATCAGCGCCACGATCGGCGAAGCGCCCAAGACCGTGAGCACGGCGACCTTCTTCCACGAAGTCGGCGTTCCGGGTTTCGGCGGGGATCATCTCGACTCGGATCACACGCAGATCGGCCTCCTGGAGCAGCGGCCGCACAACGACATCCATCTCGCGGTCGGCGGCGTGATCAACTCGTCCAACGGCGCGATGGCGGAGATCACCACGGCGGCGTTCGATCCGGTGTTCTGGGTGCACCATGCCAATATCGACCGGATGTGGGCCGAGTGGGCGAGCAAGCCGGGCAAAAGCTGGGGACCGGCACCGTCTGCCGACTGGTTCGATGAGACGCCCTGGCTGTTCGTCGACGCCGACGGCAGCGAGGTGAAAGTCAGCCGGCGCGATGCGATCATGCTGCTGGCCGCGTATGACGCCGATTATTCCAACCAGCTGGCGGTGCCGCTGTCGGCGCCATCGCCGCCGCCGCCGTCCGATGCTGCAACGGCAGCACGCGGAGGCGGGAGCGCTGCGCCGACGGCGCCGCCCGCAGTGATGTCGGCTGCACCGGCACCACATCGCGGAGCGCGCCGGCCCGCGCGGCCGGTGGAGCGCGAATTGCTGGCTGACAATCATCCGATGGTCGTCACGCCGCACAATGCGGGTCAGCGGCTGTTCGGCGACGCCGCGCCGCCTGGCGCGCGGGGCAGTGCGAGCTATGCGACGCAGAGTGCCGTGCCGACGCTCAATGCGCCGGAGCTGGCGAACAGCGGCGCCAAGATTTTGCTCGAACTGACGGATATCAGCTTCACGCTGGTGCCGTCGTCGGGCTTTGCGGTGTATCTGGATTGCGCCGGCAAGGCGCCGGCGAGCGATCCCGTCGGACTGATCGACATCTTCGGCGCGACGCATCACGGCGCGGGCATGGCGGCGATGAATGGGATGCATCATCTGGGCGCGGCGCAGCGCTTCGATGTCACGGCCGTGGTGCGCCAGTCGCCGGGGCCGTTCACGCTGCGCGTCGAGCCTTACGAGCTTCTCGTGACCCATGACGGCAGGGCGGTGCGCGGCCGGGCCGATGCGGTGACGATCGGCGCGGTGCGGTTCGTGGTGCTCAGCTAACCCTTGAAGCGGCGGTTCAGCTTCTTCATGCCGCCGATCCAGCGGCCGTAATTTTCGGCCTTGTTGCGCATATAGGCGATCACTTCGGGATGCGGCAGGATGAGGAAGTCCTCCGCCTCGATCGCCTTGACGCACGCGTCCGCCACAGTTTCCGGCTCCATCATGCCGTCGATGCTCGCGACGCCGTCGGGATTGCCCGCAGTCATCGCGGTGCGGACCGCCTGTGGGCACAGCACCGAGACCTTGATGCCCTGGTCGCCATGCGTGATCGCGAGCCATTCGGCGAGGCCGACGGCGGCGTGCTTGGTCACCGCATAAGGCGCCGAGCCGATCTGTGACAGTAGGCCTGCCGCCGAGGCGGTGCTGACGAGATAGCCGCCGCCGCGCGCCGCCATGCGCGGAACGAGATGCCGCGCGGCCCAGACATGCGCCATCACATTGATGTCCCAGATGCGCTGCCAGCGCTCGTTGGAGACCTCGGCGCCGCCGCCATAGCCGATGCCGGCGTTCGAGAAAAACAGATCGATGGGGCCGTGATCCTTCTCGACCGTGTCGATCAAGTGTTGGATGTCGGTTTCGGCCGAGACGTCGGTCTTGAAGGAGACGCCGCCGACCTCCTTGGCGGTCGCCGCTGCGCCATCGCCGTTGATGTCGGAGCAGACGACGAGCTTGGCGCCCTCGTGCGCGAAGCGTTGCGCCAGTGCTTTGCCGATGCCGCTCGCGGCGCCGGTGACGACGACGATCTTGTCCTTGATATGCATGGCGTATCTCCCTCGGCCGCGAATACCCTTGCTCCATAGTGATCCTGGCTGGCCGGGACAAGCCCGGCCATGACGGTTGCGGAGGTATCGCTTCGCGCCAAACGGCATTAGGCTGCCGCAAAACCTATCGGGAGACTGACCATGGACGGATTGCAGCTGCGCTCGCTGGTGAGCGACAAGGGCGAACTCGAACTGTCGCTGGCGCGTGTGCCGGTGGCGGAGCCGGGGCCGGACGAGGTTCTGGTGCGCATCCAGGCGTCGCCGATCAATCCGTCCGACATCGGCCTGCTGTTCGGCGCCGCCGACATGCGGGCCGCGAAGTTCTCCGGCACCGCCGCCGAGCCCGTCGTCACCGCGCCGATCCCGGAAGCCTATCGCCGGGCCATGGCGGCGCGCGTGGGGCAGTCGCTGCCGGTCGGCAATGAAGGCGCCGGTGTCGTGATCAAGGCGGGCGCGAATGCGCAGAACCTGATGGGCAAGACGGTCGCGATCCTGGGCGGCGCGATGTACGCGCAATACCGTACGCTGAAGGCGTCCGACTGCCTGCTCCTGCCGGCCGGCACGACAGCGGCGGAGGGCGCGTCGTGCTTCGTCAATCCGCTGACCGCGCTCGGCATGACCGAGACGATGCGGCGCGAGGGCCACACTGCGCTGGTGCATACCGCGGCAGCGTCCAATCTCGGCCAGATGCTCAACAAGATCTGTCTCAAGGACGGCATTGCGCTGGTCAATATCGTGCGCAATGCCGAGCAGGGAAAAATCCTGCGCGACATCGGCGCGGTGCATGTGGTGGACTCGACGAGCCCGTCCTTCATGGACGACCTGATCGCGGCGCTGATGGACACCGGCGCGACGCTGGCATTCGACGCGATCGGCGGCGGCAAGCTGGCGGGGCAACTTCTCACCGGCATGGAGATCGCGGCGACGCGCAAGATGACGTCGTACAGCCGCTACGGTTCGACGACCTACAAGCAGGTCTACATCTATGGCGGGCTCGACACCGGGCCGACCGAGCTCAACCGCGCCTTCGGCATGTCGTGGGGCCTGGGCGGCTGGCTGCTGACGCCGTTCCTGATGAAGATCGGGCCGGCCGAGACCGAGAAGCTGCGCCAACGCGTCGCGAGCGAGATCAAGACGACATTCGCGAGTCATTACACCAAGACGGTGTCGCTGGCCGAGGCGCTCAGCGCCGATGCCATTGCGGCCTACAACAAGAAGTCGACCGGCGAGAAATACCTGATCGATCCGAGCAAAGGGCTCTGATGGCGATCAAGCTGTACCATTGCCAGGGCGCGCGCTCGGTGCGCCCGCTCTGGACTTTGGAAGAGATGGGCATCGCCTACGAATTGGAGACGATGCGGTTTCCGCCACGGCTCTTCCGCGAAGGCTATCTGGACGTCAACCCGTTGGGGACGGTGCCCGCCCTGACGGATGGCGCGGTGACGCTGACGGAGTCCGCCGGCATCTGCCAATATCTCGTCGATCGCTACGGTCCGACGCCCATTGGACTGACACCGGATGACAAGGATTACGGCGCTTATCTCAACTGGCTGCACCGCAGCGACGCCACGCTGACCTTTCCGCAAACCATCGTGCTGCGCTACACGCGGCTGGAGCCGGAAGAGCGCCGGCTGAAGCAGGCCGCCCACGATTATACGCAGTGGTTCTTCTCGCGCCTGCGCAGCGTCGAGCAGGCCGCGGGCGACAACGCGTATCTCTGCGCCGGCCGCTTCACCATCGCCGATATTTGCGTCGGCTACGCGCTGTATTTGGCGGAGACTCTGGGCCTGCGTCCCGGCTTCAAGCCGAACACCGAGGCGTATTACCGCCGGCTTTCCGAGCGACCCGCATTCCAGCGCGCCATAAGCCTGTAGCGCGTCAATCGATGTGCTCGGCATCGTCGGGCGTGCTGACCCAAGGATGCTTGCGCACGTCGTATACGGAAATCCTGGGTGGGGGGAAGTTTGGATCGGCGAAGGCGCCGACGGGGACGGCGATGAAATCCGGTATGGCCTCGATCTGGTAGTACACCGTCGCGCCGCATTGCGGGCAGAAGCGGAACGCGATGCGGCCGCCTTCGTCGCCGACACGAACATAGATTTTCTCTTCGCCGTCGATGGTGACGCGGTCGCGCGGCCAGCGTGCCTGGACACCATAGGTGCTGCCGGTGCGCTTCTGGCAGGCGAGGCAATGGCACATCGAGATGCGCACCGGATCGCCCTCACAGGTGACGCGAAGCTGGCCGCAAGAGCAGGTGGCGGTGCGAATGGTCAAGACGAAGTTCTCGCATGGCAAGACTTGAAAATGAAGGCGATGTAATCATAGCATAGGCCTTCTGCGAACCGGCGATGCAGCCTTTTCTCGCGACGCCGGTTCTTCCGAACAACCAGATGTACCTGAGGGGGGCGTCATGCGCTGGCTTGCCTTATCGCTTTCGGCTGTCTTTTTGGCATGCGCGGCGCCCGCGGCGGCGCAGCAGATTCCGACCGTGGAGATCGTGTCGATCAAGACCGCGCCACCGACGCCGACCGGCGGACGGCCAAGCTGTGCCGAAAGCGACAAGCCGGTTGGCCTGCCGACGACATGCCCGATCCTGAAGTATCACGGCTATACCTATTGGCCTTTCGGGCTGATTCATGGCGGCATGCAAGTCGTCGGCTTCGATGCCAAGGGTAATATCGTGGGACGCTGGGACGCGCCGGCAGTGAGCGATGTGTGGAAGATCGTCGCCGCGCCGCAGAGCCGCCTCATCGTTTTCATCGGAAAAGGTAAAAGCAAATTCGTGATACTCCGGGACCGCCTGCTGGCCTTTGGACCGCCGGGCGGGCTGACGATCACGCAGATGGATTTCAAGAAACTGCTCTGCGATTTCGACAAGCTCTGCCAACCGACGCTGAGCGAGAGCGCCGGGGTGATCGATTTGCCTGGCGGCGTAATGGGATCGGTGCATCTCTTTGGGCTCCAGTTTGCCGGAGCCTACGGGACGCTTGGTGGCGGCAAGACCGAGTATCTCTTCAGGATCGACATGAGCAAGGCGTTGAGCGCCGAGGAGACGCCCAACTGCATTACGGAACTCAAACTGGACGTGGGGCCGATAAACAAACTCGCCTACGCCGCGTCCGGCGTACCCAGCGAGATTATTGTCGGCGAGCCCCCCGCCGATATGGGAGCGGGTCTATATTCCGCCACCGTCACGGGCAACACCGTGAACTTTGTGTTCGACGAACCTGTGTGTCCTGGGCCGACAGTGGGGAGCGGGTTGTCCAGTCGATACTTCGGATTCGCCTCGATCTATCCGCCGAAGCCCAGCACCGCGACAGTGGTCTGGTCCGGTACACCCGACGGTACGACGACGGCCACGACGCCGGCTCATCCTTGAACGCGAAGACGCGTTAGCACGTCCGGGTTCACGACGTTGATCGGCGTGCCGCTCGCGTAGGCGACGATCTGGTCGAAGATGTCGGAGAATTGCAGCTCGTACTCGTCGCGGGTGACGTAGCCGATATGCGGCGTTGCGACGACGTTGGGCAGCGTCAGCAGCGGATGGTTCGGATCGCGCACCGGCTCGTCTTCGAACACGTCGACGGCGGCCATGCCGGGGCGGCCGTTTTTGAGCGCCTGCACCAGGGCTCCAGGTTCGATCAGCGGCGCACGCGAGGTGTTGACGATCAAGGCGGTGGGTTTCATGCGCGCAAGGTCATCAGCCGTCACGATGCCGCGGGTCGCATCGACCAGGCGCATGTGAAGCGAGAGGACGTCGCATTGTACGAAGAACGCCTCTTTGTTCGGCGCGGCGGCGTGGCCGTCGGCGCGGGCGCGATCCAGGGATTTTTCGTGGGCCCAGACGAGGATGTTCATGCCGAATGCCTTGCCGTAGCCGGCGACGGCAGCGCCGATGCGGCCATAACCATAAATGCCCAGCGTCTTGCCGCGCAGCGTCCAGCCGACTCCGGTCTGCCACACGCCTTGCCTGAGCGCCGCAACCTGCTGCGGCAGCTGGCGCATCGCGGCGAGGATCAGCGCGAAGGTCAGTTCGGCGGCGGCGTAGGACGGCGTGCCGGCATGCATGTTGGATGATACGACGATGCCGGCAGCGGTGCAGGCGGCGATGTCGATATGCGGATAGACGCTGCGCTGGCTGATCAGCTTGAGCCTGGGCAGGCGCGCGATGAGATCGGCGCGGATCTTGGTGCGCTCGCGGATCAGGACAATGGCTTCGGTGTCTCTTAGGCGCCCGGCCAGTGCATCGGTGTCCTGGACATGGTCGTTCCAGATCGTGATGTCGTGGCCAGCGAGCCTGGCAAAGCACGGGAGCGTGCGCAGTGTGTCGAAATAATCGTCGAGGATCGCGACGTTCACGGCACGGCGCGCTCCAGCAGCGCGCGGCCTTTCGCGGTGGCGTGGACGAGCCATTCGCCGTGTGCGCCGCGGATTCGGGTGACGAGGCCGCGGGCATTGGCTTCCTCCCACACCGGCAGGCGCGGGCAGGAGGTGCGCCAGGCGTCCATCACTTCGAGATACGGGCGGTCTTCGTGGGCGACGAACGCGACCAGATCGGCCAGCAGCGGTTCGACGGCGTCGTTCATGCGGTCAGGTCCTTGTGCATGAAGACCGTGTTGGCGATCGGCGTCTCGTAGTAAGCCGCGATCTCCTTGAAGCCGAGGCTGCGGTAGAGCGTCAGCGCGGCCTGCATGGTCGAGAGCGTGTCGAGGCGCATGCCGTCGTAGTGCATGCGGCGGGCTTCGGCGACAGCGGCCTCGGCCAGCGCGCGTCCGGCGCCGGCGGCGCGCGCGGGGCCCTGAACATAGAGGCGCTTCATCTCGCAGAAATTCGTGGCGTGCAGCGCGCGGACCGCGACGCAGCCCACGGGTTTTCCGTCGATCTCCGCCAGCAGGAGCGAGCCCTTGGGCGGCGCATAACTGCCCGGCAGGGATTCGATCTCTTCCTCGAAGTCCTGGAAGCTCAGGTCGATATCCAGGCTGCCGGCATATTCGCGGAACAGCGCGACGACAGCGTCGAGATCGTCGAGATTGGCGGTGCGGACGGTGGTCATGTCAGTGGGTGACGCCTCCCCAGCTTGCGCCATCGGTCTGCTTTATGCGCGCGGCGGCAAGCACGGCGGGCGCCAGAAGCCGCGCGTTGATGCCCATCCGGTCGTAGGTGGGATCGCTCGGGCGCCAATGGGTGACGCAGCCGCAATCGGCGCAACGATGCAGCGCGAGCATGCGGTCGCCCCAGATGTAGGTGTGCGTCGGCACCGCTTCGGCGATCTGCACGGCCTTCGGCGCATAATATGCCCAGAGCGCGCCGCTGCGGCGGCAGATGGAGCAATTGCACGAGGTCACTTCGTCTGGCGCGGTCTCCACCGCGAGCCGCACCTTGCCGCAATGGCAGCTGCCTTCGATCATTTGAATTCCAGCGGTCAGCGTGTGAACCCTCCCCAGCTGGCACCGTCGAGGTGCTTGACGTGGGCGGCGGCGAGGATTGCGGGTGAGAGGAGGCGGGCGTTGATGCCCATGCGGTCGCGCGCCGGATCGACTGGACTCCAATGGGTGACGCAGCCGCATTCGGCGCACCGGTGGAAATAGAGAGAGCGGTCGTCCCATTGATAGGTCTGCGTCGGGATCTCCGCGGCGATGCGCACGCGCGACAGCGGCGCATAATAAGCCCAAAGCACGCCATAGCGCCGGCAGATCGAGCAATTGCAGTCGGTGACGTCCTCCGGCGCGGTGTCGACCGCGATCCGGACCTTCCCGCAATGGCAGCTGCCTTCGACCATCCTTGGCTCCCTAACAATTCGGGCGGCAGGGTATCAGCCTGCCGCCCGGTTCGTGTCAGTACCGGTAGTGATCCGGCTTGAACGGTCCCGCCTGGGGCACGCTGATGTATTCGGACTGCTTGTCCGACAGCACGGTGAGCTTCACGCCGATCTTGGCGAGATGCAGGCGCGCGACCTTTTCATCGAGGTGCTTGGGCAGGGTGTAGACCTTCTTCTCGTACTTGCCCTGGTTGGCGAACAGTTCCATCTGCGCCAGCGTCTGGTTGGTGAACGAGGCCGACATCACGAAGGAGGGATGCCCCATCGCGTTGCCGAGGTTCACCAGGCGGCCTTCCGACAGAAGGATGATGCGCTTGCCGTCCTGGAACTCGATCTCGTCGACCTGCGGTTTGACGTTGTGCCATTTGTGATTGCGAAGCGCCGCAACCTGGATCTCGGAATCGAAGTGGCCGATGTTGCACACGATGGCGCGGTCCTTCATGGCGCGCATGTGATCGATGGTCAGCACGTCGACATTGCCGGTGGCGGTGACGAAGATGTCGGCGCGGGGCGCGGCGTCTTCCATCGTGGTGACCTCATAGCCTTCCATCGCCGCCTGCAGGGCACAGATCGGATCGACTTCCGAGACCATGACGCGGCAGCCGGCCTGGCGCAGCGAGGCGGCCGAGCCCTTGCCGACGTCGCCGAAGCCCGCGACCATCGCGACCTTGCCGGCCATCATCACGTCGGTGCCGCGGCGGATGCCGTCGACCAGCGACTCGCGGCAGCCATAGAGGTTGTCGAACTTCGACTTGGTGACGCTGTCGTTGACGTTGATGGCGGGGAACAGAAGCTTGCCGGCCTTCTCCATCAGATAGAGACGGTGCACGCCGGTGGTGGTCTCTTCCGAGACGCCCTTGATGCTCGCGGCGATCTCGGCGAACCAGCCCTTGGGCTTTTCCTTCAGCAGGCGCTTGATGAGGGCGTAGAAGACTTCCTCTTCCTCGTTCTCCGGCTTCTCGAGGAACGCGGTGTCGCCCTTCTCGGCGCGCAGGCCGTGATGGACGAGCATGGTGGCGTCGCCGCCGTCGTCGAGGATCATGTTGGGATAGCCGCCGCCATGCCATTCGAACAGCTTGGCAGTGTAATCCCAATAGTCCTTCAGGCTCTCGCCCTTGATCGCGAAGACCGGGATGCCGGCGGCTGCAATGGCGGCGGCGGCGTGGTCCTGGGTCGAATAGATGTTGCACGACACCCAGCGGATGTCGGCGCCGAGCTCTTTCAGCGTCTCGATCAGCACGGCGGTCTGGATCGTCATGTGCAGCGAGCCGGCGATGCGCGCGCCCTTGAGCGGCTGGGACTTGCGGAATTCCTCGCGCGTCGCCATCAGGCCGGGCATCTCGACCTCGGCGATGGCCAACTCCTTGCGGCCCCATTCGGCGAGCGCGATGTCCTTGACGATGTAGTCGTGATGTTCGGCCATGTGCGGCGGTTCCTTGAAATGCGCCGGGGGTATAGCAGCGGGGGCGGGGAGGGGCAAGCAGGATATAAAGAAATGTGTATATCTTTATTCGATAGCGCCCGTGACAGGAGATGGCGGCCCAAATCGGCGTTTTTCAGGGTCTTGCGCGACCCAGGCAGTCTGTTCCCGTTCGATGGCTTCAATGGCCAGCCGCAAGAACGCAGCGTCGCCTTTTCTCAGCTGTTCGGCGACAGCTGATTGCCCGGACTCGATCAGGCAGCGAAAAAGGTCCTGGGCACGCCGCTGGGTGCTTGGATGATTTTGAAGATCAAGCGAGAGCATGATCGCAACAGCCTTCGCCATCAGTTCCGCTGCGGTGCTCCAATTTCCCCGCACGCTATGCATTATTGCCAAGTTATTATAGCTGATCGCAGTTTCGGGATGTCGCGGACCTCGTGCGGCCAAACAGATCACGAGCTCCTTTGTTTTGTATTGGTGTTCCAACTCCTGCCGCGCTTCCTCGCCCGGGAGTTTAGACCAGCGGCTATACAAAGACCCCAAATTCGAAAGCACGGTACCGTATTCGGCAGAGGTTTCGCCGTGGCTTTCCTTCAAAGTTTCGGCGGAGCGCAGATAGAGCTGCTCGGCGTCTGGATAGTCACCGCGTGAAGCGTAAATTTCCGCCAAGTTGGAAAGCGCGGCCCCCAAACCTTCATTGTCGCCCTTCAGAAAATCCTCGTGAAACGACAGGGCTTCGCGAAGAATTTTCTCGGCATCGTCCAACCGAGCAAGCTGAAGGTAGCGGACGCTGAGATTGTTGAGAATTTTGAATATTATCAGCGGCTCGTCACGAAACACGTCACGCGAGAGCTCAACGGACCGCTTCGTGAAATCGAGCGCCGCCTCATGTTCCCCGCGCGCATTCAGATATTGCCCTGCTTTACTCAGCAGACGACACAATGCCTTGCCGTCTTCGTTGGCTCCATAGGCGAATGACGCGAGCGGAACGACGTGCGGCAACAGCCGTGCGCAATCGGGCCACCTTGACGGGTTTACGGCTGCGTCCCAGGGAAAGGATGCGTCCACCAGCTGTGCCGCCACGCCGCACCAGAGGTTCGTCTGATCGGCGGTCATCAAGTCGCGGCACACCTCGGAAAGCAGGCGGTGGACGATGAGCGCACCGCCTGCGCGCGCTTTTTCAAACCGAATAAGTGAAAATGAACTCAACGCCGCGAGCGCGTCGGCGCGCGCGAACTTATCGGCCATCGCCGTGGCAAACGCCTCGGGCAGAATGCTGCCGTCCGAATTGGCTAAGAGCCGCTCGAGATCGACTCCGTCCGGCGAGAGGAATGCGCAAAGTCGCAGTATGTCGATTGCGGTTTCACCGTGTGACAGCTTACCGACTTCATTCAGCGATTTTACAAAGGCGGCGTACACGGTATCGGAATATTCCCCGGTTGCGCCGGCCGGCTTTGGCAACTTGATCAGGCGCGATAGATCGGCCGCATAGTCGTCGAAGCTGATACCCTGACGCATCCTGAGGAAAACTGCCGATTGCTCGGCCGCCAAAGGCAATCCGCCGAGGCTTTTTGCCAGACGAGATGCTCCGCCGACATCGACACGGCCGGTCCGTGAAAGCAGGTAATCGGCGGTGATTTCGTTGGTCCATTCATCGAGCGACACGACTTTGCCGATTTGATCGAAGTCGTTTCGCCTGGATGTAATTATGCTTCGTGTTGAACCTGCGGGAATGTACTTGCCGATCGCGTTCGCATCGGGCGCGTTGTCATAGACAAGCAGCCATGGCTCCGGCTGCGTGGTGAGGTGTTCCACGCATTGTTCTGCGTCACGGGTAATATGGCCACTCTGCTCGAGCCCCAAACGCTCGCCCAATGCGACCAGGTCGCCAAGCATCACGGATTCCTGTTCCGCCCTGATCCACCACACGCCTCCATAGCGGCTGCCAAAACGATGGCAGTACTCGGCGGCGATCGTCGTTTTTCCGACGCCGCCCATTCCCGCAACCGCCGTTATCGCGGCGTTCCCCTCGCGCAGCGACTTTTGCAGGGCATCCAGGTCTTCAAAACGGCCGGAAAAATTTGGATTTGGCCGATAAAGGACGTGAAACACTTTGGGCAAATGGGATTCGGGCTGAGCAGCATCGCGAAGTTTCGTCTCGTCATGCGATTTGAGCCGCCGGACGACTTCCATCGCGGATTGCTGAGGGTTCTTCTGCCTGACGTCAATTCGCGCATGCATGCCCAGGAGCGGATACATTTTGAAGTCAACGTCGCTCAGCACCACCGGGATGAGGCGGCGCGCTTCGCCCCGCGCGTCTCGCCACCAGGTCGCATATCGTTCTGCAAACGAATATGCAGCTGTGTCTTTCACATAGTCTGGCGAGAACAACGCCAAGGTTTGGGTGCTGTTGAGCAACGCCCCTTCCATCCAGGCAGGGATGTTGTCGCCCGGCCGTACATCGCGCGGATGGAAAAATGTGGTGAACCCTGCTTCCCGCAGTGCCGCGTCGATTGCCTCGGCGTGGGCGGTGTCGGCGCTGTTGAAACTGATGAAGAAGTCGCGGTGAATCTCGGGCATTGGCAGGAGGCTCTAAAGGCCAAAGACTGGCAGAAGCCGGGAGGCCGTACAACCGAAAGTGGAGGCGCCGCTTGAGCAAATCGGGCCTGAAGCAAATTTTCAATCTTAAACTGCACGTCGCCAAGCTACCGATTCATGCGGAGAACGACTGGGAATCGGGCAGCCATGCCGAGCGACGCTTGTGGCTCGGCCGTCGGATGACAGGGCCGCGTCCGGGCGGTAGCCTTCCGTTCGAAAGGGCGCAGGGCGATGGGTGTTTGGCACAATTCCATTTGCTATCGTGCTTTCAGAAATCCGGGGACTTTCATGCGATCCTTTCCATCGAAGCTTAGCATACTGGCCGGCACCGCAGCCCTCGTTCTCGGCATCGCCCAAGCGGCGACGCCGAACGCCACTCCTGCGCCGTCGCTCGTCGCCAAACTCTCCGCGCCCGACGTCGCTTCGGCGCAGGCGTTCGTGGCTGGTCTTTACAAGCACTATCCGCAGCCGGCGAATGGGCCGTTCTTCAGCCCGACCGACAAGAACGCCACCGACGTGTTTGATCCGCAGATGGTGGCGCTGTTCAAAGAGGACACGCGGCTCGCCAAGGGCGAGGTCGGCTTCGTCGATGCCGACCCGCTGTGCCAGTGCCAGGACGATGCCGGGATGAAGACCAAGATCGTGTCGGTCAAGATGACCGGCGCGAGCAGCGCGGATGCGGTGGTCAATCTTCTGTTCGATCATGACACGACGGTCGTGCTGACGATCAAGCTTGTGGTCGTGAAGGGGCAATGGCGTATCCACGACCTGTCGACCAAGGACGAGCCGAGCTATCTGGCTGACTTCATCAAGGCGAACAAGGATCACGCCGCGGGGCATTGGTGATGGCGCGAAGATGGCGGCAACACTCCTCCTCGACCAGCCGGACCTGATCGCACCCGCCCGGACGCGGCGGCTGCGGTTCGGCGATGCGAGCGCGCCGCGCATCGTCCTTCTCAATGCGCGGGGCGCGCGGTTCTCGGGCGGCGGCGACGAGCCAGAGCTGTCGCTCAAATGGATTCCGCAAGGCGAGGCGCGGTATCGCTCCGAGGGCCGGCACTTCGCGCTCAGCGGCGCGACGCAATTGCTGCTCAACCGCGGCCAGCCCTATACGCTCGACATGACGCAGCCCTCGGAGAGCTTCGTCATGTTCTTCGACCGCAAGCTGGCGGATGCGGCCTGGGCCTCGCATAGCGGGACCATCGAACCCTTCCCCGAGGTGCCCTCCGTCGCCGGCCTGCCGCCGCCAAGCCTGCATGCGGCGCTCAGGGCGTTGCGCGACGCGACGCGGCAGAGCGCGCCTTCGGGCGTCGCGCTCATCGAAGGCGCGTTGGCATTGCTCGGTGATGTCGCCGCGCTGGCCATGGAGCGGCGTGCGATGTTGTCGCGCCTGCCCAGCCTGCGCCGCGCCACGCGCGCAGAGTTGCTCCGCCGGATCGCCCGCGCCGAGACCTATCTCATGCAGTCCCGGCATGAGGCGACGCTCGACGGCGCCGCCGGGGCGGCTGCACTCTCGCCGTTTCACCTCATCCGCGTGTTTCGCGCCGTGCATGGCGAGACACCGCTGGCCTGGGCGAGCGGCAAGCGGCTGGAGATGGCCCGCGATAGCCTCCTGCGCACCGGCGACGCCATCGAAGACATCGCCCGCCGCGCCGGATATGAGAGCCGTACCGCGTTCGACCGCGCCTTTGCGCGCCGGTTTCGTCAGGCACCTGGCGCGGTCCGGATGGCGCGAGCGTGAAATTCGCAATTCCGGCGGATGCACCGCCGGCCGTTTGCCGGCTAGGATCGTCACAAATCCAGGAGCGACGGCACGATGGACACGGCCATTCTTTTTGCCCTTCTCGAAGCCGATGATGCGCAGGGCCTGTTCGCCGCGTTGGGCGATATCGATCCGTCCACCGTGCGCAACGCCAATGGCGAGTCGCTGTACCGGCTCGCCGTATTCCGCGGCCGAGAGAAGTGTGCCGCGGCGTTGCACCGGCGTGGCGGTCTGGGGCTGCACGACGCGGCGCTAGCGGGCGATGCGGCGCGGGTCGAGGCGTTGCTGGCGAACGCGCCATGGGCGATCGACCTGCTGTCGCCGGATGGCTGGACGGCGCTGCATCTGGCGGCCTTCTTCGGGCAGGACGATGTCGTCACCGCGTTGCTGGGGCGGGGCGCGAGTGCGCGGCTGATGGGACGGGCGTTCGAGCAGAATTTGCCGATCCATGCCGCCTGCGCAGGGCGGCGCATCGGCAAGGCGGCGTTCGCGATGCTGATCGCCGCGACAGGCGATCCGGACGCGCCGCAGAAGCAGGGTTACACCGCATTGATGATCGCCGCGGGCAACGGCTTCACCGAAGCCGTGGACGGACTGCTCACGGGCGGTGCCGATCGGACGCGCAAGCAGGGGGACGGCAAGACCGCTGCGGATTTTGCACGCGAGCGTGGACATGCGGAACTTGCGGCGCGGCTGACCTAGACGCGGAACCGGGCTGCGGCAGGCGGGTTCTCTGTGCGAACACGGAGACCTCGCATGACCGACATCGCCAAGGCACGCATCCTCATCATCGCCACCAACGGGTTCGAGCAATCGGAGCTGGAAGTTCCGCGCGACCAATTGCGCGCCAAGGGCGCGGCCGTCGAGGTGGCGACGCCGGACGGCAAGGCGATCAAGGGCTGGGAGCACACCGATTGGGGACGGCCCGCGCCGGCGGATCTGAAGATCGCCGATGCCAGGATGGAGGACTACACCGCGCTGGTCATTCCGGGCGGGGTGATGAATCCGGACAAGCTGCGCGTCGACGCAGATGCGATGGCGATCGTCAAATCGTTCCTGAGCGCGGGCAAGGTGGTGGCCGCGATCTGTCATGGGCCGTGGCTGCTGGTGCAGGCGGGGGCGCTGAAAGGGCGGCAGGCAACCTCGTACAAATCGATCCGCACGGATGTCGAGAATGCCGGCGCGGCCTGGCTCGACGAGAAGGTCGTCGTCGACAACGGCATCGTCACCAGCCGGTCGCCGGACGATCTCGACGACTTCGTCGGCAAGATCGTCAAGGAGATCGAAGAGGGCAAGCACTACCGGCGGCAGGCGGCGTAGCTCAGTCTTCCCCGAACTTGGCTTCGACCAGGGCGAGGATGGCAGTGAGGGCCTCCTCGGCGTCTGGGCCTTGCGCGCTGATCGCCACTTCGCTGCCCATGCTGGCGGCAAGCATCATAAGGCCCATGATCGAGCGGGCGTCGACCGCCTGGCCGTCCTTGGTGACGGTGATCTGCGATTGGAAACGCGCCGCCGCCTCGACGATCTTGGCCGAGGCGCGGGCGTGCAGGCCCTTCTTGTTCGTGATGCGGGCGGTGGCCGCGTGCGGGCCGTTCATTCCTTGTGCGCACCCACGAGATCGGCGGACCCGGCGCGCATGTATTTGCGGCCCGCGTCGATCGCCAGTTTCACCGCCTCGTCGAGCGGCAGCTTGGTGCGCACGTCGATCAGCTTGATCAGGCTGGGCAGGTTGACGCCGGCGAGGACCTCGATCTTGCCGCGCTCCAGCACGGTGAGCGCAAGGTTGCACGGCGTGCCGCCGAACATGTCGGTGGCGATGACGACGCCGCGCCCGACATCGACCGATTTGGCGGCAGCGGCGATCTCGCGCTGGCGGCGCTCGATGTCGTCCTCGGGGCCGATGCAGACGGCGCGCAGATGGGTTTGCGGGCCGGTCATGTGCTCCATCGCGGAGATGAATTCCTGCGCGAGGCGGCCGTGGGTGACGAGAACGATGCCGATCATGGTGAGCCCCAAATGTGGGGGGCACGATAGCAAGGTTCAAGGGCGGGGGAAGTGCTTGATTGCGCTTGACAGGCGCAGGTGTCGCACCTCACGGCGCGCCGTCATTGCGCAAAAGGCCGTGATGTAAGGCGTAAACCGCCCAGCGCAGCTTGGGCACGGCGGAGGCCTCATACGCATTTATCCGGATGAGCGGTGGACGCGCGGCGTGCGCGAGTGCGAGCGGCGGCGCGTAGGTTTGCGGCAAGGGCATGCGCGGGACGTCGGTGGCGAGCTGCGCGGCGAGGGCGATCTGCGCGGAGGCTTCGCAAGGCAGCGCGACGATGCCGAGGCCGCGGATTTCGATGAGGCCGGCGAGCGCGGCGGGGGCGCGGGCGTGGAGCCTGCCGTCCTCGACATAGAGGTTGGTGCGGTCGTCGCTGACAAGACGCGCGCCCCGATCGATGAGGCGCAAAGCGAGATCGGATTTTCCGGCGCCGCTGTCGCCGAGCAGGAGCACGCCGGCGGCGGCGAGCGACGGCGCCGGCGCGGCGGCGGCGAGGACGATGCAGGTGGCGTGGATGTTGGCGGTGGCGGTCATGGAGAGCGCTGTTTGCCGATTACTTCTGCCGCCACCTCCACCTCGTCATGGCCGGGCTTGTCCCGGCCATCCATAATCACAACTGCCGCAGTCGGGAGTATGGGTCCCCCGGACAAGCCGGGGGATGACGGTTGAAGGAGTGGGGCGACACGATTGTGCAACGTCATCGCGGCGCCAGGGGGAGTTCGACGATGAAGCGGGCGCCGTTGGCTTCGCCGGCTTCTCCGCCTGCGCCTTCGGTGCCGCGGTTCTCGGCGCGGATGGTGCCGCCGGCCGCCTCGGCGATCTGGCGGGCGATGGACAAACCCAACCCCGAATTGTTGCCGAAATGGGAGCTGGGGCGCTCGGTGTAGAAGCGCTCGAAGATCGTTTCGAGATTGTCGGGCGGGATGCCAGGGCCGTCGTCCTCGACGGTGATGCGGGCGATGCCGTTCTCGGCCTTGGCGGCGACGGCGACGACGCCGCCTTCCTTGCTGAACGAGATCGCGTTGTCGATCAAATTGCGGAAGACCTGGCCGAGGCGCTCGTCGCGGCCCAGCACGTAAGCCTGCATCGGCAGGTCGAGCGTCAGCTTGATGTCGACGCCGCGCGAGATCTCGGTGAAGCGGTAGACCTCGACGATGGTCTCGAGCAGATGCGCGAGATCGACGCGCTCGGACGTCTCGCGGCTGAGCTCGGCGTCGAGGCGCGAGGCGTCGGAGATGTCGGATATCAGCCGGTCGATGCGCTTCACGTCGCCGCGCACGATGTCCATCATGCGGGTGCGCTGCGCGTCGGTGTCGGCGCGGGTCAGCATCTCGACGGCGCTCTTGAGCGAGGTCAGCGGGTTCTTGAGCTCGTGCGCGACGTCGGCGGCGAAGCGCTCGATGGCGTCGATGCGGTCGTAAAGCGCCTGGGTCATCGCGGAGAGGCTCTTGGCGAGGTCGCCAATCTCGTCGCGGCGCTCGTCGAGCAGCGGAATGGCGGTGCGGCCGGCATGGCCGCTACGCACCTCGTCGGCGGCGCGGGCGAGGCGCTGCACCGGCTCGGCGATGAAGCGGGCGAGAAAGAGCGACGACATCACCATCACCGCGACAGCGACGAGGAAGACCTGGATCAAAGTGGCGCGCTCCTCGCGCAGGATGTCGTCGATGTCGCCGCTTTCGGTCGAGACCAGGAGCACGCCGGAGATCGCCTTGAAACGCTGGATCGGCATCGCGACGGAGAGGACGAGCTTGTTGCTGTCGTCGACGCGCTCGGCGGTGGCGCTGTCGCCGGAGAGCGCGGTCGTCACCTCGCTGTAGACACGGCCGTCCTGGCCGGCCTCTTCATAGCGCGCCAGATGGCTGAAGGGGCGCACGCCCATGACGCCGTCATAGAGGCGGTTGAGGCTCGACTTGAAGCTGGGCCACCAGCCGATCGGCGGCAGCTCCTCGACCTGCACGACGTTGCGGGCGAGGAGGTAGCGCGAGTCGACGAGAAGCTGGCCCTTGGTGTCGTAGAGCCGGCCGCGCAGCCGCGTCGGGGCGAGGAGCTGACGCAGCAAGGGCTTGGCCTTGTCGTCGACGTCGATGCCGTCGGAGTTCTCGCCGGTGGCGTATTCGGCCAGCGTGGAGGCGACGATCTGGGCCTGTTGCTGGATGCCTTGCAGCCGTTCGTCGACCAGGCTGGCGCGCTGGGTCTGCACCGTCAGCACGCCGGCGATCAGCACGACCAGCGCGAAGGCATTGAACAGGATAATGCGGCGCGACAGCGCGGAGAAGCGCGAGCGTTGGGTCGGCGCAGGCATCCTTCGAGGCCCGCCGCGTCACCCTGAAGTGCAAGCGGAACGAGCCGTGATGGGCGACGCGCCGGGCACCTCAGGATGACGGATAGGTTTGCGGCGGACAGCGATCACAACGTCATGCCTCGCGGTAGCGATAGCCGACACCGTAGAGCGTCTCGATGGCGTCGAAATCGTCGTCGACGACCTTGAACTTCTTGCGCAGCCGCTTGATGTGGCTGTCGATGGTGCGGTCGTCGACATAGACCTGGTCGTCATAGGCCGCGTCCATCAGGCTGTCGCGGCTCTT
>FTCZ01004689.1_pt1 | contig 46748 bp, 47 predicted proteins | sample 1658871 | NCBI WGS metagenome assembly FTCZ01 (sample SAMEA3914864, study PRJEB12502) | metagenome | biome: forest; material: soil | place: USA | collected 2012-03-12 | depth 0.3 m | reverse complement strand
TTCCGTACGCGGACGGCAAGGACATTGTCGCCGTCGCGCAGCAGATGGTCGGTCAGGTCGAAGGAAAAGGGCGTATAGCCATGAACATGGTTGCCGAGCAGGTGCCCGTTCAGCCAGACATCGCTGACCACCGAAATGCCGTCGAACAGGATTTCCACCCGCGCCCCCTTCGGCAGCGCGGCAAGCCGGAAATGCCTGCGGTACCAGCCCTCGCCGCCGTCAGTGAAGCCGGTCGCGGTGCCGCCGACCGAATCGCGATCGAACGGCCCGACATGGCGGGGATTGGGGACGCCGGGCACATCCTCGATGCTCCAGTCATGGGGCAGATCGACGCGGCGCCACGCGCTGTCGTCAATCGCGGGGGCTTCGAGGCCCTGGCCCTCGCCGCGGAAGAAGCGCCAGCCGAGATCGAACGGCTGGTCGCGGCCGAGGCCGAGCGCCGGCGCGGCGATGGTCGCCGCGTCGGCAGCGCCGGCATCGAGCGCCATGGGCAGGATCGCCGCGCCGGCAACGAGCATCATCGCTTCGCGGCGATCAGCGGCAAAACCGGTGTCGGTCACTGCGTGCCTCCCGTCACCGGCAAGGCGCGGAGCTGTACATCGATCCGGTCGAGCTCTTCGACCTTGAACAGGCCGAACTGGACGAGCGAGCGCATCGAGAAATTGTCGAGATGTGGCTTCAGCTGCGGGTTGCCGACACGTCCCTCGAACCCGGGGATTTCCCTGAGGAGAATCGCCTTGGCAGCCGGATCGGCGAGCAATGCCGCGATCGATGTCGTCGTGCTGTTCATCCGGTGCGGCGCGACTGCCGGCCGTTCATAAGCCGTCGCCGGCGGATAAAGAGGGGCATCCACATTGCTTCTCCCAGTCAGGCGGCTTGCGGCGAGGTTCCCGGCTGATGCGTCCTGAAGAGAGGCTTGGCGACCGGGCAATAAAGAGACTAATCAGTCTCTTTTGCTGATGCGATCCCGCCGCGTCAAGCGTTGTGGACAGGCGGCGGGCTCGCCCGCATCACTGATGTGCGCATGGAGATCAAAACGGACAATGGCCACGCGCGGGAAGACCGGAGAGCCCGTCGTCCGGATAGAGGGTTCGGTGGAAACCACGACAGGCAGACCGACCTCCGGACGCGGCCGCCCGAGTGCGGACCGCGCGGCGGCGATTTCTCAGGCAATCTTGTCAGCGGCGACCGAGCTCTTCCTCGCGAACGGCTTCGAGGGAACCACGATGGAGGCGATCGCCGCGCGCGCCGGCGTCAGAAAGAGCACGCTCTATAAGCGCGGCATCGACAAGATGGCGCTGATGCGCGCGGTCGTGGAGGATCGCGTCGCTTCCTGGTCGGCAATCGCGTCGATGGGCAACGCGAGGCTTCCGACGGATCTCGAAGCCCGGTTGAAAAGTCATGCCGTGACCGTGCTCACGTCAGCGGCTGCCGATGAAGTCAGGGCACTTTCGCGCGTCGCGACCGGCAGCTGGGATGGAGCCGAGGAAATTGCCGGGCTGCTGCATGAGGTGGGGTATCAGCGTATGGTGACCTATCTCGAGGGCGAAATCCGGCAGTTCGGGACCGCCGGTTCAACGCCGGTTCGCGACCCTCGGGCAGTCGCAAGCGCCCTTCTGGCGCTGATTTCGGGCTGGTTGTCGACACGACCGCCCGGCACCGAGACGTCCCGGGCGGAGGGAATCGCGTTCGCGCACCGCGCGGTGGAGTTGCTCGTTCACGGGCGCGCATGCTGGTGAGAAGTCCCGCCGCGGTCGGGATGCGCCTCGCCGCCTGCATGATCGTTCCCCGAGGAGACCCTACGTCCGGCGGCGCCCTGAGCGTGTCACCTATGCGAAATGGGCCACTTTCAGGTCAGCTGCGCAGAAACGGGCGAATTGTACGCGCAGCAGGCCGCCCGCCATGTCGGGGAGCCTTCGTTTGCCCCTGGCCAATTCCGCGATCTGGTGCCGGTCGCAATCGTCGCGCCAATGAAACTCAGTGGCGATCAGGGTCACGGCAAGCAACCATTGCCATCGCTCGGTCAAACTCTGTCGGCAGATCAAACCGCATTTCCTCTCGCAGCCATTGCGCTTCGAGCCCATTCATCAGGGCGACGATCTGGCGCGCGGCCGAGCCGGGATGAGCCGCAAAGGGCGCAACATAGGCGGTCATCAGTTCCAGCTTTGCGGCCTCCCTTGCTTGAAAATAATGATGTGCCGGATGCGTTTGATTGATGGCCTCGGCCTGCAAGATTACCTGAAGCCGCACAAGTTCAGGCTGCGCGACATTGCGTTCCACGATGATGCGAAGCGTGGCGAAAAATCTCTCGCGCTGCTCGTCAGGAGGTGCGGAAGGATCGTGGCGATATCCCAGCAGCTTGATCACGGCATCTTCATGCGAGGCCTCGGCGCGGCGCAGCACCTCGATCAGGAGTCCGTCCTTGGTACCGAAATGATGCAACAGGCCGGGACGCGTCATGCCGCAGCGCTCTGCCAGTTCCTGAAGGCCGAAGCCGTGATAGCCGCGCTCGCCGATGATGCGCTGCGCCTCATCGAGTATGTGTTCGCGCCGCTTGTTCCCGTCCGGCCGATTCCGGACCCGGCGCGCTGCAATCGCCATATCGTCCTCAGATTGACTTACTGGTAAGTAGGGATAAGGGGCGAGAGAAGTCAATCCAGCCCTCGTTGCAGAGGGGAAATGAAAGTTTGCCAGTCATGCCGCAACAACTCGATCGCCGCACGCGAACCGACGCCAGCCGCCGGTTTCTGGCGCCGGCCGAGTTCTTCATGGACGCTTTTCCGAGGCTGGCGGCCAAGAATGGCGGGATGGTGGCGCAAGCCATGACTGCATTGGGCGCCCACCCGCTGACACTGGATGTCGATGGGGAATCGTGGAGCATCGAGCTCGTCAACGGGTCCGTTCGCGCCAGCGCGACGGCGGCCGATGGCGCGCTGAGATTGCAGCTCACAGCCGAACAATTCTCCGACTGGGCGCAGAACCAGATATCGTTTCATGGCATGCTGGTAGGGCGCCGCTTGCGTTGCGAACCGGAGAATTTGTTCCAGATCTCCTTGTGGGACTCGCTTGCGCTGACTCTTCTCGAGGGGTGGCCAGCGGTTACGGAAGGACTGGCGTTCTCGGATCGCGATGGCCAGCCGCTCGATCTCGCGCAGTCCTTCACGCCCGAGGCGGATCCCGCCGATATCGCTCATTTCCTTCGCGAGGTGGGCTTTCTTCACCTGAAAGGATGGCTCGACGCGCCGGACATGGTGGCGATCTCGGACGAAATGGACCGGGCGCGCCCCGATTATGTGGAAGGCGATGGCAAATCCTGGTGGGCTACGCTCTCGGACGGATCGCGAGCCTGTGTGCGGCTTCAGGAATTCGTGGAACGCTCGCCGACAACCGCGAAGATCCTCAAGGGCGATACGTGGGAACGGATGATCAGGATCTTGGAAGGATCGGACAGTCTTGCGCGCAAGCCGGTCGAGGGAAGGATTATCGAGGCCCTGTTCAAGCCCGTGGGCGTCGCCTCCGGCCCATCAGACCTTTCTTTCCATCGGGACTGTCACCTCGGTCGGCACTCTTATGCCTGCGCACGCATGACAGTGGGAATCGCGATCACGCCGGCGAGTGAGTCCAACGGCTTGTTGAAGGTGATTGCTGGATCCCATCGCGTGGTCATGCCCGTCGAAATTGCCAAGAGCGCGCCCTATCTGCCGGTTATCGAACTCGCCACGGAGCCGGGCGATCTGACGGTTCATCTTTCCTGTACGCTCCACGCGGCAACGGCTCCCGTCTCGACGGAGCGCCGCGTCCTGTACACTGAAATCCCTCAAAGACAGGCGGATGGCCGGTTTATCGACACGTCGGTGAACGATGTCAGGGAGCAGGTGAACGACATCATGAGGGGCCGGGAGGTCGCCCGATAGGCGCCGAAGGCGTGTGGATCGGTCTGCGGGAAGACCCTCGTTTCAGCCGATAAGCTTCTGCCATAATCACGCGGGTCCGCGCATGCGAAATCATCGGAGGTCTGCGGGCGGTAACCCGGCAAGCTGGAAGCCGGGCTTCGCCCTCATCGACGAGCCCCGTATGGTGATCGCTGGATTCCCTCGATTCCTCCCTCTTGAGCCGCCACGCTGAACGGATTGCAGCAGCAGCGGCCACAGACTATGCGCTCATGGAGCAGCCGACAGTTTGGAACCACAAAATCACTGAAATAGAACCGATAAATGCCGATTCGTTGCCCGGCAAGGCTGGGCCGTCCAGGCGCTCGTCGCCGCAAGGCCGGCCTTCTCGCCAGCGCGCGGCGGATATCACCCGCCGGATCATCGAGAACGCGACCAGGCTCTTCCTGACGAAAGGCTATGATGGCACCTCGATGGAGGCCGTTGCGGCGGTGACGGTTATACCGAAGCCGACTCTGTACAAGCGCTTCCCCGACAAGCAGGCGCTGTTGAGAGCGGTGCTCGAATCCCGGATAGCGAAATGGAGGGTCGTAACCTCACGGCGCCAGGCCAATCTCGGCGACAATCTCGGTGATCGGCTCACCAGTCGAGTCATTACGCTGATGACCTGGGCGATGAAGCCGGAGGTCCGCGCGGTAACCCGTCTCGCTTATGACGGTCTTCGAAGTGCGGGCATGAGAGGCGCTCGTGAGAATTTCTTTGCACATAACGACATGGTTGCTGTCATAGTCAGCGATATCATTCGCTATGGACCCGCACAGGGGATGAGCACGCAAGACCCCGAGCGCATCGCGCAGGTGCTTATGACGCTGGTATCCGGATGGATAGATCATCAGGATGACAAGGACCGCGTGCCCGCCGCTGCCGTTCGCAGGGATGCCCGGTTTTTCGTCGACTTGATCATTCTCGGTCGAGAGGCCTGGTAGAAGCACCGACAAGGGCAGAACGGAAACCTGCCCAACCTCGTCTTGACGATGAATTCGCGCATGCCCCCGCGGGCCGAATTGCGCGATCCCGGTCAGCGCGGTCGCGCGGCCGCGACTTCAGGCTCGATCTGGTGTCAGCGCGATCCCCTGGGTTGGCGCGTCGGCCGCCTGCACAGGCTGCTGTACTGTGCCACAAATGCAACGCCGCATATAATCGATACGGCGTGTATAGTTTTAGCATTGTGTCGTTGCGCTGTGTCCTGCATGAGTTCGTCCCAGAACGTCAAAGAACGTCGAAAGAGGGGATACACCATGAAAGCTCATAGCCTTGTCTATTCAAGCGTCAGTGCGTTCGCGCTTGCGCTTGCGCTGTCCGCACCTGCTTTTGCTCAGGACAAGAGCCCGCCGGGCGATAAAGCCACAGATGATCAGGATATCGTCGTCATCGGCACGCTGATCCGCGGCACCGCGGCGACCGGCTCGCAGACCATCAATGTCAATTCCGACGCGATCACCGCTCAGGGCGCGGTTTCGACGAACGAAGTTCTCGGGCTGATCCCGCAGATTTCGAACACCTTCAATGGTCGGTTCGAGGGCGATCCGCGCGGTGTCAGTGCCGGGATCTCGATCAACAAGCCAAACCTTCGTAACCTTCCGTCCGCCAACACCTCGTCCAGCGCCAACACGCTGGTGCTCGTAAACGGCATGCGCGTGACCCCGGTTGGGGTTAATCAGGCAGCGGTCGATGTCGATGTCATTCCCGCCAATATATTGGAGGGTGTCGATGTCGTGACTGATGGCGGTTCGTCCCTTTACGGCGCGGACGCGGTCGGTGGCGTGATCAACTTCCGCACCATGAAGCGTTTCGACGGGGTCAAGGTTGACGGCAATTTCGGTCTCGGCACGACCATCAAGGGCTTCCACGAGTGGGACGCGTCGATCATCGCCGGCAAGAGCTGGTCAAGCGGCGGCGCCTATGTTTCCGTGGGCCACTCGAACCGCGACGGCATCACCAATGGGCAGACGGACTGGTCCTCGGGGCTGGTCTACAGCGCCGCTGGCGTTCCCGGCTACAGCTATACCCAGTGCAACAGCCCGGTGGGTACGCAGATCAAATATTACTTCTATGGAGCCGGCTGGACCAACAATCCGGCAGCCCCTGGCGCCGGTACGTTCCCGATCGGCACGGCTTGCGACCAGGTCTCATCGCAGAGCTATCTTCCCAGCCAGAAGCGTACGAATGTTTTCGCCTCGCTGACCCAGGAGGTGGCAGCGAATATCGACCTGCAAGTGACCGCCTACTGGACCAAGCGTGACACCGAGCTCGTCGATTATCCGCGCGGTTACACCACGCCCGCTCAGACGCCGGTGTTCCCGGTCGGGGTCCCTGTCGGAACTATCTATACGGTCTTGGGTGGCACTGGCTTCTCGTTCGGCCCGAACGCGGCGTACGTCAACACGCCGACGCGGCTCGGTTTCGAGACCTGGGGCGTCACGCCCGAATTGACGATCAAGCTCGGCGGTAAATGGCAGGTGCGCAATACGGTGCATTTCGGCCGTTCGACCAACTTCCAGCGCTTCCCGGCGGTAAATGCAGTCCTGGCCCAAAGCTACATCAACTCGGGCCAGCTCAATCCGCTGAATGTTGCCGCGGCGAGCCCATCCGTGATCTCGGACATAACCGATTACGAAAACGCCCAGGATACCAACCAGCAGCTCTTCATGTTTCGCTCGATTGCCGACGGTCCGCTTTTCGCGCTCCCCGGCGGCGACGCCAAGCTCGCGGTTGGCATCGAGTATCAGGACAACAGCGCAGACAGCAGGCTGACGGCCGATCGGGTCGGCTCGCTGGCGGCTGTTCCCTTTATGAAAGCGTCGCGCAATTCGAAGTCGGCCTTCGCCGAACTCTCGCTCCCGGTAACCTCGTTCCTCGATGTCTCCGGGTCGGTGCGCTATGACAATTACAGCGATTTCGGCTCCACCACCAATCCGAATATCGGCGCGACGCTGAAGCCGTTCAATGGCCTCAAGATCTTCGGCCACTGGAATACGTCGTTCAATGCGCCGACGGCAATCGACGATCTGGCGATCGCCACGGGACGCTATGTGTGCGGCATCTATACCCCCGGAAGCTCCGATCCGACGAAAAGGCCCACCGACCCGCTCGGCCGCGATACCAGCAAGCAAGGCAGCTGCGCCTTCGTCGCGCAGGGCTCTTCCCCTGGTCTGCAGCCGCAGACCGCAACGAGCTGGGCGGTAGGTTTTGAAGCCACGCCAGCCCGCGGCCTGCGCTTTGGCGGTGAATTCTATTCGATCGACTTCAAGAACGTCCTCGGGTCGCTCAATCCGGCGAACAACTCCACCTATACCACAAACCCGAATCTCTATACCTATAACGTGTCGGCGGCGACTTTCGCCAACTTCCTGGCGACGCTCACCAATGGCGCGGCGCTGGCCGCACAGCATCCGAACACGGATATCGCGATCATCGTCGACACCAGGACGACGAACCTGAATGCCGCACAGATCGAGGGGCTCGATTTCCACGTCGGCTATGATACCGATGCCAGCTTCGGCCATATCGCGCTCGGCGTGAGCGGCAATCTGCAGACAAAGCAGTTCGTCACGCAGAGCGGGGCATCGGCCAACCAGCTGGGTCTCGGTCTCCCCCGGTTCACCGCGACATCCTTTGTGGGCTGGAACAAGGGCCGCGTATTGGCCCGAGTGACTGTCAACTATTCGGGCAAGTTCCACGATGTCGCGACCGACAATCTTGGCGTCTCTGAACAAGTCAATCCGTTCGTCGTGACCAATCTGAGCCTTGGCTATGACTTCAAGGACTCGGGTGGCCCGCTGGGCGGCACCTCGTTCCGGGTGATTGTCGACAATCTGTTCAATGAGTTGCCGCAGACGATCCGGCGGATCAACACGAACAATCAGACCTACAATAACTGGACGCTTGGGCGGGTCATCAAGTTCGGCATCAGCAAGAAATTCTGATCCGCGATCGCCTTTTCGCTATTTTCCCTCCCTTGGGAAAAAACTTCCGGCGGATCGGGGCAACCCGGTCCGCCGCTTCTTGCCCGCGGCGCTGATCAACAATGATGCCCACACCGGGCACGTCACATAGTCGCGGGCCGCGATCCGTCCGATGCGGATCCTCAAGGTGCAATCTACCGGGGGCGTGAAAGCCTCCGCCCCAATTCAACTGTTCAACGCCATTGCCTTGAGTTGCAAAGGGGGGCGGTCTGGCTGCGCAAAATGCAGTTTCACGTGCCACAAGAGGCGTTTATGTGCGCGGTGCGAACGCATCGCGCGCCTTCGTTGAGGTGACCGGGTGCTGGGCTGCGATTGCCGGAGGTTCTCGTGAAAACAGTGATTGGGTTGCTCCTCGTCGCCTTGGTCTCCGGTATCGGCGGTGTCGCCCGTGCCGCCGAGCGCGAGGTTTCCATCGATGGCGGCCGGGCGCCTCTGTACGGCACGCTTGAAACGCCTGAGGCAGGGGCCAGGCCGAGGCCGGTAGTCCTGATCCTTGCCGGGTCGGGCCCGACCGACCGTGACGGCAATTCCGCGCTCGGCGTCGCGCCGAACGAATTGAGGCAACTTGCCGACGCGCTGGCGGAGGCGTCGATCGCGTCGCTCAGGATCGACAAGCGCGGTGTCGGCAAGAGCGCGGCGGCCATGCCGCCCGAGGAGGAGTTGCGGCTCTCCACCTATGTGGATGACGCGGTTGCCTGGTCCAAATGGCTGTCGGCCCAGACCGGCATGGGGTGCGTGTTCATCGCCGGACATTCCGAAGGGGCAGTGATCGCCGTTCTGGCAGCGCAACGCGTGAAGCTGTGCGGCGTCGTCTCGCTCGAGGGGCCGGGGCGCCCGCTTGCGGCGAACCTGCGCGAGCAACTCGATCGGGCGTTGACGGAGCCGATGCGGACAAAGGCCGACACTATCCTGGCCCAGCTCGAGTCCGGAAGGCCGGTCGCCGATGTCGATCCCGCGCTGTCTGCCAATTTCCGGCCCAGCATCCAGCCTTATTTGATTTCCGAATTCACACTCGATCCGGCTGCGGAGGCGGGCAAGCTGAAGACGCCGCTCCTGCTGGTGCAGGGAACCAGTGATGTGAAGGTAACGACGGCGGATCTGGATTTGCTCGCCGCCGCCCGGCCAGACGCCCGCAAGCTGATCGTGACCGGCATGATCCATCCGCTGAAGGTCGTCACCCCCGGCATGGCCCGGCCAGCGGGCGGCCTGGCGGGCGTGCCTCTGGCGCCTGAGGTGGCAACGGGCGTTATCGCATTCGTCCGGGAGCATGCTGGAGGATAGGATAGAAGGACCAGGGCGACGCAAGGCAGATTCAGGGAGGATGCCTCAACCCCTGCACAACCGCTTGTACGCGAGAGCGATCAGGTTTCTCGCTGTCTGAACGCGGTTATCAATGCTGGTCAATCGGCGAAAAGGTCAGATCAGCGCCGCTGGAATAGAAGTAGAAGGGGGGAAGCCACAGGGGTGAAGCAGTAGCAAATTTTCTCCCCGGCCGCCGCGCGAACGTCGATTCCAGGGCGCTGCGTCCAATGATATATTTCCCGCTGGAAGGATCCATGTCATGGCCCCGATAGAAGGCGAGCTTGAACCAGCAACTGAGGAATCCGCAGGCGGCGCGGTCGCTCCTCGCGCATCCGATTGGCTCTGGCGCCCCTGGTATGCGAAGCTCTGGTGGGCGGCGATCCCGATCTACTGGCTCCCGGCCGGTGCGCCTTTCAAGATCGATTTTCTCGTCGACTTTTACTCGAGCAACATCGCTTTCTGCCTCAATATTTTCTTCCTTCCCCTGACGGCGCTCGCTGTCCTTGGTTTTGGGTATGCGCGCAGGTTGCGGGAAAGCGATCGCTGGATCGAGAATTACAATCCGGAACACAATCGGGCGAGCGGACTCCATCGCAGGACACCCTATGGCCCCCCAGCCTATGTGGATCCGCTGAGTCCGCTCTCCGGATCGAAGTGGATTGGCAGCTCCAAAAATCGAGCGCGGCGCGAGGGGTGCTAGTCGCTGCGCGTTTTGAACGATGGATCGCCATCGCCGCTACTGTGGTCGCGATCGCCGCTCAGCCGTCCGCTCCTAAGCACCGATGACTGCTCCATCGAAATAAGCGGGGCAACGTAATCGAAAGTACCGCGCCCGGAATCGGCATTTTCAAGATAGCGATTGCGAAGCCCTCCTGACCCAAGGACTTGTCGGGAAAGCTCGTCGGAGAAGGCGCGCTCCGGATTTGCTGACCTTGATGCAGCTCGCTCGGCGGCAGAGATCGCATTGCGAACGTCATAGTTGACGATATCCATCGTCGCGGTCGCACTCGAATTCGTGGTGCCGGTTTCTGTACTGTTGAAGGCGGCGCTGCCGCCGACGTGCCCGGTCCCTCGACCGCCCGGGACATCTTTTTTGCCGCGTGGTCCGGCTTGTCCCGCTGACCCGGCGAAGGCACCGGCGCCAATTCCCAAGTCGACCGTCGTCGACATGGAATCCTGCTTCTCTGCGCCACGGCTCAGCGTCCGCTGCCAACCAGTCTGTGCCATGACCGCCTGGACATCACGTTGAAGCGTATCGGCCACCTGCGGCTTGAGCCGCCAGTTGCCGCGGCGATCCATCTCGAATCCGCCCTGGAGCCAGTTGGCCATCATCGCATGGCCCTCCGGGCCGCCGCCCAGGAAATGCTCGATGGTGTCGGGGCCGGCCTGCTTGCCCGCCTCGAACCGCGTACTCGTGTCGCTCCGTGCCGATCGCTGGAAGCCGGCGCTGCTGGAGACGAGCAGATCGTTGTCGGCAAAGCTGAATCGCGCGCTGCCGCCCTGGGAGATCGCGCCGAACTGGCTGTCGTTGAGGAGGCCGGCGCGGTGGAGTTGCCCAGCCACCTGCGGCGTCACGTTCATCGCGAGGTCGCCATTCTGCGCCATGGCGAGATCGCGTTTCGACATGACGATACCGCTGGCGCGCAGCAGCCCCTGCATGCGCGTCAGCCGCTCGTTCTGGACATTGCGCATGGTGCGCTCGTTGCGTGCGCGGTCGGCGATGCCCGCTGCCCCGCCATCAGCCATGTCCACCTGGTTCCCGGCGGTCTGGCTCAGCGTCCTGATGAAGCCGTCGAGGCGCGCCGCCTCGCGGGTCGATACGCCTGCCGCCGCGGCACCCTCGGCAAAACCGAAATTGTCCGACTGGCGTCGCTGCTCGCCGATCCGCGCGGCGCTCCTCGTGCCGTCCGGCCCGATCTCGCGTTGCGCATCGAGCCTGCCCGAGCGCTCCGCGAAGTCATACCCCGCCGCCTCGCGCGTGCGGCCATAGACGCTGACGCCCTCCCGGCCCGCCTCGGCGGTCGCGCCATCGGCGGTCCCGAGCTGGGTCGCGGCATTGTACGTCTCGAGCGCATGCAGGACCTGCGCCTCATTCCGACCGGTTGCGCGGGAGAGTTGGGTGATGGCGGAAGAGCGCGCTTCGCCGGACAGAGCGTTGACGAACGCGATCCGGCGGCTGGTCTCTTCGACGGGGAGGCCGAGCATGGCGGCGGCGTTGCGGTGTCCGGCACTGGTACCACTGCGATAGGCCTGTTCGGTCGCGACGGTGGCGCGCTCCCGGCCCGCTACCCGATCGCCCGCGAAGTCGCGCCGGCCCTGCATCGCGCCGGCCTGGACTTGCGCCGCTGTCAGGTCGTTGGCGATCATCTGCTGCTGGTCGAAGGCATTCGCCGTCAGCTTGGCGAAAGTCGGATCGGCCGTTGCCTCGGCGATCACGCCTGACGCCTTCAGCTCGGCATCCGCCGACGAATAGCCGCCGCGCTCGAAATGCCGGGCAGTGCCCTGCAGCATCATGTCATAAGCGCGCTGATCGCCGAACGCCCGCCACTGGACCATCTTCTGGGCAAAGGCGGCAAATGTCTTCTCGCCCGCCTGACCCGCCCCGAAATAGCGCGTGCCGAGGTGCCGTAGCGCATCGCCTTGCGCGAACTGGTGGATTGCCTGTGTCGCCGCATTGGCCTGGACATCGCGCGCGACCTGCGGGTCGGAGATGTCCCGGTTGCCGAGCGCCGGGGCAAGTCCGCCCATCTGGCGGGCCGCATCAATCCCGCCCAGCGCAAAGGCCGTTCCGCCGGGCGCGCCGGGGCGCTCGCCGAGGATCGAACCTGACTCGCCGAACGCGCGGTTGGCCGAGAAGGCCGACCGCTCGCCGAAATCGCCGAACCGGGAGGCGGCTGCCGCGCGTGACCGTGTGCCGAGCGCCGAGGCCTGGGCTTCGAGCGCTGACGCATAGCCTTCGCTCGTTGCAAGCGGTGCGGCCGCCGCTGCGGCCTGACCCTGGACTGCTAGCGACCCGCTCGTGAGCGAGGTGAACACATTGCCCGAGAAGCGGAAGACGGTGAACACAAAGGCGCCTGCCATGCCGGCGGCCGCGGTACGGAAACTCCCGAAGACGGCGAGCGCCTTCATCGCCGCTGACGGCGCCAGCATCCAGGCGTTCGCACCGAGCGCGTTCGAGCGCATCTCGGCAAGCACGTCCATCGCGCGGCCGAGCGTCAGCTGGTATAGTCCGGCGTCGATCACGCCCCACAGTGCGACGAACACGAACAGGCCGAGCGCGAAGCTTGCGACCCGCAAGTTGATCGGCGTCAGGATGAACAGGAGCGCGATCGGAATCATGAAGAGCATGATGCCGAAGACGGTGGCGCGGATTGTCGGCATCCATTCGTTCGCGACTGACATGGTCGCAAGACCGTTCGAGACGACCGCGCGATTGGCCATGACGCGGGCGGCGGTCGCGGGCGAGTCCTCGAACAGGACGTCGCCCACTGTGTTGCCGAGAAGGATATCGCTCATGAACGCCTGCAGGGTCAGCGGGCGGCCCATCATCATCTGGCCCATATCGCCGAGCTGGCTCCGGCACCGCTGGAGCTGGGCCGGGTTCGCGACATCGAACCCGGTGCGGGCACAGACCTGACGGCTATAATCGTCGAACAGAGCAGGGTCGGACAATTGCCCCGAGATATAAGTCCAGGCTTCATCGCAGCTTCTGGTCGTGCCGCCCTTGTCCGTTGCGGTATAGACCGTGGAGAAGGTCGCGGGGCCGGCCATCGCCTGGAACGCCGCCGGCAGGTCGGTCGCGGTGCGGAACAGCTTGTCGTCATCCACGCCGTACGCCGCCGACACCCGGGCAACCGGGTAGCATTGCCGGACATAATCCTTGATCGTCGCGTCGAGAAAGGTGTCGGTCATCGGCCCGCGCGGGCTGACCGCGTTGAGGAACAGGTCGAAGCTGTGGCCGCCCGCGCCGAACTCGATCCTGGCATTGGGGTCGAGCGTGTTGTCGTCGATCGTCTCGACCAGCGCGCGCTCCATCAGATTGGTCACGCCGGCGACGATCACCAGGAGCGTCGGCACGCCGCCGACCGGCTGATAGGCGTTACGAACCCGGTCATAGACATTGACCGTCCCCGTCGTGGAGATGAGGCCGACGAACAGACCGACCCCGACCAGGATCTGGAATCCGAAGGCGACGAGCCCGATACCGGAGCCGCGCACGCTTGCGAGCAGGGCGCCGAGACCAATGCCGACCACGGCGATGATCAGGACCAGGGTCTCGTATCGCGGGTCCGAGAAGATCAGCGCGACCAGGCGGAATGCGTCGACCGTCTCCTGGAAACCGTCATAGGTGTGGAAGCTCGTATCGACGGCAAGTGCCGGCGACGCTGTGAAGGTCAGGACCAACCCGGCGAGGCGTTTGAGGTGGCGGCGCACATGTGATCTCCGCGTCAGCGGTTGCGGCTGGCAGCGGCGCCCGCGGCATCGCGGGCATCGCGGTCGCGCTGGCGCACCAGCCCGGCATAGGAGGCCGACAGGTTCGCGGAGTTGAGCGCCGCGAGATAGGATTGGCGAATCCGGGCTCTCTGCCGAAGCACCTCTTCGCGCAGGTCGCGCAGCTGCTCGATGCCCTTGGTCAGGATTCGGGTCTGGCAGACATTCGCGCTGGTCGCGGTCGCGGCGCCGGCGGCATCGGTGCCCCGCTCGGCGTTGCTGACCGCATAGTCGATCGTTCGGTTGAGGTCGTTGAGCATCTGATAGGCAAGGGTGAGCGCGACCAGTTCGCCGGTGTCGTCAATGACTGAATCGACCACCCCCTGGCGCACCCCCCATTCGAGCATACGATAGACGGGCAGGGTGCGGGTGTTGGCGACGAACTGGCGCTCGTCGGCGCTGAGCTGTGCGCGAGCCCTGATCTTGGTGGCGATCGACTGCATGCGCTCCCGTACCAGGACCAGGGCGCCGCGCGCGGTGGCGTCCCGGGTGCAGTCCACGCCGGTCGGCGGCACGTTGAGCGCCCGGCTCCAGACTCGGCCCGACATCAATTCGTCAGCGCTCTCGACATCCTGTTTCGGGCAGACCGGAATTGCGCTGAACAAGGGGACCTTGTCGGTCGCATCCCAGCGCATATAGACGTCGCCGACGCGCGCCCGCATGACACCGGCCCAGTCGCCGGCACCGACGCGCGCGGCGGCGTGCTGGAGCAGCGAGCCGGTGCGGAAGATGTCGGTGACCTCGGCCGGGCAATTGGCGAGCGCGTCCTTCAGGTCCTCGGTCGGGTTGTTGCCGTTGGACTGGATCTTCTCGCGGCTGTTCTGATAGCTCTTGGCGAACCCTTCCTTGACCGACTTGTACCCGGTCATCTCCTCGATGATGCCCGAGACATTGTCATCGCCCTTGGCGATCTGGACAAGGCGGTTGGCCATCCGGCAGTCATTGACCTGGATCGAATTGAGGAAATTGGTCGCCGCCTCCATCTTCGAGATGATGTTGCCCATCTTCTCGTCGAGCGTCTCGAGCAGATACTGGAACGCGACGGCGGGCGCCGCCTGCAGGATCGATTCGAGTTTCTGGACGAGATATTCGGGGTCGAGGAACGACATGCCGCCCAGGAACATGTCTATGCCGCCGCAACCCGCCTTCACCTTGGGGAGCGACAGCGACAGCAGATAGTCGTTATGGACATCGACCCGGCCGGACATGCCGCCAGCCGTCAGATAGCCGCGCGTCTGATCCTCGAAACTGCCTGGGCTGGAATAGGTGACATTGTCGAACCAGCTCTCGGCCCAGCTTTGTGCAGCGGCCGGAGAGGAGATCCCCAGCATGGCCGTGCCGGCAAGCCAGGCGAGCGTCAGGCGAACGGCAAAAGCTGGGCGGGACATGGCGGACATCCGTCTGGAGTGAAGCATCCGGGGAAAAGGCAGGCCCGCCACCGCTCAGCCCTTCCGCCGGTTCGCGGTGGAGGATGGTGGGCGCATCGGCATGCCGACGATGCCGGTGAACTTCGACATCGCGCGCACCGCGACCGCGGGGCGCACCCCTGTCAGCATCTTGGCGGCGAGATACAGGTTGCGCGTGAGATTGGGCGCGATGTCGGTACCGATCGCGATCGGCACCATGCGGTTCGGGTCATTGATCGGCCGCACCCAGGCGACAGGGTGACCTACCCAGGGAAGACCCAATCGTCCCGACCGCAGCATCGCATCCTGGCCGCTGATCGTTCGGATCTGCCAGCCATATTGCCGGCGGAGCTGGCCGAGCCGGGTCCAGAGATCGCCACAGGGCAGGCAGCCCGGCGCTGTCGTCATCTCGATGATATAGAGCGAGGATTGACCGCGCAGGGTGTCGACAAGGTCCGGCGGGAATTGTCGGGTCAGCGGCACTCTGCCGAGCCAGGACCGCATATCGGCTTCAGTCGAAACCGGATGAATGGCGGCGCGGATCGCCTGCTCGCGCGTGACGACCCGTGCATCGCCTGATGCGGTCGCCGCGAGCAGCAGCGTGCCAACGCCGAGCCGGGCCAGGTGGCGGATCACAAGCCGCGCCTATTGTTGACTGTAAGGGGTTTTACCCTTACGTTTTGAGGTGGAAGGAGCAGTCCGATGAGCGCATATACGGTGACGTCCAAGGGACAGATCACGCTGCGCAAGGAACTTCTACAGCATCTGGGTGTGCATCCCGGCGACAAGATCAGCATCGATAAGCTGCCCGGCGGCGAGGTCAGGATTCGAGCTATGAGGGCGACTGGGAAGATCTCGGATGTGTTCCGGATGTTCAAGCACGAGGGACCGCCGGTCTCGATCGAGGAAATGAATGAAACAATCGCCAAGGGGTGGGCCGGCGAGCTGTGAAGATTACCGCCGACACCAATGTCCTCGTGCGTGCGATTGTGCTGGACGACGCGATTCAAACCCGAGCCGCAGAACATGAACTCGACGGTGCAGAACTTGTCGCTTTGACCCTGCCTGCCTTGTGTGAGTTCGTCTGGGTGCTGTCGAGCAATTACAAGCTGGCATATAGCGACATCGCCGCCGCCGTGCGTAAGCTTCTCGACGCGGGCAATGTTGCGGCCGATCGCGCCGCAGTCGACGCGGGACTCGCCATGCTCGACGATGGTGGGGACTTCGCAGACGGTGTGATCGCCGATGCCGGTAAATGGCTCGGCGCGGAGACCTTTGTGAGCTTCGACAAAAGGGCCGTCAGGCTTCTGCGCGCGCGCGGCGAGGCGGCGCGTCCACCGAAATAACGGCGTGACCCCGCCGACCGGGCCATCTGTCCGATGCAGAGCGAATCCGGTCATGGCTTCCGCTCCGGAGCAGCGTCCACGAGATCGCCTCCGAGCACGCGCGGATCAGTCGCGGAGACAGGGCCATTGGCGAGCGCGTCGAAGAAGCCGTCTTCCTCGCCCGCGCCGGTCATGAACTGTTCGGGACGGATATCGCCGGTCAACAGCCGTACCGCCTGATAGGCCATCTGCGCGAGGTTGGGATAATCCTCGACCCCATTTGCGATCACCATGCGCTGCTGGCTGCCGCGGCGAATGATCATCGTAGTGGGTGTGATCTCGACCCCGAAGCGCTGCCCGATCTCCGGGCGCCGGTCGAGGTCCATCAGGGCCACCTGCCAGCCCATCTCCTCCTGGAAACGCCGGACGATCGGCCACTGCACCCGACAATATCCGCAGCTCGAGCGGGAGAACATGACGAGTGCGAACTGGCTGGCCGCCCCGCGCAGATAGTGCCGGCGCACGGCGTCCTTGTGCGAGAGCAGGGCATCGCGCGCGTCGCCCACCATCGGGTTGGCGGATTTGGCGCTGAGTTCGGGATGCTGGAGCATGGCGATCTGGGTGACGCCGGCAAAGGCGCGCGCCTTGCGCCTGGCAAAGTCCTCGAGCTTCCAGAAGTCGGCGACCGCATCCACAGTCAGCACCGTCGCGGCATAATCGCGCTGCTGCTCGATCAGCTTGCGGATCTTCGGCGGCGTCCATGTGGCGAGCTCCGCCATGGGCGGGATCACCGGCTTCACCAGCATGCCGGCCTCCGGTTCGCTCGGAGCCTCTGGCCTGGGCGGCGCCTCGTACCACCAATATCCGTGCCGATAGTTCATCTGCGGCGTCGAGACGGTTCCGCCTGCCCCTGTCAGCGTCTGACCAAGGGTGGCGCGCGGCAGGGCTGCGTCGATCAGGATCGCGGCGGCAAGGATGGCGAAGGAGCGGCGCCTTGCCCGACGATCCTGGCCGGGGTGCCGGCCGGCCGGAACAGGCATCGGCGCGCAATTCCTCCCGCGATCCGCACGGGCAACATTCATATCCCAATGCTCCGACAGGCGTTTTTCCGGAACGAAGCGTGCGCTGCCTTCCATCAGCTCACAAGGACGAGGGCAGTTAAGTGCCGTTTGTGCTGAATTTGGCCTGAAAGGATGCAGGGTACCGAAAAATGCATGCCGCGATCGCCGAACGCGATGCCGAGGCTATCATTCCAGTTCGCCGCGGCTGACGACCAGGATTGCCCCGGTACGGCTGCCCGCAATGAAACGCTGCGTGCGATCAAACGGCTCGGACGCACGATCTGAAGACGTGGAGCGACCGTCATCGCCGTCTTTGCGCAGCGGAGCCGTGGAAATAGCGCCCGCCGCCCGGCGGGCGCTCCGCGGGCCCATTGGACGGTACCCGTATCCGCTGTTGAAAAATACACTAACTAGTCATATATGAACGATATTCGTGTCTTATCGTTCATATATGGAGAGTTACTGTGAGTTCCCCGAAGTCGAGAACGGCCCTTGAAAGGCTCGGCCACGACATTCGTGGCGCGCGCTTGCGGCGCGGGATAGCCGTGGCCGATCTCGCGGCCCGCTCTGGTACCTCCTCCAGCACTGTCACGCGCCTCGAAAAAGGTGATCCCGGGGTGGGGATCGGCATTCTCGCCGATGTCCTCGTTGCGATGGGGCTTGTCGAGCGCCTCGCCGACCTCATCGATATCCGCAAAGATGATCTGGGCCTGGCGCTGACCTCCGAGCAATTGCCGCGGCGCGGAAAGACCTTTGCCGCGCAGCGGCGCCGGCAGCAGCCACGGGACCATGAAGGTTCAAGGAATGAGATGGACCTCCTTGATCCGGACGGCGCGGCCTTCTGATGGCCGAATTTGCCGCAAGGGTCGCGCTTGGCGAGGCCCTGACGCCTGTCGGTCAGTTGCGCTTTACCCAGACGGGGCCGCGCCAATTCTCCACCTTCTCCTACGATCCTGCATGGATAGAGAACCCGCGCGCCTTTGCGCTCCAGCCCGACCTGTCCCTTGAGGGCGGGCCATTCCACGCGTCCGGAAGCGGGGGCAATGCGCGCGACGCACTGGCCGGTGTCTTCTCCGACGCAGCGCCGGACACCTGGGGGCGCAGGCTTCTCGAGCGCACCCATGGCATGGGCCTTTCCGAGTTCGAATATCTGACGCTTTCCGACGATACGTGCCGGCAGGGCGCGCTGCGCTTCGTCGACGACAAGGGTGCCGTGATCAGGCGAGGTGGCATTGAGGCCGTGCCGCGCCTGCTCGATCTGCAGGAGATTACCGCGATTGCCCGCGCCTATGAGCAGGGCAAGGAGATCTCCGCTGCGCAGATGCAGGTTCTTGCCGGAGCCGGCGGTTCGGGAGGCGCGCGCCCGAAAGCCAATGTGATTGATGGCAACACCCTCTGGCTCGCGAAGTTCACCTCTGTTCACGACCAGCAACCCGTCGAGCGTGTCGAAGTGGCGACGCTGCGTCTGGCCAGGGCGTGTGGCATCCGCACGCCCGAGGTAAGGCTTGAGCTTGTCGATACACCGTTTCCAGTCGCCCTGCTGCAGCGGTTCGATCGACGTGGCGCCGCGCGGATTCCGTATATTTCAGCCCGGACGGCATTGGGCAGAACCGGCACACAGCTTGGTGCCTATACCGAGATCGTCGATTTCATCCGCACCGCGGCGGCCGACCCGAAAGACGATTTCCGGGAACTCTACAGGAGATTGATCTTCACCATTCTTGTCTCGAACAAGGACGATCACCTGAAGAACCACGGTTTCCTCTATGTCGGCGCGGGCCGCTGGCGCCTCTCGCCGGTGTTCGATGTGAACCCGGCGCCCGATCGCAACCCGCATCTCGAGACGGCGGTCCTGGAGGGAGGTGTGCACGATCGGTCCATCAGGCTTGCCCTGGAGGCCTGTGAATTCTTCGAGATCACGCAAACCGATGCACGGCAGATGGTCCGGCACATCGCGGCGCGAATTTCGGCCGGATGGCGCGAGGCGTTCCGCCTCGTGGGCGTCACGGGAGGTCTCGCACGCGATTATGAAGCGGCCTTCGTCAATGACGAAATGGAGATCGCACTCGGGATGTAGTGGTCATATCTGATGCATTATCCGCACTTATCGGTCAGATCTGACGACTTGCGTGATACCTCGTGTCAGCTGACCTGTGCGCCGGGCGGCGTGTGGCGCGCCAGGCTTCCACCTCGGCTAGATTAAGACCACACAGCGCAGCGGCAAGGCGAAGCGCAATCGAAACTCGCTGCGCTGCTTCACCGCCCGCCGGCTCCGATATGCTTGCGCAAACAGCCGATGCCGGTTCGGTCCTTGCTCCTTCCGATCATCGTGCAGGGCCCCGCCAGCCGACTCTATCGGCAGGAGCAATGGAATGATCCCGAAGTCGTTGATAGCCGACATGCTCACAACACGCGCTCCATGCGCGTCAGCTGATCAAGGGCTACAGGCCCATAATAGCGGCTGTCGAACGAGTCCGGATTATGCGACCCGACATAGACCATGCCCGGCGGGATCAGCCCGCCCGCCGGGTGCCAGTGCTCAAGGCGCTGGCCGTTCTTGCCATAGGGCTTGCTCACGCCGAGGAGCTGGTCTTCGCAGAAATACCACCCGTCCCAGCTGTGCGGGTCCATCAGCGAGGGCTTCTCGATCACGCTGATCCGCTCGCCCGGCATGCACATTGCGTGCTTGGTGACATTGACCGGCCTTGGTCCGGCAAGCGGATGCGAGAGCATGAACATCACATAGTCGCCCTTGCCGATTCTGCCGGGCGACGCGCGCACCGCCCAGGCCTCGATCGACGGGCTCATCACGAGCGTCACCTGCGGGATCGCCCACCAGGCGAGGAGACCCACCGGAACGACGATCGCCATCGCGCGCCACAATTGTTCGGGCCGCGCCCGCTCGCCGAGCCCGGCGCTGCCCAGCGCCACCGCGGCGCGGATCGGCAACAGCCTGAGGCCATTCCAGGCTCGCCTACCGAGCCGCCAGAAGAGCCTGAGCATTTCGCACCTCCTCCTTTCCGCCCAGACGGGCATATTCCTCGAGCAATCCGGCGAGCGCTGCATCGCCATAGACGATGTGGTTCGCCGTCGGACTCTCGTCATCGCGCTCGCAATAAGGCTGGGTCGGGTCGCCCGGGATCATCCCGAGCGCGGGGACCCGGGCGATCCCATGCCGGCGGAAGGCGATCGGATCGACGATCAACTGGACATCGCGCATTGCGCAGGCTGGCCCCTCGCAGCCGGGATCGAGGCGCAGGATCTCGGCGGACAGCCTGGCCATCGGGCCCACCCGGTGAAGACCGCCCGGCATCCCGCGAAAGGCGAGCACGCCGCCGACGCGTTCGAGCTGTGCTGCATAGGTGCGCAAGGTCGAGACAGGCATGGACGAGGACACGAACAGCACCGGGACCCAGTCGATGCTCCGCGGCCTGGAGACCGCTTTCGCGACCGCGGCCATGTCGGGGGCATCCAGCCCGAGCGCCTGGCGCAGCCGCCTGGCCATCGCCTCGCGCTCGGCTGCCATCTTCGCTTCGCCCGCGGCGAGCGCCTGTCGTGCGTGCGCCTCCATCGCCGGAACGGTCACACGCCTGCGCATCGCCTCGGTTGCCCGGCGGCGTGTCACGTCGGATGCCGGTGGCGGCAGTTCGGGCCCCTTCGAAGTGTCTGAACCATGTCTGGCCTTGGCGACGGCACCGCGGAGGCGGTCCATCGCCGCATCTCCCTCGCCCGCGATCGCGCCGCGCGCACCGTCTGGAGACATGCTGTCGGATTTGCGCTGCGCCGAATCCTGCGCGAGCGCGACACCGCCGAGGGCGAGCGCGGCAAGGCCGAAAAGGCTATTTGCCGACCGTGTTGAGATACGCATCGACTCGGTCCTTCATGTCGACCTGGATGTCGGATTGGGCTCTGCTCTCGATGTCCGTGTAATATTCGGACAGATCCATCTTGCTGAAATCGAGCGCCTGGAACTCCTCAGGCGTGAAGCCGCGGCAGTTCGGCGCCTTCACCGGCCCCCAGCCGATCGCATTGAAGCTCTTCAGTTGCTGCCGGCCCTGCTCCTGGATGATCCGGCCGAGCTTGGTGTTGAAGCAGCAATGGCTCTTTGCCTTTTGCAGGCAGAGTCCGAGAAAGCTCATCGTGCAATAGCTGCCGACCTCATGGCACATGCCTGAGCCCCGCAGCATGCCAGTCTCCATATCCTCCTGGTCGCAGCCCTGGAGCAGCACTTCGATGATGAAGTTGACCGCCAGGCTGATCGCGATCGAGGTCGGGTCGAAGCCGGCGATCAGCGCATGGGCACCGCTGGCGGCGGCATCGCTCGCGCTGGCGCCCGCGCTGAATGCCGAAAAGGCCGCCTTCATGCCGTTGAACACGCCCTTGGCGACCGCGATCTTGGTGCTCAAGGAGGTGAGCGACGAGCCCATCCCGTCCTTGACGATCCTGCCCTTGTCCTTGCAGCAATTGGAAAAGGTGTCCGCGAGACCGGGGGGTCGGCAACGCATGCCGCGCCCGCCGAAAATCTCGACCTTGCCGAGGCAATCGCCGGCTGCATCGACCGGGCCGTCGGCCGATGCGCCGGGATCGTTGATCGGTTGCCCAGTCTCGACCGGATGAGTGCCTGTATCGACGCACGCATTGGGCGAGCATGTCGGCGTCCCGCCCTCGAGCGGCGCCAGGCAGGCGAATTGAGGCCCCAGGGGACAGGCAGATTGGCCGGCGCCCCGGGGCATGCAGGCGACACGCTGGATCGGGCATTGATAGCTGCCACTTGCCGTCTTCACGCAGGTGGCGATCTCGCCTTCATCGGCGGCATCGCCATTGCCGTTGAGATCAGCAGCGCAGAGCTGCTGCCCGGGCGCGGGATTGCCGGTGCCGGGATTGCCGGTCCCGGGACCGCCGGGTCCGGGATCCCCCGAGCCGGGATCGTCGCCGACGCCTGGTTGCTGAACCCCGGCCCTGGGCTGAGCCTGGGCCTGGGCCTGGGCCTCGGGCGCGGGCTGCGGCTGGGGCCACGCCCGGGCGTGCGCGGACGCGCTGGCCGCGAGGAGCAGACAAAGCATTGCCATTGCGCCGCGCGCCGTGCCGCGGGACAAAGCGCCCAGGCGCGTCACCGGGATGCCGCCGTGCAGACAAGATCGGCACCGGCAAGCCGCACTGTCTGCATCATCACCACGGCTTCCGGGAAATCGTCGAGGCAGCCGCAGGCGGAGACTATTTCCTCGCCCTCTTCGGCCGGACAGACGGTGTCGGTCGTACAGCTGTGATAGAAGGTGTCGTAGCCGCCAGGATCATTCTGCTGCGCACCCACGACACCGGCCGGCGACGCGCCCGTGTTCACCTTGGGCGCCCTGGTCTTGCAGACCGGCTCGCACGCCTTCACCGAGCCGCGATCCGGCATTGCGAACGGTCGGGTCGATGCCTGGCTGGTGCCGTCGGGCAGCCGAATCTGGTCCGCGATCAGCGTCTCGGTCGAATGATCGATGATATAGGCGCCGCGGCTGAGATCGGGCTCGGGCAGCGCTTCGCTGTCTACGGCGCATCTGTAGGAACGATCGCGCAGGAAGAAGTCGCGGGTGAGCTGGACGGGACAGGGGGCGGTGCCGAGCATTCTTGTCTGGCGCAGGGGCCTGAGGCCAGTGCCGACGCCGCCCCGAAAGGTCTGAACACCATCGACTTCCTCGCTGTCGAGGCGGCATTTGGCATCCGACGAAAGTGCCGCGCACGCATCGACGAGCTGCTCGCTGGTCTGGCAGGCGTCATTCACCTCGACATGGATCCGGGCAAATGTCTCGCCGCCCCTGGCAACAGCGACCCTCACCCAGATGTCGTGATCGCCTTTGGTGAACCAGGGCTTGAGGTCGAGATCGGGCGCAGCCGTGAAGGTTCTGCCCATCTCGCATACACCCGGCGGCAGGCCGGTCGAGGTCCAGGGCGAAGGGCCGGAGGCGACCAGCGTGCCGTCGATCCGTACCTGCCCCCAGTCGTCCGCGAACCACTGCGCCAGCCTGGCGTCAGTGATCAGCGCGGGGTCCGACACATGAAGCGTCATGTGGAAATCGAACAGGCTGCAGCTGGCGGCGGTGAGGCTGTTGTCGGTGGGCGAGCCCATAGAGAAGTCGACGACATTGCCCGCGCGGACCGTCGAATAGCCGCCAGCATCACGGCTCACGATCGCGTCGACCTCGGGCTTGAGGACAACCACCTGGCGCTCGATCGTGCAGTGCCGGGCAACCTCCGCCCGGCCGAGGCCGGCGGACGAACCGCTCAGCGCCTGGAAGACGCCGTTCGCACTCGAGGCGGCAAACGCATCGCCTGCCAGCGCCATGGGGTTGGTCCTGTACGTCGTCTGGGTGAGGCTGGGGTCACTCGTGCAGGCGGTCGACTGCGCGCCGACATAGCGGATCACGGGACCATCGATCAGCGCCTGGGCGACGCCGATCCTGGGGTCGGCGGTGGTCAGGGCGCCGATCATGCCGCCGCCCAGATCTTTCAGAACCGAGGGCAGATTCCCCCAGACAAGGTTGGTGCCGCAGCTATTGTTGACGCAGTAGCAGCCGGCGAGATCGCTCATGTCGACCTCGGTGAGCTTCAGCGTCCGCGCGGCATCCGCATCCCACCGGAAATAATGGCATTGGGTCCATGTCCCCGGCTGGCAGGCGATGACGCCGTTGGCGCAGATTCCCGATACCGCGACCGGCAAGGTCGTGCGGCTGTCGATCGATCCGTCCAGATCGGTATCGCGGGCAATCCGGACTGAGCTGATATCGCCGCTGCCCGAAGGCTGGATCAGCACTTCCATCAGCGTCGCGGTCTTCTGGCAGGCAAGATTGGCCGTGAAGGTCCGGCTATTGTCGATCGTCGCGATCGGCTGCCCGGCAAGGCCGGGGGTCACGTAATTGCGCTGCAGGGCATCGTTGTCGCTGGTCTTCGACCGCGAGGCCTGGGCCGCCGCGCGAGCGCGGTCCTCCATCGTCTGCGCGCTTGCTGGCATGGGCAGGAAGAGGGTGACCAGCGCGGCCGCCTGGAGGATCCGGACCAAGGGTAATCCGGATCTTTCGGGGAGCATGGCGGCCGCGCTGGCCGGGGGTGGAGCGACGCCGCCATGGGGGCTTGCCGGCGCCGCTCCCGCCTCGTGGCCCAGCCGGCAGCCGCAACGGCCTTGGCGGGCAGACCGGGTTATACCGGCCAGGCGCACGAGACGTCCCTTTGGTGATCTGCTCATGGCACGGCTGCTCCGGCGCAGCAGATCACCTTTTCGAAAAGCATGAATTGGGCATTGTCCTTGCCGGGCGCGTGCTTGGCTGATGACCAGAGCGCGCCGGGCCGGCCGATATTGACGCATTTGCCGCCCTTGACGGGCTCCATCAGTTGAAGCTTGTACCGGGACTTGGTCCAGATCGGCTGGGGGATGAAGGAGCAGCCGTCCGAGGAAGATATGGTGAGCGCGCCAAGGCGCCCCATCATGAAGGTCCCACGTGCGGCGAGCCCGGCCCAGGCCTCGACGCTGTCGTCGAAATGAATGTCGCCGGCGATCGGATAGGTCGCGCCCCAGGATCCCATGCACCAGAACAGCGGGTCGATGACCTTGCCGGCGGCCGCGGCGGCGCTATCGCCCATGCAGGCAAGACCGGCCGCGGGATTGCCGAACAGCACAGCCTCGGGCTGGATGATCGCGCCTAGTGTCCCCGACTGCCAGGTCGGCAGCACTTCGGTGATGAGGGCCACGTCGAACCCGTCATTCTCGAGGCAGGGCAGGTCCGTGAACATGTCGAGCATCGCCCAGACCGGCGAGATGTAATAGTGCATCTGCGCAAACATCTTGCGGGTGTTCGTCCCGTCAGCAATGCTCGACTGGCTGCCCTGCAGCTTGCCATGGGTCGGCATCAGATCGGCGCCCAGCGCCATCATGCAGCCGGGCTCGGTCACCACATCGATCATGCGGTTGGGCGACCAGTAGGACACCTTGACCCCGAACCAGAAGGTCACGCCCTTGCGGCAGGCGCATAAGGGTTTCGATGCCGATTGTGCATCGAGCGCCTTGTCGAGCTTGTCATAGCTGCCGATGCGGATGCCGCCGATCGTGATCGGAAAGACGCAGGTCCAGCGTACCTTGGTGATCGGATTGAACACGCTGCTCTCGCATCTCGACGCGTGTGCCGCGCCCGGCGCCGCCCCGGCGAGCAGGAGCAGCACGGCGCCCGCGAGCGACCTGCACAGGGAGCGGCTCATGGCGCCGTCACCTTCTTCATGCGCGCGGCGGCCGGCCCCATGCCCCTGCTGGAGGGACCGACCTCGGTGAGCAGGAGCTTCCGGCCGGCCTGCGCGACGATCACCGGCGCGACGGTCAGGCCGAGCCGTGCCTTCACCCGCTCCTCGAGAATATACAGGGCGCGGCCCGTCTTCTCCGACAGTGCGATCGCGTCGCCGGCTGTCAGCAGGATGAAGTCGGACGGCCGTGCCGTCTTCAGCGCCCAGGCCAGATCACGCGGATCGACGACGATCAGGCGCTGCGGCAGCGAGACGAAGGTGAGGGGATTGAAGGTGAAGCCCTTGGGATAGAGCGTCTTGCCGTCAGGCAGCGTGATGTCGAACGGGAGCGTGTAGAAGGGGATGACGGTCCGGACACGGTCCATGGCCGCCGGCGCGAGCGCCGCCGCCTTCAATGCCGGCCATGAGCTGCGCGGGCCGAATTTCGTCGCCATGGTCGGCGGAAGCGCTGCGGCCCTGCTTTCGATCTCGGCCAGCGCATCGGGCTCGGCGATCGGCCAGGTGCGGCCGATGGTCGAACTTGTCGCGCCTGCGGGGGCGGCGGGATGCGCGGCGGCGGCGAGCAGTACGGCACCAAGAAGGAGGCTGGCGGTGGTGGCCATCTGCAGGCAAGCGACGAATCGCGCGCGCGGGTGAAGGTGCGGATCAGGCGCCATGGCGGTGCCTCGCTTGATCGGCCGGTGCCTCGGGCAAGCCGTAGAAGGCGAGGACAAGCGCCCCGGCGGCGATGCCGGCGATGAGGATGACGATGATGCGAAGCCCGCCTGCCGTATCAGGGGACATAAGCACGAACCCGGCCTGCACCAGGAACAGGAGCAGCGATCCGACGAGCAGGCGGACCACGGCCGGTGCTGGATGGGCTGAGAAGATGCCGTTCATGATGCCTGCCGCCGGCGCCAGCGGGTCCACAGCTTGCCGGTGCCCGTCGACAGGCCGAGCAGCAGGATTCCGCTGGCGAAGCAGGACGCTGCCACGATCAGCGCCGCGCGCAGCACGAGCGTCACGGGCTGGCCCAGCATCAGGCCCGCGGCAAGGACGAGGCCGCCCATCATGATGGTCTCGATCGTCAGCAGCCGGAAGCGCCAGCGCCACGCCTCGGCCTCGGCACGCGCGGTGACGCGCGCCTCGATCACGCGTTCCAGCTCAGCTGAGGTCAGGCCGAGGTGAAGCTGATCCGGATGCGGTATCGGTGTCTGTCTCATCACGCTTGTCCCCTTGCCTGGAGGGCCGGTGCCGTGCCGAGAACCTCGGCGGGATCGACGCCGGCCAGTTCGCACACCGCCTCGAGCGGCGAGCGCCCGCGATGGATCAGTGCCTCGAATGCGGCGACTTCGGCTGGTGCCGAGGTGTTGATCCAGTAGGAGAAGGGATCGACCACGAGCCGCGCGATGCCGAGACCCAGCGGCGAGTCGATGAAGACTTCCGAATAGTTGGGCTTGGAATTGCGGACCGATTTCAGGAGATCGAGGACGAAGCCGGAATAATCGAGAATCTTGTTCTCGACCGCCTTGTCATAGGTCGAGCCTTGCAGAAGGAAGCGGGTCGCGGCGTTTTCGAGCACGACCTGGCCCGTGCCGCCGAACAGCATCAGATCGTTCATCGACTGGAGGACGATCCCGAAGCTGCCCTGATATTTGCGCGCGCGCCGATAGCCCTGGCCAAAAGCCTCTGCGAGCCGCGACAGATCCTGGCCGTCGCTCTTGGTCATGAACTGGGCGGCTTCGTCGCAGAGCACGAAGCGCGGCCGGTCGCGGGCTGAGAGATAGAGTTCCTGGGTGACTGCGTTCACCACCACCATGACGATGACGTTGAACAGGTCGGGCATGGCTTTCAGCCGCTCGAGCTCGAGCACGACGAACTCGTCGCCGCGGATATCGAGGGTGGAGGGCCCGTTGAAATAATGGCCATAGGCTCCCTCGGATCCGAAATCGCGCAGGTTGAAGGCAAGCTCGCGCGCCACGGGGATCAGATGCTCGACCCGATCGAGGTCGGTCATGGTGTGCGACGGATAGGTGCCGAGCCATTCGCGCACTGCGTCGATGCCGCGATCGGCGCGGCCGGTATCGATCGTCCACTGAACCGCTGATTTGAGCAGGTTCCATTCCGAGGTCGAGACCCCCTTGCGGGTCGCGGCGTTCGCCATCTCGGCGACGATCGCCACCGCCATGGTGATGGCCGACTGCTTGTCGTCGCCGTCGAGCGCGAGGCCCATGTCGAACGGGTTGAGGACCAGCCGCTCCTCGCCGATATCGATATAGCGGCCCGAACAGAGCGTGCAGAGCTTTCTGTAACTGCCGCCGATATCGATGATGCGGATGAGCGCGCCGGACGCATAATATTGCTGGCACAGATTGTTGAGCAGGAAGCTCTTGCCCGCGCCGGATTCGGCCGAGACGATGAAATTGTAATTGTTGATGCGCGGATCGAACAGATCGAGCGTGATCAGCTGACCCTTGCGGCCGGTATAGAGGAGCGCCGGGCGCCCGCCGCCGCGAAAGTCGGCCTGGATCGGCGCCAGCAGCACTGCCGCCTTCACCGGCATGCGGAAATCCCGCTCGAGCATGCGCAGCGTGGTGCGCTCGGGGTAGAGGCCGAACGGCAGGCTCATGACCAGCAGGGTCGGCAGCAGGAAACTCTCCTCCTGCATCGGGAAGGGCAGGGGCTCGCTCTCCCACAGGCGCTTGGCGCGCGCGGCGAGCTCGCGGGCATGAGCACGGTCGCGCCCGAACACCCAGAGGGTCGGGATCACGCGCACGAACTTGGCATTGCCGGCCTCGTCGAGGATCCAGCCGATCTCCTCGATCTGCTTGCCGACCTCGACGGCGAAACTGCCCGCCGCCTTTTGCGCCGACAGAATCTGGGCGCGCTTGTGGATCTCGAACTGCGAATGATCGAACAGGATGTTGAGCGTGTAGAGGAACGGCCCGCCGATCTGGTCGCTGTCCTCGGCCGCCCCGCGCATGCCGCCCATCAGGCGGTTGGCGCGCTCGGCGGTGATGCGCCGCGCCGGCGCCTTGGGGGTCAGGCACCGCGCGACCTGGTTGCCGAGGAACACCTCGGGGCCCTCGAACAGGAGGTCGGGTCCCGCGTCGATGATCTGCTTGCGGATCGGCGGCGCGTCGAGGGTCGCGCCATCGGCGAACACGCCGGGCGCGGGTGCGGCAACGCCGTTGAAGATCCGGCGATAGAAGGAGACGAGCTCTTCCGGCGCGAGCCGCCTGATGCCGAGCTTGGCGAGCTGTTCCTCGACCTGGCGGCGCAGATCCTGGCCGAGGGGCTTGCGGGTCTTGATCGCCAGGAGCGTCCGGAAGTTGCGGACCGGGATGTCATGCAGGGCGGCAAGGCCGTGGCGTCCGCCACTAAGATAGTCGCGGGCGCGCCTGGCCGAGGCCTGGATGAGCGGGTCGTCGCGGGTCTTCAGGTCGATAAACGCGTCGAGCGCATCGTCGATCAGCGGATCGGCAAAGGTGTGGAGCTGGAGTACCGTGCCATCGGGGAAATGGATATTGAACAGCCCGTGCAGCGCTGCCTGGACATGGGAGAACATATAGGCGGCAGGTACGATCTCCCAGGCATGGCCCCAGCCATCGTCGATGCAGAGAAAGGCCTCGCTGTCGCCGTCCCAGCTGATCAGCGGCAGATAGTCGGAGAAACTGTCGCGGCGCACGCCGCGGCGCAGCGCCGCGACTGCCAGGCCGCTGCCAGGACCTGCCGGGCTCATGGCCGCGGCCCCGCGCGCTGGGCTGGGTTGTCCTGGGGCGCATCGATATCGGCCGGCCTGTCGCTGACCTGTCCGAGCACGGGGACCTGCGTCGCCGGCGATGCAGGCTCGACCAGATAGCCGCCCACGACCCAGACGGGCTTGTCCAGAATCGAATAGACATAGCGCGGCATATAGAGCCGGTCGGGCCGCTGGCGGTCGGCATAGGGCAGGATCAGAGTCCTGACGCTGTGCGAAGGCTTGAGCATCGGCGTGACCGGCGCCTCGATCAGGCCCTTCAGCTCCCGATAGACGCTGTCGCGATAGCCTTCGAACCCGCCCGGCGCCGTCATGCGGCCGCGCGGCGCGGCGCCGGCGCCGCTTTTGCCGGGCGCGCGCAGCATCCTGCGGTCATTGGTGACTGCGGGGTCGGATCGCGACGGGCGGCCGGCGACCGCATCGGCATAGGCCTTGTCGGGGTGGATGCACTGGCCGTGATCGTCATTCTTGCAGCTGAATTTCTCCGGATAGGGTGACATCGCCGACCCGATCGCGGTGCACCCGCCCAGCAGCAGCGCCGCGATCATGGAGACGGGCAACAGGCGGAGCGGGTCCGCGCGGGACAGGGAGCAGGGCGTCATGGGAGTGCCTCCAGACAAGGGAAGAGAGGGGCGCATCAGAAGCCGCTCTCGGTGGCGGGCCTGATCTCGAGCGCGGCGCCTTCCTGGATGACGACGACGACATCCTTGGCGGCGCCGACCTCGACCACCGGGCCGGCCTGCCGGGCGAGATCGAGATAGAAATCGGTGAGCTTGTCCGAGGACTTCGACAGGCCGCCCGCGATGCCTGACTTTCCGGCATCGCCCGGGTTGAGCGTCCGCACGCTGCCGAGCGCAGAGGTCGAGACCTCGCCGAACGTGCCCTCGACGGATTGGGAGAAGCCGGCGATGGTGCCGGCGATGAACGAGCGGGCCAGCGTCGCGCCCATCCTGGTCACGACCTTGCCCGAAAGCCCCTTCTTGCCGTCTGCATCGACAAAGAAGCCCTTGAGCGGCTGGTCGACGACCGCATGCTCGTCGAAATCGACGCAGGAGATCGACACCAGCTGGACCTCGACCCGCTCCTTGGCGAGGCTCCCGGTCGCGTTGCCGATGACGAAACAGCCGGCGAGATTGGCCTTCACCTCATTGGGGAGCACGGCGGGGGCCTGTACACGCGCGATGATCGGTTCCGGATTGCTGGTCGCATCCCAGCTGGCGAGCGCGTCGATCCCGGTCAGGCAGCCGCGCCTTCATGAAACCAGGCGGCAAATAGATCGTCCGCAGCTTTTTTTTTGACGCCGCGGCCGCGCCCGCACCGCCCGCGTCCGCGACCATGCCGGTGGTCGCAGCGCCGATCGCGCCAATCTGCTTTTCGACTGGAGGTGCGGGCGGTGCGACCGGTGCCGCTGGCGCCGGTGGCGGGGGCAGCGACGCGCCGTCAGACGCGCCGCCCGACGGCGACGGCGGATAAGCAGGCGCGTCGCCGGGCAAGGCCGGCGGCAGGGCGCCAATGTCGCCCGCGTCGCCACCGGCCGCCGCGCCGGGTAATCCGGCCGGTCCCGGATGCACCCGGCCCTCCTCGATCGCGGTGACGCGATCGGAGAGCAGATTCTGTCCGTCGAGGATCTTGGTCAGGTCGCCGCGCAGCTTGAGTTCGAGGCTGTCGCCGCGAAGACCGGCTCCCATGTCGAGGCGCGATGCCTCTGGTGCCGCCGCGACCGGGGCGTCCCGGTGCGTGCTCGCCGCATAGAGGCCATAGCCCAGTACCGCGATCGAGGCCGCCACGCCGAGCCGCTTCGCGCGGAGCTGCTGGCCGGATGTCATCCGTGCCCATTGCGCTTTCAGGTCGAGGAGCGGGGGCCGCGCGCCCTGGTCCGCCTGGTGCGGTCCGGGACCGGCCGGCAGATCCTCCGCCGCGGGCGATGGCAGCGGGGCGCCGATCCCCGGCGTTTTCGTGTTCGCGCTCATTGCGGCTGCCCCCGGCGCACGACGATCAGCCGGGCGGTGCCGCCGGCGGCGAGGGTCAGCCGGTCGAGCGTGACCGCGAAGATGTTGGCGCCGAGCGCGCGGTCGAGAAATGCGCGTTCGTCGAGCGCGGTGGCGACGGTCGCGGTCAGCCGATATTCGCTCGCCGAAAGGCCCGAACCCTCGATGTCGAGCCGGCGCCGCTCCGACAATGTGACCGCGGGAAGTTCGGTCAGCCTGAGCTGGTCGCTGCGCGGCGCGACCTCGGAAAAGCTTGCCGGCACGCGGTCCTGAAGCAGCGCGAGCGTCACCGACACTGCGCGCTCCTCCTCCACCAGGGGACCGAGCAGCGCATCATTGGCGTGCGCGCGCTGGGCGGCGCCGGGGAGGAGCGCGACGGTCTGGGCGGGGATCTCGGCCGGCTCGGCATAGAGCGGGTAGATTGCGCCGTTGCACGAGACGAAGAACTCGGACGGTGTGGTCACATAGCTTCTGGTCAGGGTGCCATTGTCGTCGGTTTCCCTGACGAGGAACTTGATCCAGGCGTCCGATCCCCCGCGCTCGACCGCCAGGCCCTTCTCGGCGGAGAATTTGACGTCCTCCACCTCGCCGCCGACACACACGATGTGGTTCACATCGCGGTTCGACAGGCGGATGCGGCTTGTCTGGTCCGGGAGGGCCGAGATCGACTGGGCGGTCGCGGGCGCGGGGCCCGCGACGATGAGCGGCGCGACGATCCAGGCAAGGCGCGCGCGACTAGTGGTTCTCGCCACTGAAATTCTCCTCTGTCAGGGACACGAGCCAGAAGCGGCCATTGTCGATCGCGAAGCGGATCCTGAGATCGCCGCGGAACTTGCGGATGACGCCGCCGATCACCCGGACCTTCTCGACCGGCACGAGGATCTCGTTGGCGGTATAGGTCACCGGCTGGTCTGGCCGGATATAGGTCGCAATCGAGAGCGTGGGGTTGGTCTCGAGTTCGTCGAGCAGGCTGTTCAGGCTGTCGCGCAGCGAGTTGTACGCTGACGGGTGAACCAGGCTCAGCAGCTCCTGGAACTGGGCGTCGGCCGAATAGGCCGAATAGGTCCCCGACAGGGCGACGATATTGCGCGTGATCGTGCGCAGATAGTTTGCCGACGGCTTGTTGCCGGTGACATAGAGATCGCCGCCCGCGCCGAACGGCACGATCACCGTCCGGGCATTCTGGTTGGACGTGTAGATCACCGTGCCCAGCACGGCCGACACGCCGAACAACCCGGCGATCGCGACCTTGAGCAGGCGGTTCTCCTCGAACAGGTTCGCGGAGTGCTGCAGGTAGCGCTGGATGCCCCAGCGCGGCCGGTCGGCGCCGATCATGTCGAGGGCCGCGGCGCGGCGTCTGAAGGGATGGCCCATCGGCTCTACTCGAAGAAGCGGGTCTGGGTCGGACCCGGATAATGGCGGAAGCGCAGCAGGCCCCAGCGCCAGGCGAGATGCGGAATGAAGCCGCGCGGCTTGGTGCGCTTCCAGGGGATGAAGAGGAGAAGGGCGCCGAGAAGCGTCCAGCCGATCACCCCGCCGACGATCACGGCGACGAAGATGGTCGACATCACGAGGATGAATTCCTGGCTGTCGAACCAGAGGATCTGGACCGGCCGGTGCAGGAATTGCGGAAGACGCTCGTCCACGTCCTTCTCCCTTGCTTCATCACGCCGCTGGCGCGATTTCCGGAAGGCGACCATCGCCTCCCAGCGGTTGAGGCGGCCCGGGCACGCGGCATCGCCGACGCCCGGGCCGCCGAACGGCTCAGATCACCATGCCGAAGGTCTGGAGGATCGTGTCCGCCTTGATCAGGCAGACCGCCGCCACGATCGTCGGAATGCCGACCATGATGTTCGAGAACAGGCGCGAGACGCCGAACAGAAAGGCGGCGACGCCGCCGACAAAGCCCAAGGGGCCCTTGACGCCCTTGTTCACGACGATGTCGTAGATGTCGTAGCCAAGGTCGCCGGCGACCGGAGCCTTGAAGGCATAGGCGGGATGCGGGCCGGCAAGCGCGAACAGCGCGAACAGGGCGAGGAAGAGCGCCGCATCGGCGGTCTTGCGCTCAAGGCGTGGAAGCAGTTTCAACATGGGTGGTCTCCGTAAAGGATGAGCCGTCCCGGGATTCTGCCTGCCGGCACCGTGTAAGCGCTGTCGGCCGGCGGCGATGCGGGACGGCTCCGATGGGAGCGCCGCCGCCGGCATTTTCGGTCCTTGTGAGCCCCCCGGCGTCGCAAAGGGCCGCGGCGACGGCGGGGGCGTACGAGGCCCGCCAGAAGGGAAGGGAGGGGAGGGCATCTGTGCTGCCCGTCCGGTAAGATGTTCAGGGTTTGGCATGGCCAACGCCCTTTGCTGCCGCGAGGAATGCCTCGAGCTCGGCCTGCTGGAAGCCGGACACCATCTTGCCGTCGACGAACAGGGTCGGTGTGCCCGATATGCCCATCGCCTTCACGGTGCGCGCGTCGGCGGCGACCTTCGCCGCGCCGGCCGCGCATTTGCGCAGAACCGGCGGGGTTGCGCCGGCATAGGCTGCCTTGAAGGCGGCGGCCTGGTCGGGCGAGCAGAGAATATGCTCTGCCTTGGCGGCTGCGAGCGGGTGGATGCCGCTCACGAAATAGATCAGGCGCCTGACCGGCTTTCCTTCCGCCGCCTTCGCCGCCCAGAAGCGATCGAGCGCCTGGCAATAGGGGCATTCGGGATCGGTGAATTCGATCACCTGCGGTGCGCCGGGGGGCCCGATCGCCAGCGCCTGGGCCGGGTCGATCGCGCCCAGGCGCTTGCGGGCGGCGTCATCCTGCGCCAGCGCGGTGACGTTCACGCCGTTCCTGTCATAGACGGCGGCGAACAGCAGATGGCCGCTCTCGGGCGCAAAATAGATGATGCGCCCGCCCGCAATCGCCTGATATATCGGGCCCTTCACAGGCGCCAGTCCGAAATCCTCGAAGGTGAGGTTGGTGAAGGTCTGGCGTAGCTGGCGCTGTGCGTCCTCGGCTGCCGCGGCGAGCCCGCCGGGTTTGGCGGCGCTGCCAGTGTCCTGGGCAAGCGCCGGCGCGGCAGCGGTCAGCAACGCGGTGGCAAGCAACTCAGCGGCGCGGTGCATCGGAGTCCTCCGGGCGGGATTGCGCGACAGCGTCGAAGAGGCTGCGGTCGAGCTTGAGGTTGCGACCGAGCGCGAGCCTGCCGGTTGCCGGGCCGGGTTTCGGGCGCGGCGCGCCGCCGGGCACGGTCCGGATCGCGAATTCATGATCCGTCTCGACGATTGCGAGACGGGCCGGGGACGCCGCCGGGAGCGGGCCGGCATCGCGTGCCTGAGCGCTGGCGGCAGCGAGACCGGCGGCGATCAGCGCCGCGAGACACGGAAGGTGTCGGGATGAACTGAACACGCACGTCTCCTCAAGGCAGCGTGGCTGCGCATTTTGCGGGGGCAGGAAGTCGATCGGTCGGCGGATCAGCTTTCCGTCAGCGCCGGCCGATCAGGAACAGGCGGAGAGGTGCGCCAGATTGGGGAGGGGTTTCAATGCCCAGGGCACTGAAGTGCCGCTTCGGTGGCAAGAGAAGCAAATGGTCCTGGACCGGCCCCGTTGTTCCCCGTTGCGCCGGAATAGGAACTTGATCGCCCAGATCGGCACTGAAGTGCCGCTTTTGACTGTTCTCCGCCATGCTCGGTGGCGTGAAATAGCCGCTCCGACAGGAGCCTTTGATATCTTGAGGGAGGCATGAAGATGAGACGAACATCTCGAACCTTCAGATTGACGCTGTCGCCCGCGGGGATGGATCTGTTGATCGACTCGCATTGTCGCCTGATTCGCACGACGCGGCGCCTTCTTGCCTGGGGCACCACGCTGCATGTCGCGGTGGCTCATCTTGACACGATGCCTGCTGATCTCGTGCTTGCCAGCCTGATCGAACTGCCGGCGCTCGGGCTGAGCGGTGACGAAGTGCATTTCCTCGGCGCCCCGAGCCGGCTGAACGATATCGCTGCACGGATTGCGCGGCGGGTCGAGGATCTCGCACCGACGCGGGCTCCGCCCGAGTTCCGGCACATCTATATCGTCGCGCTCCGGCACGCCTTGTCGGCGAGCGGGGATGGATTGAGGGCGGCCTATCAGTCGATCGACAGTAACACGCCGTAAGTGCGAATTCTGCAGCGCTCCAGGCTCGGCGGCCAATTAGGGCTCGGACTCATCTGGAGCCAAGAAGGTAACGGCGGTGGCGAGCGCCATGGCTGGGGGGGAAGTTGACGGCGAACTTGTCGTAGCGGGTGTCGACGCGGCGAAAGTCCTTGAGGCGGCAGAAGGCGTTTTCGATGAGGCACCGATCGCGGTAGCGGTCCTTGTCGTAGCGATAGTGCGCTTGCGGTTGCGGCGGAGGATGACGGCGTGGCACCGGCGTGGCGAGCCAGGGTGCCTAGCCGATCGGCATCGTAACCCTTGTCGCGAAGCATATGGCGCATGCGTCCGGCACGTTCGAGGAGCGCGGATACGGCCTTCGCGTCGCTGACGTTACCCGGCGTCAGCACTAGCGCACAGGGACGGCCGATGGCGTCGGCGAGCACTGGACCTTGGTCGTTCAGCCGCCGCGTGAGCCGCCGATCGCCTGAGCCGGACGCCCCTTGCTCGAACGCCGCTCGCTGCGCCTCGACGTAAGTGCCGTCGATGGCGGTGCTCTTCGTCGCCACGCCGGCTCCCACCAGGCCATCCAGCAGCGTGAGCACAAGCCGCGCCGCGACCAACGGTTGAACCGGTTGTGTACCGACGCAGGCGGTCCCTATTCGATCGGACAGTCGCACCAGCGGCAGCCTGCCTGAAGCACATGCAGATTGCCCGAAATCACCCGGCGGTCGTCGACACGCCTTGCGCCCGGCCGGCTCCTCGGGAGGTGCGGCTCGATCGCAGTCCACGCCTCGCCCCATAGCCAAACAGCCCCATTCCTCGGTTGCCCATGATCCATCATCGTCGTGAATCAGCCAGGCCACTTCAGATCAACGGCCATCATCTTACAGCTTCGGCACGTAATAGCTCTGCCAACGCATGGGGTCGCGTGTTCATCACCTGATGCCCAGCATCGACGCGCCAGACGCGCTCCGCGAGGAACCGCTCAGCGAAGGTCTCCTGCCAGGCCGGGGGCAGAATATTGTCTCGAAGGCAGAGAACGTAGCTGGCGGGCAGGATGCCAATGCCCTCATAGCACCAGTCCGTCATCGAGTAGGTCAGCGGCGGCCACATATCCTGTCCAAGATTGGAAGCGAAATGAGTCGTTTGCTCGGGTGTCATGTCGTTGCAGAACAGGATCGGAAAACCTTGTTCGACGCTCATCTCCCTACGGTCGATTGGCCAGCCGACCTCGTTGTCCTTCTCGCCATGTCGCGCCATGCCCATCATCTGCGTCACAGATTGGCCCGGGATTGGAATGGAGCAGGTCACGTAGATCAAGCGGCTGAACAGCGAAGGCCGCAGCTTTGCCATGAAGGGCAGCACCTGACCGCCCTGCGAGTGCCCCACCAGGACAACATCGCGCATCCCCGCCGCCTCGATGTCCCCGACGAGCTCAGCAGCCACGTCGATCATTGTCATCGCTGCGATGTCCCGGCCGCGCTTTGCTCCACATCCGGGCGCATCCAGTGCCAAGGCCCGGGCGACCCCGCTCCCGCTTTGAAGGTCGAGTGCGGCTATCGTCTCACGCCAAACCCAACCACCTTGACCGCCGCCATGGATAAACACGAAATCTGTCGTCATTGGTGCCCACATCCGCGATTGGTCAATCAAGCGATAGCGATAGCGACTGCGGCAAGAATCCAGAAGGCTGGGCGCCGCACATTGTAACCGCCGGGTACCGCAGGCGTAGTCGGTAGCCCGCACGCTTAAACCATACTAGCATTGAGCAAACCGAATACAGGCACGCACCGGGCACGAGGCATCTCGGCCTGACGATGGCAGCGACGGAAATTCCTTCGATCCGCGTTCAATGGTTACCTGACGGCGTAAAAGGCGGTCAGGCAGTACATGCGTGGAGAGTATCATGAGAAAAATCATTCTTGCCGCACTCGCGGCTGGCGCGGCCCTGACCGCAATCGCACCCGCAGAGGCGCGGCAGGGCTGTGGCCCCGGCCGTCATCGTGGGCCCGCCGGCTATTGTCGCCTCAATCGAGAGGGTCCGGTCGTGGTCGAGCCCGGCTTGCGGATCGGCGTATTTTATCCCGGCCGAGGCTATTGGGATGGTGGTCGCTATTGGGGCCATCGCTATCGCTGGCACGGCGGCTGGCGCTATCGCTAGAGCCAGGGCCGTACCGGGGCGCCATTATAGGGTGCCCCGGTTCTTGCCGATAGGCGACAGTCACGCGCCGGCGGCTGCCGCTACGACAGGCATGATCCTCAAGAATCAAGGATGAGACGATGCAGAAGATCACAGGCGTTATGCTCCGCAGTGCAGCATTCATCCTCGCGCTGGTCCCGGTCGGGGCCTGTGCGCAACCCGTTGCGCAGACCTCGGCAACACACAAGGCGACCGGCAAAGCTGCCGGCATGACGCTCGAGCAGTTTGTGAAGCGGCACGAGCAGAAGCTGCTGGTGGACGATACTGACGGTGACGGAAAGGTCAGCAAGGCTGAATTCGTGGCCGCGGCCAAGTCCGGCAAGGGCGATCCGGCGAAGCGGTTCGCGAAGATCGACCGGAACGGCGACGGCATGCTCGACAAGTCCGAGATCGATGCCATGCTGACCAGGCGTTTCCAGAAGATGGATACGAATGGCGACGGAATCGCGAGCGCTGCTGAACGCGCGGCCGCTCATGCCAAAAAGGGCAAGGGTGCAGGCGACGGGTCTGATTCCTGATGCCGGATCGACCGGGATGGGCATAGGAACGAACGCGGTTGAGCGCAGACGATCCGGATACGACACTGATCGAGCGCGTCGGACGCGGCGAGCCGGGAGCGCTGCGGATGCTCGTCTCAGCGAAGCTTCCGCGCATCCTCGGTCTGGCGACGCGCATGCTGCGCGACACGTCGGAGGCCGAGGATGTGGCGCAGGAGGCGTTCATACGCGTCTGGCGAAACGCGGGGGCGTGGCAACCGGGGCGCGCGTGGTTCGATACCTGGCTTCATACAGTCGTTCTCAATCTTTGCCGCGACCGACTGCGCCGGCGCCGAGAAGTCTCCGGCGACGCACTGCCCGAGGCGACCGATCCAGCGCTGGATGCCGAGGAGAAGCTGATCGAAGCGGAGCGCGGTCGGGCGGTAGCCTTAGCGATCGCCGCTTTGCCCGACCGGCAGCGCGAGGCAATTCTGCTGGTTCATTACCAGGATCTCTCAGGGACCGAGGCCGCCGCCGCGCTGGACGTCAGCGTCGAGGCCCTGGAATCGCTGTTGGCGCGGGGCCGACGGACGTTGCGCGCGCGATTGGCATCGCAGGACGGTGACACATGACTGACCGACTTTCACTTGACCGCTTTCAAGAGCTCGCGGCCGCCTATGGCGGCGTCATATCGCGATGGCCTGAACAGGTTCGCGACGCCGCGAGGCAAATGGCATCCGAGCCTGCAGCCGGACAGATCCTGGCCCAGGCCCTGGCGCTCGACGAGAGGCTGGACGCATGGCGCGTGCCCTCGGCAACTGACCATCTGCGCGATCGTGTCTTGTCCGATGCGCCCGCCCAAGGTCGCGGCTTTGCCTTGCGCGCGCGGCTGTGGTGGTCCGGTGTCGGCGTCGCCGCGGCGCTGGCCGGCGCGGTGGCTGGTGCGGCAACGGTTGCATTCGTCGCGCCGGTCGAGGCTCCGTCCGACAGCGCGACGGCGTTCGGCGACCTCGCGCAGGAGATCTGATCGATGAACAAGCTTCGCCTCGCCCTTGGCGTCTCGATCGTCCTCAACCTGTTTCTCGCCGGCGCGCTCCTCGCCGGCTATGTGTCACTCAAGACCGGAAACCGCATGATCAATGCAGGCTCATTGCGGATCGCGGGTGCCGAACTGCCGGTGTCCGTCCGAAAACCATTCCGGACTGCCCTGCGTCAGACGCGCCGCTCGATGCGTCCGACGATCGTCCAGGCGCGCGCGGCAAAGGCGCAGGCGGCTTCGCTGCTGCGCCAGCCGGTCGTCGATCAAGCCGCGGTCATTGCGTCGCTCGACCAGGCGCGCGCCGCGGACATGGCGGTCCGGGCAGCGGTCGAGCGGCGCGCGGTCGCCTTTGCCGCGACATTGCCGCCGGCCGATCGCGCGAAGCTGGCCGAAGCGATGCAACGACGTGCCGAAAAGGCTCGGCCAGCCGCTGAATAATTGCCGCGACGGAAATCCCGCCGGGCTGCGTTCAAGGGTCAGTGGATCACCACCGAGGTACGACCATTGCCCGCCCAGCCCCAATCCCTGTCACCGGCTGCAATCGCGCTCAACCGCTTCGGTCTTGGCACCCGGCCGGACGATGCCTTGCCTGCTGCCCCGCAGCGCTGGCTGATCGATCAGTTCGCGCGGTTCGACATGCGGCCCGCCGGATTCGCGGCGCTTGACGATGCGGGCCGTGCGGTGAAGCAATATCGCGAGGAACAGCAGGCCAGTCGCCGCATGGCCAGGCAAGACGGCGCGACCGAGGCGAAGGTCGATCTGAAGGCGGGGCGCAAGGATTTCCGGCAGGACGTGCAGGCGCTCTACCGCGCCGGCATCCAGGCGCGTGCCGACAGCGCGCTTACGACCGAAGCACCCTTTGTCGAACGGATGGTGCATTTCTGGTCGAATCATTTCTGCGTCTCGGTCGACAATCCGCGGGTTACGGCGTTTGCGAGTGCGTTCGAGCGCGACGCGATCCGCCCGCATGTGCTCGGCAAATTCTCCGACATGGCGCTGGCGGTCGAACAGCACCCAGCAATGCTGATCTATCTGAACCAGTTTCAATCGATCGGCCCGGAAAGTCCGGCCGCCGCGCGCAACCCCAACCGTAAGCGCGGACTGAACGAGAATCTCGCACGCGAGATCATGGAATTGCACACGCTCGGCGTGCGCTCCGGATATACCCAGGCCGATGTCACTGAGTTCGCCCGAGCACTCACGGGCTGGACGGTCGACGGTCTGGGGGGCGGCAGGGCAGCCGAGGGGAATCCCGACCATTTTGCGTTTCGGCCGGCCCAGCACGAACCGGGCTCGCGGACCATCCTCGGCAAGCGCTACGCGCAGGATGGTGAGGCCCAGGCCCGCGCGGCATTGATGGATTTCGCGCACGCGCCGGCGACTGCGACCCACATCGCCACCAAGCTGGCGCGTCACTTTGCCGGTGACGAGCCCCCGCCGGCACTGGTCGTGCGACTGGCCCAGAGTTTCACCAGCAGCAAGGGCGATTTGCCGTCGGTCTACCGCACGCTCATCGCCTCTCCCGAGGCGTGGGTCGCGACCCCGACCAAATTCAAGACGCCGTGGGAATGGACGATCTCCTCGCTTCGCGGCCTGGGGCACCGCCAGGTCGGCGACATGCAGATCGCCACCTTGCAAACGCAGCTCGGCCAACGCGTCTGGAAGCCCGGTTCCCCAGCCGGATGGGACGATATTGCGCCAAGCTGGGCCGGGTCCGATGCGCTGCTGCGCCGGGTGGAGATCGCCCAGCGCCTGGCCGCCCCGCTCGGGGAAGGCATTGATGCACGCTTCCTTGCTCCCAGGATCATGCCGGCTTCCCTGTCCGCCGCGACCGCGGATCAGATCGCCCGCGCCGAAAGCCCGGCTGGCGCCGTCGCGCTGATGCTGGTCTCGCCTGATTTCCTGAGGAGATGATCCGATGATCGCCCGCCGCCAGTTCCTGTCCGCCTCCGCGTTTGGCCTGGGCGCGCTCTTCGTCGCGCCCGGACTCGCGCTCGCGACCGTCCCCACCGATCGCCGCTTTGTCTTCATCATCCAGCGCGGTGCGGCGGATGGGCTGGACATCCTGCGGCCGACCGGTGACCCGTCCTTCGCAGGCCTGCGCGGAGACCTGATCGGAGATGGCACCGCGGGCACGAAGCTCGACTCGATGTTCACCCTGCATCCCGCGCTTGCCCAGGTCGGCAAAATGTACGGCCAGGGACAGGCATTGTTCGTGCACGCGGTCGCCTCGCCGTACCGCGACCGGTCCCACTTCGACGGACAGAATGTGCTCGAGACTGGTGGCGCGCAGCCCTATGCCGTGCGCGACGGCTGGCTCAACCGGCTGGTAACGATGCTGCCGCGCTCGAGCGACGAAGCGATCGCGATCGCCGCCACGGTCCCGACCGCGCTGCGCGGCTCCGTGCAGGTTGCCTCCTTCGCTCCATCGGCATTGCCCAACGCCGCTGACGACCTGATGACGCGCGTCACCGCGCTCTACGATGCCGATCCGCAACTGCACCCCATCTGGTCGGCAGCACTGGAAACGAAGACTCTCGCAAGCGATATCGGCGCCGGCCAGGATCCGGCAAGCCTCGGTCGCCTGACCGCGAGTTTTCTCACCAAGCCGAACGGACCTCGCATTGCGATGCTCGAGACGCTCGGCTGGGACACCCACAATGCGCAGAAAGGCCGGCTCGCGAACCAGCTGAGAAATCTCGATGCGATGCTGGCTGCGATGCGCGACGGGCTTGGACCAGCCTGGGCGAATACCACGGTGCTCGTTGCAACGGAGTTCGGACGGACGGTGGCGGTCAACGGCACCGGTGGCACCGATCATGGCACGGGATCAATGGCGATGCTGGTCGGCGGGGCGGTCAAGGGTGGGCGGGTCATTTCGGACTGGCCGGGCCTGGCGCCAGGCAAGCTCTATCAGGCGCGAGACCTGCGCCCGACCAGCGCGCTGGACGCGCTGATCGCCGGGGCTGCGGCGGAAAGCCTTGCTCTTGATCCCGAACGTGTAGGTCGCAGTCTGTTCGTGCAGGCAACGAACGATCGTCCGATGGCCGGGCTGATTGTCACCTAGCTCGGGTGAACGACCATTTGACAGGTCATATCAGCGACGGGCCGTGCGCCTCGGATGAGGAAGGCCAGGGCAGAGCGCCAAGTCACATGCGAAGGGCACCGGCGTGCGGCTGGCGCAGCGTATGGCAAAGACAGGGTCGCTCGTCATCGAGAAGCCGGTGTCTCCGGCGAAGTGTTCAAAGGGCGAAACACCTTCCCGTCAATCTGGTCGATCGGCGATCGACCCGTTCCGCAGAGCATGGCTCGGCTCGCCCCTGCGCGAATTTAGCGAGATTTTCGCGGGCCTGCGAACGCTCCAGAATTCGATGCGCAATGCCTTCCAAATGTATCAATAGCACAATATGTATGATATTCTCTATGGTACAGGTTCGGAGTCTGGTGTCTTGAACGTTCAGCGCGGAAAATTAGTGTCGGGCGGCCGGTTGCAACTGCCGGCAGAAATGCGTCGAATGCTCGCGCTTGCAGACGGCGACACCGTTCTGCTCGAGATCGTCGATGGCGAAATCCACGTTCGGCCGTTGCGCGACGCCGTATCGCGCGTTCAGGCGCGCCTGCGCAAGTACGTGCCCGCCGACACCATTCTCTCGGAAGAGCTGATCGCGGATCGCCGGGCCGAAGCCGCCGGTGAGTGATGCCGCCTGCATGCTTGACGCGTCGGCGTTGCTCGCGCTGATGCTTGGCGAGCCCGGTGCCGACGCTGTCTATGTGATCCTGTCAAACGCCCGCATCTCGGCTGTAAACCTGTCCGAGGTGGTAGCGAAGTTGCAGGAGCGCGGTGTACCGGAAGGCGTCATCGCCGATAGCCTGGCAGAACTTGATCTCGACGTCGTCGCGTTCGACCGGCCACAAGCGATGCGCGCGGGTTTGCTTCGACAGGCTACACGCGCGGCCGGTTTGTCCCTTGGGGACCGGGCCTGCCTTGCTAGTGCCGCAGAGGCTGGCGCGACCGCAATTACTACCGACCGGATTTGGGGTGACCTCGATCTGGGAATCTCCATCGAAGTCGCTCGATAGCCATCGGCGAATTCGGGATCGCGTTGAGGCAGACGTTCAACCGGCGAGTCGGATCGTCTCCAGGAACCCGAGGGGGGCTTTAGCGATCCTCGCGCGGGCACCTGATCGGCCGCCGCTCCTTGGCGATAAGCTGCCTCGGTTGACGGCGTATCAGGTGAGTGGAGGGGCTATAATGCACATCGCGCACGGGCTATTCACCGTACGCACGGGTGCTGCTCATAAATGGCATAATTTCAACGGTTTGGATAGTCTTTTAAAAACCGCCAGGGCACATTTTGAATCGCTTTTGTCTGTAGATCAACACCTATATTCATGACGGACTTTGGATATTCCGCACCTATCGCCGAACTCGGAAAACATAAATCCCAGCGTTAAGTCTGAGAGACCCGTTTCCTGCGCGACCATCATGTATGATGTGACCAATGGGCAGCGCCCCCTATGAGCAGTTCAGGGTATTTTTCGATGGCAACCGGCCCCAACCAGCACTTCATCCCGCAGGCCCTGCTTCGGCGCTTCCGCATCGAAGGCGATGGACGGGTGCATGTCTATGCGTCCGATCGCGTTGATCCAAAGCCGACGAAGAAAGTCGCGTCGGGCAAACACTTCTATTCGAAAGGTAATGAGGGCGATGGCGAGCCGCTGGATTCGATCATCACGCGTCATGAAAATGGGCCGTTCAACATCGATTTCCAGAAGCTGATTGCACTGCCACCCGGGCCGGTGGATGCCGCACTGGCCGCGCGGATCGTCGCGCATCTCGCTGGGCGAGGCGACCACTTGCGTGGCACATTCCGAAGCGGCGCTACCGCTATGGCCGATATGGTCTCGGCAATGTTCGGTGATGCCGACGCCGTTGCTCAACTGGTCGGAATTGATGGGCCGCTGCCCGGTCCTCGCTTCCGTAAGATGTTCGAGGAAGTGATCGCCGGCAACGAGATACTGGCTCAACTAAATTTGCCGATGCCTGTCCTCATGGCTTTGAGCTACATGATACTGCGCGAGAATAGGGAGGGTCTTGGTGAGGCCAGCGCAGCCGCCTTATCTCTTGCCGATACATTGCGTTCCTCCGCCAGAACCGTTGCGCGTGACGCGCAAGTAAAGGCACTCACGACATCGTTGACACCTGAGGCACGCATTCTGCATCTGTCCGCTTTCGAGTGGCGGGTCATCGATATGCCGGGGCCAGGCGCGATCCTGCCGGACTTTGTCATTCTCGCGCGCGATCGGGCGGGCATCTCCGGCACGCTCTTCGCATTCGATCAAAGCGAGCTCGGCGAACTGCTCCTGCCGCTCTCCTCCGACCGAATGTTGGTTGGCCAAGCGGTTCAGCGCGATCCGGCACTCGACCGCTTCAATGACGAGTCTGCACCGTTCTGTCGGGACTTCTTCGTCAGTGCCTACGCATCGCCCGATCTTGCTGCTCTTGCCAAGAATATCGGTGCGCAAGCTGACACGCCCGTGCGCGAAGGCCTTGCCGAGGCCGCGTCCCAGTTTCGTGTGACGGTAAAGGGTGAAACGACAGATGTGCCGGCCGATGCGGGACCCTGGCGTGCTCACGCCGCGCCGTCCTTCGAACTTGAGTCCGATACTTACACGCAAGAGGATGCACATCGGCTCGGCCAGATATTGGCGCAACTCGTTACGCTCGCCCGCGCCCGATTCGACACAGACAGCCTATTTAGCTTCGTCGTCTGCGCAGACTATGCGGGCGCAGTCGCGGCCGTCGATCGCGGCGAGCTGGACGACGGAACGGTTCTCGAACCTTCAAGCGATGGCGTAAGTTTCGCCTACAATGTGTCGGTTGAACGGGGCGGCAAGCTTGGCATCGTGACAGTGCTCGATTCTGATATCGCGACAGCCCTTCTTTCGGATGACGACCTGCCCTTTGCCGGCGGCGCGGCGACGGTCTTGGCGCAGCTTGCGCGGATCGGCGCGGACCAACTGCTGGGCGCGGTCTTTGCTGCCGATTTCGACGAAGGCGAGGCGCACGATCTCTACCTGATGCACACGGCAATCTGGTGCTGGAAGACTTGGCTCGTCGCCGGGTATCAGTCGATGTTCAGCGACGAGGTTGCCGATTTCTATCGGGCCGAGACGCTTGAGCGCCTAGGTGGCTTGGCTAGTCGTCTCACCGACGCCCGTCGCGTCTATCGCGTCGGCGCTGATATCGACGCGCTTCTCGAAACGGCGGTCGCGATCACGGGCTCGGTCCTTTCGGCTGCGACGTGCGCTGCAGCGGCGGGCGGCGAGGAGGCGGCCGTTCAGGCCTTTCGCGACGAACTTGCGGCCTTGGGCTGGGGCAATTGGTTCGCGTTGCTTGAACACGATCTCGCGGCGATCTGGCGCGAAGGCACCGCATATCCGCCGCCAGCCTCGTTCCTTGTTCTCGCGCGTCACATCCAGCGCCTGCTGGTAGCGGGCGCCATCTTTTTGTGGTCGACGCCCGAGAAGCAACTCATGGTGGAGGTGCCCTACTGGTCTGATCTCGATTGGATTGCCGAGCGCAGCCGAGAAGCTGAGGTCAATGAAGATGCGGTCGAGACGCCCTAGGACAGATAGTTCGCGCCGGTCGTGATCTCGAGACTCCTCACAAGTGAGTGCTACCTCGGTCTGACGCTCATCTCAATCCAGTATCGCTGGCGTCTTAAGCGACATCCACCGTGGGCTGGTTTGGTTTCAGTATAACCCGGTGAGATGACAAAACGCCTCTCCGACCTTCGAGACCTTGTCGAACTCAAAGCCGCGATACCGCATTGTATAGAAACCGTGGTCGTCAGCCTGCACATCATAGCTGAGCTCAAAGCCGAGCTCATTGGCAAACCCGATCTGGACACCGCCGCCGACATCGTCAGGAGGTTGGCGAAGGTGGCTCCGGATCATCGCTAGCGGTTCGCGCGCCCAAAAGCCTGCCTCCTCGGTGGGATAGGCCTTTAGGGCCCTCTCGGCGGCAGTCCGTCCGCTCCCCAGAATCTCGATTTCGCCGGGCCCAATCGTCATCCTCCGAATGACTAGCTGTAGTTCCGCTTCGGACCGCTCGACCTCGATGACCCACCCTTCGAGGTCCACGCGACTACGGTCATAGCCGATGATCGCGCACTGGCAGCGCTGGAGTTGGCCACGCGCGGCCGAAACGGTCCGCGTGTACTCCAGGAGGAAGATTCCCAGATGCTCGGCAAAGGCTTGCATCGGAGGCAGGATTTCTTCGCCGACTGTCTGAAGGTGGCTCCAAAGCGGCAGAATCGCAGCATAGGCTTGGAGCGCGATCAGCGAATTCCCTGCGTACGCGAAACCGACATCGCTTTTGAGAACGGGCGTTCCAAATACGCTACCCGCCGTTTGTCGC